>JACCDV011175679.1_pt1 | contig 12939 bp, 7 predicted proteins | sample 7446131 | NCBI WGS metagenome assembly JACCDV01 (sample SAMN15323448, study PRJNA562643) | freshwater metagenome | isolation source: river surface water | place: USA:Blue River Watershed | collected 2017-08-17 | reverse complement strand
CCGCACCGACACTTGCGCCGGTGATCCCGTCCACCTGCGCCACATCCCCACCGGTGAAGCGGGACCAATCGGAGAGATGCCTGTAATACTTCGACCTTCCGCCCGCCATCCACAGGCTGCCCGCATAGTCGCCCGAAGGGTCGGTGACATAGATGGCCAGATAGGCCCCCGGTCCCCCATAAGAGGACAGCGTGGTGGTCAGGGTGACGGGCCGGGCCATGGCGAGGCCCGGCGCAACAAGGGCGGTGGTCAGCGCCAGCGCCACGAGAAGCGGTTTCATGTTCGGGATTCCCTTCAGTTCGATCTGACCTGCGGCGCGGTGCCGTTGGTGAAAAGGCCGTTCCTTGGCGGGGCGACGGACCCGGCAGGGGCGGCATTGCCCATTGTCCCGTCGAGGCAGTCGTCATCGGTTTCGACAGGGCAGTCCTCACCTTCGCTGTGGTCGCCGTTGTCATCACCGCTGTCACTGCCACCACCGTTCGACCAGACCCATCCGTCGTCGCCGTCGATCAGAACGGCGGCAAGAGTTCCGCTGATGGGGCCTTCGGCCTTTTGGGGATGCGGGGTCGCCGGGATGGTGCCCGCTTGGGCATCGGCAGCAAAGCCGAGGACACCCCCTGCAAGCACAAGGGCAAGAGCCGTCTTCATGTCATCTTCTCCGTTTGCGGGGTCGGGACCGGCGTGACCGGTCAGTCGTCGTTGTTGCCGTTGCTGTGGCCTTCGTCGCGGCCTTGGTCGGTGTCTTCGAATTCCGTCTCGACGATCCGCAAGGTGGCGGGATCGAGTTTCACTTCGATCCTGCGTCCATCCGCGTCCTGTCCCGAAAGCTCGTAACAGCCGTCGTCCAGCCGGATGCGGGTGACGCGCCAGCCCTGCCCGGCGGCGAATTCTTGCACCGCGCTGCGCGGCTGCCAGTCGGCCATCGGGACCGAACAGTCGTCATCATCGGCCCATGCCGGGACCGCCGCCATCAGGCAAACGATAACGAGGCTTGTTGACAGTCGGATCATGCGAGACACTCCGCAACGCTGCGATGGGGCCCTTCTGCACCGCGAAACTGACGCCAGCCTGAAGCGTCGCGATTTTCTGCTTCAGGTCGCCGTAAGGTTGGCGGCATAGACGGGCATCGGGACGGTCCCGAAGGACAGGATGCGATGCGGATACTGCTGGTCGAAGATGATCGCGTGATCGCAGGTGCCGTGCGCGAAGAGGCCGAATCCGAGGGACATTCCGTCGATTGGGCCGGACGTCTGGACGAGGCGGGCGATGCACTCGCGACCGCGCATTTCGATCTGATCCTGCTGGACCTGATGCTGCCTGACGGGCGGGGACTTCCCTTCCTGCGGTCCTTGCGGACCAAGGGCGACAGGACGCCCGTGATCATCATGACCGCGCTCGATCAGGTATCGGACCGGATCGAGGGGCTGAAGGCAGGTGCGGATGATTACATGGTCAAGCCCTTTGATCTGAGCGAGTTATCCGCCCGGATCGGGGCGGTGTCGCGGCGCTATGCGGGCAATCCCAATCCACGCATAGAGTTTGGCGACCTGTCCATCGACATTGCCGAGCGCAGCCTGACGCGGGGGGGCAGTCCGGTGCCCCTGACCGCCCGGGAATGGGTGCTGCTTGAGGCGTTCTTGCAAAAGCCCGGGCAACTGCTGTCCAAGGCGGTGCTGGAGGAACGGCTCTATTCCTTCGACTCAGAGGTCGAGAGCAACACGATCGAGGTGCATGTTAGCCGCCTGCGCAAGAAGCTTGGTTCCGAGGTGATCGTGACGGAACGCGGTCTGGGCTACCGATTGGGCCGGGCATGAAGGTGACGTCGATCCGGATGAGGTCGGCCATCCTGCTGTCGGCGGCGGTGACGGTATTGTGGCTTGCGACGGCAGCGCTGACGGCGCGGCTGCTGACAAAGGAAATGGGCGATGTCTTCGACTCTGCCCTGCAAGAGACGGGGCAGCGCATCCTGCAACTGGCCGTCGTGGACGTCCTGAACCGCGAGGAAGAGGGCGTAACCCGCCGCGTCACCGGTCTGGCAGAACACGAGGAACACTTCACCTATGTCGTACGCGACGCCGAGGGGCGGGTGCTGCTGTCGTCGCACAGGGCCGATCCAGAAAACTTTCCCCTTTTCGCCGAAGACGGCTTTCAAGACAGCAACGGCCAGCGCTTCTATCGCGAGGCGGCCGTGCGCGGGACGGTCATCATGACCATCGCGGAACCGATCGCGCAGCGGCGCGCCGTGGCCATAGAGATGGCCCTTGCCCTTGCCCTGCCGCTGCTGCTCATGGTGCCGCTGTCCGTCGCCGCGATCCTGACCGGGCTGGGGGTGGGGTTGCGCCCACTCGACCGGTTGCGTGACCAGTTGGCGCGCCGGGGTGCGTCCGAACTCTCGCCCTTGCCCGACGAAGGCTGGCCCGCCGAACTGCGGCCAATCACGCAAACGGTGAACGATCTTCTGATCCGTCTCGACACCGCCTTTTCCGCCGAGCGCAGCTTTGCCGCCAATGCCGCGCATGAATTGCGTACGCCCTTGGCCGGGGCTTTGGCACAGGTGCAGCGGCTGCGTCAGCAATCAGCCGATGCCGAGACGCGGCGGCGGGCCGATGAGGTCGAGGCGACGCTGAAGCGGCTGACACGGCTGTCGGAGAAGCTGATGCAGCTTGCACGTGCCGAAGGGGCGCGGCTGGTGGGTGATGCAGGCGATATCCGAAGCGTGATCGATCTGGTGGCGACCGAGTTGGGGCAGGGTATGCCTGCAAGGCGGGTGCAGTTGGACGTGCCCGAAGCGGCAGTGATGTCGAGTGTCGATCCCGATGCCATCGCCATCGTCGCGCGTAACCTGATCGAGAATGCCCTGCGCCACGGAACCGGGGATGAGGTGCGGGTGACGCTTGATTCCAAGGGCGTGCTGATCGTGGAGAATGGCGGTGACGCCATATCGCCGGACCTGCTGGCCTCTCTGACAGGGCGCTTCGTCCGGGGCGGGGGCAGGGGGGACGGCAGCGGCTTGGGTCTTGCCATCGTGCAGACGATCGCTGGTCGGATCGGATCGCGGCTCGATCTGGAGTCGCCGGTTCCGGGCCGGGCCGGTGGGTTCCGGGCCTCCATCGCGCTGGTGGTCTGACGCGCCCGTCAGCCTCGCCCGAAGGTCAATGTCACCACGGTGCCTTTGCCCGGTTCACTGGCAATATCCGCCGTGCCGCCGTGCAGGCGCAGGATCGACCGAACGATCGCAAGCCCAAGCCCGGTTCCCGCGCCGACGTTTCGGACGCTGTCCGCACGGTAGAAGCGGTCGAAGACGAAGGGCAGGTGTTCTGGCGCAATGCCTGCGCCGTCATCTTCGACCCGGATCAACAGGGTGTCCTCGAACTGGGTCGCGGTCACGGCGATATAGCTGCCATGCGCGGCATAGCGGATCGCGTTTTCGACCAAATTCGAAACCGCCTGCTGAAACAGCCGCGGGTCAAGCGGCCAGACCAGCCCCGCTTTGTCGTCCATCCGCAATGTCAGCCCCGCCTCTTCGCAGGCGGGTTCATAAAGCTCCTGCAACGCCTCCAGCGTCTTGCCGACATCCACAGGCTGGCGGGCGGCCGTCATCACGCCCTGATCCGCGCGGGCCAAAAAGAGCACCACGTTCAACACGTCCCGCAGCGACGATGCGGTGTCGTGCAGGCTTTCTGCGACCTCGCGCAGGGCGGGCGAAAGGTCGGGCCGGTCGGTCAGCCGCTCGGTCTGCACCAGCATGCGCCCGACGGGACCGCGCAATTCATGCGCGGCATTGTCGGCATAGGTGGCAAGCCCCTGATAGGCCACTTGCAGTCGGTCCATCATCCGGTTGTGCGCGTTCGCCATGATGGCCAGTTCCGACGGCAGGTCGGCAGTCCCGATGCGCAGGTCCATCGAGGTCGGCGCGACCAGCGCGGTTTCGGTCGTGATGCGGTGCAAGGGACGCAGCATCCGGCGGCTGAGCATCAGCAGGATCAGGGCCGCAGCAAGTCCAAGCGCGGCTGCCGACAGGATCGCGCCGGTCATGTAGGCGTCGAAAGCCTTTTCATCCAGCGTCAGGTTCGATGCGCCGCGCACCACGACCAGCCGACGGTCCGCGCCTTCGCCCAGTTCTCGCGCGGTGAGCAGCGTCAGAAACAGTGCCCCTTCGGGCGAATGCACAAAGGCAATCTCGCCTTCGACCGGGGCGTCGGGTCGCGTTCCGATCGCGTCGGGCAGCGTCTCGCTGAAGCCCGGCGTTTCGATTGGTCCGTCGATCAGCGGATCCTCGACCCGCATCAGGATTTCGCGCGGTTCGAAGACGTTCTCGACGACCTCGTGAAACAGGTTGTCTTCATCCAGTGGCACCGGGTCAACCCAAGAAACCAGTGCTTCGGTCCGTTGCAAAAGGACCTGCTCTTCCTGCCAGACCAGCGTCCGCCATGTTCCCAGTGACAGGATGGACGCCAGCACGACGGCCAAGGTCAGGGCCGATCCCAGCGCAAGGACCGTGATGCGCCCCGAAAGCGAGCCGAGCGGACCTTTCCGCCCGACGAGGTCAGCGGAGGACATAGCCGCGCCCCCGGATCGTGTGCAGCAGTTTTTCCGCGAAAGGATCGTCCAGCTTGGCGCGCAGGCGACGGATCGACACGTCCACGACATTCCCATCGCTGTTGAAGTTCATGTCCCAGATACGTTCGAGTATGTAGCTGCGGCTCAGCACCTGCCCCTTGTGCTCTAGAAACAGCGAGAGCAGCCGCAACTCCTTGTGGGTCAGTTCCAACGTCTGACCCGCCCGTTTGGCGATGTGACGCCGCACGTCCACCAGCACATCCCGATAGGACAGCGTTTCCTCTGCAATCACCGCCCCACGCCGCAGGATCGCATGCAGCCGCGCCACCAGTTCGGTGATGGCGAAGGGTTTGACCACATAGTCATCCGCCCCGCCGTTCAGGCCCTTTATCCGGTGATCGACGGAGTCGAGGGCGGTCAGCATCAGGACGGGAACACTGATCCCCTCTTCGCGCATCAGGGTCAGCACCTGCCAGCCGGAAAGGCCCGGGACCATCACATCCAGCACCATCACGTCGAAATGCCCCGCGTAGAGGCAATCGAAGGCCGCGACACCGGACTTCACCCAAGTCACCTCAAAGCCCGCCGCCGTCAGGCCGGTCTTGGTGTGATGGCCCATGTCTTGGTCATCTTCGACAAGCAGAAGTTTCATGGCGATCCGCTGCAACTGATTCTCTGTCCCCCCTCCACCGCCGGTTGCGGTCGGTGCGGGATCGGGAACAATCCTAAAGAGCTGGACTGGCAAGCATCGGAAATTGCGACAGAGCCCATTTGATGCCATGTCCGCCCGTCAGAAAATGCGGCAAAAAAACGGCAACACTGCCACAATGCATAAGTTGTTGTTATTTATATAATTTCGGATGGGTTCTCAGACCTTTGAATGTAGGCAAGATTTCAGTTTCGTAATCTTTGGGACATGCGCGCGTAATGAACGGACGCGCCATGTGGGGTCATAACGCCCGGTCTGCTCGCTCCCTCCAAGACGGCCTCCGGGGAACACCACCACCACCCCGGAGACCATTTCGATGGCATTGAAACCTTTTGTCCTGAATCAGACCGACCTCGAGTTCATCCTCGCCCAACTCGATTTCGTCCCGCTCTTCGATGCGAATGGCGATGCGGTCATCAACTGGAACGGCACCGGCGCGGTTTACGATACCGCAGGCCAAGTGATCTGGGACCCCGCAGGCCGCACCACCTACAGTTTCAACGGCGTGACGCTCACATCGGCGAACGTCGTCGATGTGTTGGGCCATTCCTTTCCAACCTCCACCACCCTCATGGGTCTGCGCGAACAGACCGGCGTTCACAACAACCTGAACGCGGGCGAACCCACGCAGACCTGGGGCGTGTCCGGCGCGACCTTCATCCGGCTCGTGCCCGCGAACTTCTGGGACTACGTCTCGACGGTTGACTACACGCCCAACGCCAACGTCACCGACGCCACCCCGCGTATGATCAGCCGCACCATCACCACGGGCGGCATGGTCCTGCTAGAGGATGCGGGCGGCCAGATCGTCTACTGGTCCTCGGACCGCTACGCCGCAGAACCGGCCTACAAGGCGATGATCGATGCGTGGAACGCTGATCCGGCCAATGTGGCGAACGCGATCGACACCGCCCGCCAGATCGACGGGGCGGCGGTCGTGATCGACCGGGGTATCGTCGGCCAGATCGGCCAGATCGACTTTCAGAACCCCGACAATGCCGAAGTCTTCGTCGGGTCGCAAAACCCCGGTGTCGCGCCCACCAATGGCTGGTTCGCCCTGTTCGGCCAGTTCTTCGACCACGGCCTCGACTTCATCGACAAGTCCTCGGCCTATGGCAAGATCACCATCCCGCTGTCGGTCGATGACCCGCTCTACCGTGCGCCGGGCACCAATGGCCCCGCCGATCCGGGCAACACCAAGATCACCGTCTCGCGCGCCGTGATCGCGGGCACGGATGCCAATGGCGATCCGACCTACGTCAACCACACCTCGCCCTATATCGACCAGAACCAGACCTACGGTTCGTCCGAGGTCATCTCGGACATCCTGCGCGAATGGGTGGTCGATCCGGTCACCGGTGACTGGGTGCCGGGGATGAAGCTGCTGGACGGCGACTCCCTTGTCGATGCTTGGACGGATGGCTGGGGCAATCAGACCCATGCCACCCTGCCCACTTTGGCCGAATTGAACGACCACCTCATCGCCACGGGCCGCGATCCGCTGAATTGGGGGGACGTGACGAACCTGCGCAACCGTGATGCATCGGGCCATGTGGTCGCGGGCAATACGGGGCACCCGCTGCTCCTCGACATGAATCCCAAATTCGACACCGCGCATTTCAGTGCCGCAACCGAAGCAGGCCTTGCCAGCACCTTCGTCAAGTTCGATCCCGTCAACAACCGCATGGTCGTCACCACCTCTGGCGATCCGGCAGGCCACGCGATCCTTCCCGGTGCGGATGGCAGTTATTCGACCACCGACCTCTCGGCGATCATCAACTTCGCCAGTTTCCAGCCGATGCAGGCGAACAACACGCCCGTCGGCGCGCTTGCCGCGCAACTGCTGTTCGACAGCGTCTCGGCCCATTACATCGCAGGCGACGGGCGGGTGAACGAAAACTTCGGCCTGACCGCCGTCCACCACGTTTTCCACTCTGAACACAACTATCAGGTCCAAAACCTGCTGCAGGCCCTGGCCAAGCAGGACGCGGCCCTCTTTGCGTCGGGTGACACGTCGCACGCGACGCTCCACGGCTTTCAGGTCGACACCGGCACCACCGACGCTGCGGGCAACTTCATCCATGGTGACGGTTCCATCGCATGGGATCAGGACAAGGTCTTCCTCGGCACCAAGCTGATCGTCGAGATGGAATATCAGCACACCGCCGCTGACCAGTTCGCCCCCACCATCACCCCCGACATCCCGGAATTCGTGGGCTACAACTCCGGCGTCAACGCCTCCATCTCGCTGGAATTCGGCCAAGTCGCCTATCGCTTCGGCCACTCCACCCTGCGCGAGACGATCGACACCATCGACCCCAACGGTTCTATCACCGGCAAGATCGTCAGCTATGCGCTGCAGATGGCCTTCCTCAACCCCGACAAATATGCCGAGATCGGCCCCGGCGCCATCACGCAGGGCATGACGCACCAGCAGGCGGGCGACGTGGACGAGTTCATGACACCCGCGCTGAACCAAGGTCTGCTGGGCATGCCGCTTGACCTCGCTGCGATCAACATCGCCCGCGGTCGCGATTTGGGCATTCCCACGCTAAACGCCATGCGCAGTGCGCTGGGCGTGCAGGCCTATGACAGCTGGGCCAGCTTTGCCGAAGGCATGGGCCACAAGGAAAGCCTCCCCGCCTTCATCGCGGCCTATGCCTTCAATGGCGATATGGCCAAGGCGCAGGAAATCGTGGACCTCGCCAACGGCGTCATCACCTCTGGCACCGGACCGATGGGCTGGACCATCGGCAATGCCATCGCCTTCATGAACAACGCCTTCACGGCGGCGGACACGGCGGTCACCGAACTGGTCGACGGTGCCAAGGCCGTGGACTTCATCGACAGCTGGATCGGTGGTCTGGCCGAAGTGCATGTGACCGGCGGCCTGCTGGGCGAGACGTTCAACATCCTCTTCGTTGACCAGATCGTCCGCCTGAAGGATGGCGACCGGCTCTATTACCTCTACCGCCTCGTCAACCAGAACTTCGGGGACGAGATCGGGTCCGAACAGTTCAAGGACATCGTCGAACGCAACACGGGCCTGCAACACCTGAACGGCAACATCTTCGCCTATGCCGACCAATACTACGACTTCGGCCGCGATGCCGACACAGCAACGGCAGGCATACAGGACGACATCCCGAACCACGCCTACGGCGCGACTCTGGCCGCCAATCCCGACGCAGGCATCCTTTCGCGCGGCGGGGCCGAGGCATCGAACGGCGCTGTCCTCGACTACCTCGCCCCGCAGGTCCATGCCTTCAGCCGCGAAAACGTCGCGGTCGATGGGCGCAACGTGACCTTCACGCAGGCGGCGGCGGTTGCAGCCAAATACGTCCTCGACCAGCGGGCCGAGCATGACCCGACGCAAGTCAACATCGAAGGCCTGCCCGTCACTGGCGCAGCCACGCATGAGGTGATGGTGGGCTCGGTCGGCAATGACGTGCTCTATCTCGAAGCGGGCGACGACACCGGCTATGGCGAGGGTGGCGATGACCTGCTGATCGGCGGCGGTGGCATCGACCGTCTGCATGGCGGGGCCGGCAACGACACGCTGATCGGTGGCGATATGGGTGACCTGATCGACGGCGGCGACGGCGACGACGTGCTTGTCGGCGGGTCCTCTGGCACGGCGGCGGCGGGCTTGAACCAGCTTGTCGGCGGGCAGGGCGACGACGTGATCTATGCCGGGCAGGGGATCGACAAGATCTCCGGCGGCGGCGGCGACGACCTGATCTTCGGCGAAGGCGACACCGACCCCTTCACCCATGGCGGCGACGGCTGCGACTATATCGACGGCGGCCAGTCCGGCGACCTGCTTTATGGCGACAACGGCGATGACGTGCTGGTAGGCGGCGACGATCAGGACTTCCTGCAAGGCGGTCTTGGCGACGATATCATCCGCCCCGGCAACCCGTCACAAGCCCTCGCTGGCTTTGGTCCGGACGAGGTGATCGGTGGTGACGCCCTCACCGACACGGGCTTCGACCTGATCGACTTCTCCGACTACCTCGTCGGCTCGCCCGCAATCGTGGCGGACATGAACACCCAGAACAACCCGACCATTGCCATCGACAAGACCACGCCCTTCCCGGCTTGGTTCCAGATGGAAGGCGTCATCGGTTCGCAATCGGGCGACCGCGTGATCGGCGATGCGAACGGCAACTGGCTGATCGGCGGCAGCGGCGATGACCGTCTGCAGGGCGGCGCGGGTTTCGACCTGCTGGTGGGCGATGCGGTGCGTCTGGACCAACTGATCGGCACCTATTCAGGCACCTATACCAAGGTCGACGACATCTCCGGCGCCACGCACCGCAACACGGGCGCGTTGCAGGACAATGGCGTACTGGGCCGTGAAGACCTCGGTACCACCGATTTCGCCAAACACTTCACGGACCTCCTGTCTTCACGGATGTTCAAGGACTATGTCCTTGGCAATGATGGCGGCACATCGGGCAGGCACGACGCGGCGGTCTTCACCGGAAACAGTGCGGATTACGAAATCGAACGCGTGACCCTGAACCCCGGTGATCCTGCCGTGGGGGCCGTGTGGAAAGTCACCGGGACGGGCGACGCGGCAGCGGATGGCACCGACCTGCTGATCGGAATCGAAAAGATCGTTTTCGCCGACGGCGAATTCTCCCTTTCCGGCGTCGCCCCGACCATCGACCTGCACGCCTTCGACGGCGGCAGTGTCGAAGACCGATTCAGCACGGTTTCCTATTCCGGCTCCAACGGTACCCAAGCTTGGGCGGGCGCATGGACCGAGACGAACGACAGAAACGGCGCATCCGGTGGCGGTATCCGCATCAACAGCAATTCGCTGCAATTCGGCTCGTCTGGTGATACGGCCAATGCCACCACGGGCGCCACGATCCAGCGCGGCATAGACACCCTCACCGTGGCGGACACGGCGACGCTGTCCTTCTCCATCGCAAAATCCGCGGACGGATCGCTTGAGGCAGGCGATGGGGTAAAGCTGTGGTTTGCAGCCGACGGCACCACCTTCAACGAGGTCACGCTGATCGACCGCGACGATGCCGACGGCACCCAGACTTTCACGCTCAACGGACCCTTCACCGCCAATGCGGCGCTGCGGTTCGAAAAACTCGGCCTGAACGAGTCGAGAGAATACATCCGTATCGACAACGTCGCCTTGCAGTACCTGAAACTGGCCGCCAACCCGACCCACGACTTCGCCACCACCTTCACCGAAGACAATGGCGCGGTCGCGATCTCGGCCATGCCGGACATCCGCGATGACGAGCCGAACTTGCAATCGGCCCGCATCACCCTGACCAACGCCAAGGACGGCGACAGCCTGACCGTCAATTCCCTGCCCGCCGGTTTGGCCGCGACGACCATTACGTCAATCCCCGGCGAGATCACGCTGTTGCTGACGGGAATTGCCAGCCACGCGGTCTATGAACGGGCCATCCAGTTGGTGCGCTTCTCCAACAGTTCGAACACACCTGACACCACGGACCGCGTGATCGAAACTGTGGTGAGCGACGGCCTCAACCTCTCGGCCCCGGCCACCACGACGGTGACGGTGGTCCCCGTCAACGATGTCCCGGTTGCGGCGGACGATGCCGTCATTACCAACGTCAACGGCCAATTCGACCTGCCCGATTGGGTGCTCTTGCTGAACGACACCGACAGCGACGGCCCGCAGCCGCTGACCATCGCGTCGGTCACGGGATCCACTGGCGCAACGGCCACCCATTCGGCAGGCATGGTTTCGGTGAATTACACCGATGGCGACGGCAAGACGATCAGATACGCTGCCACCGACGGCCTCGCCACCGATCCTGCCAATGTCAGCATTACCCGCGATACGGTTGGTAACCTGAATGGCACCACCGCGGGCGAAATCCTTGTCGGGGGCGCGGGGGCGGACGTCATTGTCGGCGGACGCGGCGATGACGTTGTCCTGGCCGGGGCGGGCGATGACAGGATCCGCTGGTCAGCCTCGCTTACGACCACCGACGGGCGCGACATCGTGGATGGCGGCACCGAAGGCACCCTTGGCGACACCTTCGTCGTCAACGGCACCGACCTTGCCGAAACCTTCGACATCTACACCGCCACGGCCTATGGCGGCCCCATCCAGCCGGGGACCGAGATCATCATCACCCGCAACGGCACCGTCATCGCCGAACTGCGCGAGATCGAAGAGATCGTCATCAACACCAACCTAGGCGGCGTCGGTCGCGACAATGACCGCGTCAACCTGCATGGCGATTTCACCGGAACGAACTTGCGGATGAACACCATCACCGTGAATGGCGGGGCGGGCGACGACACGGTCGACATCAGCGAGCTGACCTCGGGCCACCGCATCGTCTTCCGCGGTGCGGGCGGCAATGACACGATCATCGGCGCGCTGCGCCCGCAGGACGTGATCGAGGTTCCCGCAGGCGTCGACCCCACCGCCTATCAGGCAACCGACAATGGCGACGGTACGGTCACCCTCTCTGACGGGTCGCATAGTGTCACCTTCACCGGTACGCTGGACGCCCTGCCGACCCTTGCCCCATCGACCGGAACGGACAGTGGTCAGGACCTGGGCGCGGGCGCCGGTGACGCCGGCAATGGCGGCACCTCGGGCGAGGGCGACGATGCGTCCGACAACGCCACCCCGGGTTCTCATCACGCCCAAGACGGCGACGGCCTTGTGCTGATGCCCGAAAGCGGGGCTTCGGTCCAGACAGGCGATGCAGGCGATGACGTGATCCTCGGCGGCGATCAGGGCGACGCCCAGATCGGCAAGGGCGGGGCAGACGTCCTGATCGGCAACAGGGGGGATGATGCTGGTGTCGGCGGTTCGGGAGCACACGTGATCGAAGGCGGTGCAGGCCGCGACGTCCTGCTCGGCGCGGCTGGGAATGACCACTTCATCGCCCAGACGGACGATGGCGCGGACCTGATCTTCGGCGGCGAAGGCTCTGACACGCTGGACCTGTCGGCCCTGATCGATGGCGCGGTGATCGACCTCGGGGCCTATACCCCGATCGGCACCGTGCGGGCGGACGGGGTGACCGACCACCTGATCGGGGTCGAAAATGTCATCGGCACGCAAGGCGCGGACGTGATCAAGGCCGCGCTTGGCATCAACATCCTGACCGGGGATGACGGCGACGACCTCTTCGTCTTCGTCTCGGCCGGGGCGGCGGATGGCGACGTCATCACGGACTTCCGCCCCGGCGACCGGATCGATCTGTCGGGCATCGATGCGATGGTGGGCACCAACGGCAATCAGGCCTTCACCTTGGCCGAGATGGGCATGACCGCCGCAGGCAGCCTTGTGATCCATGAGGTGGCGACCGCCGATGGCGTGGACACGATCATCGACGGCTACACAGACGCCGATGACGACGCGGACTTCTCGCTCACGCTGCATGGCGAGCATGACCTGAGCGGCGCGTTCACCTTCTGATGCGTCTCACCCCCGCCCTGCAAAGGGGCGGGGGTGCGTCCGTCTGACGTCCCCGGAGGGACCCCCATGACCTATCCCAACCAATCGCGTGACCCCATAGCGATGCGGAAGGCGCGTTCATTGTTGAACGCGGATTTGGCGCGGTATGGTTGGGCTTTGTTTGGGATATCTGGACTGATCAGCGTTTTGGCGCTGACGGGGTCGTTTTACATGTTGCAGGTCTATG
>JACCDV010992543.1_pt1 | contig 12940 bp, 9 predicted proteins | sample 7446131 | NCBI WGS metagenome assembly JACCDV01 (sample SAMN15323448, study PRJNA562643) | freshwater metagenome | isolation source: river surface water | place: USA:Blue River Watershed | collected 2017-08-17 | reverse complement strand
TACCACGCCTTTGCAAGCTCGTTTGCACTTGGTTGATTTGCTACAAAAAAGCTACAGCATCCATGAAGGCACCGAAGAAAACGATGTGCGACCTCAACTGCAGCAAAACGGCCACATGGAGCTAGTTCAACAGCTTTTGACCACGACTCAAGTGGATGTCAGCGATTTACTTGATTTGTCGCGGCCATTCACCGCCGCACAATTTTACGCGGCATTAATGCGTATCCGGCATCATTTGGAACGTCAGGCCGCGCTCGCTGAGCTCGATATCGAAGCGAAAAAACTGCTGCCGACCAAAGCAACACCTTGATTGATGTGACTAAATTTCTCTAATTTCATAAACTTTTTGCATCGCGGACTTTCACTAAGGCAAAATCGCCTTACACTGTTTCAAATACAGCTAATAAAGTCCGCCGATGAAGCCTGCAAAACCCGCCAATGAGTCTGCCCGCCTGCATTTATTGCATCGGCTTAATATCCTAGATACCGCTCAAGAAGCCGTCTATGACACATTAACGGAATTGGCCTGTTTGATTTGTGATTGCTCCAACGCCGCCCTCACCTTAATCGCCGAAGACTATCAATGGATCAAAGCGGCCACAGGCCCAATCGCACCACCGCTGTCTCGCGACAACTCATTTTGCGCGCACACGATTTTAACGCCTGACCAAATCACCTATGCCCCGAACACCCTACTCGATGCACGTTTCGCCGATAACCCGTTGTCTCAGCAGCTAATTGGTAGCTATACAGCGGTACCGCTTTGTCCTGAAACCGGGGTTGCGGTCGGCGCGTTGTGCGTGTTTGATACCGAACCCAAGCCGCTGACCGAGCAGCAGCGCCGTGGGTTACAGTTACTCGCCAAACAGGCTACTGAATTGTTGCAATCGCGGTTGTTGCATGAGTCGCTAAAACAGCAAAGCGAGCAACTTGAACATGAACGTCATCGTTTAGATGCAATTATTCGCGGCACCAATTTGGGCACTTGGGAGTGGCGCATCGATACTGGGTTTACCGAGTTTAACGGTCATTGGTACAACATTCTGGGTCTTAATCCAGATATGCCCACCAACATCGACACCTGGCGACTATTGTTACACCCCGATGATGTCCCCTCAACCCAACAGCTACTCGAGCAACACTTCCGAGGTGATACCGCGATTTATGATGCGAAATTCCGCATGCGACACACGCAAGGTCATTGGATTTGGGTGCATGCGGTTGGCAAAGTGATGACCTATGGTGAAGATGGCAGCCCGCGGTTGATGTTTGGTACTCACCGCGATATTAGCATCGACCAAGCTCGCGACATTGAGCGCGAGCAAAGTCGTTCATGGTTGCAGGCGGTCATTAACTCCAGTACTGAAGCGGCCTTGATCAGCACCGATAATCATGGCGTGATTCAACTCTTTAACACCGGTGCTGAGCGGATGTTGGGGTACTCGGCAGACGATGTGGTGGGTAAAAGCTCGCCTGCGCTCTTTCACGATCCAGCCGAGATCCAACGTCGTGCCGGCCAACTGTCTGCAGAATATGAAAAGGCCATCGATGGCTTTGACGTCTTTGTCTACAAAGCCAAACAAGGGATCAGCGAAACTCGCCAATGGACATTTGTCTGTCGCTCTGGCGAGCGCAAACAAGTGCGACTCAGTGTTTCAGCGATCCGCGGTGAACAAGGCGATGTGCGCGGCTTTTTAGGCGTGGCTATCGACATTACGCAATTAGAACAACTCCATCATGCGTTATTGCTAAGCGAGCAACGTCACCGCTCGATGTTAGAAAACTTACCCGGCGTGGTGTATCGCTGCATCAATGACTCCAAATGGACCATGTTGTTTATCAGTGACGAAGTGCAAAAACTCACCGGTTACCCTGCCAAAGATTTTATTCGCAACAAAGCCATCAGTTTTGCTGAGCTAACGCTTGCAGAAGACACCGAACGCGTGCGGCAAGTTGTTAATCAAGATCTCGCGCAACAAGCGCAATTTACCGTGGAATATCGCATTCGGCATGCCAATGGCAGTGTGCGTTTCATCCAAGAGCTAGGACGAGGCATCTATGATGCGTCAGGCAACCTGCTGTACATAGACGGTTTTATCTGGGATGTTACTGAGCGGCGTGAAACCGAAAAGGCGTTGCGCGCCGGGGAAAAGAAACTGACATCGCTGTACCAATTAGCCCCCCTTGGTATCGTGCTATCCAATATCCGCCAAGGGCAAATTCTAACGGCCAATCCACAACTACAAACCATGATCGGCAGTGTTGAGCCGCCCAGCCATTTGGAACAAGTGGTGGTGTTATCACCAAATCAACAACAAGATCGCTTGGCGAAATTACTACAAACCGGCTCGTACGGCCCGTGCGAAATCGAGTTGTTGCAGGCCAATGGCCACAGCCTGCCAGTGGTATTATCAGAGATCTTGCTCGATACCGATGCAGACGATCTGCAAGTGTGGACCTTGTTGCAAGACATCAGCGAACGCAAACGGATCGAGACCATGAAAAATCAGTTTGTATCCATGGTATCGCATGAGCTTCGCACGCCACTAACCGCTATTTCAGGGGCCTTAGGGTTGGTCACGGCAGGGGCTTTAGGCCCGGTCGGTGATGCAATGGCACAAATGCTTGATATTGCGCATGACAACAGTAAAAAACTAACCCAGTTGATTAATGACTTGTTGGACATCGATAAGTTGGTCGCCGGCAAAATGACCTTTGATATGCAAGCACATCGGTTACATGACTTGCTCGATACCTCCATCCGTCACAATCAACCCTATGCCGACCATTATCAGATCCAGTTGCAATTTCATGCCGGCGACGATGCAATGGTCACCCTGGATAATTTACGTTTCCAGCAAGTGCTGTCGAATCTCTTATCCAATGCCGTTAAATTCTCCCCCAGCGGTGGGCTGGTTCGTATTCATACCAAGCGCATTGGCGACCAGATACGGATCTCCGTCATCGACCAAGGGCCTGGCATTCCTCTGGCATTTCGCGAACGTATTTTTGAAAAGTTTTCGCAAGCAGATTCCGCGGATGCGCGCAGCAAAGGCGGAACTGGCCTTGGCTTGGCGATTGTGCGTGAGTTAACGCAGCGGATGGGAGGACAGATCTTTTTTGACAGCGAAGAAGGGATCGGCACACAATTTCATCTGGAGTTTCCAGCCAGCGCCATCGCCTGCCCGGTGGAGAAACACCCATTACTGTTGATCGAAGACGAACCACAAATCGCTAGCCTACTCAGCCAACTACTGACTCGTGCAGGCTACCAAGTCCATCATGCAGCAAACTTGCAACAGGCGGATTTGCTATTAGCACAGCAGCCCATTGAACTACTGACGCTGGATTTACATCTGCCAGATGGCTTTGCCGGCGATTGGTTACTGCATCGAAGAGCACAACCTGACGGGTTTGAGTTACCGGTACTGGTGATATCGCTCGACAGTCCTGAGCAACATCCTAACTTGCATGCGTTAAGCGGTGTTCAGTGGCTACAAAAACCGATTGAACCTAGTCAACTCAGCGAGAAACTAGCGTTGTTACAAAGACGTGTTCAAAGCGTATAAACACGCACGCGGTTGCGGCCATCCGCTTTGGCTTGGTACAAGGCTTGGTCTGCCTGATCAATCACTTGATCAACCACTTGCCCCACAGTGCCATCACAGATCCCGGCACTAAAAGTACAATGAAAAGCTTCGCCATTGCCGACAAAGGGGAAACGGGCAAAAGCCTCGCGCAGTTGATCCACTACCTTAAAGGCTTTTTCCAACGGACAATCGGGCAATACCATCAAGAATTCTTCACCACCGTAGCGACCGATTAAGTCCGTTTTACGCAATTGCTGGCGCAATAAATTGGCAAGACTGGTGATCACTTGATCGCCAACTAAATGGCCGTATTTGTCATTGACCTTTTTGAAGTGGTCGATATCCAACATCACCACACTGACATTTTGTTCACTGCGGGACGTCCGTTGCAATTCAACACTTAAGCGTTCTTTAATGTGCGCGTGTTGCAATAACCCGGTCAGACTATCACGGGTCATCACATCGGCGAGCTGCCTAGCGCGTTGCGCTCTGGCAAAAATGGCTACCACTAGGGCGTTGTCACTGATCGGTTTGGTCAGGAAATCATCGCCGGCTTTAATCAACACCGCCAGTTGGCGCTCGCTATCGGTTTCCGATGATAAATAGATAATAGGCACGCCAAGCCATTCATCTTGCAATCGGATCAGCTGCGCTAACTCAGGCCCGGTGCACAGCGGCATATTCACGTCTAATAAGATCACATCCGGATGGAAACTGTTCAGGCCTTCAAAAATGTCTGCAGGATCACTGATAATTTCTGCCCGAAGGCCCGCCGTTTGTAATACCAGCGCATAATGCTGCGCCAGCATCAAATCGTCATCGACGATCAACACCCGAAAAGCATCGCGATGCCGCACGGAAAACAAACGTTGTAAACGAGCTTCAAGTGCCGCCGCGTGCAGTGGCTTATTGAAAAAACCTAAAGCGCCGGCGCGCACCGCCGCCAAATAATGTGAAAAATCAGTATGGCTGGTTACCACAAACAGTGGCAATGGCTGGGCGCGGCGTTGTTGCACGTCTTGCACAAACGCCAGGCCATCCGATGCTTCATGTTGGAGTTCAATATCGATAATCAGCGCGTCAGGTTCTTGCAGTGCAATAGCATCCGCCAGCGCTTGGGTTTGATGAAACCATTGCACTTGGTAACCAAAGGTCGCCAAACTCAGACACACGTGGTTTGCCGCATCGACATCATCTTCCAGCAGGTAAATGAGCGTTTGAGAGCGTTCACTGCGTTCGGTAGTCGCAGCAGGCACACGAATGCCCGAGGATAAATCGGCTGCACGGCGCATGGCACTAAAATCAGCCATCGCCTGCGTCAGAAAAGCGCTATCCGGCGGATTTTGCTGCTCGAGCAATTTTTTCAAACTCAACTCAAGCTTTTTGCTTTCAACCCCTACCTGCGCCAAGCCAAAAGTGCCGGCCGAGCCAGCTAAGGTATGAAACTTCAGGACAAGTTCTGAGGAAAGTTCTCGCCATGACGCAGTGCTCAATGCAAGCTGCTGCAGCTTTTCTTGCAGCAACGGAAACTCATGCGCCATGCGCTGCATATATTGTTGTTGCAGCTGCGCTAGTTGCTCTTCCAATTGTGCGTGTGTATGCGGCATACCGACCCTGTACCGGAATTGTTCTTTCTCACTATACCAAGGTCTGGCTGCAGGCTCTAGCATGCAAGACACATCACCTTGGTTTTGGCTGATGTCATTGCGCTTACGCGCCCCCTAGTCGACGACTATAAAAACGCAGTTATAATCGCACCTGCATGCCCTGCGCCACGCTTTGTCGATAGGTCAAATACGAGGGCAACGCCCCTAACATCAAACTCAAGCCCACGACACCAGCCAACCAAGCCCCAGTATGGGCATGCCATGGCAGCACACTGATCACCAGACCGTATTGGCTACTTAACACAGGTTGCAGGGCAAACAGCGTCGCCACTAACGCCACGAACCCAAGGGCAATAGCACCGCAGACCAAGAACAACACTTCTAATTCAATCAACACAAACAACTGCCAAGGGCGAGCACCAATGGCCCGTAAAATCGCCATTTCGCGCTGCCGCTCTTTCATCGCGGCAAGTAACGTGGTGGTTAATCCAATCAATCCTGCGCCAAGCACCAGCAGTGTGATCACCAATAACAGGTTTTCAACCATACTCAGCATTTGCCATAACTCAGCAAGCGCGGCGCCAGGTAAAATAGCCGTCAAAGGTTCAGCTTTAAACTCATTGATTTGCCGTTGTACCGCAAAGGTCGCCACTTTGCTTTTCAAACCGAGCATAAAGCCAGTGATCACTTTGGGTTCAAGCGCAGCCAGTTGTTCAGCGCTTGGTTTAGGGGCTTGTTTACGCCCCATTGCCGGCGCGCCTCCTTGCCAGCCAAGGTGGATGGCTTCAATCCCTTCCAATGATACATGCACACTCTGATCCACCGGCGTGCCAGTGGGCGCCAAAATGCCAACCACTTTGAATGGCTGGTCTTTATGCTGGCTAAAACTGACACTGCCTACGCCATGCGACAAAATCAGTTCATCACCTAATTGATAATTCAGTTTACGGGCAACCTCGGCCCCTAATACGGTTTCATACACGCCAGCAAACGGAATCCCTTGCGAGAGTGTGAGCTGTTGCTGTTCGCCATAGCGGAAATAGCGGAAATAATCTTGGTTGGTACCAACCACCCGAAACCCTTTATGCGAGTCGCCAAGCGCGATCGGCACGCTCCATACCACTTGCGGATGCGCTTTGAGCTGTTGGTAACTTTGCCATTGAATGTTGTTCGTGGCATTGCCAATTCGAAACACCGTGTACAGCAGCAAATTTAATTGGCCAGAGCGTGCCCCCACAATCAAATCGGTGCCTGAGACTGTGCTGGTAAAACTGCGTTTAGCTTCCAAGCGCAAATGATCAATACCCAGCAACAACATCATCGATATACACAGTGACAATAAGGTCATTAACGCCGTAGTCCGACGATTCCATAAACTTTGACGGGCCAATTTCATCAACATGCGGCCACCTCTGTCACTCCCCGCGCCAAATCGGCCATATCCAATTGACATTGGAAATACTTCGCCAGTTGGGGATCATGGCTGACAAACACCACTGTGGTCCCGCAGCGCCCAGCTTCGTTTAGTAACAACTGCATGAAACTGTCCCGATTATCCGCATCCAGCGCCGCGGTCGGCTCATCGGCGATTAGTAACATGGGTTCGCCCAGCAACGCCCGTGCGATTGCCACACGCTGCTGTTGGCCAATACTTAAAGCACTGGCTTGCCGCGACCACAGCTCCGTGGCAATTCCCAATTGGGTCAATAAAAATTCTGCACGTCCCGTCAAACCTGTTCGACCTGCAAAACCTTGCCCCAGCAGCACATTATCCAGCACCGACAAATATGAAATTAAATTCAGCTGTTGAAACACCACGCCGATATGCCGCGCGCGAAACTTATCGCGTTTTGCCGCAGATAACGGTTGAAACCGCTGGCCGTGCAGGAAAATCTCGCCCGAGGTCAGGCTGGTGATGCCAGACAACAAATTCAACAAGGTGGTTTTACCGGAACCTGATGCACCACGCACAAAAAGGTGCTGACCAGCCGCCAATTGCACAGCGGGGAGTTGCAATAAAAACCCATCATTTGGGTATTGGAACTTACAGTTTTTGAGTTCAAGCGCGGGAATATTCGGGTCGTTTAACACTAGGACGAACCTGCTTTTGGTATGATACGGCAATCGTGATTTTATAACACACCCAGTCGAGTAAGCTCTAATGTTAAAACCGCTGTTAATAGGATTATCTTTGGTATTGGTCGCAATGCCGTTGTCTGGCAAGGCCACCGAAAAGGCAACTGCCAGCACATCGGCCGTCAAGACGCTGGAGTGGATGGATTTATTACCCGACGACGACCGCGAGAAAATGGAAAATTTGCCACAAGTGAGCCACGAAGGTGGCGAAGGTGCGGGGTCGGCAATTAACAAAGCATCGTCACAATTTGGTGATGTGATGCAATCCGCTAAGGTTCGCAGTGAATTAAACGGTAAAAAAGTTCGCCTGCCAGGTTTTGTCGTCCCCATCGAATATGATGCGGAGCAAAACATCACCTCGTTCTTTTTAGTCCCTTATTTTGGCGCTTGTATCCACGTGCAGCCACCACCACCGAATCAAATCGTGTTTGTGACCAACGCCAAGGGGCTAAAAGCAGACATGATCTACAATCCGTTTTGGATTGAAGGAACGCTCACCACCGATACCATGAGCCATGATTTGGCCAATTCTGCGTATAGCTTAAAAGCCGATAAAATTAGCGAATACGACGGCGAATAAATCCATTCGCGCAAAAAACAACAAAGCCTGCTGCTGCAGGCTTTGTTGTATGAAGGCCAAAGCAACTGTCTCTGGCAACAAAACCCACCGACTTAAAATTCTAAGCGATGATTCTCAGGGGTCAGTGTGGCGCTGCCCTGCCCAGCCGGTGTGATGTATTGCACCTGCAGCTGCTCAAGCCCCAAGGTAAGCTGAAACAGTCTGATATCAAGTTGGGTGAGAGGACCAATCTCGGCGCACTGCCAGCTGGCGCGGCTGACATAATCATGATGATGACTAGATGGGTCTTCAAGAGCTAACTCTGCGGTCTTTAACTGACATTGCGCCTCATCCGGCCATACTAACCATAGGTGCGGCTGGATTTTTTCAAGTTGAGCTTTAAGCACGGCGTGTTGCTGTGGCGTTGTCGGGGCATGTTCAAAGCCAAACAACTGGTCTGCGGGAATATCCATCTGCCATTCAACACCTTGTGGATCAATGACTAAGGTTGCACTGGCCACCCCGTGTTGGTGCGCTTTTTGCTCAGCACCCAGTCCAAATGGCAGCAATAACACCAAACAACATACCCACGCTTTCATCGCTCGCTTCCCCATCAGCCTTGTAAAAATGTGACACTATCACATCTTTATTCAAGCGTCAGGCCAAACATTCAATTCGCGCAAAAAAGCCAGGGTTACTGCCAATGGCCAAAGTGCCCTCAAGACGTTTCTCAACCAGCTGACGCACAATTGACATGCCAAGCCCAGTTCCGCCATTGCCAGCCTTGGTGGTAAAAAAGGGTTCAAATAATCGTTGTTGTACTTCGTTACTCAAACCGACCCCATTGTCTTGATAAACAAAGGTCAATACATGATGACTGTCGAGCGAGGCATAGATTTGAACTTGCGGGTTTTTCACCGCATCAAAAGCATGTAAACAACTGTTACTGATGAAGTTGGTAAGAATTTGCAGCCAAATATCGGCACTGCTGATCACCACCAAATCAGGATCGATGTGCACCTCGAGAGAAACATTTAACGGCGAGGTCATTGGACTCAAACTGGCAATTAAATCGACAACCAATTGCCGAAGTGCCACCGCAGTAGCATCGGAGCGAGTTTGATGGGCTGCCGTGTCTTTAAATTGTTGCATTAAACGTTCAGCTCGTTGCAGATTCACCTGCACTAAATGCTGACTTTCACGCAGTTGCTGCAATTGATGCCGTGCCTGAGCCAAGGTTAACGTCTTGTCGTCCAAAGCTTGACTAAGCTGCTCTAACAACTGCTGTTGATGGGTGGTCGCTGTAAACGCAACACCAAGTGGCGTTGCCACTTCATGCGTGATCCCCGCCACTAAACTGCCCAAGGTCGCAAATTTGGTTTGGGCCAATAACTGTTCTTGCGCCTGTAATATCTGTTGATGCGCTTGCGCCGCTTGATGCTCGCTGCGCATGGCTCGCGCATCCAACTGTTGATTAGCAAGCTCCAATTGTGCTTGGGTGCGAGACCAACGATTGGCATTAATGGCTCGTCCAATTAAATCGGCTAACGCGCCGGCAAAACGGATCTCCGGCGCAGTCCAGTGCCGCACAAAATGCAACTGTTCACAGCAGATAATGCCAATGACTCGACCTTGATACCGCACAGGCACATCCAACATCGAGAAAATCTGCTTGGGAACTAAATAACTGTCGGTAAATTCACTGGTGCGTTCATCATGCCGTGCGTCCGCCACCGCCAACGTTCGAGCCTGCGACATCGCTTGGAAATAGCGTGGAAACTGCGTCGCCGTCAGCTCCATCGCCTCGCGGTGCCATTCGCCCTCAACCAGCATGATCTGGCACTGCATCACAGTGCCCGCCGCCTCATAAAACCAAAGACTGACGCGCTCAGTAGCCAAGCCATCTTGCAAGCGCTGCAAAATCAGTGCTTGTGCCTGCTCTAATGCACCCGTATCAATCTCTGGCGTTTCTGAGACTTGCAAGAGGATCCGTTCAAGCTTATCCACGTTACAAACCTTTAAAATTTATGTTCAAAAAACAAGCTAGCGAATTTTAATCCGCTTGTAAATGCAGCGATGGCTCGGCTTGGTTGATCCGAATGCTTTTGTAACCACGTACAACACACATTTACCGGTAATGTGGCCATGAGTCGACTTATTCTAGTATTGGGTGATCAACTGTCGTTATCGTTGTCGTCATTGCGTCAGCGGGTCGATGGAGACTGTGTGCTGCTGGCAGAAGTGCAGCAAGAAGCAGGCTATGTGCCACACCATCAGTTAAAGATCGTGTTGCTATTTTCGGCGATGCGGCATTTTGCTGCAGCGCTTCGCTTGCAACAGATGGACGTGTATTACATCGATTATCAGCAAAAAGTCCAAAGCTTACTAGCGGCCATCAAACAGGTGCTGGCTGAGCGGCCTGATATCTCAGAAGTGATGTTAACTGAAAGTGGTGAATACCGGCTGCAACAAGACATCGCCAGCTGGTCCAGTCAATTAGGCCTTGCGGTGACGGTACTGCCCGATGACCGATTTATCTGCTCTCGGGCACAATTTGCGCAATGGGCGTCGGGCCGCAAACAATACCGAATGGAGTTTTTCTATCGCGAGATGCGACGTTATACCGGGCTGCTGATGGACGGAGATCAACCCGTCGGTGGCCAGTGGAATTTTGACGCCGAAAATCGCCAATCGCTGCCGGCTGATTTGGCAGTCCCTGCCCCATTTCGCGTTGTACCCGACGCGATAACGTCGGAAGTGATCCAGCTAGTGGCCAGTGAATTCTCTAGCCATATCGGCGATGCCACAGCCTTTTGTTACGCTGTGACGAGCAAGGATGCTCGCACGGCTTTTTTGCATTTTGTCGAGCATCACTTGCCGCTGTTTGGCGCCTATCAAGATGCAATGAAAGTAGGTGAGCCTTTTGTGTTTCACAGTGTTGCCTCGGCGTATATCAATTGCGGCCTTCTAGATGCGCGCTGGGTCTGCCAGCAAGTCGAGCAGGCCTATCAGCAAGGCAAGGTGCCACTCGCCGCTGCCGAAGGCTTTATTCGGCAAATTATTGGCTGGCGCGAGTATGTCCGAGGCTTGTATTGGTTATTGATGCCCGACTATGCCACAGGCAACTTTTTTAATGCCAAGCGCCCACTGCCTTGGTTTTATTGGACCGGCGAGACCAAGATGCGCTGCCTGCATGAAGCCATTGAGCACACCAAACAACATGCGTATTCCCACCATATTCAACGTCTGATGATCACTGGCAATTTTGCGCTGTTGGCGGGCTTATCACCCCATGCTGTGCATCAATGGTATTTGGCCGTCTACGCCGACGCCTATGAATGGGTCGAATTGCCAAACACCATGGGAATGGCCTTGTTCGCCGACGGCGGCGTTCTCGCATCGAAACCTTACGCCGCCAGCGGCAACTATATTCACAAAATGAGTAATTACTGCCGGCATTGCCATTATCAGGTGAAAGAGACCTTGGCAGGCAACGCCTGTCCATTTAATGCGTTGTATTGGGATTTTTTGGCGCGCCATGAAGCACTACTGGCCGGTAACCCTCGGCTCGCCCTGACATACAAAAATTGGCATCGTAAAGCTGACGCCGAGCAACAAGCGATCCGGGCCAAAGCGGCTGAACTTTTAATCCATGTGGAGCAATTATGAGGAAATTGATCATTCTCGACGATGCCCCACGCCTGTGCGATAACCCGCTGCTGTCGGGTCTGAGTACCGACGATGTCGCGTTATTGCAGCTACCGGTTGGTCAATCTCGCCAAGCAGTGATGCTTCGGCAAGTCCGCCAGCAGTTTGCACAGCAGCTGCAAAAGTTAGGCATTAAGGTGGTGCTGCAGCCTTGCAGCAGCGCGATGGCGATCGCATCCTTAGCCAGCGCTAACGACTGTGCATGCATTGTGCTCAATCAGCCTGTTGCATGGGATGAAACAACCTGGCTGGCGGCGTTACGGCAAAGCACAACGTTGGTTGTGCAGCTGGTTGATGCCAATAGTTTATTAACGGATACGCTTGCACCTGAACTTGGCAAGGTGCCGCCTAGTTACAGTCAATTTCGCCGTGCGCGTGAACCTGAGTTAAGGGTTAGTCCAGCTCATGCTTTTTACATCAACGTGGACACATCTTTGCCGTTGACTGGGGAGCCGGCTTCAACCCACGCGGGTTACGCGAAGGCGTCTGGCGATCTGGTGTTTGGCCCTTTTGCAGGCACGGCGCTGCCCTGTGACGAGCACAGTTGGCGTCAGTATATTCAGCACTATATCCACCATTCGATGCATCACTACAAACAACGGCGTAACGAGTTGCTCGGTGCTGATTTTGCGAGTTTTTTCTCAACGCCCTTGGCGCTTGGCCTCGTTGGGGTTCGTGATCTGTATCAGCAGATTATTAGCCATGAGCGATTGCATGGGGAAAATCCGTCGTCGCAATGGCTTAAATTTGAACTGTGGTGGCGTGAATACTTTCGCTGGGTGTTTCGCCAAGAAGGTCGGCAGTGTTTTTTAGGCTTAGGCCGTCAGCCGCTACCTACCCCTGTGCCTAAATCGCAACAACAGCTGCATTTACACGCATGGCAACAAGGCCGCACCGGCGTTCCACTGGTCGATGCTAATATGCGACTTCTACTGCAAACCGGCTTGATGTCGAATCGCGGTCGGCAATTAGTGGCGAGCTATTTAGTGTTTGATTTAGGTGTCGATTGGCGGTTAGGGGCAGCATGGTTTGAGCAGCAATTGCTGGATTACGATGTAGCCAGTAACTATGGCAATTGGGCCTATATCAGCGGTGCCTTGTACAGCCCTGCCCGTTGGTTTAATCAACTCAAACAAGCGGCCGAGTATGACAAGCGTGGTGATTTTGTTGCCGCTGTTTTGCCAGAGATCTGTGCCAGCAAACCACCGGGCATGGCTCGACATCAACCGTACATAGCTGACCTTGGCTTGCCATTCGACCGACGCTGGTATGAGTATTTACAGCATGCTGACGCTGGTCTGGTTTAAACGCGATCTACGTATAGAGGACCACGCACCACT
>JACCDV010681608.1_pt1 | contig 12945 bp, 12 predicted proteins | sample 7446131 | NCBI WGS metagenome assembly JACCDV01 (sample SAMN15323448, study PRJNA562643) | freshwater metagenome | isolation source: river surface water | place: USA:Blue River Watershed | collected 2017-08-17 | reverse complement strand
GCATAATTCGAAAAAGCCTGCTACTTTTGCATCGCAATTAGGCAATAAAATGCTTTAAAAGCAAATGAAGGTCGGTCAGTGATCGAACTTCCCTTCGACTCCAGAGTGGGTCAATTGATATACAAGCCTCGGCTTGATGATTCCGTAGCTCAGTTGGTAGAGCAATACACTTTTAATGTATGGGTCCTGGGTTCGAATCCCAGCGGGATCACTTCTTAGCTAGTAAATAGCACTAAAGACTCCAATTTCTTACGATTTTGGAGTTTTTTTTATGCCTTTTAGGCACGGTTTTCTCCCCTATTGTATTGAATTGTTTGGCACGGTTTTGGTCTTAAATTTTTTAAATATAGTACCAGCTTGGAAAGTATAGAATTCTCCATCTTGAGTTGCATAAGCTCATTAGTAGAAGATATTTATATAATCTAAAGATTAATTGATTCAATTAACCATTTTGATTTTTCAAGGTGTTAATATAAACTATGATTGAAAGGATAGATTAATTGTTCAAACTATTCTCAACTAATGCAATTTCAACCTCATTCAATCCATACAACTCATACACCATAGCATCTATAGCTTTATCTGTAGTATCTAAAGTAGCTTTTAGCTCCAGTGCTTTATTGGACTCATGCATAAAGTAATCTTCCCATTCCGCTTCTTGAGACAAGGACAGTTTTACTTTCTTTTTAGCCAGTTCTTTTATAAACTCAGCATAGGACAATTTATACCAATCTTGCAGTTTATTAGGTAACTCCTCTAATTCAAACTTCCTTTGGATAGTTCTTTGGAATTTTTGGGATTGTTCTTTTAGTTCTTCATTCAAGGAAAGTAGTTTGTTAACATTTGTAGAAAATATCTCTTGATTATATGATGAAATTTGAGGAATTGGGAATGAAGCTAAATTTTCTAAACTAATTTTAGCAAAAACTTTTCCTTTGATATCATGTAAAAGCCTATAAAATATAGTTGCTGGTTTAGAGTTTATAATGGCTAGAATAACTTCTAAATTATAAGAGTCCTTTTTTTCATATATGCCATGTACTAATGTATCAAAACAATTATTGTTTTCATCTAAACTAGCTATTAAAGAATCCCCTGTTTTTCTTACCACAACTTTTCTACTATCAAACATTTCAGGACTTCTCAAAGCAAAATCAATTCTATTCTGTTTGTTCATTCCATCTTTTGACTTAATTTCATCAAGACTTATTCTATTTCCAATACTTTCGTCATAATTAATGTATTGACCTGACCAAATGATATTATATTTAGTAATATCTTTTCCCCAGATTATTGGTCTATGATTTTCAGTATCTCTACTATCAGAAATTAAAATATGTTTAATATTCCCTGGATTAAGTCCATTTTTTAGTGAAAAATATTCTTTTAAAGTAGATAATTTATTAAGTTTCTTTATAATAGACTCAGATTCTGAAGAAATAACAGAAATTTCACAGTTTGGAATAGTTAAAAAGTAGTCCTGTGAGACATAGTTTTCTGAGATTCCTATTGAGGTTACAAAATTTTGGATTTTGTCAGCTTGAACAAGCCTTAATAAACTTCCTGTATTTACTTTTTTATTAATTGTAAATTGTAATAACAAACTACCTCCAATTTCTGCGTCTTCAAAGACTTTTTCTGTAATTGTATAAATCTCATTTAATTCCGTTTTATTAATTAATTCTCTCCTGATTGGTTCAAAATATGTATTAAACAAAAGTGATTTAGGTATAATAAAGTGAACAATTCCTCTGTCAAAAACTTGAAGCATTCTCTCAACAAAGAGAATGTAAAGATTAGTTTTGTACTTTGTTAAAGGAAAATGCTTAGTAAAGTAATCTTGTTCTTTTCTGTCAATTAAAATGCCATAAGGCGGATTACCAATAATTACATCAAATCCCCCTTTTTCAAAAACCTTAGGAAAGGCTTGTTGCCAATTAAAAGCTTTATCTCCTGCCACTTCTATATTGTCAATTAAGGAGTTGCCACATTTAATGTTTCCATTAAGGTCATTCAGTTTCCTATTGGGCTGTGCTGTTCTTAGCCACAAAGAAAGTTTAGCAATCTCAACACTTTCTTCATTCAAATCCACTCCAAAGAGGTTGTTCTCTAAAATGCTTTTTTCGCAATCACTTAACACCAAAGTATCACCAAATAATTTAGCCTTGAGCTCATCTATATATTGGTGCTCTTTAATTAAAAAATCAAGAGCTTGGTTTAGAAAAGCACCAGACCCACAAGCAGGATCACAAATAGTTATTTCCAAAAGCCATTTTCTATAGGCATCCAATTTTTCAACTAACTCTTGAATGGTTTTCTTTTGCCTTTTTTTATCTGTAAAATACTCCTCTTCAAAAATTTTAAGTTCTTCTTTTTTCTCTTTACATAATTTTCCAACTGTATTTTCTACAATGTATTTGGTAATATATTTTGGTGTATAGAAGACCCCGTCTTTTTTTCTTTTTGTTTTAGATTTATCAATTTCCTGACCTTCTAATTGGGCCTTAATTTCATCCAACTCATTTAAAGAATTTTCAAAAATGTGACCTAATATATTTACATCAACTTCACTAGCAAAGTCATATTCAGATAATTTCAAAGTATGTTTATACAGTAATTCATCATTAATAATAATGGTGTCAAGTATTTCATCAGGTTTAAAAAGACCTCCATTGTAAGCATAAACCTCATAATTTTTGCCTTTGTATCCTGAGTTTAAATAACTGAAGTATTGTTTAAACCTTTCATACAAAGGGATGTAAACATCCAATTCTTGTAACTTGTCCCAATCAGTAATAATTTGCCTTACAGAGTTTGGAGGTAATAAATGTCTGTCCTCACCAAAAAACAAAAACAAAAATCTATCTAAGAGTTTTTGAGATTTTTTAAATAACTCTAGGGGTTCAAAATCAGGATTTAGCAATACTAAATTTTGATAAAGTTCTCTTTTGAACAAAGAATAGTCTTTGTATAGTTTTTTTGTAATAACATCTTCTTCACTAAGGGACTCATCTTTAATTTTCTTTCCAATATTTTGAGATAGATTCTCAAAAGCTAAACACAAATACAGCAGTTGAAACTCCTCTTCAGTAAGAGTAAACAAGTTGAATTCAATGTGTTCTATAGCATTGTCAATGTAAAAACGGAGTTTTTCAAAGTTTGAAGTAATTACATACACACAATCAGGTTGGTTGTTTTTATAACCAAATGCCTGTACCTCTATTTTGCCTAAATCAGTTGTATTTGTTCCTTTTAGTTCAATTACAGCTTTTACTTTATCATCAAAAATTATAGCACCGTCAGCTTTCTTGCTGTCCTTTATATTTTTATATTCTGTAGTTAGATTGAATTTGGTTTCAGAAGATGAAGCTGGCTTGGTATAACCAAAGATTTTAACAAACAAATCTTCTAAAAACTCACCTTGGTATTGCTCTTCTTTTAAGTTCCTGATATCAGCCTGTACTGAAGGATTATGGAAATGATTTTTATAAGCATTCCATTTATCCATTAAAACCTGTTTATTATGATTTTTGAGGTATTTGTTTAATACGCTTTTTTGAAATAATGACATATATTATAAATTAAACGTTGAAGAAGTATTTACAAATAGCACATATTCTGCTGGCCAAACTTCAATTGAGTATTCACTATCTTCAACACCATCGGTGCTAAACAAAAGTTAAATAATTAAACTAGTGAGAATCATTATTTTGCTTTTTATTTTTTGGTTAATTTCACTGAAATAAGCTCCATAAATTTATCATAGTTTTAGGTACAATTCCTAGGTAATTGTTGAATTCTTCTTTGATAACTTACTTAACGTAATCAACTTCTGTTGGTATTGTGGAAATACTATAATTTGATAAGGCCCAGTGATGACTCAAGAGATTCACTCAGAAACAATTAATCGAATCTTTGTGGACCTAAATAACCAGCAAGTCCCCCCAATTTTTACAGACTACCAACTTTTTCAAGAATTAATTATTACAAATAATCTTCCATAAGCGTTGCCATGCCAACATTTTGGGCTGATATTCCCATTGTAAAAAGCTTATAAAATCTACCTTTTGGATCTTATTCAGGACTTTTTACTGGAATTCAGAACTATTTATAATAAAGAAACAAGTTATGGTAAAAATGTATTTTTTATGCTGTTCATATAGAACAAGAATTAAAGATCAAGGCATAATCAAGTTGCGCATTGCAGGTTTGGATAAACAGATTAATTATTCAACTCGAATTTGCATTCCCATTGCAGATTGGGATTCTAAAAAAGTACTTGTTAAACCTAGAAATGAACAAGCTTATGTCTTAAACAAGAAGATTATGGATTTGAGAGCAAACATAATGGACTGGTTGGAGACTAGGACTAAAAAAGATGAACTTATCTCAGCAGATTTATTGAAAGAGCATTTAATGGGTAAATCATCTAACTCTCAAACGTTACTTGAAATGATTCAGTATTACATTACTAATAGCAAAAGTAGATTGGCAGATGGAACTATGAAGCAATACGAATCGATCAAACGTAAAATCACTAAATACTTGATAGAAGAACTATTAGTTCCAGACTTCCCTTTAGATAAGTTGAATTATAAGTTTTTAAACGATTATAAGGTATATCTAGAGTCTAAATGTAATAACAACCCAAACACAATTGATCGTGATATAAAGCGATTAAAAGCGGTTATACACTTTGCCATGAAACTTGATATTTTGAAGGATAACCCATTTAATAATTACAAATCATGCACAGTTCCTACTCATAGGTCAACATTGAATATGGATGAGATACGTAAGATTGAATCATTGCAAACTAATAATACTACAATCCAGCTTGTTAAGGATGCTTTTTTGTTCATGTGCTATACAGGTTTAGCTTATAGCGATCTTAAAAACTTAAGCCTTAATGATGTTCATTTGAGTATGGGAGGTAAAAGGGTGATTAAGATTTGTCGACATAAAACTAATGAATTCAGTATGGTTCCTTTGATGAATAAAGCTGAAGAGATAATCAGAAAGTATGAGGGCTACCCTACTGTTCAAGCATCTGGATGTATTATTCCAACTCTTTCAAATCAAAAAATGAATCAGTACTTAAAACTTATAATGGAATTAACTTCTATAAATAAAACTGTAACATGCCATGTGGCAAGACATTCATTCGCTACAAACTCATTAGAGTATTCTATTCCTATTGAAACCGTTTCTAAAATGCTAGGGCACACAAATCTTAAAACGACTCAGATATACGCTAAAATCACAGAAACAAAGCTTTTAAATGATTTTGCTCTATTTGAAGATGATATTAAACCAAACAATCAATTATTAATCAAATCAGTAAACTAAAAACCTAAATTTAAAACTATGGAAATTGTAACTAAAGAAATGTTAGAGGAGTTTAAACGGGATCTAATCAATGAAATTTCTCAATTGGGGGAAACTATCAAAGGACCAAAAAGACTCTTTAAGAACGGAAGTTTGATGGAGTATTTAGGGTGCTCCTACTCTACCATTGAGAACTTAAGAAACGCTGGTATATTACCCTACAAAAAAATATTGGGTACATATTATTATTCTTTTGATGAGGTCAGTAAGGTGTTTGAGCAGGGAATCTAATTTCCCTGCTCATTTGAATCATAAACGAATCCTTGAGGAATAATTGGTATTTTTTTAAACCCAAAACGAGTCCCTTTATCTTTTCTTTCCAATTCTAATAAAAGTTCATTTTCCGTATCTTTTCTCAACATATTTTTCAAAACTTTAGTTTTTTCGTTATAGTGAGCCAGTACATATTCATTTGATCTTACATCATAATAATAATAGGCTCCACTATATCCCATTTCAATTCTAGGTGACCTAATTAGAATATCTCCTTCATAGTTTAATAATTCTTGAACTGGAGCTAAAAATTCTGTTTTCATCACTTTTGTTGTATCATCAAAACATAAAATTTTACTTTTTGATTTTAAAATTCTCTTGAGAACTAAATTTAGCGTTTTTAGCGTTTTTGATTCAAAACGCCTAACCTTATTTTGCTCAGCTTTAGTTTTATAATCTTTCATTTTCAAACCAAATGCGAATTTGAAAGTTTCTTCATCGTTTAAATCTCCTTTTACTTTTGGCAAGATGCTATTAAGTACTTTCCTTGACTCATCTTCATTTAAGAATAAATCTTCTGTTCTTTCATTTTCTTCCATAACTTTTCTTTAAAATTTAGTCTAATCTTATAATATCTGTTAATCCATTCTTTTCAATAATAAAATTGAATGCTTCTGTAACCTTACTTTCATCTGATTTCTTAACAATTAAGCAATCGTAAAGAGGTAAAAACAATATTTTGTCCTCCATTAAATGGTACATAACCTCTGTAAGAAAAATACTTTCCTCTCTTTGTAATAATGCACTAAGATTTCTATGTTTATCATCATTAATTCCTTCAATTTCAAATTTTTCAATTTCTTCTAATACTTCAAAGAAACCTTGTCCAAAGAGGCTTGAGATTAATTCTTTTCTATCTATTCCTTTATATTTTTTGTGTTTAGTACTACCATAAAAAAGTCCCATTAAAACTGTTTTCATTTCATTTCTGACATAATCATTATGAATAGTTTTAAGCCCTTTCAATTTTAAGGCCATGTATTTATAGAGGTCTATTCTACTTCCCTTAGTGTACATCATTTCTAATTTTTCAATCATCATAAATGGAGTATTAGAATATAACCTTCTATCAGAATCAGTTTCAAACCACTTTTTCAAAAGGATTAATAAAAAAGCAACTTGAGAGGATACAATATCGATTTCAACTACTTCTTCTCCATCAATTTTTAAGCTTTTTCGATACTTTTTAGGCATACTGCTAAAAATATGGCTTATACGATTTCCAAATGCCTGATTATTTATATTGTATTCGAAATTTTTAACAAAATAACTCGAGTTTAACTTTGACAACAGACCTTCATAATATCGATTCATTATATTTTTGTGATCCTTTATAAAGAGTTCTTTATCACTTATCTTTTTGATAATTTTTGCTTTATCTGCATCAGAAACATAAGGGTTTACCAATCTTTGGGACTCTTTATTAAACTTATCATCAGCAATTTCAGAATCAAGAGCATTTCTGTCGTTTAATGAGAAAGTACATTTATCTAAAACTGTTTCAATATACTTTTCAATTCCTTTTCTTTGCTTTTGTACTTTATTAAAATGCCTTAATATTGAATTTTGATACTTTTCACTAATCAAATTCCTTTCAACATAAACAGCACCATCAACATTTATAAAATTCCTATTCAAGGTTAAGTATTTGCAATTTTTGGACTTATTAAACCTACTTACCTCTTTATTTAACTCAATTATTCTTAACTCACTTAATTTGTCTAAGATTATATTATAATCATCCCCCAAATACATTCTTAATACTTTTGCTTCGAAATATACCTTTTCCCAATCACTACAATTTCTATTGTCAAATTGCTTTTTGTACAATGTCGTAAGAAACATCGCAATCTTCTCCCAGTACTTATGATCAAAATCAACCTTTATTAAATCAATGCCATAATAAGCAAAATCAAATATTTTAATCTCGCTTTCTTTTAACAATGCATTACTCTTCTTCTTTCCAAAAATCCCTTTAAATTCATTCCAATACCCTCCTTCTTCCTCATACCATTTATTATGAATTCTTAATTCAACATCTTTTTTCACAACCTTTTCAACTTTTTTCACTCCCATTACCTTAATTCAATAATTTATTTTAAAAAACTATCCCCACTTCCTTTTAAAAAACAAAAATCATTGTTCAACCTTAAAAACACTTTATTCGCCAATTTTACCCCTTTTTTATCTTTACCTTTTAAAACCACTTTTAACTCACCCTTCTCTTCCATTTCTTTCTTCTTACCCTTTTACCTTCTTAATACCTCATACTTCTTCTTCTTCTTCTTCCTTAACTATTAACAACAACGCATATACTATAGTGACGGAAAAAGTCCCCAAAAAGGTATAATAGTGTTTATTGAAAATTGGTTAATGGTATTAAAAATTTATTGATATAAACCCAATAGAGTATTATGCACTATAGGTGTCTTGGTAAAAAGGTATGGGTGTATGTTTATCACATGGAAGTTAAGAAATTGATGTATATAGAAAAATATATATTAATTGAATGGTAAAGAATGTGGGGGGAATAATATGATTAAAAGCTATTTATTAGAAAGGATAATATGGAAAATAAAAAAAGTGAATTAAAACCATCAAAGATGAAGCAAGTATACTCAAGGGAGGATATTAAAGACTGGATAAGCTTTGGGATTAAGAATGACTATGTAAACAAGGTTAAGAAAGACCAGGTGGCAAAGTGGGTAGATCTTATTTTAAAGCATGGAGTAGTTAAGATGAATAATAAGCTTATGCTGGATGAGGATAATGCAGATTTGAAGGAATAAATGGGTTTATTGGCTCGATTTTAGCTTTGAAAGTTATTATAGCGGAATAATGTATTGATTATTAGTGTTTTAAAGAAAGAGGAATGATTCTAGATAGACTAAATCAAAATTTGAGGCTATTGAATATGTCTCAATAAAAATTAAGGTCCTTTGAATATTAAGTATTTGGAATCTTATAAGTTCTTTTTATTTAAGTTATTACCAATCATTTTGTTTGGTGCCATTTCCTACAATAGGATTCTTAAGGTATTCTTCAATTGAATTAAATTGACTATATAAATCATCAAAGGTTTTTAAAAAAGTTCTAACCTTATACTTTGCCTTAATATATCCATCGGAAAAGAAAAAGTTCATATTAATTGAGTTAACACGAAATATGCCTCCCATAGTTTCAGTGTTCCCCAAATCATAAATTTGAAATTTAAATCTGCCTTCTCGAATTTGGAAATCAAATTTGTAAGTCCATGTATACCCCATTGGGCCATTATCCATAGTAACATTAAAGGAAATCAAATTCTCTGTCTCTGTTGTCAAGATATTTTTTAATCCACGAGATTTTAATGCACCCCATTCTTTAATTAGATTTTTTATTTCATTTACACTCTTTCCTTCGGTCTTAACTACTTTTTCAATAATTAACTTTGAATTCAAATCCTTGTATAAACTATCGATTACTAAACGACCATCAGGTTGTAATAATTTATGATTATCTACTAAGTCTTGACCAATAAGATTAAATGATAAGAAGAATATTGGCAAGTAATAGAAACTCTTTAATGAGTTAGATTTCAACATAATTGTATTGATTTAAAACGAAAGATACCTTTAATGAGATAAACTTAAAAATTATATAAAGATTAATTATTAATGTGCATAAGCAAATGCAAACACGTAACGAATTGTGTAAAATTAGTCAGCCTTTTTATGCTCAATCCAAATATTAGCAAAATCTAAAATAGCTTCAGTAATTGTTTTCATCCAAATTGTCGCTGCAATCTTTTCCGTAATTGGAACAAATTGGTCATGTGGACCAATTGTAAATGTTATTTCTCGTTTTACTTCATTTAAAATACTTGCTGAATATAATGAATGTATAGTATAATGTACATATTGATGGCCATCTTGATAGACTTTGTTTACCCATTCATATCTTTCATTTTTTGACAATTGTTCTGCTAAGTAAAAGTCTCTTAATTGTTTTCCTAATCGGTCTTTAAAAGTATTTAGTTTTTTGCCACCTAAAATTTGAGAAGCAAATTCATCAACATTAATATCAATCAATGTAGGGGCATAAATTCTTAATAGATTATCGAGTTGAATTCGCACTAGAGCACCTGCTGTAATAAAATTACCATTTTCAATAAGGGTAATAAAACCATTATTTAAATTTAAGGACTTATTCAATAAAGGAATTAAATAAAGATCAAATTGATAAAAGCCTCTATCTGGAGCAATGTTACTCTTTCCAGTCTCAATAATAGTTTTATTGATGGTGCTCAACTTATCTAATTCATTTCGAAGGTTTGTATTTAATTCAATTTTCATAATTCCAAATGTCACAAAAAATAATAAATTATCTTGTTTTTAATTCATAGCATTTTTGATTGTAAAAAAGTTACAACGATTTAACAGTAAATGAAATACTTTTAATCTGTGGCTCGACTTTGGGTTGAGGGAACTTAAATACGTTGTAAATAGTTGTATATGTGCAAGTTAAGATAAATTGAAAGGCCCCAGCGGGATCACTTAAAAAAAGCCTCAGAGAAATCTGAGGCTTTTTTATTTGGGAAAATGTAACAAAGTTAATTCGGTCCATTACGAATAAGCCCCCCTAATCAATACTCATAAACCGCTTGTCTTTAAGTGTCTCTTCCTTAAGTACCTGCCCATTTTTATCGTATTTGATGTATTTCCCATTGACGTAGAAAGTTCCTCCTTTAAAATTGCCTTCAAATTTCTCCTCGATGCTTCCGTCTGGAAAGTAATGATAAAAGAAGCCATCTTTGAATTCACCTTCTAAGGTTGAATAACGCCAATATTTTTCGCCATCCATCGTTTCGATTTTTACTTTTTCGGTTTCTTCTTTTCCATACATTCGGGCGGAAATAATCTTTCCGTCCTCTACGTCAAGTTCCATGTTGAGCGGTGTATTAAAAGCATCTTTTGGAACACCAAAACGATCACCGAATAAGTATCTTTTGTAGATTCCCGTAACGATTCCCTTTTCTATAATCTGGGAATCATACGTGATGAGATCATCTTTTACTTTGATGTGGTTTCCTTCGTAGTATTTCGTTGTGCAACTGCTCAGTGCAAATAGAAAAATAATGACGTATAAATAGCTTGAATTTTTCATGAGGATATGTTGGTTTCCAAAACAATTTATCAAACAATCCTGATTCAGGATAGATAAATTTATTTAGTGGTTATAAGTGGAGAATATTTAAGTACCAATTCTTAAAACAGCCTTTCTATTGAGATAAAGTTTGTATTATACCCACATCCGATCATCAAGGTTATCCGGTACATTCGATTATTTGTCTTATCAACGATCGTATAATAGGACCCATCTCCTTCCGTTGGGAAATTCCATCCAAAAAGAGAACCTGTAGCTGAAGTGGTTATGGACGTATTATTGGTGGCTGAACCTGCAACGCCCCCATTCATTGCATAGTAAGCGGATATATTGGCCGAAAAACCTGTTGAGGTTGCTGCGATACTTAAGCCTCTGTTACCGCTGGCGGGTACCGTAGCTCTGATATTATCCAAGGTCACAAAAGTTCCCGCATTAACAATTCCACTCGCTTTCCAAATCAGCTCTCCACTCGCTCCCGCTGGGGCTTTACTCAAATCAATGTTTACGCCTCGCGCACTTCCGCCACCCTCCAAAAAACGCAATTGGTTGCGATAGACATCCATGATCACGTTGTTGTTTAAGGATTGATTGGTTTGTGCCAAGGATAATCGCATTTCACCTCCTTCATCGCCGCTGGATGCGCCTATTAGTACGGCAGGGGTTTGTAGGTTCACATTCGAAGAACCACTTACATTCAAAGCTCCGGTAACATTTACATCGCCCACGACATTTAATCTCGAAGTCGGTGAACTTGTTCCTATCCCTACATTGCCATCATTATCGATTCGAATACCTTCATTTCCCCCATCATTGGATAGGAAATTATTATTCAATTGAATATTTGTTGATGCATTGTGTTGGTTAATCGGAAGATTGCCTGCTACTAGTTTATAAAATATTTTATCCCAATCCCGGGTATCTCGGCTTCCTGTTGTCGTGACAACTTGTGCGTTGTAGGTGACTCCGGCAGTTAAGTTAACTTCCACTCGACCTTCGTATTCTGCCCAAACATTACTGCTCGTCGATTCATGATAATCGGATCCTAAAACAGTCGTTCCCTGGCGTATATTGAAGGTTAAGACGACTTTCGAGCCGTTTGCATTCCACCCCGTGCAATTAAAATTAAACTCGTACCTACCCGAAACGGGCACCGTAAAACTAAATCCACCGGTACTCGGTGCTTTATTCGAAGCTGTTGAATACGCTTCTTGGTATAGCTTGACAAGATTAGCCGCTTGAACATTATCACCGGACAATAAGGCTGTGGCGATGGTTGTCCAGTTTGATCCGTTCCAATAATAATAGCCCGCCTGTAATCCAGCAGATCCCAAATGATAGACCAATAAGCCTTCGGCTGGACTCGGTATCGTCGATGCATCCGTTGAATTAACTAACGTTACTCGGGGAGGTAAAAAACCTTTATCACTCGCGTTTACATGAAGTTTTGCCGACGGATGTGGTGTCGTCGTGCCTATACCCGTTTGTGCAAGTAATTCGAATGAACTAATAAGAAGACCGATTAGTGTAATAAGTCTTTACATATAGTGATTAAATAATTTCAAAAATAATTCAAAAATCAATTAATTGGAATGAATTAAATACAACAATTTTTCGATTTTTAGGGTATCATCCATTGAAAATTCGCTGTTTCATAATCAAATAAGGCCCTGCGATGCCCCGCATGATTCAGCCACAACCAATCGATGGATTGGACTTGTATTGCCACGATCCCAAAATTTTGGTATCCTGCATCACTTTCTTCTAAACTTAGGTTTTCTTGTTCGACCGCTTCGCTTAGTCCACTTGTAGGCTGATCCGTTAAACTCGAAGGGCTAAATTCGGTTAGATAGCATCGCCGACTGGATAAAGTCGTTTTTCCCCAAGCCATTGCCGTTATTTCATTGTCGACATGCAAAACAGCTTGTCCCTTAATTCTCAGTTGGATGCGTTCGTTAGCATCATAAAACAAAGCACTTGTCGTAGGATTTAGGCTTAACTCTTCCCACTTAGGGCTGCGTATATCGGTATGGAATCGTAATTCGCGCGTTTCTTCTATCGCTTTACGTAACACGACCGTTCGCAAGCTGATTCCCTCTTTCGCGAAACTTGCCACAGAGGGCGTGTGAAAGGGATGTCTGC
>JACCDV010484035.1_pt1 | contig 12946 bp, 16 predicted proteins | sample 7446131 | NCBI WGS metagenome assembly JACCDV01 (sample SAMN15323448, study PRJNA562643) | freshwater metagenome | isolation source: river surface water | place: USA:Blue River Watershed | collected 2017-08-17 | reverse complement strand
GACTACGACTTGGTGATCCTCGACCTCATGCTCCCCTCAATGGACGGGTATGAGATCTGTAAGCAGATGCGTGAAATGAACATTACGGTACCGATCCTCATTCTCACCGCACGTAACGAAACAGATACAAAGGTGCAGCTGCTTCAGAGCGGTGCGGATGACTACTTGGTCAAACCGTTCTCTTTTGCAGAACTCACAGCGCGCTGCCGCGCATTACTTCGTAGACCGAACGAAAAACTTCCCGAAACACTGAAGATCGCAGATATCGAATTGAATCCAGGTGAGCGGCGAGTAAAGCGACAAGGCCGCGATGTGCCGCTCACATTAAAAGAATTCGGTCTCTTGGAGTACTTCATGCGCCACCCGAATCAGGTCGTGAATCGGGAGGATTTACTCAACCATCTATGGGATTTCAACTATGTCGGTTTTAGCAACGTTGTCGACGTCCATGTCAAAAACCTCAGACGCAAGCTTGATGCAAACGGTGAGAGCATTTTGGAAACGGTTCGTGGAATCGGCTACCGTCTGGCTGAATAGTTATCGCTACGATCCCTTCTTCCGTACTGAGATCAACGTGATCGGTCTCCAGGTTGCATTTGGGCTCGTCATTCTCGGGCTCGTTGGCACCGCGTACAGCCTGCTCTACCACGATATTACGACTGCGATTCTGCACGGGATCCGCGAAGCCAGAAATGTAACCACACTCGAAGCTGTGGCGCCTTCGATCATTGAATCGACGCGCTCCATCCGTTCGGTGAACTTAATCGGCCTTATCGGCTCGATCATTCTCGTGACCGTACTCTTTGGGTACATCATCGCCCGCGTAACACTCTCGCCTGCACGAAACGCGCTGAGTGCTCAAAAACAGTTCGTGGGGAATATTGCGCATGAGGTACGCACACCACTTGCTGTGATCAAAACAAACACCGAAGTCGCCCTGCTCGAAGACAAAGTGTCGCCGGAGATGAAAGAAACATTGCTCAGCAACATCGAAGAACTTGATCGCATTTCTGAGATCATCAACAACCTGCTTTCGCTCTCTGCCCTCGTACGACCAGAGCGAATGGAATTTTCCGCCGTCGACCTCTCCGTTGTTGCGACTGATATCGTGCAAAAATTCTCTCAACTTGCGCGCCGCAACGAACAGCAGATCACGCTGCGCAAATCACCTGACTGCAAAGTATGGGGCAACAACACGGCACTCACGCAGATCGTGGGCAACCTCGTAAAAAACGCGATCGTGTACACGCCACGCGGTGGACACATCCGCGTAACGATTGAGCCCGCGCCAAACAACCACGTTGAGCTGATCGTGCAAGATAGTGGTATCGGTATTGCGCGCAAAGACCTCTTTCGCATCTTTGAGCCATTCTACCGCGCTGACCCGTCGCGCACTAAGGGTGCAGGCGGCTCTGGCTTGGGGCTCGCGATCGTATCCGAACTCATTAAGACACACCAAGGTCGCATCACGATCCGCTCCGCAGTCGGGCGAGGTACGACAGTGTCGGTTCTCTTCCCTGGCTCGCACAATAAAGCAAAAGTTGGACAGGAAGCCGACAATAGAGACAGCCTCAATGAAATTGCAGTCGACTTCTCTGGCCGTTCATAGTTATCCACTGTGAATGCATTGATAGTCGCGATATAGTGTCGCGACTATCAGTTTACTTAGTACAGTATGAAAACCTCATTCTACTCAATTCTCTATCCGGTCATGACCAAATCACTCGAAGCACTCTCAGGCGTGCTTTCTAAAGCTGCCGCAGATGCAGAGGCCCACAAGAGCACGCGCCTCAATTACGAAGAGTGGTTCTTGAATGATCGTCTTATTTACAACCAAATGGGTCTTGCTCGGCAAGTCCAGATCGCTACAGACAATGCAAAGAATTCCATCAAACGACTGACGGGTGCTGACGTGCCATCATTCGAGGACTCCGAGACTACATTCGCGCAACTGCAAGAGCGCATCGCAAAAACCATTGATCTGTTGAAGGCCGTTAAGCCAGAGGATGTGAACGACAAAGAGGATGTGCGTGTCTCACTTCCTTACTGGGATGGTAAATCCCTTTCGGGCTACGAGTACGCTACAGAGTATCTCCTCCCCAACTTCTTCTTTCACGTGACGACCGCATACGCTATTATCCGCAAGAACGGAGTGGCCATCGGTAAATCCGACTTTATAGGACCACTTCCTCTCAAATAATGAAAAAACACATCTTCTTCGATCTCGACGATACGCTCACACCGTCTCGTACCCCCATGAACACAGAGCATGTGTCGCTCTTTCTGAAGCTCTGCAACACGCACGACGTGATCGTGATCTCAGGAGCTCAGGAGTCACAGATGGTGAAGCAGCTGCCACAAGAGAGCGCCGGGCACCTGTATCGCCTCACACAAAACGGGAATCACGCGGTTGCGCCAGATGGCACCGTTTTGTGGAGCGAGAAGTTCACTCCTGCGCAAGAAGAAGCGGTGCTCGCATTCATTCGCACCATCCACGACGAATTGAAGCTTGATGTGAAAGACGAGAACGATCTCGTAGAAAATCGCGGTTCCCAGATCAGTTACAGCCTCATCGGACACAACGAAGAGCGCGAGGTCAAAAAAGCATTCGATCCCGACGCGTCAAAACGCAAGGCGATCCTTGCTTCACATGCAGCTGGTGTCGATTACCTGAAAGAAATGGGTATCGAGATCACGGCCGGAGGTACCACCTGCCTCGACATCTTCCTTCTTGGGAAGAACAAAGGCTTCCACGTGGCAAACCTTATAGAGAAAAAGGGATGGAATAAAGAGGAGGCCGTATATGTGGGTGACGCTATTGAACCAGGCAGAAATGATGAGAGCGTCATTGGAGTGATCGATACGCATCCAGTACGCGACCCGAACGACACTTTTATCTTCATACAGCAAATGCTATCCTAACCACCCTATGGAATCAGCACTCTCGATCAAGGATCTCAAGAAAACCTATGGCAACGGTGTCTCAGCGCTCAAAGGCGTAACTTTGGAAATTCCGAAGGGTGATTTCTTTGCACTCCTCGGTCCAAATGGCGCCGGTAAAACGACCATCATCGGTATTTCAACCGGGCTTGTCACCAAGACAAGCGGGACGGTGTCGGTATTTGGCAGCGACATCGACAAGGAGCCCGAGATCGCAAAGACGCATATCGGACTTGTTGGACAAGAGATAAACTTCAACCCGTTTGAAAAATTGATCGACGTGATCATTAATCAAGGGGGTTACTACGGCATTCCTCGCGAAGTTGCGGTGCCGCGCGCTATCGAACTCCTTACCGACCTTGGCCTCAAAGACAAGATCTATGACAGTGGTATGCAGCTCTCGGGCGGCATGAAGCGCCGCGTCATGATCGCTCGGGCACTCATTCACAAACCAAAGTTCCTTGTGCTGGATGAACCAACAGCGGGTGTGGATGTCGAGCTACGCCGAGGCATGTGGGACTACCTCAAAAAACTCACCTCTGAAGGTTTGACGATCTTGCTTACCACACACTATCTGGAGGAGGCAGAACAACTCGCCAAACACGTTGCGATCATCCGCAAGGGAGAGATCGTAGCAAACGGCACCATGGACGAAATTCTCGCCATGCACTCCGACAAAGACGCATCAAAAGACGGCTATCGTGGCGGCCGACTCGAAGAAGTGTTCATCAAACTCACCAGCGAAAAAGCAGAAAACTAGTATGACCCCCTATCAAAAGTGGACCGCGTTCTATACGATGCTGCGCAAAGACGTGGTGCGCATTTTCCGCATCTGGGCGCAAACATTCCTCCCGTCTGTCATCACCTCTGTGCTCTATTTCCTCGTCTTCGGAACGGTGCTTGGTTCTCGCATCGGCGAGATGCAGGGCGTTGATTACATGAGCTTCGTGGTGCCAGGCTTGGTAATGCTCGCTATCGTGACGAGCGCGTATTCAAACTCATCGTTCACCTTCTTTCAGTCGAAGTTCTTTATGCGATCCATCGACGAAATGCTCGTTTCGCCTATGCCGCCATGGCTCATCATTGCGGGCTTCGTTGCAGGCGGCGTGATCCGCGGCGTGCTCGTGGGTCTGCTCGTCATGCTTGTATCCCTCTTCTTCACTGGCCTCCAGCTCGATTTCTTTAATCTCTTTGTGATCCTGATCTTTGCGATCATGACAGCGATCGTGTTTGCGCTTGCCGGCCTTGTGAACGGTGTGTATGCCAAATCGATCGACGGTATCAACATCGTGCCAACGTTCGTGCTTACGCCGCTTGTCTACCTTGGAGGCGTGTTCTATTCGGTGCACTCACTTCCAGATTGGGCACAGATGATCACATTCGTGAACCCGATCTTCTACCTCATCAATGGATTCCGCTACGGATTCTTGGGTACTGCAGATATCGCGCTGTGGATCTCATTTGCGATCCTCGGCACGATGACGGTCGTACTTGTGTCGATCAACTGGTACCTCATCCGCACTGGTTTGGGACTCAAACAGTAAGCCTTCCATACTTTCCGTATTCGTGGTATAGTGCAAAAAGTACTCACCGCGTCTCATTCTTGTCTTGGAGGTCTCATGCCGAGTACCCCATTGCATCCGTCTGCCGACTCCGACATCGAGCATGCCCAAGCACGTGTGAACGCAGAGCAGCTCCTGAGATCAGTTGCAGGGACCGAGGTCGATACACGACTGCTCAATGCGTGTCGGAAAATGCCTATCGGCCAGCTCGCGTACGTGCTCATTAATCTCGACAAGCGAACTGAGCACTTTCCCCCTCGAGACTACGCGGTGGCAAAGGCCTTCATTGAACTCTACGACGCGATCCCGCGTCATTAAAGAAAAACCCCGCACAGTGTCGTGCGGGGTCCTTCTTTTACTCGCGCCACGTGAGATATGCATTGCATCCATCTCACGAGGCACGTGCTTCCGTTTCGGGGCTTCACAGGGCGTCGAATCCTGCAGAGCATCGAATCCTTACGGACGCGTACCACTATTATAGTTCGACCTACGCATGTTTTGACGGACACCTGTGGGTATCCTTACATGATGTGTCACCTATAAACGAGCCAAGATGAACTGCACTCGTTCTTGCACTGGCATCACCGGAACCGGCACGATCTCGTAACCCTGTTCGGTGTATGCGTGCTTGATTGCCTCGTGCAATGCTCTCGCCTGCTCTGGTGTCTCAGTGCGTGCATAGTCAGTTACATAATCCACCAGATCGAGTATGAACACTTTTCTATATCGGATCTCTTTCATGGCCGAGGTGATCTGCTCGTCGAGTTCCTTCCCACCAAGTCGATAGTAGGCAACGCTATCCGGTGTTGCGCGATCTAAGAACCACACTGTGTCTGTTGGAAGCGCACGCTCCTGCGCAGTTGAGCGACGCACCACGGAAGGAAGCCAATCCGGATCCGTAACGATCTGTTCAATCGTCATGCCCCTCTCTAGTTTCGTTTCAATTTCCAATCGCGCTGGTTCGGCGAGCACCGGATGACCAAGGCGCATTAATTCATTGCACGTCGTCGTCTTCCCCGCACATGGACCTCCTGTAATGACATACCATTCTGGCGTAGTTGCTGATAGACTCATGCGCGACACTATAACACCACCATAGAGCCATGAAGAAAAAGAAAGAAAGTACGATACTCGGACCACTCCTCAAGAAACTGGGGCGCGAGATCGGTGCCACCGTTATGATCGAGCCTGAATGGCGCATCGTTGGTCAAATCACATTCAAAAGTGGCGCCAGGAGCTATTTCCGTTACAACACGCTCGATCTGAATCCGGTCGGCGCATCCGACATCGCGAAAGACAAAGACTACGCGGCGTTCTTTATGAAAAAAATGGGCTACCCAGTTCCCGTAGGTAAAGCATTTGCCTCGCCTGACTGGGCAAAAGCAATTGGGGCGAAAAATGATACCAAGGCAGCGCTGCAGTATGGAAAGAAGCTTGGATTCCCACTCGTGGTTAAACCAAACAGTGGCAGCCAAGGATTCGGAGTGGCGGTGGTGCACAACGAAGCAGAGCTGCGTAAAGCGCTTACCTATGTGTTTCGCGGCGACAAAATGGCGCTCGTGCAAAAGCCGGTGCATGGTCGCGACTACCGCATTGTGATTCTCGATGGAAAAGCCATCTCAGCATACGAGCGCATTCCCCTCAATGTGATCGGCGACGGCCACTCTTCGATCGAACAACTCCTCAAACAGAAGCAAAAACAATTTGTGCGGGACAATCGCGACACCTGGATCAAGTTCGACGATCCGCGTATCCGCGCAAAGCTAAAAGTGCAGGGACTACGCCTCTCATCTATTCCGCCTGAGGGACTCACCATCTATCTACTTGATAACGCAAATCTCTCCACGGGTGGTGACGCGGTCGATGTGACAGACACGATCCATCCGTCGTTCGCTCTTATTGCAGCGAATCTCACGCGCGACATGGGACTACGGCTGTGCGGTGTCGATATTATGACGACTGACATTGCCCTACCAGCGAAGAAATACTGTGTGCTTGAGATTAATGCAGGACCTGGCTTGGACCACTACGTAAAAACCGGCGCGAAGCAAAAACAGATCGTAGAAGATCTGTATCGCACGGTACTCAGAGCGCTTGAAAAGTAGTTAGCGCGACAGATCGATCCATGTGTACTTGAGTCCGTTGTGTTCGCGCTCCTCGCGAAATGTTTCTTTTGTAAATTCTGCCTCGTACTCAGGAAAAAAGGTGTCTGCTTCAGCAGAATCGTGGATCAGCGTTACGTGGAGTCGGTCTACATACGGCAGCGCCTGTTTGTAGAGCTGTGCTCCCCCACCGATATGGATCTCTTTCGGATTCAATGCTTTCGCCATTGAGATCGCTTCTTCAAGTGAATGCGCCACTTTTACCTCGGTGTAGCCTTTCTCTTCGAGTCCGCGCGTATAGCCCGGATCTCGCGTAACCACGATGTTCGTTCGCCCTGGGAGCGGTTTACCCAGCTGCGAGACAATACTTTCAAACGTTTTTCGTCCCATGATTATCGGATGTCCGAGCGTAAGCTCCTTGAAGCGCTTCAGGTCGTCGGGAATATGCCAGAGAAGCTTCTCGTCGCGTCCGAGTTCCCTGTTCTTCCCAAGCGCCACCACGATGACGATCTTGGGCTCCATCATCATGTTGAGCATGTCTACGGGTCCTTGGAATGTTTGGTGGATGGCCATAGAGTCACGATAGCACGTGTCCACCTGTGGGTAGACAAATACGCTAGACGTGGCCTGAAGACACTCCCACAGGACAGCGAATATATTCGAGCTACAATAGTCAAACATATGGCTCGCACCAAAACACCAGTAAAGTCGGTCGCGAAAAAGAAAGTCGTAGCCGCTGCCCCAACCCCCGTGTCGAAAGTCACCATCAAGAGCATTCTTTCCCAATCATCGAAAGTAGAAGATCGACTGATCCCTAGCTTGAAAGAAGTCTCTGCGATCATCGACGACTTGAAACGCCTCGGATATCGCATCGTTCTCACACAAGGTGTGTACGACATGATCCACGAAGGACATGCGCGTTACCTTGAGCGTGCACGCTCATTGGGCGACATTCTTGTGCTCGGTGTTGATTCCGACGAACTCACGCGAAAGCGCAAAGGTCCAACGCGGCCGGTGGTGCCACAAACAGAACGTCTCCAGATGCTCTCTCACCTGCGCTGTGTCGATATTCTTTCAGTTCGAGAAGTACACCACGACATCGGCGACCTTATCCGAACGGTAAAGCCGGATGTACTTGTTACATCAACCTCGACCAATGACTTCAATCAAGATGCTCAGTTCGCCGTATACAAAAAGCATGTCGGTGAGATCGTTGTACTGCCACCGCAGGCCGCTACCTCTACGACCGCTCGTGTTCGAGAACTTACGATCAGCGGCGCGGATCAACTCGCGCAGGAGATCATTCAACAGATTCCGCAGCTCGTAAAAAATGCCCTCAACAACCTCCAACAGCGCTAAGGCCATCGTTGCCTACGTACCCGCGATCCACGCGGGGTACGTGAAATTCCTCCACGCGCATGAGGGTTCTCCTGTATTTGTACTCGGTAAATCATTCATCGATGCCTACCCACGACTCAATCGCGATATCCGCGCACTCGATCCAAAAGACGCTGCTGCCGCACTACGCACCATTGGTTTTAGTGCGCACGTGATCGAAACGTCGGACACAAATCCACTATCACCATTCACCACCATCGTGCTTCCCGACGAAGACGTCTCGCGAGACTTTGCTGAAAAATATGTACCAAAAGGAAAAGTAGTGCTCGAAAGCATTTTCTTGCGATGGGATGGTGTGTTTGCCAACAAAGAAGCACCTGTCTCGCCCGACCGCGTCATCAGCCACGCCGCATTCGACCGCGAAACAATACATATAGCCATTAAGGAGGGTGAGAAAAGTGCAGACTGGTGGCGCCAGATTGGCGCAGTTGCAGTGAAAGGTGGCGAGATCATATTCAAATCACACACACGCTATTCACCATCAGATCTCGCGCTCGACGTGCTGGGCACGCCTCGCACCACTGTAGACGCTGGTGAGCGGCCCGACCTCTACATTTCTATGCACGCAGAAGCCGACATCATCGCCCAAGCGGCAGCAAGCGGAACGTCCCTGAAAGACACGAGTCTCTACACCAGCACGTTCCCATGCATTAACTGTGCGTTTCTCATTGCACGCAGCGGCATCAAGTCCGTGTACTACTCCGAGGGCTACTCGCGCGTGGACTCCGAAGGTGTACTCAAGGCGGCAGGTGTGGAAATTATCCTTGTGAAGGACGACGCGCCTTATATCCAAGATACGTAGAGAGCGGCTCAGTATTTTTGGTGCGCTTCGCACCGGAGATGAGCTGTGCATGCAAGTGCTCTACGCTCCCTCCTGTGTAATCCGTATTACCGAAACGCATAAAGAGCGCTCCCCCTTTAATGGCGCGCTTTTTTACCTGCGCCCCAAAGAGTGAAAATAGCTCTGCCTGAGCGGCAGACGAGAGCTTTTCAAACGACGTGACATGCGTGCGCGAAACGGCAATAAGGTGGTGTTTGGTTCCCTCATACGGCTGGAAGTTTTCCGTAATTATCCAATGTTTCCCCTTTTTAAGAATAGGCTTGGTGTGATATTTCAAAAAATGCTCCTCACAAAACGGACACACGTTATCTTTCTTGATGCGCTCCATTACGTCGCGCTGAAATTTCGTGCGTACGTGAGCTAAATTAACCGTTCGTTTCGCTGCCATACATTAGATGGCTGTTGGGATCATCATCTTCTCGTGCGGCTCGTAATCGCTGAGCGTGAAGTGATGCGGCCGAAACTCGAAGATGTCGGTTACTGTTGGATCCAGTGTGACTGTCGGGAACGGATTTGGATCGCGCGAAAGCAATTCTTCCACGGCTTCAAATTGGTTGTGGTAGATGTGCGCGTCGGAGAATGTGTAAACCAACTCTTTCATCGTGTAGCCGATCACCTGACCGAGCATCATGCCAAACGCTGCGTATTGTGCGAAGTTGGATACCACACCGATCGGGATATCTGCGCTTCGCTGGAAATGGTGGATCACGATCTCTTTCGTGTCTGGGTACGTAAAAATATGCATCCACCCATGACACGGTGCCACGACGACCTTTCGCGTGTGTTCCGAGTGCTGGATCGCGTACTGCGGAATCCAAGGAGAAACAAAGTGTGTTCGCAAATACGGCCGCTCCTTGATCTGCTTCACCACGTTCGCTATTTGATTGAACGGCGCGCCTTCGGCTGTTGGAAACGTGCCCCACGCAGCACCGTATGAGCCCGGACCAAGATCACCCTCTTCGAGTCCAAATACCGCGCACTTTTCTTTCGTTACCCATCGATCCCAGTAGATCGCTGGCATGCCATATTTCTTGAGATCTTCGAGCGTGCGCGCACCATTGAGGAAGCCGATGTGTTCGCCAAGCGCTCCCGGAAAAATGCGCGTGCAATCGCGCTCAGTAATAAGCGGAAAGCCATTCTCCATATTGAAACGCATTTGATGACCTACGATTGAGCGCGCACCAATGCCATGGATCGGCATCATGTCGCGACCTTCTTCCATTATCTTCTTGAGGAGATCCCGGTACTGCGTGTCTGGCTTTCTTTCCACGTACGGTTTCATTGCGACATCATAGCGCACGAGTGCTAGAATCGTTCGCATGGAACTGAGGATTCGACGCTTTGACAAGTCTCTCCCCTTGCCGGAATACAAAACACGTGGTGCTGCTGCAATGGACCTCTCCTCTCGCCTCGACATGACGATAGAGCCTGGCGCCGTTGCCATGATCCCGCTGAACGTCGCTATTCAGCCCCCAGAAGGCTACTGGGTGCTCCTTGCAACGCGTAGCTCGCTCCATAAGCGCGGCCTCATGCCCACCAATGGCATAGGCATTATCGACCAGGACTACACCGAGGAATATCAGGCAATGGTCCGAAATTTCACAGACACTCCTGTAGAAATACGTCGGGGTGACCGCATCGCACAAATGATCGCACTCCCCTATGAAAGCGCTGCCATAGTCGAGGTGGACCATATCGAAAGTACCGAGCGAGGCGCGAGCGGTTCGACAGGTATATAATGCTGCCTATGATCTAACTCGTTCACATACTGATTCCCCTACCAATTTCAGATAATCTCTATGAACGACTACGAATACATCAAAAAACAAGACGCGGAAGTCTTCGCCGCAATCGAAGGCGAAGAAGAACGCGAACGCGATGGTATCGAACTGATCCCATCCGAAAATTACGTGTCACGTGCGGTGCGCGAAGCAAACGCTTCGATTCTCACCAATAAATATTCCGAAGGCTATCCAGGCCGACGCTACTACGGTGGTCAAACATTTACCGATCAGGTGGAAACACTCGCCATTGAGCGCGCAAAGAAACTCTTCAATGCGAAATACGCTAACGTGCAAACACTTGGTGGCGCGAATGCGAACATCGCAATGTACATGGCACTCCTCGAACCAGGAGACACGGTGCTTGGCATGGACCTCTCTCATGGCGGGCACCTCACGCACGGCCACCCGGTGACCTACCTCACCAAGATCTTCAACTTTGTGCGCTATAAGATGAAAGATCCAAATACCGGCGAGATCGACTACGACGAAATGCGTGCGGTCGCCAAAGACAAGAAACCAAAGATCGTGCTCGCAGGATTCTCTGCATATCCACGCGAACTCGACTACGCAAAGTTCGTCGACATCGCCAAAGAAGTTGGCGCGTATGCCGTCATGGATATCGCGCACATCGCCGGACTCATCGCCGGCAAGGCTGTAAAAAGTCCGTTTGATTTCGGCTTCGATGTGATGACCTCAACCACTCACAAAACGCTTCGTGGACCGCGCGGTGGGCTCATCCTCACCCGAGAGAACGAAGAAATCGGAAAGAAAATCGACAAAGCGGTGTTCCCAGGACTCCAGGGCGGCCCGCACATGAACAATGTGGCGGCAAAGGCCGTGGCATTCGGAGAAGCGCTCTCGCCGGCGTTTGGCACGTATGCACAGCAGGTACTCAAGAACGCAAAAGCAATGGAGGCGGTATTCGCTGCATCTGGAATTCGCATGCTTACGGGTGGCACGAGCAATCACCTGATTCTTGCTGATGTGTTTGGCTCGCTCCAGATCCCAGGCAAAGAAGCTGAGGAGCTCTTGGACCGCGTTGGTATTACGCTCAACAAAAACTCTATTGCGGATGACCCTCGCGGACCAATGGACCCGTCTGGCATCCGCTTTGGCACGCCAGCGATCACCACACGAAAATTCACCGAGAAAGAATGTACGCGCGTGGCGGAGCTGATGGTGGATGCCATGAGAAACAAGGGTGATTCAGCCAAACTCGACGCGATCCGCGCCGAAATTAAGACCCTCTGCAACGCATTCCCTATCCCTGAGTCATTTGTATAGTTCGGGTTATACTACCCCGAACATATGCTCACATTGGCAATCCTGCCGTTCATTGAGGTCATCGGGTACCCGGGCTTGTTCCTCATTATCTTTGCTGAAAGTGGAACCGTGGTGGGCTTCTGGCTCCCCGGCGCGTCACTCCTCTTCACGGCAGGCCTCCTCGCATCGAAAGGTATCTTTAATCCGTGGATTCTCATCCCCACGGTAACTGCAGCCGCGATCTTGGGTGACAATGCTGGATACTGGTTTGGCAACAAGGTGGGCATCAAGCTCTTCACCCGACCAGACTCTCGATTCTTCCACCAGGAACACCTTCGCCGTACCCAACACTTCTACGAGAAGTACGGCGCGAAAACAATCGTGCTCGCACGCTTTGTACCAATCGTGCGCACATTTGCACCTATCGTGGCAGGTATCGCAAGCATGAACTATAAGAAGTTCATGGTGTACAACCTCGTGGGCGCATTTGCGTGGGCGACAGGTGTGACAAGCGCGGGGTACTTCCTTGGCGAACGCTTCCCGATCATTCAGGAATACATCACCTTTGTGGTGCTTGGCATTATCTTCGTGACCCTCATTCCGATCTTCTGGGAAACGTACAAAGCACACCGCGACGGTGAATTCGGCCCAACCTCCGACACCAACAAACCTTCTAGCGAAGCGTAGATAATCTGACCCTTTTCGGGAATTTGAGGTGCGACGGCACCGAAACTAAGGGAGCTTTTTACCAAAAAAGCGACCGACCCAAAAAGGGCTAGTTTCCGGCGCCGTTCTTTTGGCGGATCAACTCCAACCCCCCATGGAGCCCACCAAAATCACCCAGCGCTGAATGCACGATCTCAGGAGTCACCGGGAATTTTTTCATTATTTCAGTCACGTGCTTTGCCACACTTGGCACAGAAATGCCGATGTCGTTGAACATCGATCCACCAAGCACCACTTTATTTGGCGACCAATGCACGATCGTGTTGTGCAATCCATATGCAAATATTTGAGCGAGCTCTTCCCACACCGCGTTATCTGCGCCCAAGTCTT
>JACCDV010304913.1_pt1 | contig 12946 bp, 12 predicted proteins | sample 7446131 | NCBI WGS metagenome assembly JACCDV01 (sample SAMN15323448, study PRJNA562643) | freshwater metagenome | isolation source: river surface water | place: USA:Blue River Watershed | collected 2017-08-17 | reverse complement strand
GCCGCCTACGACATGCAGCACCTGGTGCGCGAGATGAACCTGCCGTCCGCCAAGCTGGCCCTCGCCGCTTGCGACAAGTTCTCCACCCCCGACTAGCCGCGCTATGTGGTCGGTGCACTCGGCCCCACGCCCAAGACCGCCAGCATCAGCCCCGATGTGAACGATGCCGGTGCCCGCAATGTGACCTTTGAAGAACTGCGCGCTGCTTATTACGAACAGGTCGAAGCCCTGGTTGAAGGTGGCTCGGATGTGCTGCTGGTTGAGACGATTTTTGACACGCTCAACGCCAAAGCTGGGCTGTTTGCCATCGAAGAATTCTTTGAGGCCAGCGGCCAGCGCCTGCCCCTGATCATCAGCGGCACCGTGACTGACGCTTCGGGACGCATCCTGAGCGGCCAGACCGTGACGGCTTTCTGGCACAGCGTGCGCCACGCGCAACCCCTGGCCATTGGCCTGAATTGCGCTTTGGGCGCGACGCTGATGCGTCCGTACATTCAAGAGCTGAACAAGGTTGCGGGCGACACCTTCATCAGCTGCTACCCCAATGCGGGCTTGCCCAACCCCATGAGCGACACCGGCTTTGATGAAACCCCCGAAGTGACCAGCCGACTGATCCACGAATTTGCGGCCGAAGGGCTGGTCAACATCGTGGGCGGCTGCTGTGGCACCACGCCCGACCACATTGGTGCGATCAGCAAAGCTGTCAGCCCGCTGGCCCCGCGCAACGTGCATGGCGGCTTTTTCTACAAAGAAGCGGCCTGATCAGTTTTCCAGCAGCAGCCGCTGGAGTTCGGCCAGCTCTTGGGGGCTGAGTCCAATCGCCCCGTGCAAATACTCGCGCATGCCGCCATGCTGCGTATCCACCGCCTCAAAAGCGGCATGCAAAAACGCGGGCTGCACTTGCCAGAGCACTTGCATCACATGCGGGTGGCCTTTGCCTTCCAGGCGCGGGTCGCGTCGGTACAGCTGGTTGGTCAGCAAATAGTCGTGCTCGATCGTGTCACGGTCTACACCCAGCGCTGACAGCAACAGCGCCGCAGCAAAACCCGTGCGGTCCTTGCCCGCCGTGCAGTGGAACACTTGCGGCGTAGGCTGCTCCAGCAAATGCTTCAAAAACCGCCCGTAGGTGTCCGCGTTCCGGTTCACAAAATCGCGGTAGGTCTCGCGCATCTGCTCCACCGTTTCGTCGGTGGTGGGCACAATGCCCTGCGCCACCAGCGCCTGCATGCGGGCAATCACGGTGGGCTCAATCGTCAGGGCCACCCGCGTTACGCCCGGAATGTCGTAAGGCGTTGCAGTGAACTCGGCCACTCCGCGAAAGTCCAGGCTGTGCCCCACGCCCAGGGCTTGCAAACGGGCCACATCATCAGCGGTCAGCCCTGCCAAGTGGTCAGAGCGGAACACTTGCCCGCGCCGCACCCGCTGACCGCTGACGGTCAGGTAGCCACCGACATCGCGAAAGTTGGATGCGCCTTGCAGCAAAGCTGGGGTGATTGGGACCATGGAAAAACGTGCAAACAAACAATAGATGCATTGTCCTTGTCTTGCCCGGGCCCATGGGTTGCTGCAGGCGACAAACCCTTGCCATCCTGAGGTGAAGGTGCCCAAGTCGCTGTTCTGTGGCACAGCGCTTGCTTGTCTGGCTCATGTACCTCGATTTGAACCCTCTTCAACCCGTAGGCTCGGGTGTCTCCAACGCCTGGCGTGACCCTTTGGGCCTGATGCTGGCTTCAACCGGCGAGGGCGTGTTTGGGGTTGATCTGGAAGGTCTGTGCGTGTTCATCAACCCGGCTGGCGCACGTATGATCGGTTTTGAGCCACAACAGGTGTTGGGTCAAAACATGCACGTTTTGACGCACCACTCACACGGTGACGGAGCGCATTACCCGATCGATGATTGCCCCATTTACAACGCTTTTCGCAGCGGCGAGCCATGCCGTATCGACACCGAAGTGTTTTGGCGTGCAGATGGCAGCAGCTTTCCGGTGGAGTATTCCAGCTACCCGGTGTTTGACCAAGGCCAGGTCCGCGGTGCGGTGGTCACTTTTGCCGACATTACCGAGCGCAAGCGGTCTGAAGACGCTTTGCATCAGGCTAAAAACGAACTCGAGGTGCGGGTCACAGAGCGCACCCGCGCGCTGGAAACAGCTTTGCAGCAGCTGCGTGAATTGGCGGCCTGGTCTGAGGCGGTGCGCGAAGAAGAGCGCACGCGCATTGCCCGCGAGGTGCACGACGAATTGGGCAGCTTGCTGGTGGCTTTGAAGATGGATGTGGGCTGGCTGGACAAGCGTTTGTCCGAGCAAGAACAACGTGCCGCCGAAGAGGCGCAAAGTATGCGCGAAAGGATGCGTGGCAAGTGTCAGAACATGAGCCGCTTGATTGAAAATGCAGTGGTCAATGTGGGCCGCATCATCACTGATTTACGCCCCAGCATTCTCGACCACCAAGGCCTGTGGGGCGCTTTGGAGTGGCAGGCACAGGAGTTTGTGCAGTCGGCCGAGCAGCAACTTAAATGGTGCATGGAGGTCAATGAGCAAATGGAGTTGCCAGAATCGATGGCCATCGCGGTGTTTCGCATCTTTCAGGAAATGCTGAGCAACGTGGGCCGACATGCACAAGCACACACGGTGGATGTGGACATCGTGGAGCGTGAAGGCTGGTTGCACTTGTCAGTAGAAGACGATGGCTGCGGTGCATGGTTGCAGGTTTTTGAGTCGCCGCAGGCCTACGGCATCATGGGCATGCGTGAGCGGGCGCGTCACTTTGGGGGCATCATAGAGATCGACAGCCAGCCGGGCCGTGGCACCCGCATGCGGCTGTCCATGCCTTTGCCTGGTTCTGAGGAGGCCGCATGAATGCCACTGTGCGGGTGCTGCTGTGTGACGACCACAAGATCGTGCGCGAAGGGCTGAAGATGGTTCTGGCCGATGACCCGCATCTGCAGGTGGTAGCCGAAGCCGATACCGGTCCCGGTGTGCTGGATGAGGTTCAGAAACTGCAAGGACCACAAGGCATTGATGTGGTCTTGCTCGACATTGCCATGCCCGGCATGGATGGACTGGATGTTTTGCAGATGCTTCGGCGAGACTGGCCGGCATTGCCGGTCTTGATGCTCAGCACTTATCCCGAAAAACAATATGCGGTGCGCTGCATCAAATTGGGGGCTGCGGGTTATTTGAACAAAAGCACCGATCCCGATGAATTGATGGCGGCGCTGCATCGCGTGGCTGCAGGCGGCATGCATGTCACACCCGGTACGGCGCAGGCGCTGGCCAGCCTGGTGAGTCAAGGGCGCACCAAAACCGGTATCGAGCTGCTCTCTCACCGCGAGCATCAGGTCTATCTTTTGTTGACGCAAGGCTACACCGTGACCGAAATTGGTGCGCAATTGAGCCTCGCATCCAACACGGTGAGCACTTACCGTGCACGCATCCTGGAAAAGACCGGCACCAAGAACGATGTGGAGTTGGCGCTGTATGCGCAAAGCCAGAACTCGGCATCAGGCTCTTCAGGACGTTGATGGCGAATGTTGCTCGATGCAAGAGATTTTGTAGGGCCACACCTACAAGCCGTCGACAAGCAACTTGCGAAATGAGTTTTTTGCAGCACTTGGCGCAACCAAGTCATTTTCTGGCCCACAGCTTGCATAGACACACGCATCCACAACCTTGCGAGGACGCCATGTCTGAATTTTTTGATCCGTACAACGCTGACCGCCCTTTGATGCTCAAGTGCAGCTGCGGCCGCGACCATTCGCCTGCAGACCACCATGCTGAGGTGGTGGCCGATGCTGCTGCCGCGCAATTGCGCGCCCGATCCGAGACTGCCGAGTTCGAAGCCTACAGCCAGGAATTCATTGAAGCCACCTTGGTCAAATCGCTTTTCCCGCACGATGAAGAGCGGCGCTTGTTCTTGCGCGCAGTGGGCAAGAAGACCGCCATGGCCGCCATCGCCAGTGTCTTGCCCATGGCCAGTTTGCAAGCCATGGCGCAAGAAAAAGGGCCATTGGAAAAAACCAACCTCAAGATCGGCTTCATTCCGATCACTTGCGCTACGCCGCTCATCATGGCGCACCCTTTGGGCTTTTACCAAAAGCAGGGGTTGAACGTTGAAATCACCAAGACCGCAGGCTGGGCTTTGGTACGCGACAAAATGATCAACAAGGAATACGACGCCACGCACTTTTTGTCACCAATGCCTTTGGCCATCAGCATGGGTTTGGGCTCCAACGCGACCCCCATGAATGTGGCCACTGTCCAAAACATCAATGGGCAGGCCATCACCTTGGCCATGAAACACAAAGGCAACCGCGATCCAAAGAACTGGAAGGGGTTCAAGTTTGGCGTGCCATTCGACTTTTCGATGCACAACTTCCTGTTGCGCTACTACTTGGCCGAAAACGGTCTTAACCCCGATATCGATGTTCAGATTCGAGTGATTCCGCCAGCCGAAATGGTCGCGAACTTGCGCGCGGGCAACATTGATGGATTTTTAGGTCCTGATCCTTTCAACCAGCGCGCGGTTTTTGACGAAGTCGGTTTCATCCACGTCCTGACCAAAGACTTGTGGAATGGCCACCCTTGCTGCGCCTTTGGCACCAGCGCTGAGTTCATTCAGAAAAACCCCAACACTTTCGCTGCCCTTTATCGCGCGGTACTCACGGCCGCCGCCATGGCACGCCAGCCAGATAACCGTGAATTGATCGCCAAGGTGATCGCGCCCGCTCAGTACTTGAACCAACCCGAGGCGGTGGTCAGCCAGGTGCTCACAGGAAAATTTGCCGATGGTTTGGGCAAGGTCATGAACGTGCCCGACCGCGCCGATTTTGACCCCATGCCTTGGCAGAGCATGGCCGTGTGGATGCTCGCTCAAATGAAGCGCTGGGGCTATGTCAAGGGCGACGTGAACTACAAACAAATTGCTGAAAAAGTGTTTCTGATCACCGATGCGCGCAAGCACATGAAAGATCTGGGGCAAAGCTTTGCGGCAACAACGCCATTTCCCAAACACAAGATCATGGGCAAAGAGTTTGACCCCAGCAAGCCGGAGGAATACCTCAAGAGCTTTGCCATCAGCAAGATGGGTTGAATCGCCATGAAAACCACGCACCTCAATTTAAGAGCGGCCATGGTGTCGCTGCTCATGCTCCTGGTGTTTCTGGGGGCGTGGCAGTTATCGGCAACAGCACCTTCGGTCGCAGGCGCGGCCAAAGCGGGCATGACGGCCGAAGAAATGGAATATCAAAAGATGATGGGCAAAGATCCGGGTGCCGTTAAAAGCACCGGGTTTCCGCCCCCAATGGAGGTGGGCAAGGTCATTGTTCTGCACCTCTCCGATCCGTTTTATGACAAAGGGCCTAACGATAAAGGGATTGGCATTCAGTTGATGCACTCATTGGGTCGTGTTGGGTTGGGCTTCTTGCTGGCGGTATTGGTGGCATTGCCGGTGGGCTTCATGATTGGTATGTCGCCACTTTTGCGTAAAGCGTTTGACCCGTTTGTTCAAGTACTCAAGCCTATCAGTCCGCTGGCCTGGATGCCCCTGGCTTTATACACCCTCAAAGACTCCGATGTGAGTGGCATATTTGTCATCTTCATTTGCTCGGTGTGGCCCATGTTGATCAACACTGCCTTTGGGGTGGCCGGTGTTAAGCGGGATTGGTTGAATGTGGCCAGCACACTTGAAGTTACGCCTCTGCGAAAAGCATTTCAGGTGATCTTGCCAGCAGCAGCACCGACCATCGTCACTGGCATGCGCATCAGCATGGGCATTGCCTGGCTGGTGATCGTGGCGGCCGAGATGTTAGTAGGCGGCACAGGTGTGGGTTACTTTGTGTGGAATGAGTGGAACAACCTGTCGCTGGTGAATGTGATCTTTGCCGTGCTGGTGATTGGCGTTGTTGGCATGTTGCTGGATTTGGCGTTTGCCCAGGTGCAAAAGGCCGTGACCTATGTGGAATGACACCAGCCAACGCGAAGGTGTCGCGCCCTTCATTCAGCTTTCACCATCTTTAACGACTGCTGACGTCAAAGTGGCATCCGTCTCTGATGAATTCTTTGCAGTACAACCCAAGGCTCAAGCCATGACAGGTTTCCTCAAGATCGAAAAACTGGGCAAGGCTTACCAAAGCGACAAGCCCGTATTTTCAGATGTGTCTTTCACCATCGACAAAGGCGAGTTTGTTTGCATCATCGGTCACTCGGGCTGTGGCAAAACCACCATCTTGAATGTGTTGGCAGGCTTGGACACGGCCAGTGAAGGTCATGCCTTCATGGACGGGCGTGAGATCGCTGGACCCAGCCTCACGCGCGGCGTGGTGTTCCAAAGTCATGCGCTCATGCCTTGGCTCACAGTGCGACAAAACATCGCCTTTGCCGTCAAGTCCAAGTGGCCTGAATGGAAAACGCCCCAAGTCAATCTCCATGTTGAAAAACATGTGAGCATGGTGGGCTTGTTGCACGCTATCGATAAAAAACCCAGCCAGCTGTCGGGTGGTATGAAGCAACGCGTGGGCATTGCCCGTGCGTTTGCCATCCAGCCCAAGATGCTGCTGCTTGACGAGCCCTTTGGCGCACTCGACGCACTCACGCGCGGCACGATCCAGGATGAACTGATGAACATCGTGCGCCAAACGCAACAGACGGTGTTCATGATCACGCACGACGTGGACGAAGCCATCTTGCTGTCTGACCGGATCTTGCTCATGAGCAACGGCAACGAATCAGAGGGTCATTACGTGCCCGGGGGCCTGGCTGAAGTGGTGGTCAACCCGCTGCCGCGTGAACGCACCCGAGCCCAGCTGCATCACTTGCCAGGCTATTACGACATGCGTAACCACATTGTGGACTTTTTGGTCTCGCGTGCCAAAGCGCATTGACAAATTTCTTCCGTTTTTATTAACCGCCTCAGGAGGTCTTTCATGAACCGTTTAGAAGTCACCGAAAAAATTATCAGTACCAAAGTCGCCAAAGGGATCAAGTGGAGCGATGTGGCCGACAAAGTCGGCTTGTCCAAAGAGTGGGTTACCGCCGGTTGCCTGGGTCAAATGACTTTTGATGCCAAGCAGGCCAAAGTTATTGGCAAAATTTTTGGGTTGACCGCTGATGAGATCAAGTGGTTGCAGGTGGTGCCCTACAAAGGTTCTTTGCCTACGCCCGTGCCTACCGATCCGCTGATCTACCGCTGGTATGAAATCGTGAGCGTCTACGGCAGCACCATCAAAGAGCTGATTCACGAAGAGTTTGGCGACGGCATCATGAGTGCCATCGATTTCAGCATGGACATCGTGCGCCAACCTGACCCCAAGGGCGATCGTGTCAACGTGGTGCTGTCAGGCAAGTTTTTGCCTTACAAACAGTATTGAAAACTCGCAATTGCAGCTGATATAAAAGCCGAGGTGAACATGATTCACCTCGGCTTTTTGCTGTAACAAGATCAGTGCAACGACAAGGGCAGCGAGGTGGTTTTGACCCGCACCAAGGCTTCACGCACAACATAGGGCAAGGCGCTGTGATCCGTCGCCTGCTGTTGATGTTTGCAAATCAATGCCGCTGCCAGCGTTTGGGCTTGCCGCAAGATGGGTTCAATGAAACGGCTGGATTGGCCGTTCACGCTGATGCAGTCACCCAAGGCGTAAATGTGTGGGTCGCTGGTTTGCAGGGTTTGTGCATTGACGGCGATGCCATTGCACCATGCCAAGCCCGCACTGTGCGCCAGTCGCGAAGGGGTGATCAAGCCCGTGGCAGCGACCACCTGGTCTGCCAGCACCACTTGCCCATCCAGTGTGGTCAATTGAAATTGATGCCCACGGCGCTCCAGACTTTGCAATTGCACTGTGCCTATGAACTGGATCGGCAAACCTGACCATGCAGCCAAGAGGGGCGCACCTGCTTGGTCTGCGGGCCAACGCGCAAGGGGGCGCTCTTGTGTGTCGATGAGTGTGACGCGGTGCCCACCCAGTGCAAGATCGTTGGCCAGTTCACTGCCAATCAAACCAGCACCCACAATGGCCACATGCCGGGTTGCACTGCCCAGCGCAGCCTGAAATCGCTGGTAAGCCTGCAAGTGGTTGATGCGCCAGCACAGATCGGGCTTCAGCGGGTCAGGCAATGCCGCCTCTGCGCCGTGCGCCAACACCAGCTCGGTGTAACGCAAGGGGCCACGCGTGGTACGCAGAGTCTGGCTTTCAGTGCAAATGCGCAATGCACGGGTGTGCGCCAGCAGCCGCACTTGCCAACGTGCAGCGGCTTCTGTGCCCGATTCTTTCACCAAGGACTCGGGCTGGATGTGCCTGGACATGGCGACCGACAGCAGGGGCTTGTCGTACACATCGCCGCTGCAGGCGGTCACCAAAGTGATGGGCGTTTGTGGCAGTTGGGCGCGCAGGTTTTGCACCAGTTCCCAGCCGGCTTTGCCCGCACCCACAATCACAATGCCAGGCGTTGAACGTGTGGCAGCAGTGCGGCAAACCGATGCGCACTTCAGTGCGCTCATGTCTGGTGGTGCATAAAGTTCAAAATCGGATTTGGTCACGCCACACAAGGGGCATGCCCAGTCATCGGGAATGTCGGCAAAGCGCGTGCCCGCTGGCAGGCCGCAGTCCGGGTCTCCCGCTTGCTCGTTGTAAATGTAGCCACAGGCATGGCAAATGTAGAGTTGCCAGGCCGTATCATCGGAGGGCACTTGGCGCGTGGTGTTCATGCGGGCATCTCCTCATCGCTCAGGCGTTCCATCTCTTTGCGCAAGTGTTTGATGGCCGGGGTGACAATGGCTACAAACTGCGCTTCACGCACGCGGCGCTGTACCGCAGACTGCATCAGGTAGCCACGCGCACCTTGGTGCAGCAAGGCCGAATTGGCGGCGCGCAGACACAGCTCTGCGCCGTGGCAGCGCGCGTCCAGCACGTTGATGAAGTAGTCGATTGAGGTGTCCAGCGGTGTTTCGGCCAGCCTCATGACCCGCGCGATCAGCGCATCCAGCTCGGCCTGTAAATCGGCAGGTCTGTCTTCAAGGTAATGGTTCACATGGCCCAGTTGATCTTCGACGGCCCACATGCTGTCGATGGCACCCTGGATGATGCCTGCCGCCATACCGCACTGCAGCAACACAAAGCCACCACGAATGCGGGCAATGAAGGGTTTGGCCGGTGCCGCCACCAGGTCGCTGCTGCCTACAAACAGGTCTTTGCAATGCACGCTGTAAGTCCCGGTGCCCTCCATCCCGGAGAACTCGGGGCAGCCCTTGAGCGTGACGCCCGGTGCCTTGCACTGCAGCATGAACATGATTTCGTGCTTGGCGTCGCTGTCTTCTGTTGATACAGCGGCAATCGCTCCAAAGTAATGGTCAGCCGCCAAGTTGCTCACCCAAGGCAATGTGCCGTTGACCAAGTAACCGCCCTCGACTGGTGTGGCCTTGAGCAGCAGGGCTTCAATCTGGGTAAAGCTCTTCATGGGGTTGGACAGACCGGTGCCACCTAGTGACTGGCCCGCTATATGCTGAGCCAGTCGCTCGCCGTTCAATGCCAGGTTGTCCGAGGCTTGCATGTAAAGCCCTGCCACAGCTTGGCACCACATCATGAAGCCAGTGGCACCACACACCTTGGATGCTTCGGCCATTGCCGAAATCGCCAGTCCGTAATCGCCAGCCGTGCCATCTGCCTGTGTCAAGTGCGCGCTCATCGCTCCGGTAGCTGCCAATTGTTTCAGCACAGCTTCGGGGTAAGTCCCCCGGTCGATGGCGTAAACCTGTTGTGCCAATGGCCCTTGGGCGATGGCGCGTACATTGTTGATCAATGGGGCTGATGGAACGGGCAGTTCGGGTGGCAGGTCAGCGGGGTTCATGCTTGCTCCAGGTGGGTTGAGTTCTTTGGCAGCGCACGGACGGGGCTTAGAGACGCCCCGCCCGCTGATGCCGCATGTGTTGGATCAGGCCATCGAAATTTCGAATGGAATAGGATTGCGCATGCTGTTGGCTACGGGTGAGTAGAAGTTCGCGTGCTGCACGATCTCGTCAAGTACTTCGCGAGGGGCATCACCTTCGACCAGCACCTTGACGCGGATGGCCTGAAAACCCATTTGGGACGGCATTGTTTCTAGCGCACCGCCTGCGCCCCATGCCGCAGGGTTGCCGATGTCGCCTTCCAGAAAAACTTCGAGTTTGCTCAGCTTGACGCCTTTCCAGGTGGCCACGGCAGTCACGCCCACCGCAATGCAGCCGCCCAGGCCAGACAGCACGATTTCACCGGGAGCCGGGGCAGTGTCTTCGCCAAACAGGTGCAGCGGCTCATCCACCACCACGCAGTGTTTATCACCCACTGAAGAAAGCGATCGGTACTGCCCTTCCATCATGGTGTGGACTTTGTTGGTGCCACGGCGCGCAGGGTTGGCCTTGCCGCCAGCTGCAAAAGTGGCCAGACCTTCCGCATCAATGGGACGCAGATAGGTTTTGACGGTGGTAGGTGTGTCGAGAGTCGCGGCTTCAGTCATGGCAAGTCCTTGGGTTAAGCTGTGAAACAAGGCTCCGGAGGAGGCCTGTACACAAGTCATTGCAAAGGGTGTGCCAAGTCAGAGGCTGGGCTTGTGCTGCGCGGTCATGAAGCTGTAAGTGCTTGAATTCATGAGGAATTTTGGGCCTGCAGCCGTATTGCCGCAGGTCACAGAGATTATTGAAAGGCTTGGCGCCTCAGCTTTGTTGTGATCGTTTTGTACATTGTGTTGACAATGTGTTAACACAATGCAAATCAGCGCAAACCCGCTTTGCGCAGGCGGTAGGCAAATTGGCGCAACGTCAGCCCCAGGCTTTGCGCGGCGCGTGACTGGTTGCCCTCGTGCTGGTCCATGGCTTGTTGTAAAACTTGCACCGTGTGTGACTTCGCACTTTCGTAAGTCCGAACACCCCAAGACGCGCGGTCAGGTGCTTGCGTTGCTGGAGGGGGTTCGGCTGGCATTGACGCGGGCATGGCCAATGCCTGTGGCAAATAGCGCTGCAATTGTTCGCGTGTGACCAGCGTGTGGTCGGCCAGCAAAACCATGCGTTCGATGCAATTGCCCAGCTCGCGGATGTTGCCGGGCCAGGACTGCTGCGTCAGCGCGTCTAGAGCTTCCGGGCTGAGGTAGACGTTCTTTTGGTGCGTTTGGTTGGACCGGTTGACAAAGTGCAGTGCGAGTTCGCGGATGTCTTCAGGCCGCTCGGCCAGTGATGGCAGCTGGATCGGGATCACATTCAAACGATAGTACAGGTCCTGCCGAAAACGCCCGGCTTGCACCTCGCTGGCCAAGTCGCGGTTGGTGGCTGCAACCAGGCGAACATTCACCTTGATTTCGCGCTGGCTGCCCAAACGCACCACGGTGCCCTCTTGCAAGGTACGCAGCAGTTTCGACTGCAGGCCCAATGGCAACTCCCCGATCTCGTCCAGAAAAATGGTGCCGCCATGCGCTTGCTCGAACCAGCCGGGGCGGGCCTGATTGGCCCCGGTGAAAGCGCCACGATCATGGCCAAACAATTCCGATTCGAACAAGGTGTCCGGTATTGCCGAGCAATTGACCTTGATGAACGGCTGGCTAGAGCGTGGGCTGGCCAAGTGCACGGCCCGTGCAAACAGTTCTTTACCTGTGCCTGACTCGCCCAGCAGCAACACTGTGGCTTGCGATTGCGACACCCGCTCCAGCTCGGACAAAGCCCGCAACAACGCAGGTGAGCTGCCAATCAAGCCATAGCGGGCAGCATGTGTACTGAGCGCCTGTGACAAGGCCGCATTTCGCGCCCGCAAGTGCCGAGTCTGTTCGTTGACCAGTTGCTCCATGTGCAGCACCTGCCCTGCCAAAGTGGCCAGCACCTTGAGGACGGCCAGATCGTCGTTCAAATGCCGCTGTCGGCTGCGAATGCGGTGGCAGCCCAGCACGCCCACTGTGGTGTTGCCCAAGCTGATCGGCAACGCCAAATAAGCCACCGTTTCGGGCGGAAACTGCGCCGCACTGACCGAGCGGAATAAAAACAGCGGTTCGTGAGCAATGTCCTGAACAATGGCCGGTAAACCGCTTTCCAGCACCCGCCCGGTGATGCCTTCGCCATCGATATAGACACCACGTCGCATTTCCATGCCCGTCAGGCCATAAGCGTGCCGGATGGAGGCGGTGCGAACGGGTGCCCCCGAATCGCCGGGTGGCGGGCTGTCGCGTAGCACAATGCGTCCCCGGTTCAGCCCCAAAAGTTCGCTCATCAAATGCAACATCTCGCGCAGCACCTCGCCCGAAGACAGGCTGCGCCCCACCCATTTCATGACCTCGCGCATGAGCAACAACTCTTGCTCGCGCCAATGGGCATCGGGGGGGCTGGACTCTGGAATGGTGATGTGGAGCATGCTGTTAAAGCAAGCAAGCTTTGGACCAGCTGGGTTTAATTAAAAGGTTTGAGGCTCATTCACGAAGGGCTGAGAACCTGCAAGGTTAAAATCCACCCCTTACCCAAGGAGCGTTGCAGCCCGCCGCCTTACAGGCGCAGCAGGTCAGGCTTGGGGCTTCAATGTCTGAATGTTTTGCACAACGACGCTCACCTGTAAGCCCAAGGTGAGCCTGTGTCCGTTGTCGCGTCTTCCATCGTGTCTGTTCCCCCCATGAAGTTGTCCGGTCTGGAGCCTGTCTCCATCGGCGAGGGGTCGCTGTTTGTCAACGTGGGCGAGCGCACCAACGTGACCGGCTCCAAAGCCTTTGCCCGCATGATTTTGAACGGTCAGTACGAAGAGGCCTTGGCCGTGGCGCGTCAGCAGGTCGAAAACGGCGCGCAGGTGATCGACGTGAACATGGACGAAGCCATGCTCGACAGCCAGGCGGCCATGGTGCGCTTTTTGAACCTGATGGCCGGTGAGCCCGATATCGCCCGCGTGCCGGTGATGGTGGACTCGTCCAAGTGGTCGGTGATCGAAGCCGGTTTGCGCTGCATCCAGGGTAAG
>JACCDV010166143.1_pt1 | contig 12947 bp, 15 predicted proteins | sample 7446131 | NCBI WGS metagenome assembly JACCDV01 (sample SAMN15323448, study PRJNA562643) | freshwater metagenome | isolation source: river surface water | place: USA:Blue River Watershed | collected 2017-08-17 | reverse complement strand
GAACCCCATTTTGTAGGCATTTCATTCATTGCATAGTTATACAATACTTGCACATCTTGCTGTGATAAAGATGGAATTTCTAGGACTTTTTGTTCTTGACTCATAGTTTAAAATTTTAGCTAAATTAACGTTTTTTTAGAAATAAATCTTCCTTTTGAATCTCTTTCGCAACTAATTTTATTTAAACCTATCTTAAAAGCGTGTTTCATATTCTCTGAAATAGTTACCCATTCTAGGTTTTCAACACAATTATTGCTTTTCACCCCGTCTAAGTGATTAACATGAGGCTTATTTTCAGGATTAGGTATAAATGCCTTAGCAACAATTTGATGTATCCTAAAGCTTTTAGGTTTGCCATTGTTATATAAAACAGCAGTATGATAACCTCTATCAGATAATCTAACCCCTAAAATGCATTCTGGCCTAAGTCTGCCCAAATTATTTATATGAGCCAAAGATTTAATCCTTCCGTAATTACTTACTTGATAAAGATTTTCATAACCTTGTACATCTTTCCAAATTTCCATTATTTAACTAATTTTTCGTTCCCTTTATATGGTAAATAGTGTGGCTTGCCATCTTTTTTCACACAAATTAAAACCTCATTTTTTAAATTGTTTTCATCATAGCTAATGTGAACCCAAGACAAAATTCCATCTATTGGATATTCTGCAATAATTTGTTTAAATTTTAAGTTAGCTATTGCCCAATGGAATATTTCATTGTTTGTTAGCCCATGTGCATGACCTTGCTGGTCTAAATCCACTGCGCAACCTTTTGTGTGGTCGGAAGTTTTTGAAGCTCCGGGAGTTAAGGCATTTAATTCTGCTGATCTGTATCCAGAACTAATGTGGACTGGTACTCTAAAGTGATTTCTAATTGGTTCGAATACGTTTTCAGCTAATTTTTTAAAATTCTCAATATGCTCAGCTGTTGGCATATTACTGATACCATGTCTTTTTGCTGATTCGCTTCTGATTACTTCAGATAACGCGAGATGTTCTGATAATTTCATTATTCTTCGGTTTTTGTTTCTTTGATGTTTTTGTTACCCATTACTGCTTCTGCACCAGCAATCCCTAACATTACCCAAGCTGTGGTTTTTAAACCATCAAATACTATAGGTTCAATTACAAATGGCTTTCCTAATGCACCAGTAATCATATCTACCATACCATATAAAACCATTGCAATAAAAGCTAAGAAGCCAGTTACTGCCTTTACATTGATGTCGCTTTTGTCTGCGAACATTTTTACTAAAAAATTTTTCATATTATTTAAGTTGACTAAATTGTAAAACAATAATTACCATTAAGAGGAACTTTTGGAGGAATTGGAACGCTTCTTCTTTGTCGATGTTTCTTTGTTTTGGGAAATAAAGTTCTCTACTTGCTTGGTACTTACCTTCCCAATAAAAGATTGTATCTTTTTTTCTAAGAATTTCTTTATTAAGGCTATCATATAAATTTCTTTTTTGAGTGATTGAATTTTTTAAATTTGCTATTGTATCATTGTATGATTTGTAAAGCAAATTAATGGTATCAGCTTGAGATACTTTCATAATTACCACTGAATCTCCTCTAAAATATCTCTTTACGGGATACGATTGGGAGTAAGACAAATGGCACAATAGTATCAGTGCTAACACTATCCAGCTTTGCTTTCGTTTCATTTAATTCTACTTTTAAATCTTTATTTTCTTCTTTTAATGTTACTATTTTGCTTATGGTTTGCGTAACTATCTGCGTCTGCTTTTTAGCAGCTTCCTTTTGAACCATCATACTTACTTTGTTATTATCTTCTACCTTTTGCAATAATTGTCTAAAAGCCTCGTCCTCTTTTATTGTTGGATCTGGCTTTTGTGCTGTTAACTGGCAACCGCAAAGGAATAATATAAGTACGAAGTATTTCATTAATTCAAAGATTTGATAGCTCCCAACTCATGCAAAGTTTGTAATTGTGTTGTTGTTACAGCTTTAGCTGAATCGCTTCTTCTTAAAGCCTCTTGAACTAAGTCAAGTCTGCCTTCTATCTTTTCAATGCGTACATTTTGAGATGCAGCCTGCTCTTTGAATGTGCTTCGTACATCAATGTACAAATACCCGATAGCTCCAAGTACGATAAATAGCGTACCAACTATTGGGTTACGAGAAAATTCTTTGAATGAGATTGGAAGTGGATTAGCTGAAACATTTACTTTTTTACTCGTTGCCATTTCTAAAATATTTTGGAATAGTAGCCTAATTGAATTTGCTTACTATTGGTGTAATTTAATTGGAATATTCCTTTGTTAGCTGTCTTGAACATAAGTCCTCCTCCATAGCCAAATTTTTCTTCTTGCTTTGTTGCCATAATACCCCAGTAAAGTGCGGCTTTTGGCGCAGGTGCAGGAGTTCTTAATTCTCTAACTTCTTTGATAATCTTTTGGGTAATGCTTGCTTTGAAGATTCTGCCCATAATCTGATTCTGCGATATGGTATCTACTAAAGAAACACTACCTTCCGCAAACGATATAGTATCTTTAAATACATTCTTTGCGAAATAATCTTTTAAAATAGCCCCAGTATCAACATTAGCTGTTAAATATGCGGTATCGTAAATAGTTGTGTCTTTTAGGATTTTCTTGCCCGGCTTGTAAATTGTAGTGTCGTGAACTGACTCAAATGTATCAATTCTTACTATCTCAATTGGCTTTGTGTTAGGGATATACAACCCCTTTGAAATCATGAAAATAATTACTACTAAAGCTACTATGATTATATTTTTGTACATGGGCTAAAAATTCAGACCAAATATACAAAATTTAGTATTCTTTATAGGATTTCTCCTCCACTAATTCAGAGCCATACTTAGTGTTTATCTGCTTCTTGATGATTGCACGAACATCATTTAATTGGTAAACCTCTCGAGCTAATTCTACGAACTTTTCGCCAAAGAACTTCTTTCTCTCGCACTCCCTCAAGTCATCTTCTACCTGCCAGAGTTTTTTGTTTATGTTATGTAGCTCCTCTGATAATGGATCATTTAGTGTTTCTGGGTGCTTTCTATGCAATGCATCTTTTACTGACTTCCACTCTTTCTCTATGTTTACAAGCTTATCTTTCTCGTAGATTAAAAGCTTTTTGATGGTAAGGATGGTATATTTGTCCACTACTTCCCCTATGCTTACTTCTATTTTCATGTATCAAATATACAAATTATTAATTTTATCAGTATTAATTAAATTAATTTTTTTAATTAAATTAATTATTCTAGTTTTGTTTAAAAACAAATAAAATGCAGTACAAGATAGAATATGCTACTTATCTAAACGAATTAGAAATTAAGGTAAATGCTTTGATACGATCCGGCTGGAAGATACAAGGAGGCGTAGCTTTCGCATTTGTTGGCAGAGAATCATTGTGGGTGCAATCAATGACTAAAAATAAACTAATTAAAAGAAAATTAAAAACTAAACAAAAATGAGCAGAAGAAGATTTATAAAAAGCATCACAGGAATGCTTGTAGCTACAGCTATACCAAAGGTTCCTGAAGTAACTCCTGAACCAGAAACGCAACCCAAATATATAGCTGGCAAGATAAAAACCGGTGGTTTAATTGCTGAATTAAAAGGCCAAGAACGAATGAGAATAAAATCAGATGGTACTTTTTATATTAACTATGATAAATTATAATTTATGCCAACAAGCTATCCTTTGTATAAAGACTCTGTTAGAAATTGGTTTTTAGAGAATGTTCCATTTGATACACACATTTTAGATGTAGGGGCTGGATGTGGCACATATAGTGATTTATTGCGTGGTTATGGATATAAGATGGACGCAGTAGAAATATGGCAACCTTATATTGATAAATATGAACTATTTAAAAAATATGATGTTGTTTATAATGAAAACATTACCAATATGGCTCTTGGCTATTATGAGGTATATGATTTTTATATTTTGGGTGATGTGCTTGAGCATTTGTCAGTTGATGAAGCACAATGGCTTTTAAGTTTTTTAAGATTAAAAGGAAAGAAATTTCTTGTAGCAGTTCCCTATCAAATGGAACAAGGCGAGCATGAAGGTAATATGTATGAAACCCATTTACAGCCTGACCTTACGCCTGACGTAATGAAGCAAAGATACCCAGATTTGGAGCTTCTTTATGGCAATGAGTTCTATGGCTATTATATAAACAAAAGACAAAAACATGAAAAAGCTTATGTACTTTATGCTGACGACTCTTATTATGATCTTGTGGACGCTTGTTGTCGTTCCATTAGAAATTTTAGCACTTATCCTATTTACGTTTATATGCTTAACTCGAACAATAAGGTACAAGTAGAAAATACTTTTACTATCAGATGGGATTGTGATGTAAAGCATTTAAAGATAAGAAATGAGTACATTAAAAGAGAAGATAAACAGATATATAAGCTTTTAATAGAACGCCCTAAGATAGTAAAACACGCATTAGAGAAGTTTGCTGAAGTAGTAGCTTATGTGGACACAGATAGCGTAGCAAACGCCTCAATTAATGAAATGTTTGACAATTTTCCACGCAATTCTGATTACCCTTACTTTGTAGAGGGCATATATGACTATTTAATCATTAATGGGCGAGGTGGGGCTGTAACCAGAGAAGATTTAAGTGGTACATTGGAGGCACCGGCTTGTGAGTTATTTGGCATAGATCAATCAGTTAGACAAAAGTATAGACAAACGGGTTATTTTGTTGCTGGTCAAAATTGTATTGAATGGTTAGAAGAATGGGCATGGATGACACAACATCCCAAGATTTTAAAAGACAATGGCTGGTATGCCCCCTTCAATGAGGAGTCAATTGCAAACTGCCTTTTATGGAAGAAAAAGCAATTCAATGGCTTGCCTTATTGTTACATAAATGGGTTATATAATAATTTAGAATACAGACATCAGGAATACTTTATGGGTGAGTGGAAGAAAGTTCCATTAAAAAGCAACCATTACTTTTGGCATGGCGAAAAAAACATAGAAAACATAAATAAATTCATAGAATATTTAGTATCTTAGCGATACTTACCCTTTATTACATGATAATAATAACTTTTTTGCCCAGTTTTAGATGCCCATTCACTATGTGATAAGGGGTAAGTCATCTATTACTGGGTATTTTTTATTATGGCATACGTTTACATTCATCGTAGAAACGATATTCAAAACGATCACGAAAGTGTGTTTTATGTTGGAATTGGGACTAAAAAAAGAGTTTATCAAACATTAAGTAGAAATAGATTTTGGAAAAACATTGTTAAAAAACATGGATTTACAGGTTCCATAGTAAAAGATAATCTTACTTGGGAAGAAGCTTGCTTGATGGAAAAAGAATTAATTAAATTTTATGGAAGAAAAGATTTAGGATTAGGAAATTTATGCAATTTGACTGATGGAGGAGAGGGGCAATTAGGATGTTACCCTTCCGAACAGACCAAAGAAAAAATGAGAAAAAATAATAAACATACTCAATCTTTTTTAGGTAAAAAATTAACAGAAGAACATAGAAAAAATATATCTAAAGGAAACATGGGTAAAAAAATGTCCCCAGAATCAATTTTAAAAATGAAGGAAGGGCAAAGAATTGTTAATTCTTTTGTACAAACAAGAATAAATAAATCTAATGCACAAAAGGGTAAAAAATTATCTGAAGAACATAAATTAAAAATATCTAAAAAGAATAAAGGCAAAGGAATTGGCAGGATAATGTCAGAAGAAACAAGGAAAAAAATATCTTTTATTCATAAAAATAAAATAATTAGTGAAGAAACACGAATTAAACTTAGAAATAGAACAGGCGAAAAAAATGGCAATTGGGGTAATAGAGGAATAAAAAATAAATTATCTAAAAAAGTTGCTCAAATAGATAGAACAAATAATAATATAATTAAAATATTTAATTCTGTAAGAGAAGCAAGTGAAGAAACAAATATTAAAAAAGCTGGGATTGGGAATTGTGCAAGAAAAATAAAAAATTATAGCCATGCAGGAGGATATGTTTGGGAATATTTAAAAAAAGAAAATTATGAAGATACTACTACTTGAAAACCATTTGAGTACGGGTGGCGCACCTGCGTTTGCCCTTAAAAGAATACAAAGTTTACTGACACATACAGATATAGAGGTATATTGTATTGAGCTTAATTTTCATGGAGCTGCTTATGTGGTACAAAGAAATCAGATAGTAGATTTACTTGGCGAAAGGTTTTATGAGGCTGGAGAGAATAAGATGCGAGTAATGGATATAATTAATGAAGTTAAGCCAGATATAGTTCATATTGAAGATGTGGCAGAAAGGTTACCAAAGGAACTTGCAACTGCCTTGTATTCTAACGATAGGTCTTATAGAATTGTGGAAACGCCACATGATAACATATTTAATCCTGATACTGATAAAGTTTACCATCCAGATTTATATGCTTTTTGCACTCCGTTCCATGAAAATGTGTACGCAGAAATGGATTCCAAATACTTTACCATCCAATACCCAATAGAAGAAAAGAAGGTAACTGCTGAAATGAGATTGGAGGCTAAGAAGAAGGTTGGCTTTCCTTTAGATAGAAAAACTGCTTTACAGGTTGGACTTTGGACTCCACAAAAGAACCAAAAAGAAACAATCACCATTGCGCGGAAATATCCGGAAATTGACTTTGTGGTAGCTGGTAACATGGCATCTAACTTTCAATTTTACTGGGAAGAATTAATAAAAGATTTACCATCAAACTTTAAAGCACTTGGAGAAAGAAACGACATTGATACTTTATTGCAGGCAGCTGATATTTTTATCTTCCCATCTACCAATGAATGCTCACCATTATCCATACGCCATGCTATTGAGGTTGGTTTGCCTATTGTAGCCAATAACTTACCATCTTACGAAGGAACATTGGATAAATACATAAAGCCGCTACAAACCGATTTAAATACGATTACAAGGGACTACAAAATACCAAATAGCAATAACTCAAGAAGATTTGCCCTTGATCATAAGAAAATGTATGAAACTATATTGCAATTTCCTATTAAAAGGCAAGAAGTAAAAATCCATGTAAACTTTATTGGTGCGCCATTTTTAGAGATAAAAGGAGTGAGTGATAGCAATTTTCTGGTAAAATTTTATGATGAAAAAAATGAGTGCCACTATACCAACACAATCAAAGCTAACCATTGGATAAAACTTAACCGCCAGTGGTTTACCAGATGGACTATTCGCATATGGGAGAACGGGGAATTAATCTATAAGTACACATTAGACTTGGAAGGCAAGGAAGTCTTAATTACCATAGACAGCAAAGCATTGGGTGATACAATGGCGTTTATACCTTATTGCGAAGCGTTTCAAGAGAAGCATAAGTGCAAAGTAACCGTTTCTACCTTCTGGAATAAAATACTTAATTATCCTAATTTAAAGTTTATTGAACCCGGACAGGCTATTGGGTGCTATATGATGCTACACTTGGGATGGTTCTGGGATGCAGACAAAGAACCTGTTTTGTGCAACACAATTCCCCTTCAGCAGTCAGCTTCCAATATATTGGGGTTAGACTTTGTAGAGTTAAGACCTAAGCTAAAATTTGATATTAAGGAGAATTTATACGGGGATTACATTACAATCGCAACAAACAGCACTGCGGGGCTGAAATTTTGGCTCAGGAGTCATTGGCAGGAAATTATCAACTACTTGGTAGAAAGGGGCTATAAAGTCATAAATACGTCAAAAGAGCCTAATCCCTTCAATAATTGTTATCAGCTGGAAGATGCGACCATAGAAAATACCTTATCGGTAATACATCATTCTAAGGCGTTTATAGGATTGTCATCGGGGCTTTCATGGGCTGCTTATGGCTTGGGCAAGGAAATAATTATGATAGCCGGATTTAGTGAGCAAGACCATGAATTTAGTTGCCATAGACCATATAACCACAAAGTATGTCATGGATGCTGGAATGATCCAAACATTAAATTCAATGCTGGCGACTACAATTTCTGTCCCCATCATAAGAATACAGATAGGATGTTTGAGTGCCAGAATTCAATAACCCCTCAAATGGTAATTGATAAGCTAAGCTTTATTCTCTAATGCTGATACTTTAGCAGAAAGTTCTTGAATTGCTTTGACTAACATTGGAACTAATACAGATGTTTTTACTGACTTTAAACCTTCTTTATCAATATCAACGATATTAGGGAATATTTCTTCTATTTCTTGTGCAATAAAACCAATTTGTTTTAAATCTTCTCCAATAAAATTAAAGTTTCTAACTTTTAATTGTAATAAATCATTAAGTTTAGGAGTAGCTTCTACAATATTTTCTTTTAATGAAATATCAGACAAAGTGCCATATCCTCCAGTTCTATTTACTATTGTACCATTTGACCAAATAATAAGTTTAGTATTAGTTGAATCACCACAAATCAAAAATTCATTTGTAACACTACTATTTGGACTTGCATTAGGATAATTTATATAAACACCATAAGGAGATGCCGAAGTGTTTCCTATTAATAATGCATAATCATTACTTGTACTTGACCTTATTTCGTGAACATTATTTGTTGTTGCGTATGTTCCACTATTACTAATTTTAGTAAATCCATTACTTGTAATACGCATTCTTTCGGTACCGCTACTTGTCCCAAATAAAATATTACCAGCATCACTTGTTAATGCCATATCCGCAACACTTCCTCCGCTTACTAATTGATTACCTGCTCCTATATATCCATTTGTTGAACTTGTGTTATATCCTAAACGAAGAAATCCTCCAGATGCAGAAGATGTAGCAATCGAACCCATAGTAGCACCAGATGCCAAAACATCTAATCTATAACTTGGACTACTTGTACCAATTCCTACATTACCAGCAGTAGTTATAGTCATATTTGTACTTGCACTTGCAGAAAAGTTTAAATTTCTATAAGCAGGAGTTGTACCACCATAACTAATAATATCAGTAGTAGATGCATTTGTTTGAATAATCAAACCAGAAGTAGGCCCGTCAAATCTTGTATTATTACCATTTGAGCCAACTACAACATTTAATCTATCACTTGGGCTACTTGTACCAATACCAACATTACCAGATGAATTTATATTTAAAGCACCATTTCTAATAGCTACAGCATCGCTTGAGTTGGTTGTTATTAGGGTTATATCTGCGCTATTGGCTGCGTTTCTTGCATTTATAGCTACTTGTGAGTTTAATCTTAAACCACCTGATTGAGCAGCAGTTGCTACGGGTGATGCTATAAAGAAATTTCCAGTTACAGAAGAAGTAAAATTTGCTGTAGTACCATTTAATGTATCACTAAGGCTAACCCCAGCGCCATTTATAGTAGATGTAAAATTACTTGTGCCTGTTACCTGTAATTTGTAACTACCAGATGCAGCTGCGCCTATACCTACATTATTAGATGAGTCTGTAAAAATTGCTAAAGGGATTGTCCCAAGTTTTTGTGTAAGCCCCATATTCTTTATCTATTAATAAGTGAGTTTATTTTTTGTTGTTGGTCTTGTAGTTTGGTATTTAATTCTTGTATTTGTTTGCTCATTTTTTGAATTTCAGCAACTAAAAGAACTGTTATTCTTTCATATTGAACACCATCTGGTCTTAACTCAGAACCTTCTTTTAATATAGTTTCTTTTGTTTCTTCGTTTGTAATATAATCTTCAGATGGATAACCCCAGTGAACTAATCTTGGTTCAACTTCTGCAAGTTCTTCTGCAATAAAACCATACCAAGACCAATCTTTTCTATCGTTTTGACCTAATGAACGATACCAAATAGGTCTCATTTGAGATAAAATACTTGTGGTATCTACTGTTAAATCTTCTACATTAGTTTTATATCTAATTGAAGATGTTGAGCGTTCAAAAAACCCACTTGAAGAAATTGATACATTTGCTCCGTTAGTTGTAGTATTATTATAAGTTGTATTAGAACGTAAATATCCATCTCCCCTTACTGCAAAATAAACATTAGCACCAGTAACATTAGCAACATAAAGAGTATAATCTGCACTATTTGTACCAGCATATATTAATGAACCATATGATTTACCAGTACTATTTAAAGCAAAAACGCCAGTTGTCCATTGGTCATAATAACCTTGAACCGACAATGGCATACTTTTATCACTAGGGTTACCAATAGCCACTCTACAATCTGCTCCATAATCAAATGTGTAAACATTAGATGTATTTTTTCTAACTAATAATCCATTATTAATACCAACAACATTACCAATTCTACAAACTTCTTGATTTGCTCCATTTGTTTGACCACCTACATCTAATTTTCCAAAATCACCAGTTGGGTTTCCAATGTTTACACAGCCAGAATTTGAAATGCGCATTCTTTCGCCAAATGTTCCACTATTTTTAGTATAAAACAATAATGCTCCGCTATTATTAGCACCACTTCTATTAGCCCTAATAATACAAACTCTTTTATCAGCATCAGATGAAGCGCCATTTAAAAATGCTACATCACTTAAGGTATCATCAGTTATATTATATCCATTTAATTCAAGAGCATTTTCATAAGCTGTACCATTACCTATTGTTAAAACTCTACCAGCATACGCAGCAGCATTTGGACTACTTGTACCTATACCCACATTACCAGAAGAATTTATAGTTAATCTATCAGCAGATGCAGTATAATCTCTTATATTTAAGTTATTGTTTACATTTTGGAATGCATATATTCTTGGGTATGTGCCATTAGTATTATTAAGAATCAAACCAACATTTACTGTTGATTGATTGCCAATAACATTAAGCATATTTACATCTGTAATAGTTGTACCACCAATAGCAGTATTAGTTCCATTATCAAATATTAAGCTATTACCTATAGTAGTGCTTGTTGTTGCTTTTAGGACATAATTTGCCGATACGTTTGGTGCTGTGGCTAGTTTTGTATTTAATGATGGCATTTTACTTTTGTTTTAATTGTTCTACTTCTGCTTTTAACTCTTGGATGGCTTTTACTAAAATGGGAACAAGTTTTCCATAGTCAACACCTTGTATTCTAATATCCCCATTATCTTCTAGTCCATCTTTTTCTCCATAAACTGTATAAGGTAAAACCTCTTGAAGTTCATGAGCAATAACACCATAATTTCTTTCATCTCTATCTTTCCACTTAAAGTCATAAATCTTAATAGAATCTATGATACTTAAAGAATTATTAAAATCTTTTAAATCTTCTTTAAGTCTATAATCAGAACCAACATTAAATGCAGATGCTGCTATTGGTGCAAAGCTATTCCCTGAGTTTAGAAGTCTAAATGTGGAGCTAGTAAAGTCAATTCTATTTAAACTAGCTACTTGCCCGATTGTAAATCCAGAACCATTGCCTTGAATAGTTAAAACTCCATCGCTTTGTAATCGCATTCTTTCTGTGCCAGTAGAAAAATCATAAGAATTAGACCTAAATACTAAATCTGAACTACCAGCTTGGCTTCCTATTAAATATTTATCAGCAACTCCACTTTCTGTAAACCATATATAAGTAGCAGTTCCTCTAATATTCATTGTGCTTCCATAGGTAACTAAACCGCCAGAAGATAAAATAGATAATCTTATAGTATTATTTGTACCTAATGATAATGGAAATGCACCATTAGTACGCATAAAAAAGTCATCATTATAAATGATATGCTCGTTAGGTTGAATAGCAGTATATCTTGAACTATTAGCTTGACCTATTGCAATACCGGTTGACGTACCAGCAGTTACCACTCTTAATAAACCAGTAACTCCAGATGAACCTATCCCACTTCCAGTAACAATATCGGTTGGACTTGTTACAGTTATTAAACTACCGGTATCCTGAATGGCACTATTACCGATAGAACTTGATGCAGTAAACTTAGCCACATAATTTGTTGTACCACTTCCACCAATTCCACTAAAAGCTCCTACTGAATAGTTATAAGCATATACTACTACTATATCATTTACTTGACAAGCAGTTGCTAATATTATACTTGTACCATTAATTGCTGTGTATTCTGATTGAGCTAAACAAGAACCATTATAATAAACATCTATTAATCCTTGAGTATATGTAACCGAGAATGTAGTTTGACCAGCAGTCGCAGTAAATGTAGTTATTGTTCTAAGGGCATTGGTTGGTAAAAACGCAGTCAAATAATTATCAATCTCAACAATTTGACTTGCAGTTAATGCATCTGTCAATACTACTGTTGTACCATTTGTTGCTGTGTAATCTACACCATTCACAAATTTAACACCATTCACAAACACATCTACCATTCCCAAATTATAACCATTAGTTACTGTAAATGTAGTTTGTCCAGCTGTTGAAGTAAATGTTTGAACCGCTCTCGCTGAAGTCGTTGCCATACCGCTAGTTCCGCTTGAACCGCTGGTTCCTGTCGTTCCGCTCGTTGCGCTCGTTCCGCTGGTTCCTGTGGTTCCACTCGATCCGCTCGATCCGCTAGAGCCACTAGTTCCGCTAGATCCGCTGCTACCGCTGCTGCCGCTTGTTCCTGTCGTTCCGCTAGATCCGCTGGTTCCGCTGCTACCACTAGAACCTGCCGAACCTGAAGAACCTGTTGAACCATCAACACCGCTAGTACCTGAAGTACCGCTAGATCCTGCCGAACCTGAAGAACCTGTCATACCGCTAGATCCGTTTACTCCTGAAGTTCCGCTTGTACCAGAAGTTGTACCAACTGCAATACCAATTTGTTTGATATTGGTAATGATTGAAGGTGCTGCTGGTATTGTTCCTGTTGCAGCTACTGCTGTGATTTGAACATGCTCACTATCTGCTTCAAAATAAACTTCATAATAATCTCCAGCAACTGCGCTATCAATTATTGAAATGTATGGTAATTGCTTGGTTGAGTTAGAAGCTAGACCTAAAATAGAGTCTGTTCTAATAATATTGTTTC
>JACCDV010234516.1_pt1 | contig 12950 bp, 12 predicted proteins | sample 7446131 | NCBI WGS metagenome assembly JACCDV01 (sample SAMN15323448, study PRJNA562643) | freshwater metagenome | isolation source: river surface water | place: USA:Blue River Watershed | collected 2017-08-17 | reverse complement strand
CTCATATGAGTGGGTGTTTTATTGAGATTTAGAGCTTCGCTCTATTGAAAACTTAATGTAAGCCCTACTGCAAGGGAATAGGTCCCGCTTACAGCGGCTGTCCACTCATCTGACTATTTTGTTCGTTCTCACTCCAAAATATTCTAGATGAGTCTTGCGAAATGGGTCCCGTCCCATTTCTCACGCCAACATTCAATCCGTCACCCTCTGCGGTGGTTTTGTTATTTGTGCGCCTACATTTTTGGATTGCCTCGTCGCTCACACTCCTCGCAATGACGATTTTTATTATATAAGGTAACGGTAGGGGATAGACACTTCCGTAGTCGTCTTTGCGAGAAGGTGGAGCGACTTAGCGACACCGACGAAGCAATCCAGGGTTATATCAAGTACGATAGATCTTGCCAAGTGGGGTTGCTGGCTTCGATCAGAGCAATTTTCTTTTTGCGAGAACCCGATTTAAGTTGTTTTTCTCTTGCGATAGCTATTTCCATCGTATCTGCATGTTCCGCATACACCAATGTGTGTAGTTGGTATCTACTGGTAAACTGACCTCCAAGGCCACTTTTATGTTCGTCTATGCGCTTTGGTAAATTACTCGTCACTCCGACGTATAAGGTGCCATTTTTCTTGTTGGTCATAATATAGATGGCCGGACGAAACATATTATGATTATAGCTTGGATTGCCTCGTCGCTCACACTCTTCGCAATGACGGTGGGCTTTTTCATTTCTTTTGGCTCGTTTTGTCATAAATTAATAAGTCTTGCGCGTTTGCCAGAATGGTGTAGTGTAATTATGGTCAAGGGCGGTGATTTAGAAGCAATCGCCGCTAAAAGATTCCCCGACGGGACGCTTGACTGGGGAGGATTAAGTAATCGCGGGACATGATTATGGCGAAACCGGTATTACCGGACAGTGCGGTCCAAGCAACAACGCGGTGAATGACGATCTTTAAGACTGATCCTCCCCCTGTTCTATTTGACGAGCATTGCGTTATTGCGCCAACGGGTACTTAAAGTTTGTTGGCAGGAATTAACGCGATGACAGCGTTCATGAGTTCACGCATGAACTACCTCATATGTAAGCACCGGACACACCCACCATCCCTATGGTGCCGGTTGATGATGATGAGGCTCGTCGCGCCGTGGTGAGTTGATGACATTGATGACAGTCTGGGGCTGTCTCATGTCTCCTCACCACGGCGTTTTACATATTAATAACCAAAGACGGGGAGTAGCAAAGACTTAGGATGAATGGTTTGATACAATGTAGTCATGATTCAACTAGAAGGAGTACGAATGTGGGCCTTTTGGCGACGGATTCAATATGGGGTTGGTTATTTTTTGACATTGTCACTAGCTTTGGTGGCCGGTTATTATAGTTGGTTTTATGTGCCGCCTAATTGTTTTGATAACAAAATGAATGGTGAAGAGCTCGATATCGATTGCGGTGGAGCTTGTACACGCATTTGCGCTATGTCCGTTATGTCCCCGACGGTTTTGTGGGCTAAAAGTTTTCCGGCTAATGCAGGCGAATATAACGCAGTGGCTTATGTAGAAAATAAAAACCAATTTGCTGGCACACCAAAATTGGCTTACACCTTTAATCTCAGTGACGAAGCGGGTCTGATTACTAGTCGCAGTGGTGTCACAGTTTTGCCACCAGGCAGTATTTATCCAGTTTTTGAAGGCAGAATAAACACTTCCGGTCGGGTCCCGACCATGACTAGTTTGTCCCTTATGCCCGTGGAGATGTGGTTGCCAGACACTTTTGGTCGGACGCAATTTAAGACCAGTGAGCTCGAGTTACTTGGGTCCGATAAAAGACCACGACTCAATGCTCGTGTCGAAAATGCCGAATTGACCACCGCCAAGAACGTGGAAATTATCGCAACCATTTTTGACGCTCGGGGCAATCCACTGACCGCCTCACAGACTTTTGTCGATGAATTTTTGCCTAGGAGTTCCAAAAATATCACTTTTACCTGGCCACAACCGATTGCCAAAACCTTACGTAGCTGCACGGTACCGACTGACGTTTTATTGGCTATTGATCTCTCCGGTAGTATGAACAATGACGGTGGCACACCACCACAACCGATTAGCGCAGTGCTCGAATCAGCTCAGGCCTTTGTCCAGACCTTAAATACCGGCGATCAAGTAGGGGTCATAACATTTGCTAGTCAGGCCACAACCAATTTGCCATTGACTGGTAGTACTACCGAGGCTTCAGCCTTGCTGTCTGGTTTGAAAATTTCGCCACAAGAAGAAAAGGGTAGTACCAACACTGGAGAGGCTTTGGAACAGTCGCTGTTAGAGTTTGCCTCAAGTCGACATAACGATAATGCAAGAAAAGTGGTGATTATTTTAACTGACGGACTAGCGACAGCTCCTGGGGATGATCCTAGTACTGTGGCGACTGACGCGGCCAAGGCACTGAAAGACAGTGGTGTATCTTTGTTTACTATTGGTTTGGGGGCGAGTGTGGATCAGGCTTTTTTGAACAGTCTAGCCTCCAGTCCAGAGCAAGCGTTTATTGCTCCTAGTACTAGTACTCTTGGTAATATTTACCAATCTATTACGGGTGCAATCTGTGAAGAAGGGGCGGCGCGTATTGACGTTATTCCAAAGACAAGTTCGAATTTCACTCAAATCTAAAGTGGATGGTATTTTGACCGCGATTCCGCTATTATGCACAGACGCATAATATGCACGGTTTGCGAGCATTTTTTCAATCTTTCGATAGCATCTTATTTGGAGCGATGTTGTTTTTGACGTTGATGGGTCTCATTACTATGTTTTCTTATCAGGGTGATAATTTGTATTTCAATCGCCAAATTTTGTGGATTGGTGTGTCGGTAGGGGCGTTTTTGTTGGCGCTATTGCCAGATTATCGTTTTTTACGGATTGGTAATACGACTTTTTTTATTTATGTCTTGATTATCAGCGCTTTGGTGGCGGTACTTTTTTTCGGGGAAGTCACTCTCGGTGCGCAAAGTCGTTTCGATTTAGGAATCTTTTCGCTTCAGCCAGCCGATCCAGCGAAGCTGGTTTTGATTATTGTGCTCGCAAAATATTTTGCCAAAAGGCATGAGCACATCGGTGATGTTAGACATATCGTCATATCGGGAGTTTATGCCTTTGTGATCTTTGGTTTGGTATTTATTCAACCAGATTTTGGTTCGGCAATAATCTTATTTTTTATTTGGTTGGGAATGATATTAGTGGCGGGTATTAAGTTTAGACACCTAGCAGTTGTCTTTACAGTGGGTGCCATTGCCTTTTTTGTGATGTGGCAGTTTGTGTTCATGGACTACCAAAAAGCTCGTATTTTAACGTTCCTTGATCCTTTGGCGGATATTCAGGGAGCTGGTTATAATGCCTACCAATCAACCGTCGCGGTCGGTTCTGGCCAAATGGTCGGCAAGGGTATTGGTTATGGGACCCAATCCAAGCTGTTGTTTTTGCCTGAATACGAAACAGACTTCATATTTGCTGCTTTTGCGGAAGAGTGGGGTTTGCTCGGAGTAATCCTGTTGTTCGGAGGTTTTGGAACAGTGATCTGGCGTTTGTTATATCATGCGATGCACAGCGCCAGCAATTTTGAGACGCTTTTTGCTACTGGAGTGGCGACTTTATTTGTAGCGCACTTTTTTGTGCATATCGGTATGAATATCGGTTTGTTGCCAGTGACCGGTACGACCGTGCCTTTTTTGAGTTATGGTGGTTCACATTTATTAACCGAATTTGTCGCAGTGGGGATGGTGATGGCTATGAGTCGCTACGCGCCAATCAAAAAAGCCCCGACAAAAAATATTGACGAGGCCTTTTTGGTTGGTTGAATCTAGGTCCCGGTTACTAGCCTATAGTTAACCAAAGATACGTCTTTTATTCTGACAGAGGGTTAGGGGATAGGTCCTTAGGGTTTGGTAGGTATATCTGGTAATATCGGCGGTCTAGCGATATCAATCAGCATGACAGCTGCTATGACTATGCCGATGACAGCCGCTAAGAATAAAATTTTTTCAGCGGACTGACGATTTTTGGCTAGACCCCAGGCCACTAGTTTATCAGCTAGGCCGCCACCGCTCTTGTTTAGACTTCGGCGATTGATTGGTTCATCTTGAAATGAGATTTGTCCCATCTGTTTAGCATATAACAAAGTTTTTTGTGGACGATTTTATTATCCACAGTTTTACGTTTATGCTGTCCAATTATTGTGAGGCTTTTATATACTTAATTCATACTCTCTGCGATATGTTCAACCTCAAAAAGACCAAATCATCAGGATTCACCTTAGTGGAGTTGATGGTAGTGATAGCTATAATTGGTATATTATCGGCCACTGTTTTGGGGTCGTTGAATAATTCTCGTATCAAAGGCCGGGACGCTAGTCGTATCAACACTCTAAAACAGTTTCAAAATGGTCTAGAATTATATCGCACTGCCAATAACGGTAATTACCCATGTGCTACTGCTAATCCTGCTTGTGCAGATACTGGAGCGGCGGCTCCAGCCTTTATCAACAGTGATTCACCCGATATGGATGTGATTACTGCCCTACAGCCATATTTTAGACCGGCCACTGATACTGCTCAGTATCCTACCAACGGTACCATACAATATCGTGTGCGGTCACTTACCGGTAACAATAGTAGTCCAGATCGGTTGTCTTATACCATTGCGGCGCGTTTTGAGACGGCACGGGTAAACAATTCAGGTACCAGCATACCAGCTGGTGATTGGTGTCGTATTGATATGGGGCCTGGTCACAGCGGTTGGGCAACCTACCCACCGTGTTTTTAGTGGTACAGTTTGGTGGTTGCTAAAACCATATTCGCTACAGTTCTGTGCGATAGTTGATCGTAAAGTTTGTGACTACGATTTTGGCTAGCGATAGTATCTTTAAGAGTAGTATTAATAGCCATTGCCAAATCGGTTAAATTATCTGGTGGTACTAAGAGTCCAGTATCATTATGATTAACTATATCCGTAATGCCACCAACGTTAGTCGCGACAATCGGCAGATGGGCGAGTCCAGCTTCGTGAATGACGTAGCCATATGACTCTGATTTAGAGGCCAACACGAATAGATTACCAGCTTTCAAAAAACGAGCGGCTTCGTGCAGATTACCAAGTATGAAAATATTATCAGCCATACCGTGGTTTTTGACCCACTGGTTTAATTCATTTTTTAGTCTACCGTCACCAAAACATAAGAGTCTTAAATCAGGATAGATGGCCGTGAGACTACGTACCGCCTCAAAGAGTACTCGGTGTCTTTTGATTGGGTGTAGTTCTGCGACACAAATTAGCCAAGGGTCTAAGCGGTAGGGGGTGAGGCGCGGGAAAAAATCGCAGATTTTTTCCCGCGCCTCATTTGGCTCAAACATTACCCCAATCGTCCGTCCGGGATTGATGACTAACATTTTCTTTTTGGCTCCTGGCCAATTCATTTGCTCTACAATCGCACTTGAGACCGCGATGGTGTGCGTAGTTAGTAATACGGTTAAGTAGTGAAGAGTTTTTAAGACCAACTTACTACTATAAGAACGATCTTCATTGAAGGCCCAGCCATGGGCAGTAAAAACAGTTTTTGGTACCCGGGTACATTTGGCAGCTACAGCACCAATTAGGCCAGCTACCGAGCTATTTAAATGCACTACATCAGGTCGCAATGAACGCAAAATACCAACCATTTCGCGAAGCGCCAACCAGGTCGATTTGAAGCCGGTTTTGTTTTCGAGTGCAGAAAGTTGGATGGTAGTGATACCGGCATTTTTTAGCATTTCGAGCAAAATCCCGTCACCACCCAATGCCACTATTGGTTCATATAGTTCTTTATCAAGTGCGGTCGCTAGATCATAAACATAACGTTGGGCGCCACCCCAGTTGCTTTTTGTGATTATATATAGGATTTTAGTCTTGTGTTTGCTTGTCATTGTCTATATAACCGATTATTGAAAGGTTTTGGTTGCGCTTTTGGTTTATCATACCGCATTTTTGTTATAGCGCGAACAGCTTGCTATTTTGGTGTCCTTTTGTACCATAGTAGATACCATGGGTGAACGGGCACGTGAATTAACGATTTTGATCTTGGGCGACCTAGTAGTTTTTTTTGTTTCCCTTTGGGTTACTCTGGCTGCTCGTTATTTTGATTTGCCTAGTGGCAGTCTAATCGCTTCACACTTTGGTCCATTTCTGTGGCTGTCTGCTATCTGGTTGTTGGCCTTTTATATTGGTGGTTTGTATGACAAACATACCGCCATCCTCAAAACTTTTCTTTTTAGCCGGATTATAAACATTCAAATCGTCAATATTGTTATTGCCTTTTTGGTTTTTATCATCATACCTTTTACCATCGCACCAAAAACCAATCTAATCATCTACCTTTTTATCTCGGTTGCCGCCATTACCTACTGGCGACTATATTTATTTCCACGCTTTGCACCGGTGGCGCGCAAGCGGGCAATTTTGCTGGCTGATGGGGAAGAGGCTATTGAGTTGGTCGATGAAGTAAATAACAACGATCGGTATTCCTATTCTTTTATTCGCATTATTGATAGTGCCACAGCCAGTAAGACACCAGATTTTAAAGACAAACTGCTGACTTTGATCGAAAAGGAGAGAGTGGATGTCATTGTGGCCAACCCCCATAGTGAGTATTTGGAACATGTGCTCCCAGCTCTTTTTGACAAGACTTTTATCAATTTCCACTTTACGTTTTTGGACTTTTACCAAGTGTACGAAGATACTTTTGATCGAGTACCATTATCGGCTTTGCGTTACGATTGGTTTTTGGCTCATGTGTCGCAGTCCCGTAGTTCCGTTTATGATGCGGCTAAGCGGGTAGTGGATATTGTTCTGTCGCTCATATTGGGTTTGGCTTTTATGTTGTTGCTACCTTTTATTTATCTGGCAATGCGTATTGAAGGTAAGGGTGAGTTTTTTATTACTCAGGAGCGAATTGGGCAATACAATCGGTCTATTAAAGTCTACAAAATCCGTACGATGACAAAAAATCTATCCGGTAGCAGTACCTGGGTGGATGAAGACATTGTGCAGAACAATGTGGTGACCAAAGTGGGCGCTGTTTTGCGCAAAACGAGCATTGATGAAATTCCGCAAATCTGGGCTATTTTAAAAGGCGACATGTCTTTGATCGGTCCGCGCAATGACACTGCTGGACTAGCAGACAGATTAGCTGAAGAAATACCTTATTACAAAATTCGTTATTTCGTTAAACCTGGAGTGACGGGATGGGCGCAAACTAACCAACGCTACATGCCAGGCAGTATCAGCCCACAATCAATAGAGGAGTCACGTCTGCGGTTTTCTTACGACTTGTATTACGTCAAGAACCGTTCTTTTTGGTTGGATGTCGCGATTGCACTCCGTACTGTTAAGACCGTTTTATCACGGTTTGGTATCTCAATTCATTTACCACAGTAACTTTTTATAGTATCTTAATGGTTGTAAGCAGATGCTAAATGCCGGCGTGTTATACTAATGAAATTATATGCAAACAGTTTTTATTGTGGGAGGAGCTGGTTATATTGGTGAGATGTTGTGTGATCAGATGAGCAAACGTGACGATGTCGCTGCGATTATTACTTTGGACAAAGAACCGCAGTCCTCGTTTTCTAAAGCGATTCCCAAACTCACTTATATTCAGCACAATATGGCTGACGATGGCTGGCAGGCAGAGGTAGCCAAATTCAATCCCACGGCTGTCATCCATACGGCCTGGCAGATTCGAGCCATGTACGGACAGGCTAAAGAAGAGTGGCGCTGGAACGTAGAAGGTTCAAATAAAATTTTCGAGTTCGCCTTTGGTACACCCTCGGTTGATAAGTTAATTTATTTCTCGACGGCTTCTTCCTACGCCGCCTATAAATCAAATACTTTAGAACATCGTTTCACTGAAGCGGAAGGGTTTCGCGAAGATTCTTATATTTACGCTAAGGAAAAGAAGGTTACTGAAGATAATTTACAGTCATTATTTGCTGCCAAGAAGGCGAGCGGAGATAGTTTGCCGCAGGTATTTATTGTTCGTCCGGCAGCTATTACCGGCCCTCGCGGTCGCTATATGCGCAATCGCTTCGGTCTACAATCCGCTCTGCAGGGCAACCTCAAGGGTGGTTTAGCTTACCGCCTAGTCACGACTTTAACCGCGTTTGTACCAGCTACCAAGGGTTGGGTCAGACAATTCATTCATGAAGATGATGTAAATGATATTGTTACCAAATTTACCTTTGAACCGTTTAGTCAGGATTATGTGGTATTTAACATAACGCCACAAAGTGACCCGGTGCTGGCGCCTGATATGGCGGCAGCAGTAGGCAAAAAAATCCTACCAATCAAGCCCTGGATGGCACGGCTAGCTTTTTACTTTTTCTGGCATGCTACGCGCGGCAAGATACCAACCTGTCCCGGTAGTTGGCGCTTTTATTCCTACCCGATTGTGATGAGTGGGGCGAAATTGGCGACTGTTTATGAGTGCAAATACAGCAGTAAGGACGCTTTTGCTTATACCGATGGGCGTTACGAATCATACGTGCCTGAAGCAATGCGCAAATCTAAATTGGCCGTTTAAGGTGAAATTAATTTATTTCGGACAAATTGCATTTTAGGTGCCAGGTACTATACTAGCCTCATGATTATTGATGGACGAAAATTAGCTTCTGTGCTACTCGACGAAATTGCAACAGTAGTAAAAGCAATGCCAAAGCCACCGACCTTGACGGTCTTTACGTGTGAGCCAAATTTTGAAACAGAAAAGTTTTTGCGCTTGAAGCAGAAACAGGCCAATCTGGTCGGTATTATGGTGCAGGTAGTGGCTTTGCCCAAAGCCGTGACTTTAGCTGAAGTGTCACAAGCGATTGCTGTGGCGGCTAACAACACCGACGCTATTATTATTCAATTTCCATTTCCACACTTAGCAACAGCGGATCTGATGTCCTTAGTGCCACCATCCCACGATGTTGATGTGATGAATTATCAAGGGTGGTTGAGTCTACCCTTGCCACCAGTGGTAGGAGCAATTGATGTTATTGCCAAACAAGCGGGAATCGAATTTGCCAACAAACAAGTAGTAGTGGTTGGTAAGGGTCCTTTGGTAGGTGCGCCAGCGAGTCTCTATGCTCAGGCGCGTGGGGGAATGGTGACTGTGGTGACCAAAGATTCAAACAGTCTAGATCAAGTCGCGACAGCAGATATTATTATCACCGGGGCCGGTGTCCCCAATTTGATCCAAGCTGATATGGTGCCTGCCGGAGTGGTGGTGTTTGACGCTGGCACGTCGGAAGAGGCCGGTGTCTTGGTGGGGGATGTGGCCAAAGAAGTGGCAGATAAAGCCTCGTTGTTTACCCCTGTTCCTGGCGGTATTGGGCCGCTCACAGTTGCCATTTTGCTTAAAAATGTGCTCTATTTTGCGCAAAAGCGTGGGAAATAAGCGTTAAGTGTGATATAAACTCTTTATTAAGTATTTAGGGTTTGTATGCAAAATAATAAAAGTAAGCAGTCTGAAGCGATATCCCCTCAGGTAGAAGCTTTTGTGCGTATATTTCGTGCGGTGGTAGTTTTGTTGGTGGGAATGGCGGTTGCCTACTTTGTTTATTACAATGCCCAAACACCAGGAGCCAAATATCCATTTAAGTTAGGTCTTGACCTGGCGGGCGGAAGTCATTTGGTGTACGAAGCAGATGTCACCAATATTGACCCTAGTGAGATCAAAGAATTAATGTCCGTCTTGCGGGACGTGATTGAGCGTCGCATTAACGTCTTTGGCGTCTCTGAGCCGATTATACAAGTCGAGGAAAGTAGTTTTGCAGCAGCGGAAAAGTCACATCGTTTGGTGGTCGAGTTACCAGGTGTGACTGATGTTGAGGCAGCTGTCGCGGAGATCGGCCGCACCCCACTACTGGAATTTAAATTGGTTGATGCAGATAAAGCAGCAGCGGCCGCACAGGCAGAGGCGGTAGCGGAGTCGCTTGGTAGTAGCAGTGGAGCCGTGGTGGGAAATATTAAGGTAAACGGCGAAGCTGTGGACGATACCGACCCCTATATCTCAACTGACCTAACTGGTAGATATCTACAAAGTGCCTCACTGGAATTTGCCGGTAGTCAAAGCGGACAATTATCCAATGAGCCATTAGTAGCAATTCAGTTCACGGCTGAGGGAGCTGCTTTGTTTGAACAAATCACTCGTGACAATGTTGGAGGCAATTTGGCCATCTTTTTAGATGGAGAAGTGATCTCGGCTCCACGTATCAACGAAGCCATTGCTGGTGGTCGCGCTACTATCTCTGGTGGTTTTACCCCTGAAGCAGCCAAAGAATTAGCCCATAACTTAAACTTCGGTGCTTTGCCGGTCCCGATTACACTTGAAAGTACCCAAACTATTGACGCTACCTTAGGAGCCGGAGTAATCGAAAAAAGTTACTTTGCCGGTCTGGTCGGACTAGTAACCATTGCCTTCTTCTTGATTGCTTGGTATCGCTTGCCGGGTATCATCGCGAGTGTTGCTTTGATCTTATATATTGTTATGAACTTAGCAGTTTTCCAATTGATACCGGTGACTCTGACGGCGGCTGGATTGGCTGGGTTTGTGCTGTCGCTTGGTATGGCGGTGGACGCAAACGTGCTTGTGTTTGAGCGTATGAAAGAGGAGTTCCGGAGCGGTAAACGGAGTCGGGCAGCAGCCGAAGCTGGTTTCAAGCGAGCCTGGGGCGCAATTCGTGATGGTAATATTACCGGTCTGATTTCTGCCATTATTCTATTTTGGTTTGGAACGGCCATGATCAAAGGTTTTGCCTTGGTCTTGGCGGTCGGTATTATTATCTCGGTCGCTTCGGCGATTGCCTTGACTCGTACTCTACTGTTGGCACTACCTGACGTATCGCGTGAGGATAAGGGAGTGTGGCCTTATTTATTAGGTACAGGGCTAACCAAAAAGTAATATGTCTATAATAAAATTACGCAAACTGTTTTTGCTTATTGGAGCGCTAATAGTACTAACCGCGGGCGCAGTAGTGTTGCTCATTGGTTTAAAGCCGGGTATTGATTTTACCGGCGGTTCGCTTACAGAAATTAAATACGCTAGTTTGCCAGAGAAGGCGGCGGTGGAAACCGCACTTGAGTCGCTAGGCCTGTCCAACAGTGCGATTCGTGAATCGTTTAGTGAGAACGGTGCTAGTTACATCATCACTACACGTAGTCTTAGTATTGAGGAACAAAAAGGTTTAGAAACTGCTTTAAAATCACTCGACGCCGAAGCCCTGGTGGTGCGTGCCACTACCGTGGGTCCAGTGATTGGTGAGGAGATGAAAGTCAAAGCTTTTTGGGCCATTGGGGCGGTGCTGGTAGTTACCATCATCTACGTGGCTTTCGCCTTTTGGGGGATTGGATATCCGGTCAGTTCATGGGTTTATGGATCCATGACGGTATTAGTATTATTCCATGATGTACTGGTCCCAGTGGCGGTGATGTCGCTGTTAGGATATTTCTTTGGTTTGGAGGTAGATGTGTTGTTTGTGACTGCCTTGCTCACTATTTTGGGTTATTCGGTGAACGACACCATTGTGATTTTTGACCGCGTCCGGGAAAAATTGGTGCAAAACCGTACCGAACACCGCACAAAGGTAGAAGAGCCGGGAGGTATTTCTCATGATGAAATCACCTATACCTTACATCGTCCCTTTGCGGATTTGGTAGGCGAGGCCGTTGACGAAACCATGACTCGTTCAATCAACACCTCATTAACTGTGCTTTTAGCTCTACTCGCTTTGTACTTTTTTGGTAGTGAGGTGACCAGAACCTTCGCCCTGGTACTTATCGCTGGTGTGTTTGCGGGAGCCTACTCGTCAATCTTTATCGCGAGTCCATTACTAGTGGCTTATGAAGGTTGGTATACGGCTAGACGTAAAAATAAATAGATAATATATGATTGTTGGTATTGCAGGTTCATTTGCCGCGGGAAAAGGTACAGTAGTTGATTATTTGGTGACAAACAAAGGTTTTATCCATTACTCTGCAAGTGGTTTTATCACCGAAGAAATTATTCGTCGTGGACTCCCAATCAATCGTGATTCAATGATTGTTGTGGCTAATGATCTACGACAAAAACATGGACCGACCTACATCATTGACTCACTTTATGAGCGTGCAAAAAATGCAGGAGGGAATGTAATAATTGAAAGTTTACGTGCAGTTGCTGAGGTGAAGCGCATTCAAGAACTCGGCGGTATTGTTCTCGGAGTAGATGCCGATTCAACAGTACGTTACGAAAGATCTGTTCACCGTGGAAGTGTAAAAGATGAAGTTACATACGAGGAATGGAAAGCTCAAGAACAAGCCGAATCTAATCCAAATGATGATACAAAACAGAATATTTTTGGCGCCTTGGCATTAGCTGATTACACTGTTATGAATAATGATACAATATCAGAGTTAGAAAAGGCGGTTGAAGAATTTATAAAATTATATTTGTAAAGTTATGCACTGGTTTTTAGATCCGATCACCAAACATTATGCTGATTTTGAAGGGCGTGTTGGTCGCCAAGAATATTGGATGTACGTTTTATTTTTGTGTGGCATTCAGTTTGTTCTCGGGGCTCTGCACCTTGATTTCATTTCCATGTTATTGTCTTTGGCTTTATTGGTACCAAATCTAGCACTCGCTAGTCGTCGTCTGCACGATATTGGTAAGAGTGGCTGGTGGCAGTTGCTAATGTTTATACCAATTGTTGGATGGATTATTTTGATTGTGTGGTTGGCCACCAAGACTAGTTCGGAGACCAATATGTATGGTGCGCCGGCTGTGCCAAAGGTGGTTGGTGGAGGCGTCGTTACTTCATCTACTCCAGTGACCAATCCAGCTTCCGACTCCGTGCCGGCTAGCAGTAATAATGGGGAAGTCGTTAATCGCGAGTAAGGCAAAGTAAACAAAAGG
>JACCDV010896457.1_pt1 | contig 12955 bp, 15 predicted proteins | sample 7446131 | NCBI WGS metagenome assembly JACCDV01 (sample SAMN15323448, study PRJNA562643) | freshwater metagenome | isolation source: river surface water | place: USA:Blue River Watershed | collected 2017-08-17 | reverse complement strand
GCCCCTTCCATACCGCTAAACCTGCTTAAAGCATTAACAATCCAACAACACACAAATATCATTCATGACATTTAGTCATTGCAGTCTTATAAAAGTCTGGTTTAAATAACTCTATGCTAGAATTTACTTCTTAACATAAGAGTGCACATGCCAATAGATAAGATACAAACAGGGGGCGCTAAGCCTCGTACAGCAATTTCAGTTAAGCCAGAGGCTTTAAATGTTGCTCTAAGCTCTAGACGAAAATTTCTCCGTAGTTCCTTGGCAGCAGCTATGCTAGCTTCAACTCTTGAAAATTTTGCTTTAGCCCAAAATGATAAAGCTAAAAATACTAACTCAGTCTATGCTGATTTATCTAATACAGATCGCAATAAATATATAGCCTACACTAAAATGCTGCAGGAACACTGGCTGAAGGATATGTCCCTGATGCTTAAGTTACATCCTGAGTATGCGTTGGACTTCGGACGGGCACAACAATTAGTATTTGCCAAGGGCGAACCATTTGAATTCGCCCAAGGATATATCTATCATGGCAGAGCTAATTTAAGTGATGTTCTTTTAGACACTAAGCTACCAAAAAATAGTTATGTAACACGAGTGCCTCAAACTTGGGCATTGCAACCTTTTGTAGATTTAGAAACTGATCCTGCTATATATGTCATAGACGCTATTGATTTTAATCGAGCACAAAATCAAGGTAAGGCTAATCTTAAGATGGATCCTGGTGGGACTGACGAGCGCGGTCTACACCATTACGAGCCATATCCTTTATTCACTGAAGAGTTTCCAATTAGCTCAGTAAAGCAGATTATTACCACTAAAGAAACATACGAGAAATACAAGTCATTGATTGAGAAACATGATAGAGACCCATCTAAGTTAAGCGATCGAGACAAGCAACTAGCTCAAGCAGTAAAACCTCTAATAGATAATGGCAAGCTGGTTTTTATTGAAACAAGTGCCTCATTACTAAACACATTTTCTATAGAACCAGCAATTAAACGGTTTCTACGTCTTAATAGTGACTTAGAGAAACACATGCAAAATTTTGCCCTCGATCAGCAGATACCTCTTTTTCGTTCCAGAACCGGAAGCATAGCCGATGATGAACATAGTCCCAAGCTACTAAGCATAGAGGAAGCTCGTGAGAGAGCTGCACGCAGGCTCAATGAACAGGCTTATAGCACCGAGAGTAATGGATCAAACAAAGGTAGAAAAATATTTCTTACCATGCTTGCACTTTTAGGGGGAGCTTATTATTGGGATACCCACCCCAAGAGACCAAGCAAGCGACCTCGCAAATAAATTAACTGCTCATTTTTGCCCTACAAATACAAACCTAAGTTTAGACTAAAAGCAGCCACCATGCTAGAAACCCTAAAACTAGTCTTACCAATATTCATCCCTTCTTGGCAATTCTTCAAGGAGATAGCACCTTCGCCACGCATAGAATTTACTCTATTGAAAACTGAGCAAGACGAAGCTAAGTGGCAAGAGTTCAAGATTAGACCACAAAAAAACCCTAGTCTACTTAAAAGCATTTTTTATAATCCGTGCTGGAATGAAGCGCTGCACATTATGAATTGTGCAGAGCAACTAATAGTAAGCTCTCAAGACTTCTACGCCGAAGAAATACTAAAATACATCAAAACAGAACTTAAGCTAAAACAGCCAGATCTAGAAGCAACTCCCTATTTGCAATTCAGATTGCTTTTCACTAGCAGGGACCAAAAAGATCTAAGGGAAGACTTACTCTACAGCTCGGAGATAAAAGAAATATGAGCCTAGACCTTGCAATTCGCTTAACCGAGATACTACTCGCTCTAGCTTTTATCCAGCAAAGTCTAGAACACTTACATAGACCAAAACAAGCTTTGTTTATACTAAGAATTATTCTTTGCGTCCTGCTTATAACTGGCTGGCAAGCACCCTATATCTGCCTAGCGCTCTTCATCAACGCAACCTTCATACTGAGACGATTCCACGGTCCATACAATGGTGGCAGTGATCGTATGGGACTGCTCATTTTAGCTTGTCTATGCTTTGCACATGCGCTACCTAGCTTGCAAGAATATATTTTTGGCTATCTTGCTCTGCAAGTCATACTCTCGTATTTCATTCCGGGCTGCGTCAAAATTATTAACCCTCAGTGGCGTAACGGACAAGCACTCCAAGACCTATTTCGCTTCTCAGCCTACCCAGCTAGTGAAGCTTTAAGAGTATGGGCAGATCGACCAAGAATTCTATTCTTAATGTCCTGGGTCATAATGCTTTTTGAGCTACTTTTTCCTCTGACCTTAATAAAGCAACCGCTACTCGTCATAGGATTAATTATGGCTATGTCTTTTCACTTGGCGAATACTTATCTATTTGGCTTAAATAGATTTTTCTGGGTTTGGCTTGCTGCTTACCCTTCGCTAACCTGGTTTCAAGAGCGTTTTATCATTTATCCTTTCTAGGAATCGTGTGAGCCTCAAAGCTTGATAAGTCTACTTTCTTGCTAGCGTTATTGATATCAATACCAACAATATTACCTTTGGAATCATAGTCGATAACTATCCCTGGGGTCACTTCGATTGAATCAGCACTAGCAGTATTAGACAAATCTATATACAAAGAATCAGTTTCTTGGTGGTAGTGGAACTTCATAATCTAACTCCCTAAAATTTCTATCAAAAAAAGCGTTATGCAATGTTACATTATCTTCTAATAATATTATAAGACCACTTCTCTAAAGTACTTCGTAGTACTAATATTATTCCAATCCATTTTTGTCCCCCAGATTAGTTTTGTATAATGATAGCAAAAAAGAAAGAGAAATTTGAACATTGCACCCCTCCACAACAAAACCGCCCTTATCTGCGGCGCTAGCTCAGGTATGGGTGCAGCAACAGCAAGACTCTTCGCTGAGGCTGGGGCTAAGGTCATAGCTGTAGCGAGAACCGAATCTAAACTTCAAGAACTTATAAGCCAACTCCCTGGCGAAGGTCACAGTTACTACACAGCAGATAGCACCGATCGCAAATCAATTCAAGCATTAATCACAAAACTAAAAAACATCAATATCTTAGTGAATAACTCAGGCGGACCTGCCGCAGCTTCAACGCTCAATGCTAGTGCTGAAGATTATCACCTAGCTCTTGAGCAGCACTTAGTAGCATCGTCACTACTAAGCCAGGCACTGATACCGCAAATGCAATCACTAGGCTACGGTCGCATAATTAATATAGTCTCTATCTCTGGTCTACTGCCAAGTGATAATCTAGCTGCTTCAAGTGCTGTGCGCGCAGCGATGATCAACTGGTCTAAATCTTTATCTAATGAAGTAGCTAGCTCTGGCATAACTGTTAACTGTGTTCTACCTGGCTACACTGAAACTGAACGACTAATTGAAGTGATAAATTCAAGAGCCCGTAACACTGACACTAACCCCTCTAAAATTAAAGACAAACTACTCTCAAAAATCCCAATGGCAAGATTCGCTAAGCCAGAGGAGATCGCAGCAGCAGTACTCTTCTTAGCTAGCCCAGAAGCCGCGTATATAACTGGAGTTAGCCTGCCAGTAGATGGCGGATACATACCTACGATCTAATGACTGAACTTGAGAAACTAATCTTAGATAGCTACAAACACTGGACCGGGCAAGACCTAAGCAAGACACAAGATTTATACAGCGCACCAATAATAGTGGTTTCGCACAACAACGCCGCAGAACCAATACTGCAGTACGCTAATAAAGCGGCTCTTGAATTATGGGAGCTCAACGCAGAAGAACTAATCAGATCTCCATCCAAACAGACAGCAGAGCCTAACGAAAGAGAAGAAAGATCAAAACTACTAAAAGAAGTAAGCGAAAAAGGCTACTCAAATAATTACAGCGGTATAAGAATCTCCAGCACCGGTAAAAGATTCATCATCAAGAACGCAACAGTTTGGAATCTTCTTGATAATAAAGGTCAAGCAGCAGCTTTTAGCGACTGGCAGTATCTATGAGTTACAATTATCACCATGCTCGACATTAAACTTCCAGAAGCAGCAAGCCCAATAGCTAATTACCTATCATACGTAGTTAACGGTAATATGGTTTATATCTCAGGACAAATCAGCAAGCTTGGTGATAATTTAATCGCCGGCAAACTTGGCAAAGACATCAGCGTTGAAGCCGCTAAAGACGCCGCACGAATCTGCGGACTTAATCTACTCGCCCAGCTCAAAAAAGCCTGTGATGGTGATTTAAGTAGAGTAAAGCGCTGCGTAAGATTAGGAGTATTCGTAAATTCCACACTAGAGTTCATAGATCACCCGCCAATAGCCAACGGTGTTTCAGATCTTATGGTTGAAGTTTTCGGTGAAGCGGGCAAGCACGCGCGATCAACCATTGGACTTGCTAGCCTGCCTCTAGGGGCGGCTGTTGAGGTTGAGGGTTTGTTTGAACTTCAGTAAGGCTATTGACAAGCCTCCAGCAATAGCGTATTATCTTCAAGGTGCGACCTCTCGCTTCAGCTTCAAGACCTAGCGCCACTACTACAACTGGGCCAATACCCTCAGCTCTCGATCATCTAAGTTTAATCCCAAGGCAGCTAGTACCAGAATTAAGAGAAATAGCAGTAAAAATATTAGGCAGTCTAAAACGTCCTCTTAGCCCAAACCAAAACTATCTGATAGAAAAGTTCCTAGCCTACTACGATGGATACTGCTCAAACCAACAATACAAAATTGATATCAGAGCAGGGCTTGAGACCATAGTCCAAAGACCAGTAACAGAGACATTAAATATCAATGATTTAAAGAGAATTAGCACTCAAGACAGTCGCCGACTAGCTCAAGTTCTTAATAAAATTGACCCCGAAGAGTTAGTAGCAAAAAGTTCCAAAGATCTACTAGCTTGGATATTAATCAATGAATATCGAGACTTGTCTAGAAACATTAAGGATCACCTTGATAAAACGAAAACATATGACACAGAACTACTATTAAAAGCTAGAAATTACGCTTTCAAAAGCAACTGCACAGGCTTTAGCAATCAGTATCAAACTACAATGCACTATTATCAACTACTTTTAGCTGTTAAAGACAAGCTTGGACAAATAGACCTAACCACTTTAATAAAAACTGCTACACACAGGGGGCAAAGCCCAAGAGCAGAGAAATACAAACTAATAGCATTACTACCAGGAGTTGGATCTACAAATGGGACTATAATTTCAAAAGATTGGGGCTATAAAGTTTGCGGTGATAAAGTAAATGATTACAGGATATATAACATTGCATTAGATGCGCCCATCGCGTTTGCTCTTGCCCACAATAATGAACCGGCATATGTTTGGGCATTGCAGCCCAGTAGTCCGCACACTTTAAAACTGGTACAAATGCAAGTAGTAAAACCTTACCAAGCTGATCAAGAGGGTCAGATCAAGAACAAGCAAAGAAATCCAGACAAACCAAATGAAGACTTAAGACTGAGATTCCGCAGCAAGGGGCTTGATAGGCTAAATCTCAACAAAATACAGCTAGCAATTCCAGAAGCCTTCGCAGCATTGCTTGGACAACAAACTTTAGAAGTGCAAAAAGGCAGCGACAACTATTGGACAAAACCAAGACAAGGAGAGACAGAAGAGCACCTTCCAATACAAGTTGCACAAAAATACTATGACAGACCAGCCAGGCAAGCAGGCTATAGATTAGTTGTAAACTGTGCGTCAAGCAGCTATGTAAAACATCTTAGTCTAATGTAGCCAGCGCCGCCTCTACAGCAGCCTCAGCATTCACTCTGCCGTAACCGAGCTCAGTATTTTTAGCAGTAGAGGCATCGTAAACATATTTAGAATTAATCGCCTTATCAGCAGTATCCTCAAGAATCTCACGCACTTGGCTAACAGTTAGCTTCGGGTTCACAGCCCAGACAAGAGCCGCTACACCAGCAACCACCGGAGCCGCCGCACTAGTACCGTGGAAGCTATCAGCGATATTGCCTTTTTCGTAACCTTTGACTTTAACTTTCATTTTGCCGCCGACATTGCGCAGAATATCTCTTCTATCAGTGGTGATGATAGATTGTGCACCGCCACCTGGAGCGACTATATCAAGCTCAGGACCATAAACACTATAACTCGCTCTTTGATCTGTGCTATCTGTAGCACCCACTGCAAGCACATGATCCAGCCTTGCCTCAGGAGCGTTATTAAAATTCTTAGCACCAGAATTGCCGGAAGCAAAAATTATCAAAATACCTTTACCATCATTTCCATTAAGAGCTATGTCTTCATAAGCCTCACGCTCAGCTGCGGTCACTTCTAGAAGCTCACCATCAGCGAGACTCGGGTCGTAACTACCCCAGCTATTATTAATGATTTGTGCGCCCAGTTCATCAGCCTTACGGTGAGCTGCGATGATTTGCGCAGAAGAGACCATGCCGTAATCGTTAATTAGCCTGATTGGTATAACTTCAGCTTCTGGCGCGACACCGACTACGCCTTTGCCGTTATCCTTAGCTGCAATAATTCCAGCTACAGCAGTACCATGATTCTCGCTTGAGTAAGCAGGAGCAGAAGCATCGTACTCTTCATTAGGGTCAGAGATATTACCATCCTCATCTACGCTAAGTGCGTTAAAACTATCATCAGAAAAATTAATATCAGGATTCTTCACGTCAAAGCCAGTATCTATAACAGCTACCTTCGCCCCGAAACCTTTAGTACTGCGCCAGGCAGCGCTTGCATTAATATCAGCGCCAGCCTTAAGACCGTTAATACCATTATTCTCTAAATGCCACTGCCTATCAGTATCAGCTGTTCTAAGCAAGTGTACGCTTATTTGCTTGTATTCATTAAGATCCGCGGACTCGAGAATATTCTCAGCTGGCATATCAGCCGTCGCAAGCACACGCTTGCCAGCGGCATAATTATCCACACTATTAATTACATTTAGTATATCTTCAGAACTTGCCTCAGACTCTACTGAGACTTTTACCAAATAACTATTTTTAGATACTTTTGCGACTTGCTTAAGTGAGTTAAGCTTGAGAAACTCATTAATCGCAGCTTCATCAACTCCGGCTTTGAATTTCAAGAGCAAGCCATCTTTAATTAGACGTTTGCGTTTGAGCTGTTTATCGTAGATAGTCCTGTACTTAAACTTAGTGCTAGCTATTGAAGATTGATCAGCGGTGCTAATTTGTCTAGCGATAGGGCTATCTTCAGCCAGCTCAAAACGATCAGCTTCGGCAGCTAATGCACTAAGAGGCTGAGCTAGTAGTACTAGTACCAACGATGCAGCATAAAGGTATTGGGCCAGGGTCCCCATACTAGTCATTTCGGACTAGTTGAGAGCTTTCTTTAATAGAAATGTATTAAATTCAAAACATTAGGTAGAATTACTTATATGCGCCTTCTTGCCCTACTACTATCTCTAAGCCTGCTAAGTGCAAGTAGCACCCTAGCTAAGAAAGCAGCTAAACCAGTAGAGAGTACTAAGAACCTACTTAGTGAATTCACCCATATAGAGAAACTCTTCGGCTCTAGCCGTAACCAATATCCGCTTAGAGCAGACATTATTATTCCTCCCGACGGTGATGAACTAGTGATTATGGTTCACTATGATGAACTATCAGATCACGCAGTTAAAGACATCACTTGGCTAGCCGGCAGGAAACAAACTCCTGTAGCAGCACTCAGTACAGAAAGCCAGATCAATACTCAGCTTGAGAAAATGCTTAATCGCAGCAACCCAGGCTTAGCTTATGATCGCCTGCAAACTGGCAAACATGTAATCACCAAAACATATAAATTCAAAAAATCTAAGATTTTCAATTCCAAGAAAGCAGAGACGCAGAACCTAAAAGTCACTTGGGACAACAATGCTGTGATCTTCGTTCCAGCTGAGAATCTTTATCTCACTGAAGCCGAGCCAGTAGCCGCTCCTAAGGCTCGCCCAACTCAAATGAGTCCAGCTCCAAGTCCAATGCCAGAGGATAGTAGAGGACGCAAGCAAGCGCCGATACCTAGCCCGCAGGACTTAGCTAGCGAACAACTGCAAAGACAAAAGCTCTATGAGTACGAGATGCTAGAAATAGAATCCACACTCAAACAAATGAAAGAACTAGAATCAGACACTGAAAGTGCTGGTATGCAGCAGTTTATGCCTGGAGGCGAGACTGGCGGCAGCGAAGAGCTGGGCGTACCTCAATTACCAGAATTCTAATAATTGCTCTTAGTCTAAATTCAAGAATCTTGGCAGTCTTGCAAAATTAAAACTTGGTTCAGTTGGCTTTGCTGGCATAGCAGGCATTGCTTTAGGATTTTTGATTGCTTTGCTGCGCGGCTCGAACTCTGGGTTCTGCGCGTAGCTTGGGTAATAGCGTTTAACTATCTCATCATAGCTAGGCACTTCAGCTACTGGCTCTGGTCTCTGCATCACAGTTGCTGTTTGTTTGATTTGCTTAATTTGCTTAGAAAGATCTTTTTGGTCTATTTGTACTAATTTAAAATCATCAGTTAGTTCTTTGCAGGTATCGAACATTTTTGCGCACTCTGCTTTAAGTGTTTTGATTTCTTCTCTTTGTTTGTCGATAACATCACGAAGCTCAAGCACATGCTCGCCAAGTAACTTAATGGTCTCGACTGCTGTACTGAAATTATTTTCGTTATTCTTGTTATTACTCATTATCTAAAGGGGTACTAATACTATTGTTCGCTTAGAAAGCCCTATTCAAACTCAACCGTTTAAATGAGAAGATAATACACCGGTAGGGGGGGGGGTAGGATGACTCTAAGTGTAGAATAAATAGAGTGAAATCCCCTAATCTAAAACGCGTAGACCCTGAGATCTTTAAGTTAATTGAAGAAGAAAAACATAGACAGGAAGAAAACATCGAGCTAATCGCTAGCGAGAACTTCACCAGCGAAGCAGTGATGGAAACCGCCGGCACCTGCCTTACTAATAAGTACGCAGAAGGCTACCCGGGCAAGCGTTACTATAGTGGCTGTGAGTACCACGATGAAATCGAGAACCTAGCCATAGAAAGGCTTAAAGAGCTATTCGGGGCGAAGTTCGCTAACGTGCAGCCGCACTCTGGCGCCAACGCTAACCTTGCTGCCTTTATGGCGCTACTGAATCCTGGTGATACTTACCTCGGCATGAGTCTTAAAGAAGGCGGACACCTAACTCACGGCTCGCCGGTTAATTATTCTGGCAAATGGTTTAATGTCGTTAGTTACGGTGTTAATGCTGATGGCTACATCGACTACGATCTAGTCGAGAAGCTGGCTCTAGAGCATAAGCCGAAGCTCATACTAGCCGGTGCTTCTGCTTATCCGCGCACTATAGATTTCCCTAGATTTAGAGCTATCGCTGATAAAATCGGTGCTCTACTAATGGTAGATATGGCGCATATAGCTGGCTTAGTCGCTGCAGGCGCGCACCCGAGCCCGGTGCCATATGCTGACATCGTTACCTCTACTACCCACAAAACCCTAAGAGGTCCGCGCGGCGGAGTGATAATTACTAACTCAGAAGAGATCGCTAAGAAGGTTAATTCAGCCGTGTTCCCTGGAACTCAAGGCGGTCCTTTGATGCATATTATCGCTGCTAAGGCCGTTTGCTTCAAAGAAGCTCTATCAGCCGAGTTCAAAAGCTACCAAAAACAAGTAGTGCTTAACGCTAACATTCTGGCTAAAACCCTCACCAGTAGAGGCATTGGACTGGTTTCAGGCGGCACTGATAACCACTTAATGCTATTAGATTTGCGCTCGCTTGGCATCACCGGTAAGGACGCCGGCAATGTACTAGATACTTGCCGTATCACTGTCAACAAGAATGGTGTACCAAATGACCCTCAAAGCCCGTTTGTAACTAGCGGTATTCGTATCGGTACTCCAGCGGTCACAACCAGAGGCTTCAAAGAGGCCGAGATGATCAAGTTAGGGGAGCTAATTGCCGATATTTTGCTTGAGATGTCAAAAAATTCTAGTGAAATTACCGAGGCGACTCGCAGCCGGGCCCTTAAAGAAGTCTCTAGCCTCAATGCCGCTCACCCACTGTATCCTGAGCTTAAGACCAGCGCTGCAAGCTAAGGCTTAAAAACGAATTTATCGCTAAGAGAGCTAATAAATATTGCCAAAGCCCAATGATTGTGGAACAATTAACTCTGATAAACATCTTGGATAATTAAGAACTAATTAAGAATGACAGCGGAATATTTAGTAATAGAGGGTGGTAAAAAATTACATGGCGAAATCGAAGTTTCGGGCGCCAAGAATTCTGCACTTAAACAAATCGCCGCTGCTCTTATGCTCGCTAATGGCGTAGTCGTTCTGCGCAAAGTACCTAAACTTGCTGACATCGATTGCATGCTTGAGATAATCCAATTATTGGGTGGTACTACTAAGGTTGTTGAAGAAGCTAATGACACTTTAACTCTATATATAGATAGTACTGATTTATCTAGTGATTTTGTGCCTTTCAGTCTGGCTGGAAAATTAAGAGCTAGTTTTATTTGCTTGGGAGCTCTTGTAGGTCGCTTCAAGCACGCGAAGATTGCTTATCCTGGCGGCTGTAATATCGGCGCTCGCAAAGTGGACCTGCATCTTAAAGGTCTTAAAGCTCTTGGCTGTAAAATCACCGAAGACCAAGGTTATATCTCAGCTAAAGCTGATAAATTAATCGGTACCAAAATTTACCTTGATGTGCCAAGTAACGGTGCCACCGAAAACATTATGCTCGCTGCAGCTGTAGCTGAAGGCGAAACTATAATTGAGAATGCTGCGCGCGATCCTGAGATTATCGATCTAGCTCACTTCCTAAATAAAATGGGTTGTGATATTCGCGGAGCTGGTTCAGGCAATATACAGATCTTCGGAAAGCCAGTCAAAGAGCTGCATTCAATGGATCACACAACTATCCCTGATCGCATCGAGGCTGCTACTTATATGATCGCAGGTCTTATGACTCGCGGCAAAGTTACAGTTAAGAGCGTACTAGAAGAAGATCTACAGTCCCTAATTAGTAAGATCGAAGAGATCGGTGCTGCAGTAACCATTAAAGGCACAGGAGTGATGCAAGATGGTCACGAGCTAGTAAATATTACTGTAGATTCTAAAGGCAAGCGTCTTAAAGCTGCTGACGTGACTACGGTTTGGTACCCTGGATTCTCTACTGATATTCAACCAGTGTTCGCTGCCTTGCTATCAGTTTGCGAAGGCACCAGCATAGTTACTGAAAATATCTACGATTCAAGATTCTCATACTGCGAAGAATTAAATCGCATGGGAGCTACTATCGATGTTAATGGTAGAACTGCTGTTATTAAAGGCGTGAAACAACTAACCGGTGCTAACCTCGATGGTAAAGATTTAAGAGCTGCAGCGGCATTAGTGGTAGCTGCACTAGCTGCTAAAGGCAAGAGCGAAGTAAGAGGATTAATTCACTTAGATCGCGGCTACGAACACTTAGAAGCGAAGTTCACAAGTCTTGGCGCTAAGATCAAACGCGTTAGGCCGCATGATGAGCTTTTAACAGTACGCGATACTGTTAGCGTCTAAGCAGCGAAGCCACTATCCGGTTCATTTGGTCAGCAACATTCTGTATGTGAGATATAACGTTGCGCCCGTTACCCTCTTCGTTATCACCACCACCGAATAATCTAGTAGTAAGATTAATCTGCTCTTCAGCTACGCCTTGCTTCTCAGCAAGGTCCTCAGCTTCAAAATTATCATCATCAGCATTGCCTAGCCCCAGTAGCTTTAATGTTCTAGACACCCATCCTGAGACAGAAAGTATCGCAGCGTTAAGAGTGCTGGAACCTAGTTCCCTAGCAGCTTTACTGATATCAGCTAACTGCTGCCCGCCGCGCTGCAAAGACTCGTTAATCATACGCAGTGCTGTACCAATATTCGTAAGCACCTCGCGCACAGGTAGCGGTAAAGGATTAGCCTGAGCATTTTGCTGAACTTGAGGAGTGTTAGCTTGGTTACGCTCGAAGGCGGCAATTACAGCCTGATACATCGCACGCATCTGCTCATTAATGAGGCTCATACTATATAGAACGAACTGAGTCGGTGATTTCATCGCTGAAGATCCGCCACCACCTCCGCCACCAGCTAAGCGGCGTTTAAGCTCTTCCTCCGCTGCCATGCGCGCAAGGTCACTAAGACTAGGCGCAGGGGCGATGATACGCTCCTCAGAAGCGCGACCCATTAAGACCGTAGTTGCGGCACTAGCAGATGTAGCAGTTCCTATAGCGGTACCTGACATTATGACCCTTTAAAACCCCAGCTAAACCATTATGCAATAAAAATAGCTCCTGAGGCTATCAAGCTCTGCAAAGCAATAGTAGTAATGATATAATTATAACATAATGCTTAAGAGGCTTTCAGGGCTTCTGGGAATAATAGAGGGGCAGGTATTATCTGATGGGTGAATTTAATCTAAATCCAATTCCGCACAATCCTATCACCAAGGTCACTAACGACCGCAATCCTAAGCGCGAGCAGAAGAAAGAAGAAGATAAGAAAAAAGACAAGGACAAAGCTGAGAAAGATAGTTTTGCAAGTGTAGAGCAGCTAGTAGAAGAGAAAATCTCAGAGCCTAAAATCAGCACAGATAGTTTTAGCATCGGCGATGAGCCGCCTAAGCCAGGTTATACGGTGGATTGGGTGAAGATGAATAATCTGAAACACGATGTTAATAAACACTTGAATATAGATGGGCAACTTTAATTGCGAGCGAAGCAATCCATTTATAACGATTTCGAAAACAATTTATGACCCGCATCCCTATGCAGGTAATTATCGAAGCTAGAAGCAATATTGCGCACGAAGTATCTACCGAGCTCTGTAACTTTCAAAAATACAGTGTCGCTGTCAGTCAGTATTGTAATTAAGCCATCATCTATGTAAGTCTGCAAACTCTCCAGCTCAGCTTGATATTTAGTAGCAGAGAATTCAAGCATACCATT
>JACCDV011248186.1_pt1 | contig 12956 bp, 10 predicted proteins | sample 7446131 | NCBI WGS metagenome assembly JACCDV01 (sample SAMN15323448, study PRJNA562643) | freshwater metagenome | isolation source: river surface water | place: USA:Blue River Watershed | collected 2017-08-17 | reverse complement strand
GTATCGGCAGTTGTGGAAAAGATGAGCGCATCAGCGCTTGCAGCACCGCGCGATTTGGCCGATGTCAGTGCTATCGAAGAAGATGCTCGCCAGGCGGCTTCCTCCGAAGTTGCACGGGCTCGAGCATGAAGGACGGTCGATGGAACTCCTAGGAATTCTCGCTTTTGCAGTTGCACTTCTGCTCTCGGTGATGGTTCACGAACTCGGCCATTACCTGACTGCAAAGCGCTTCGGTATGAAGGTCACCGAATTCTTTCTCGGCTTCGGCAAGCGCATCTGGTCCTTTACTAAAGGCGAAACTGAATTCGGTATCAAAGCAATTCCTGCCGGCGGTTACTGCCGTATCGAAGGAATGTCCCCGCGCGATGAGATGTTGCCCGGCGAAGAACACCGCGCATTCTTTACCGCTTCATCCGGCAAAAAGTTAATCGTCCTAGGCGCGGGATCATTTGCTCATCTCCTCATAGGTTTCGTTCTTATCTTCACCATCTTCTTCGGCGTCGGAGTAAATACGCTCCTTTCAGATATCACCAAGGTCAGCCCTAACACCGCAGCAGCTGCTGCTGGCTTTGCACCCGGAGATAAAATCCTAAAAGTTGATGGCGTAGAAGTGAATGATTGGTTTATCGACTCTCAGGTAATCGCTAAGTCTGAAGGAAAGCCACTTACCTATCTGGTACTACGTGATGGCGTTGAAATTGAGATAACCGCGGCGGCCCGCTACGACGAAGAGGCCAAGCGCTATATCTTGGGAATCATCACCAAGATCGGCACAGAGCGCGAGAGTTTCTTCCCAGCAATCGTTGAATCAACGCAAGCCACCGGCACTCTTCTCCGTGAATCCGTTAAATCTCTCTTTACTCTGCCTGCAAAGGTTCCAGATCTCATTCGCCAAACTTTTGGTGGCGAAGAACGTGATCCCAACGGCCTTGTCGGCGTTGTTGGCGCAGCGCGTGTATCTGGCGAAGTTGTAAGTAGCACCAAACTTGATAACACCGAACAACTCGGCACATTCTTACTGATTGTGGCCAGCCTCAATATCTTCGTTGGGCTCTTCAATCTTCTTCCGATATTGCCACTTGATGGTGGCCATATGGCTGTGGCGATTGCCGATGAAATCCGCGCCGCTATTGCACGACTTCGTGGACGCCCACGACCTGCAGGTATCGATGTGAATGTTCTTACACCTATTACTCTCGGAGTCTTTGCTGTCTTAGCTGTGCTTACCGTCATTCTCTTAATCGCTGACATCATTAATCCCATATCGCTGAATTTCTAGAGATAAGGCAGAATACGTCTCATGGTTGATCTCGGAATCCCCAGCGCCCCACCTCCTACCTTGCATCCGCGTCGCAAGACCAGACAGCTCAACGTTGGTGGAGTCGGAGTAGGTTCTGATTCACCGGTTAGCGTGCAGTCGATGTGCACAACGCTAACTTCCGATGTCAATGCAACTCTGCAACAGATCGCCGAACTCACAGCTTCTGGCTGCCAAATCGTTCGCGTAGCAGTTCCTTCACAAGATGATGCAGATGCACTTGCGCAGATTGCCAAGAAGTCACAGATTCCTGTAATTGCAGATATTCACTTTCAACCTAAGTACATCTTTGCAGCAATCGATGCAGGGTGTGCCGCAGTCCGAGTCAATCCGGGCAATATCAAGCAATTTGATGACAAGGTTAAGGAAGTCGCAAAGGCGGCAGGGGATGCTGGTATTCCAATTCGTATCGGAGTTAATGCTGGTTCTCTTGATCCACGACTTCTTGCAAAGTACGGCAAGGCAACACCTGAAGCGTTAGTGGAATCTGCAATCTGGGAAGCTTCGCTATTTGAGGAACATGGCTTTGGCAATATCAAGATTTCTGTAAAGCATCACGACCCCGTAACGATGGTAAGCGCCTATCGAATGCTTGCAGCAAAGACTGATTACCCGCTTCACCTTGGCGTTACTGAGGCTGGTCCAATCTTCCAAGGAACAATCAAGTCAGCGACTGCATTTGGAATTCTCCTGGCCGAAGGAATCGGCGACACCATTCGCGTCTCGCTATCGGCTCCTCCAGTCGAAGAGGTCAAGGTTGGAATTTCTATCCTTGAATCTCTTAACTTGCGTCAACGTAAACTTGAAATTGTTTCCTGTCCTTCATGTGGCCGCGCTCAAGTAGATGTCTATACCCTTGCTGAAAAGGTGCAGGCAGGTCTGCAAGGAATGACAGTGCCGCTACGCGTTGCTGTTATGGGATGTGTTGTTAATGGTCCTGGCGAAGCTCGCGAAGCAGATCTTGGCGTTGCATCAGGCAATGGCAAAGGTCAGATATTTGTGAAGGGACAAGTCATCAAGACGGTCCCTGAAGCGCAGATTGTTGAAACTCTTATTGAAGAAGCTATGCGTCTTGCCGAAGAAATGGAAGCCGCAGGCGTTGCATCAGGAGAACCTTCCGTCACAACTTCGTAATCCTCTAGTAGGGTTCGCGTTATGTTGCGAATGTCTACGCTCTTCTTACGCACGCTGCGCGATGATCCGGCAGATGCTGAAGTCCCTAGCCATCGCCTCTTAGTCCGTGCTGGATATATCCGCCGCATTGCAGCTGGTATCTATTCATGGTTGCCACTCGGCGTCATCACTCTTCGCAATATTGAAAACATTGTTCGCCAAGAGATGGATCGCGCTGGCTTTCAAGAAGTTCATTTTCCTGCGCTCTTGCCAAAGGATGCCTACGAAGAGACTGGCCGCTGGAACGATTACGGCCCAGATTTATTTCGCCTCCAAGATAGAAAAGGGAGCGACTACTTACTAGGTCCAACGCATGAAGAGATGTTTACCTTGATGGTCAAGGGCGAGTACTCCTCATATAAAGATCTGCCACTTGCTCTCTATCAAATCCAGACAAAGTATCGCGATGAAGCGCGTCCGCGTTCAGGAATCATTCGCGGGCGCGAATTTGTCATGAAAGATTCTTATTCATTTGACCTTACCGACGAAGGTTTAGTTGAGTCATATCAACGCCATCGCGAGGCGTATATCAAGACCTTTGATCGCCTGCGCATGAAGTACAACATCGTCAGCGCTATGTCTGGGGCAATGGGCGGTTCAGCTTCAGAAGAGTTCTTAGCTCCCTGCGAAACCGGCGAAGATACATACGTTCTCTGTGAAAAGTGTGGGTATGCCGCAAATGTCGAGGCCATGACAACAGTTGTAGCGCCGGCAGATGCTTCACAGGTTGCACCCCTAGAAGTCTTTGACTCACCTAATACTCCAACGATTGATACCTTGGTTGAACTCATCAACGCTAAATTCGGTGGGGGATACGACGGCTCGATGACCTTGAAGAACGTCATGTTGATGGCGGATGAAAAACCAATTTCAGTCTTGGTGCCGGGTGACCGCGAAGTCGATCTCAAACGACTTGAAGCAAATCTTGCTGGTGTAAACGACATTCGCGTCTTTGAAGAGGCAGACTTCGCTAAATTCCCAGGACTTGTTAAGGGATATATCGGTCCTCAGGATGCCAAGAAGAATGGAATTACCGTCTACGCCGATCCACGTATTGCACCAGGAACTTCATGGGTTACTGGCGCAAATGCAAAGGATAAGCATGCGCGCAACGTCGTCAATGGACGTGATTTCACAGTTGATAGCTATGTTGAATCAGCACAGATTAAGAAGGGTGATGCCTGTCCCAAGTGCGCAACCCCAGTCATCATTGATCGCGCAATTGAAATCGGCCATATCTTCCAACTAGGTCGCAAATATGCGGATGCTCTCGGCCTCACAGTTCTTGATCAGAATGGTAAATCACAAGTTGTCACTATGGGTTCATACGGAATCGGCGTATCGCGCGCGGTTGCTGCGATTGCAGAACAGAGCAACGACGAGCTGGGTCTATCGTGGCCAGTAGAAGTAGCACCTGCCAAGGTTCATATCGTTGCAACTGGAAAAGAGGATGCTGTTTTTGAGGCGGCCGAAAAGTTAGCAACGGATTTAGAGGGTGCAGGAGTAAGTGTCATGCTTGATGATCGTCGCGGCACATCTCCGGGTGTGAAGTTTAAAGATGCTGAACTCATTGGAATTCCTGTCATTGTTGTGGTTGGTAAGGCGCTGGAACAAGGCAATGTAGAAGTGCGCGTTCGTCGTACCGGCGAAAAATCTGAAGTTGCTGTTGGCCAAGCGCTCAAGGCAGTTACTGAACTCCTTCCAACGTTGCCATAAATGCTCAGCGATATCTCAACGCTGACGCTGATTTTTATTCTCGTTGCTGCTTTCTCTGCTGGCTTTGTTGATGCCATCGCAGGAGGTGGCGGGCTCATTCAACTGCCAGCTCTTCTTATCTCTTTTCCTGACCGCGAAGTCGCAGAAGTTGCCGGCACAAATAAGTTGGGCTCAATCTTTGGAACTTCGGCAGCTGCCCTTAACTACCGCAGAAATATCAAGACAGATCCGAAGTTACTTCTTGCCATGGTGCTACCGGCATTTATCGGCTCAGGCTCGGGTTCCCTGCTTGCAACCAAGATTTCAACAGAGCAACTCAAAGTAGCAATTGTCGTGATGTTAGTTGCCGTCTTTGCTTACACCTTAGCCAGACCAGATCTAGGAAAGGTCGAAGTTCTTAAAGGGGCTGCCAAGCGCCAGAGAACTGTGGGCGCAATTGCAGGGCTGACGATTGGTTTTTACGATGGCTTTATCGGACCTGGCACCGGAACACTTCTGATGATTGTGTTGGTAGCTGCGCTCGGTTTTGCATTTATCGGAGCATCTGCAATTGCCAAAGTGGTCAATGTGGCAACCAACTTTGCTTCAATCCTTGTCTTCGGTATCAGCGGCTCAATCATGTGGGTGGTGGGCCTTGCAGTTGGTATCTGTAACTTGGCTGGAGGAATCATTGGTTCGCGCGTTGCGATTCGCCGAGGCTCTGACTTTGTTCGTAAGTTCTATCTGGTGGTTACCTTTGCGCTCATAGTCAGGGTATTATTTGACCTGTTCTAAAGCGGTAGCAAAACTCAATAACAATTGAATATGAAAGGTTCGTCGTGGCAATCTCAAATCAAATCTCTCAACTGGTTACACCTGCAGTTGAAGCTCAAGGTTTATTCCTTGAGGAAGTGCAATTAGTCTCACCAGGCAAACATCGCATCGTTACCTGCATTGTCGATGGCCCAGCTTCCCTCAACTTAGATCAAGTAACTGCTGTTTCGCGCGCTATCTCAGAGCTTCTGGATGAAGCCGCCTTTATGGGCGACACCCCCTTTACTCTTGAAGTGACATCTCCTGGCGTTGACCGCCCACTTACTGCGCCCCGCCACTTTGTAAAAAATCATGGGCGTTTGCTCAAAGTGGTCAAGAACGATGGAGCAACAATTACTGGACGTATTGAAGAATCCTCAGAAACTAGCGTCACTCTTTCTTATCTTGAGAAGAAAGAAGAGAAGCGCGCCGAAGTTGCCCTTTCAGATATCAAGCGCGCAACTGTTGAAATTGAATTTAACCGTAAAGATGGTGACAAGTAATGCATGTAGATATGGCAGCGCTTGTGCATCTGACTACTGAGAAAGCGATGCCGCTTGAGCCGCTGATTCAAGCGATTGAAGCTGGTGTTCTTACCGCGTATGGCGAAACGCAAGAACCTAATCGCTATGCCCGAGCCAGACTTAACCGCGAGACCGGTGAGATCCAGATCTTCATCCCTGTCTTTAACGAACTGGGTGAGCGCATAGGCGAAGAGATTGATTCGCCTGAAGGATTTTCTAAGGTCACCACATCGACTGCCCGTCAAGTAATCAAGCAGCAGATGCGTGCAAGTAACGATGCTGAAATCGTCGGAGAGTTCACAGCAACTGTCGGCGATATCGTCTCAGGCATCATTCAACAAGGTCGCGATCCAAAGATGATTAACGTCAATCTTGGTCGAATCGAAGGTCGTATTCCTCCACAGGAGCAAGTTCCGGGTGAGGTATATACACATGGAGATCGCATTAAGTGCTTTGTTGTAGAAGTAAAACAAGGAATGAAGGGCCCCGAGATCATGCTCTCGCGCAGCCATCCGGCTTTAGTGAAGCAACTCTTTGCACTTGAAGTTCCTGAAATCAAAGATCGCATCGTCGAAATCATGGCTGTTGCTCGCGAAGCAGGACATCGCACCAAGATTGCAGTGCGTTCACATCGCGCAGGTGTTTCCCCGAAGGGCTCACTGATTGGTCCGATGGGCGCACGTTCGCGCGCCGTCATGGATGAACTCAACGGCGAGAAGATAGATATCGTTGATTACGATGAAGATCCAGCAAAGTTCGTAGCAAGTGCGCTTGCACCTGCCAAGGTAACGAGCGTTCAAATTGTTGATGAAGCAACGCGATCTGCCAAGGTTGTAGTTCCTGATTACCAACTCTCTCTGGCAATCGGTAAAGATGGCCAGAATGCCCGACTTGCCGCACGTCTCACGGGATGGCGCATAGATATCCATCCAGATACCCCCGCACCTACCGCGTAATTGCGCTACGGAATAGGGAATTTCTGCCCTATTCGATAGACTCACCACATCGTCCCCAGTTATCACTAGGGCCGCAAATGAAATGGATGCGAAAGATATGAAACTCAAATGAGCTCGTTTACATCATGAAGTCGAACAACTAGGGCTCGCATCCCACAAGTTTTTATGCGGGCCAAGACAGGAGAAAAGTGTCAAAGGTCCGCGTACATGAGTTGGCAAAACAACTCGGTATGGAGAGCAAGGAAGTCCTTGCCAAACTCCAAGAGATGGGTGAATTCGTTCGCTCAGCATCATCCACTGTAGAAGCACCGGTAGTCCGCAAGTTAGTTGCGTTGTATCCCGACGCCAAGCCGGTAGAAGAAAAGAAGCCAGTCAAGAAGGCAGCTGCGAAGAAGACCGCTGCCTCAAAGAAGACTGCCGAAGTGAACCCGGAGCTCGCTGCTGAACTTGCAGCAGAACTCGGTGTTGATCTTGCAGCGCTTAAGGCATCTCGCGACGCTGAAAAGGTTGCACAAGATGAAGCAAAGGCAGCATCTGCAGCAGCGGCAACGCCAACTGAGCCAACACCTACAACGCCTGCAGTTCCGCGCCCAGGCAACAATCCATTTTCAACGGGTGGCGCAGTTCCACGTCCGCCGCGTCCTGGTAATAATCCATTTTCAACAGGTGGCGCAGTTCCACGTCCACCACAACGACCACAGGGAACGGGCGCACCTCGTCCAGGTATGGCAGGTGCACGTCCTGGTTCTGTTCGCCCAGGTTTTGCAGCGCGTCCAGGAGGACAACGTCCTCCAACAACTGGAACTGGCGCAGGAAATTACCCACCACGTACAGGTGGAGCACCATCATCACAAGGTCCATATCGTTCACAAGGTGCAGCAACTGGTGGAGCACCAGGTGGTGCTGCTCGTCCAGGTGGCGGCGGTCCTAATCGCGGCCCAGGTCGCGGTGGTGCTGCAGGTGCATTTGGAAAGAATGCAAGTAAATCTTCAAAGCGTAAGCAGAAGTCACGCAAGGTGCTGCGCGAAGAATTCGATAATATGCAAGCACCTAAGTTGGGTGGCGCAGTTGTTCCTCACGGAGATGGTTCAACCAAAATCCGTATGCGTCGCGGCTCATCGCTTGCAGATTTCGCCGAAAGAATTGGCGCAGATCCAGCAGCGTTAGTTTCAGCGCTCTTCCACCTCGGTGAGATGGTGACTGCTACTCAATCAGTTGATGCAGATACCTTTGAAATTCTTGGTGCACAACTTGGATATGTCATCGAAGTTGTCTCACCTGAAGAAGAAGACCGCGAACTTTTGCAGGGCTTTGATATCGATCTCGCTGCAGAGCTTGCTGACTTTGATGAAGAAAACCTCACTCCACGTCCGCCAGTAGTTACTGTGATGGGACACGTTGATCACGGTAAGACTCGTTTGCTCGATGCAATCCGTCAGACTGAGGTTGTCCAATCTGAAGCTGGTGGAATTACTCAGCACATTGGTGCCTACCAAATTCACCATGACCACGATGGCGTAAATCGTGCGATTACCTTTATCGACACACCAGGTCACGAGGCATTTACCGCAATGCGTGCACGTGGTGCCAAGGTCACCGATATCGCAGTACTGGTTGTTGCAGCCGATGACGGTGTGATGCCTCAGACCATTGAAGCGCTTAACCACGCTCAAGCAGCTGATGTTCCAATCGTTGTTGCAGTGAACAAGGTTGATAAGGAGGGCGCTAACCCAGATAAGGTCCGCCAGCAATTAACTGAGTACAACTTGGTCGCTGAAGAGTACGGCGGAGACACAATCTTCGTAAACGTCTCAGCTAAAGCAGGTACTGGAATCAATGATTTGATTGACTCTATTCTCCTTACTGCAGATGCAGCTATCGATCTTCGCGCAGTTGCTGAAGATGATGCCCGCGGTGTTGCTATCGAAGCGCACCTCGATCGTGGTCGTGGACCAGTTGCAACTGTCTTGGTACAACGCGGAACTTTGCGCGTTGGAGATGCCATCGTTGCTGGAGGTTCATTCGGTCGCGTTCGCGCAATGCTCGACGAACATGGTGCCAGCGTGGAAGAAGCAGGCCCATCTCGCCCAGTACAGGTACTCGGATTCACATCCGTTCCTAACGCCGGAGATACCTTCCTTGTTGCAGAAGAAGATCGCACAGCGCGTCAGATTGCTGAGAAGCGTCAGGCAGCTGAGCGAAATGCACAGCTTGCTAAGGCGCGCAAGAAGGTCTCACTTGAAGACTTCATGGAGCAATCCAAGATCTCAACTCTCAACCTTATTCTTAAGGGTGACGTATCAGGTTCTGTAGAAGCGCTCGAAGATGCGTTGATGCAGCTTGATGTCGGCGCTGAAGTAGATCTTCGCGTTATTCACCGCGGTGTTGGTGCAATCACCAAGAGCGATATCACTCTGGCATCTGCCTCAACTGCAGTTGTAATCGGCTTTAACGTTAAGCCAGAACCACAGACTGCAATATTTGCAGACCAAGAAGGCGTTGAAGTTCGCTTCTACTCCGTTATCTATAACGCAATCGAAGAAATCGAGCTCTCGCTTAAGGGTCTCCTCAAGCCAGAGTACGAAGAAGCAGTTCTTGGTAACGCTGAAGTCCGTGATCTCTTCAAATCATCGAAGGTTGGCACAATTGCTGGTTCTGTCGTTACCGATGGAATCATTCGACGCAATGCAAAGGCGCGCGTCATTCGCGCTGGCGCAACAATTGCAGAAGAGGTCACTATCGAATCTCTTAAGCGATTTAAGGATGATGCCACCGAAGTCCGCGAAGGCTTTGAGTGCGGTATCGGCGTCGGTAAGGGTGCAGATCTTCAAGTCGGAGACATCATTCAGGTCTACGAGATGCGCGAAAAGAAGCGCGCTTAGCGCAGATTTCGGATATCAACGTGGCAAATTCACATCGCAGCCAGAAGGTTGCAGACCGCATCAAGGTAGTGGTGGCACAGCTGCTTGAGACAAAGATAAAAGATCCACGTCTTGGCTTTGTCACCGTTACCGATGCGCGTGTTACTGGTGATCTGCAGAGCGCTTCAATCTTCTACACAGTTCTTGGTGGAGATGATGAGCGCGCAGCAACCGCAGCAGCCCTTGAATCCGCCAAAGGTGTTCTGCGCAGCGCAGTAGGTAAAGATCTCGGAACCCGTATTACTCCATCCCTTGAATTCATTCTGGATGGTCTACCTGAATCTGCCAAGGCGCTCGATTCACTGCTAGCTCGAGTTCACGAATTAGATGCTGAGGTTGCTAAGGCTCGCGAAAATGCCAAGCCAGTCGTTGAAGATGCTTATAAGCCAGCCCGTGTAGTCGAAGATAAATTCAATAACTAATGAGCGATGGATTCCTAGTTGTAGATAAGGCTGGGGGAATGACCAGCCACGATGTTGTTGCTGTAGCTCGCAAAGCGCTGGGTACTCGCAAAGTTGGACATGCCGGAACGTTAGATCCGATGGCAACTGGCGTTCTAGTTCTTGGCTTCGGCAACGGCACTCGTCTGCTGCAATACATCACAGATGGCGATAAGTCGTACCAGGCAACAGTTGTCCTTGGAGCCGCTACCGTTACCGACGATAGCGAAGGTGAAGTGATTTCATCCGTCGATGCATCTGCAGTAGCGGATGCGGATATCAAGAAGATTCTTTCGCACATGATTGGCACTATCGCCCAACGTCCCTCGTCTGTCTCAGCAGTCAAAGTTGGGGGAGAGCGCGCTTACGACCGAGTCCGTGCTGGCGAAAAGTTTGAGCTAGCAGCGCGCGAAGTAACCATTACTCAACTAGATATTCGCGCCATCCGTCATCTTGAGAAGACCACCGAAGTCGACATTGAAGTGACCTGTTCTGCTGGAACATTTATCAGAGCAATCGCGCGCGATTTAGGTGATGCGCTGGGCGTTGGAGGACATCTATCTGCGCTACGCCGCACCCGCGTCGCCGGATTTACAGAAGTCATGGCTACAACATTTGAAGATCTCAAAGCGCAGAAGTTCATAACTTTGGATCTGGCTGAAGTCGCTCGCACAACTTTCACTCCTCGCGAACTGACTTTAGAAGAAGTGCAAGAACTCTCCTTTGGCCGCCCACTTAAGGAGAATGGGAATACCGTTATCAACGCCGCGATGTCGCCAGATAATCGACTTATCGCGCTCTTAAAAGATGAAGGAGATAAGGCCAAACCCATCGCTGTCTTTGCGGCTACGAACTAGGTGAGGCAAGATTTGCTTATGAGCGATACCAACGTCGTTGTCATCGGGGTCTTCGATGGTGTTCACAAGGGCCATCAAGTGTTGCTCAATCGCGCCAAAGAGATAGCTGATGGGCGATCGATAGTCGCACTAACCTTTGATCCGCACCCCACCACAGTCTTTGCACCAGATAAAGCGCCAACTATGTTGACCACCCTGGCAGATCGCGTCGAGTTGCTCAAGATTCATAACGCTGACCAGGTTGCAGTTCTCAAATTTAATGAGAAGTTCGCAGCTATGTCGCCGGAAGACTTTGTCTCATCTGTTCTCGTCGCACAACTTCATGCCAGCACCGTCATCGTCGGCAAAAACTTTACCTATGGCCACAAGGCGGCTGGAAATATCGAATCGCTCATTAAGTCAGGGCAGGAGCACAACTTCACAGTCGATGTGCAGGAGTTGAAAGCTGACTCTGAAGTGATTTCCTCATCTCGCATACGCGCACTTGTCATCGAAGGAAAAGTTGAAGAAGCTCGCTCACTTCTATCTCGCCCCCATCGCCTTGATGGTGTTGTTGTGCATGGTGAAAAGCGCGGTCGCGAAATTGGTTACCCCACTGCAAATCTTGGAAAGATCGAGGGACAGACAATTCCAGCAAATGGCGTTTACGCTGGTTGGCTGACAGTTGGAATCAACTTCTGGCCAGCTGCAATTTCTATTGGAACAAACCCAACTTTTGAGGGAGCTCGTGGTCGCCAAGTTGAAGCATATGCGCTCGACCAAGAAGGCCTTGATCTCTATGACAAGAACGCCTCTATTGAATTCGGCTGGTACTTAAGACCGACGCTGAAATTTGATAGCCTGGAAGAGTTGTTGGTTCAGATGAAGCAAGATTGTGAGAAGGCCCGTGAACTTACAGGCGATTAAGGTTTGAGCTGACCATGAAAAGAATTTCTGCTCTCTTTATTTGCCTTCATGTGCTTTTCTCAATTCTTACAGGGGTTCCAGCTGCGCAGGCCACAGCATGCACAACCCCAACGCAGGGTTCTCTGAACGATGGTGGCTTCACCTACATCACACAAACGTTCACCACCGTTTCTGTAAATTGCACTTGGACAGTTCCAGCAAGTGTTTCCTCGATCCAATTACTTATCGTTGGCGGCGGCGGCGGAGCTGGTTTTGGATCGTGTGGGGGAGGCGGCGGCGCAGGCCGTGTAATTGTCTCTAACTCATCACTGAACGTTGTTGGGGGTTCAAATATCTCGCTGACTGTAGGAAGCGGTGGAACTGGCGGTTACATCAATTCAAGCGGAAGCAGTTGGCGAGATGGAACGGATGGAGGAGCAAGCTCTGTCACCATTTCCGGAACTGTTTATCAAGCCACCGGTGGTGGTGGCGGTGGCGGTGGAACTGTATTTCCAGGGCGAACTGGCGGTTCTGGTGGCGGCGGAACGGCATGTGGAACCGTTGGTGCTGGAGGAAGTGCTGATACTTCATCAATAACCGGTTTTACAACTTATCAAAACCGCGGCGCAGCTGGAAGTGGAAATGGCGGTGGCGGTGGTGGAGCTGGAGCTGCTGCGACCAATAGCAATGGTGGCAACGGTGTAACGCTTTGGGGCGTAACACTTGCAGGTGGCGGTGGAGGTTGGGGTGGAGGCCTCGGCGGTTCTGGTGGTGGCGGAAGAGCATTTACATCATATGACACAAAAGCAAACGCTGGAAGTGCCGGCACAAATGGATTAGGCGGCGGCGGCGGCGGTGGCAATGATGGTGGCTCGGGTCGAATTGTTCTTCGCTACTTACCAGACACAACCGCCCCCACCATCACTGGTCCATCTGGTGCAACAGGTGCAAGCAGCTCTATCTCCATTCCAGAAACTGCAACTGCTGTCCACACTTTCACAGCAAACGAATCAGTGACGTGGTCGAAGAGTGGAACTGATGGCTCCTTCTTCACTATCTCATCGGGTGGTGCCTTAACCATCACAGCTCGGAATTTTGAGTCTCCTGCGGATTCAGGTGGAGATAACACTTATGTCGTAATCGTTACCGCTACGGATGCAGCCTCGAATGCCACTAACCAAACCCTGACGGTGACTATCACCAACGTCAACGAAGCTCCGACAATCACTATCAACTCATCAAATGAGACCCACACCATCACCCAGGCCGAGAACATCTCCTCCGTTGTCACCTACACAGCTACTGATGTCGATGCAGCTACCACTCTAAGTTGGTCTCTATCTGGCACCGATGCTGCAGATTTCTCCATTAACT
>JACCDV010894816.1_pt1 | contig 12960 bp, 16 predicted proteins | sample 7446131 | NCBI WGS metagenome assembly JACCDV01 (sample SAMN15323448, study PRJNA562643) | freshwater metagenome | isolation source: river surface water | place: USA:Blue River Watershed | collected 2017-08-17 | reverse complement strand
ATGTAATAGTAAAGTACAAAGAGCAAAGGTACTTAGCCACAGAAATCACAGCTCAATTCAGAACGACACTCAGAGTATGGACATTTCTTTCTCAACAACAACACCAAAATCAGAGCCAAGAAAGATCACTCGATTGCTCCGTCGCAGCAGGAGGAGTCCAAATAGCTATGCCATGAACTGATTACCACAATGGAGCGATGGGAGGAGCTGGACCAGTAGCACATGAAGGAGATGAGGAGGATGAAGGATCTGAGCCAGCATGAGAGGGAGAGACTGGCCAAAATGCACTAAATCGAAAAGGTCAAGATGAGGAACCGAATAAAAAAGATAAAGTCAAGACTAAACTCCAGAAACACTCAAATATGAGCCATCATTCATAATGCCTGATCGATATTTTTTGTGCTATTGCAATGCGCTTGGAGTTGGAAGGGTTGGTTGTGAGTGTGGTGGAGGGTAGATTTTATTAATGAATGTATTTACATACTAATATTAATAGTTGTTTACATTCATTTTATTACTCATGAGCGTGATTGTAGGAGTCAGAGTGCGTCCATTCAACAAGCGCGAGGAACAGCTGGGCTCCAGGCTGTGTGTGCAGATGGAGGGCAAAACGACATCACTGGTTGATGGGGAGGGCAAAAAGAAGGATTTTCACTATGATTATTCGTTCTGGTCGCATGACGGCTTTAGAGTGGACGAGGAAGGATACAGCCATCCTGTCAACGATAAGTACGCGGATCAGAAGCGCGTCTATGATCTGATCGGGGCCAGCATATTGACCAACGCATGGTAGGATTAATAACATTTAGGGAGGGATATAACTGCTGCCTCTTCGCCTACGGACAGACTGGCTCCGGTAAGTCCTACTCGATGATCGGGTATGGCGTCAATAAGGGCCTTATTCCAATCGTCTGCAACTCCATCTTCGAAAAAATACAAAACAACCAAGATGGCACACGTTCCTTCGAGGTAAAAATCAGCATGCTTTAAATTTACAACGAGGCAGTTAGGGACCTTTTGAGTAAGTCCAAAAAACAAGAGCTCAAAATATGCGAGCACAAAACACTAGGAGTGTATGTTGATGGTCTGGAAAAGCACAGCGTTGACTCATATGAGAAAATCCAAAAGAAGATCGAGGAGGGATCTAACAACAGGTCGATTGCTGCCACACTTATGAACGAAAGCAGTTCAAGATCACATACAATCGTCACTATTAACTTCATCCAGAAGATACAGATCTCCATGGAGTACAAATCGATATAATTTTAGGCAGACCAGCGTTAAGTACAGTATGATACATTTGGTTGATCTTGCTGGCAGTTAGTGCGTGGCCAAGACAGGAGTGGACTCGAAGGATAGGCTGAGGGAGACTGCCAAAATAAACCAGTCTCTGACCACTCTAGGCAGAGTCATAGAGATCCTTGCTGATAACTGCAACAAGAAGTAAAAAGATAAGACCTTTGTTCCATATAGAGACTCAAAACTGACCCTCATCCTAAGAAGTGCATTGGGTGGTAACTCCTGCACTGCCATGATCTGCGCTATCTCTCCATCTGATGACAACTACGAGTAAACGCTCTCAACCTTGCGCTACGCAAGCCGAGCGAAGAAAATCCAAAACAAAGCAATAGTAAACGAATCCGACGTGGATAAACTGATCCGCCTGCTGAGGGAGTAGAACGAAATGCTAAAGAAGATGTTGCAGTAAGCGAAGACCAATAGAGTAGCAGTAAACGAATAGATGATATCGAACTTCAACTAGACGAAGAAGATGGTTGACCTGGCAGTGGAGGACAATAACAAGAGCAAGGAGGAGGAGTTTCTGCTTGCTTTGGAGGACAATTAGGATAACAATAGCAGTATGACGAATGATTCCTTTTCAATTTCTCCCATCCCCAGCAATGTCAATTAAAACCTCCCCTATCTCACCAATCTGTCCTAGGACGAACAGCTCAGATTCAGAATCAAGTACTCTTGCGAAAAGCTATATATTGGTAATAAGAAGGGTAATCCCAAGCCTGATGTGGTGCTTACTTCACTAGGCATCCAGCCCAACCACGCATTTATCTCTTATGAGTCCTAATCAAAAAAATGCTTTATAGAGCTTCTTGATTAAAATGCAGTCAACTACACTTTCATCAATGGGCAAACCGTCTCCACGAAGGCGAAGGAAGAGATCTTTCATCTTGATCGCATCATCTTCGGGACAGGGTGTATTTTCATTCTTCAATTCCAAGGGTCAACCCCAAGAAATCCACAGCTTACTCTCAATGATATTGACTATTAATTTGCAATGAATGAACTTCAAAACTCAACTGCGGATCGTTCGAGTCCAGGAGAGGATAAATCTTTGATTGAAGAGTAATAGTTGCGCAAGAAGATAATATGTGAGATCGAGGAGGACTTTATGAACGTAAAGAAGCAAAAGTAAGAGTAGATGAAGAGGCAAATTTAGTAAAAATAAAGCCAATACTTCAGTAAAATAAAATAGCTCTAAGAGTGCAAAGAGAAGGAGGCAAAGCAACTCCTGTAGTAGCTCTAAAAAAGAAAACAATAATCCTAACGCCTAGAGCACTAGAAGTATCTAATAAAGCAGCAAGTGTAGCAAATAATAAACGAGACCAAAGAGCGGGCAAGACGGGACGAGATCGAGAAGAAACAGCTGTAGCAAGCCAAGAGGATAGTGCAGTTGAAAGAAAAGCAGATATAGGAGTTGTAGCAGAAGATGGAGGTGATAAAGGTTTAGACATAGAATCGTAAGATTATTGCCTAGGAGGAGATCAAGAAACAAGAGGAATAGATAAAGCAGGAACTATAACTACAGAGAGTCATCTGCCACAATGCCAACATCATAGACGAGTACCATCTATAAGTAAAAAAGAGGGCTCAGACTGCAGAGGAACAAAAGGATCTTCTCTACAAAAGGGAAAGGATCGAACTGCAAAAACAATTAGTGGAACTTGTCCCACAAATCGAGAGATTCAATCTCATGGCTAAGTAGATGAATAAAAAGATTGAGTGTGGTCTATCCATTGAGTACAAGTATATCTCAGACGCTTAAATCATAGAAATCGGCAAGAATCAAGCATCGAAACTCAAACTCAAAATACTCATTCACGTCATTAATAGAGAGTAAGGCCGATCCTATTACTGGGATACTGCTATCTTCAAGAATAGGTTCGATATTACACTTTAAACCTTTGATAATTACATAAAATACGGAGATACGATTAAGACAAAGGAGCAGGATCCCTATTGGGACCCTTAGAGGTTTTAAGCAATTGCTTATACTCATATTTCCCTCTAATTTATTATGTACAATATCTCATTTTCAGGAGATATTTCTATTGTGAGCCACGGTAAGAAAATGGGCAAAATGAAGGCCAAACTTTATCAGACTGATTATAAAGGCAATGAGAATATTGCACTGGACTGTAAGGCTAACTCCGAATATAAACTGGTCAATCCTTATGAGTATATCCTTAAAACCCTATACTTCGTGCTCTAGTTCAGTGACATCGAGCTAAACGAGTAAATGCAAGAATTCGACCAAATGAAGCTCAAATACTCCCTCCTCGATAACTACAAGATGGTTTGTTTCGAAACAGATGTAATTCCCAAGATCAAGTTGCCCTCTTTCAAATACAAAAAGATGCATATTCTCAAGTAGCTTTCAGAGGCCACTATCATGCACTATCTTGAAAAACCACTGGCTATTGAGATGCAGGCTATAATACGAGTGACCACTTCTGACTAGCTCACCCATCGCTCCAGCTTCACCTCCAATACCAACATTAAATCCTCTTTTGCTTCCCAAGCTGAACAAATAACCTCTCAAATACAATAACCTTAGGAGGTGACATAGTTCATATAGATTTCACCACCAAGGAAGAGTCTCAAAATACCAGTGGTGAATTTAACAACTAATCGAGGGAGTCCTTCCCTACCGATTGGAGCCATCTACGAGAATACTGAAATAACAAAGAAGGTCTAGCAACAATACAGGCTTAAGAAAGAAGAAGAGCTGAATAGTCAAGCAGTGAACATGAAGAAGAACAAGGGGAGTAAGAGCGTGCTTGAGGAAGGCAAAAATTCAAAATAGTGCTAAATTTATTGATCCCAATAATTTCTTAAACTAATTAGTATTCAACTCACTATTCATACTATGGCTTGACTGAGAGTACCAGATATATCTCGATTCCAAATGCTAGTTTTGCTAACCTAGCATAATGAAGCATGGCATTATTTACTCATTAGCCAATATTGAGGTAAGTCTGTTAATATAAAAAAGATTCAAATGTGGGCAAGATAGTGATAGCAATTTAATATATCATAAGCATCTCCCATGTGCCACAATCATCTATAGTACTCATCCTCGCTCTCCTGCATCATCTTCGAGTACTTGTGCTGCAACTCCTTTATGGCGATATCCAAACTTGTAGCCTTCTTCACTGATGCCACTCCCTTCCCCTCAAAATTTTCTCCTTTAAATCTCTTAAGGAATGAGTTTTGCTTGAGTTCCCCCACGGAAGGAGGGGAAAGATGGTGTGGAGAATTGATCTTGAGCTTGTTTTTCCTTGGATTTTGCAATTCAATTGATTGCCTCTTCTACAATGACTCTATCTTGGTGGATTTGTATGAGTTGATGGATCCAAGTGACGGTTTGGATATGAATAAATTGATGGATTTGACTGAATTAATGGATTGCAAGGATTTGATGTCAGCAATGCTTCCTATATTGGAAGTAAGTTCCTTGTTTGAAGTAACTTTACTCATATTATAGTTTTTCTTCTAAGGCTGCTCTGCCTCGTCAAATAGAAAGAGATTGTGTTTGGATGAAACCTGGGCATTGCTCTTATTATTAGTGTTATGTTTTTTCTCCTTTCGAAATTGTTCAATCTATTTCTCAATATAGGTATCCTCGTTTTTAAGGATTGTATTCTCATTTCGCAGACGCTTTATCTTGTTGGAGTAAAAAGCTTTTGTTTCCTTCACCTAGTTCTTAAGAAAGCTTATTTTTTACTTGAGAAGCTTAGATCTTTTAACAATTGATCCGCTTTTACTGATCTAGGTCTTTCTTATTATGCTTTACTCTTTCCGCAGATTGTTCGCTCTTAGCTTTTGGTATTTGACCTAAAGTTCTGCCAGTTTGGAAGAAAACCTGTTTTCCTTTGCGAGCTCACTCCGATAGCTTTACTATAATCTTTCAAGCCTTTCATTTGTGTTCGCACTCTTTACTATTTCGTCCTATACACCATAGTCATAGGCATATTTTGCATAGTTTTAAGTCTGCCGCTCTCTTTTCTGCTACACCTTACTGCTAGAAACGTCTGCCTTCCTTCTCAACTTACTTTCTTCTTGAATATTAGAAGCTAGTCGATTATTTTTGCCTTGGGAATCAGAGAGACCTCTAAAGCCAATTTTGATTCTTCTGATATCTGCTTCTAGTTTGCTGATAAGTTTCCTGATATCTATTTTTTCAGCTTCGATGTAGAGGTACTTGACCAGATCGATTTGTTACTTGATCTGTATTTTAATCTGGGCGTAGTTGGAAGTGAGTCGGTGGGAAAGGATGCCGATGTCTCTTGAGTCCATGAGGTGCTCGCTGCTCTGATTGGACTAAATGCCGAGATTGTCCTCACTTTAAATATAGTTTTCATGCTTGATCCTAGTGGGTTCTTGCTTTTTAGGCTCCTTGCGGTATCTGTCTATGTCCTGAAACTCTATTTTCTTGGTCTTCTGCTCCTCAAAAGTGAAGTTTTCGGACCGCTTCTATTTTTTAGAAACATTCACCCCTCGATAATCTCTTGGATCCTCCTCAAACAACAACAAATTCCCCCTCCTTTCTACGCTCCGCCCATTACTCACATCATTTACTCCCTATTTCCTCCTCTCTTTCTATCTTCTTTTCCAGTTATTCTCCTCTCTCTACTATCCTCCCTCAGAGTTTTCAGTGTTGTATGTCGCCCTTTCAGGATTTTTTTGATTACTTTTGATATATTTTTATTTTTTCTATGTTTTCGTGACTCGTTTTTCGGGGTTGGCACTATTTTTGACCCTTGGGTCATCACCTACATTTTCCTCTGCATAGTTAATAGCCTCCTCCCTGATGATCCTAGAGAGAGAATCCTCGAAGCTGTTGATTTCTGTGGTTTCCTTAACCTTGGAGACGATGGAGATATTGTCAGTATTGTAAAATTAATCATCGTCCATTGTTATTATTATTTTGCCAATCCAATATGCTGCCAGTGCAGTCAATAAATCAATCAGTTCAATGCGTATTCGAATTAGGGCTTTGGCTTGCGATAAGTTATCTCCACCTGCACGTTGCGAGTCATGTCCACCTCCTTCTCCTCCTTCAGCTCCACCTCCACCTCCTTGCCCTTCACCAGCTGAGCTATGGGATCATTTTCACTATCAGAAATGCTCCTTCGTAATGTTTGCTCTGGGGCAATAATGTAGCCTGACTTGGCATCTTTTGATTTCTAGATGCCGTCGAGCATGTCGTATTCAATTGTATTTTGGCCCTAGAGCTCGAAGATGAAGCATTTGTCCAGCTTATATGCAACTTTCTTTTGGGGCTGGATGGCCATTTGGAGTTGAACGTGCGACTACTTAACTCCCTAGCAGATCACTTGGAAGCTCTACGAGGGAATCATGAAGGATTATTTAAGCTGCACTTACTCACTATCCACATCAATGGGAAAAGAATAATTTTGGATTTCGTACTTTTAGTTACGGAGGTACTCCTCAAAATGCTTGTCGTTTTCAGTTCCAAGGGGAACCACTATTCTAGTCTTTCCTTATTTCTTGCTCTCTTTTTGAATCTGGTTATAATCCTCTTCGTTGACTAAAATTTAGAAGCTTGCGGAGAGAGGGTGCTCGACAGCTTGCTCTTTCTTGGTGATGAAGACTATTTTGGGTAGGTTTTAGACTGCATAGGGGATGACATTATTGACAAGTTTATTGTAGACCCAAAGGAACCCTACCTTCAAAGCCTAGAATGTCGTGGTGCCAGCCTTGGCTGCGAATTCAGCCGTATTGGCTGCAAATTTAGTGAGATAGGGGGTGACTATTTAATGCAAACTCTTCTTCTCCTCCTCCATCTTGCCGAATACCACCCTGTGCTTCTGCCCATCCTCGATGATTTTAGTCTGCTCATTGAAGAAGTGCATTTCCCTGGGTTGGTGGATCTTGGAGCGTTCGACATTGAAGAGGTCACTGTTATCGTCTTACATCTGATATTAATTACGATATGCAATAAGAGTGAGTAATAAGCTATGAGTGCTATAATAGGGTTAATGTTAGTGGTATAATCTGGCGATATTAATATAATAGCGATAATAGTAATTGGTATAATTATTATCTTCAACAATGAGCTACAACTTCAAAACAGTCAAGGCCATCCCTCCCTCCCACGAAATGATCAACATCGTTCTCTCTAAGACTCAAAGAAAAACACCCACAGTCATCCATCCTGGCTATGCTATCTCCAGGATCAGGTCTTTCTACATGAGGAAAGTAAGCAATTATTAATCCAGATCAAATTCTGCCAAGATACCATCAACGAGAGATTGCTCAATATCCTTGATAATTTCCCCAAGGTTGAGGATATCCATCCCTTCTACGGAGATCTATTCAACGTCCTCTATGATAAAGATCATTACAAGCTTGCCCTTGGACACGTCAAGGCCACCAAAAACATGATCGAAAACATGAGTCGAGACTATCTAAAACTCATCAAATACGCAGACTCCCTCTACAGGTGCAAATCACTCAAGAGGGCAGCACTCGGCAGAATGTGCACAATGATTAGGAAAATATCGTCGTCCCTCTCCTATCTTGAGGAGGTAAGGAAGCATATGGCCAGGTTGCCCACCATCAATCCTTACGAAAGGACTATCCTGCTCACAGGCTACCCCAATGTTGGCAAGTCAAGCTTCATTAACTGCGTCAGTCGAGCCAATGTCGAAGTCCAACCTTATCCCTTTACCACCAAGGCACTCTACATTGGTCACACTGAGTTCAACAATCTTAGATTCCAAGTAATTGATTCCCCAGGAATCCTTGACCACCAACTCTAAGAGATGAACACAATTGAGATGCAATCGATCACTGCCCTTGCCCACTTGAAAAGCTGCGTTATTTACTTTGTTGATCCCTCATAACAGTGCGGCTATTCAGTTTTATAGCAAATCCATCTGTATCACACCATTAAGCCCCTCTTCAAAAATAAACCAGTCCTTGTTGTTTTCAACAAAATCGACCTTAAAAGAGTGCAGGACCTCCCTCAAGAAAAAATTGCAGCCATTCAAGCCTGGATCGAGTAGAACAATCTCCCAACCATGTAGATCAGCACCCTTGAGAAGATCGGGGTTGAGTAAGCCAAACAAAAGGCTTGTGAGTGTGTAATGAACATAAAGCAATCAATACCTGAGAAATACAAGATTAAAGGAGAAGAGCAATATTTGAACGGAATGTATGTTTCTCAGCCAAAGAAGAGGGACAATGTGGAGCGACCAGCTGTCACAGTGGACTTCTCAATGAAGGTGGAACGTCCAAACATCAGGAAAATGTAGGAATAGAATGGAGGTGCTGGAGTATTTAACATACCTTTGCAAGAACACTATGTCATTCCTGAAGAATGGAAGTATGACGCTGTGCCTGAAATTTATAATGGTAAAAATATTGCTGACTTTGTGGACCAGGACATTTGGCAAAAACTATAGGAACTATAGCAGTAAGAGCTTTAGATCCTTGCTATGGAAGGACTAAAGATCGAAGATGATGACGCACCTCTAGTCGAAGAGGACGTTCAAGAAGCTTACAAGGAAATCAGAAGAAAGAAACACGTATTTAGAGAAGAACACTCCTTGAAGAAAAATAGAACTGCCTATCAAAAAAATAAAGATATTGAAGATGTAAAGTAGGCTATTGAGGAACAGGGTCTCGATGCAACTCTCGTTGAAGAGAGACTTAGAGATAGGAGCAGATCCAAGTCCCTTATTGCTTTGAAAAACGCCAAGAGAGGCGAAATGATGGACTAAGAGGCAGAGTAAGGATAAAGAGCACGATCCCGAATCAGATAGGCATCTCGAAGCCGAAGCAAAGGCTACAAGCGATAATTTTCACGATAATAGATAAAAGGAGCAAAGACAATAAACAAGCTTAGCAAGATATGGCGAACAAAGGACAAGAAGGGAGAGAGCGACCGCTTCATCGGCAACGCAATGCCTAGGCACTTATATTCGGGGAAGACAGGCAAAGGATCAAGAGACTATAGATGATGTATTGTAATTTATCATTCCTCATCTTAAATTTATTGTGAACAATAACCTATTAATAAAATTAAATCATTACAGGTATAATAAATTTAAAGTATTGAACCTGCTAAAATGAACAAAATTGTCAACTTCCTCAATGACACCCAGATGGACTCCAAGAGTGAAAAAATAATAGATGGGGATGTCAGCAACAATATCGTCTACGACAAGGTTGTGGAGTTCAATGCTATGCCAGTGGATGACAAGCAGATCTATCTTATCAAACTTACCCAACGTATGGCTAAAGTAAGAAAGCCTCACAAGCTCCTCTCTATCCTCCTCCTGCTTGATAGCATCTCTAAGTGCAATCCCAGACTTTCATATCCTAATGTCATGGTGTAATCTTTGGAGAGGGATGGCAAGAAGCAAAGTGTAGCCTTGCTCGCCATCATCAAATATTATCACTATTTCCAGCAATGCAATATTGCCAATAGATTCAACATTGAGACAACCAACCCAGAGGATGAGTTGTAGGAGGTGCTCAATTTCAGTGAGATCTCAGTAAAGAAGATTAATTAGTTTATGAAGATCAGCTTTGTATTCGAACAGGGCATCCTCCAACTACAAGATCATAAATTCCTGATCAAAGAGGTGCTCAAATCAATTCTTTATCGCTTTATGAACGATCTTAAAATACTCAACCTCTTTATTAAGAATAATATCGAGATTGTCCTACAAAAGACAGTGAAGCATCCCCTTGCCTTCAAAATCAACCACGTCTACGAACAGCTCATCAACATAAACAAAAACATTTATAAACTCTACAACTTCCACAAACTTATCCCTCTCCAAATCGAATACCCACCCTATTAGATTGATCTCTAACTTAACAGGCAGATCTAGCAGGCAGTTCGATAGAATAAAGCAGATAAAAGTAGCTGGTTTGATGTGAGCTAGAAGCAAAGCCAATACTAGGAGATTAATATAACTACATAATCCTTCCTCATTGAGGATGAGGAAAGAGGTTTAGTTTGATATGCATATGTTTATAAGTAATAAAAATCATGATGAAGAGGAGGGACTGTTTTTGGGAGTCCTTTCGCTGCTATAGAAGCAAACTAAAATAGAATGGCTAGCGTTCGTGCTTAGATTTTCTATGGAAAAGGTCTGTCCTTTTTTAACAGTTACTGGGTCTTTTACATCTGCTTACTCAATATCATCTACCATAATCCTTAAACTTGGCTTTTTACTCTTTTTTGCAATAGCAGTAAGTTCGATCTAGTTAAAGTTCTTTATTTACAGTCTGTGCTCCTTCATCTTCGATTAGTTTATTCCCAAAGAGTAAATTGATTGTCTTGGCTTTAAATTTATTGTTATCTTTATGTATAGTGAAGAAAAGTAGACCTTGTTTGTTGCAATACTCTCAACCGAGTTGAACCCTATTATCTCAAGAAAAGCAAAATTTTTAAGACTATTTATTCCTAAAACTAGGCCTTATTTGGAGTATACAACTTTTTAGTTCTCCCAAAAATTCAGGGTTTAGTGTCGAAATCGTTTGGGTCGAGTGTACATTTTCGGCGTTGATTATCTTCTGCTTATTATTTACACTTAACTCTTTTATTATTTCTTAAACTTTCTTATCTTTTGCTCTTAGGTGGCCAAAGTCTATTTTGTTGGCTTTGTTTATATTGTTTTCTTTGAGCCTTATGGTTATTTGTCTTTGCTTTAGTGATGATTGCTTTTGTTTCCTAAACTTTGGTCAATAACTCTAGCTACTTTGCTCTTTTGCTTGGTTATTTTTCTCTTGGGGACATTTTTAGACAGCTAGGTAAGCTTCTCCTTAGCTTTTGTTACTTTCTGCAATTATTATTTTGCCTGCGCTTTGCGTTTTTATCTTTACTATTACTAATGATCGACGATGTCCATCGGTTCAACCTCCCTTTAGTCTTACTATTACTAATGGATCACTAATTTCCTCTTTCTTTCGCTTTCATTCTCTCGAAGTTACGAGGGCAACACGTATTAGAACTCACCTGAAATACTATCTGTTGGGAATTTAATTCTGCCTCGATCATTTATCGTCACCCGCTTTGGCCGTACTTATGCCTCAATTATTTCCTTTGGCTTTGCTTTCTACTATATTTTCTAAGCTTATTTGTAAATGTTTGATTTTCTTGTATGTGCATCGCTCTTTCTTGACTATTTGTTATCATTTTTGCTTTCCTTTATTTTTACATTTTCACTATTTTTTTACTATACTTTCTTGTATTCTTCGTTGAGCAACTCTAATAGAAATTTTTATGAGTTTCTTGTATTTGCATATAGTGACTCTTTAGGTTTTATTTCTGAGATGGGAATGCTAAATGGACTAATGGGCAAATTTGGTCGTTAATTTTATGTATTCAAAGAAGGTTATTATTTGCTTAACTTCTAAAGAAGTGTTTACTTCTCCTTTTCGTGATATTTTGCCTTGGTCTTTGGAGGTTCTTGGTTTGAGGAGGGAACCTGCACAATTTATTTTGAATTGCCTGTTTCAACAAGGCTGGAGCTTTATAGCTTTGCGGGTGATACAGAGATAGATTCGTCATCGGAGATGGGGATTTCGATTTATCCTGAGTCATAGGTGATATAGTCCGACCATCTCGCAAACCCATCTTTATGCTTTTTCTTATCTTGCTTCTTCAATCGACTCTTTTGACTATATTATTCCTCATGTACCCGTCCTCAGCTTCCGAGTCTACGAATTTGAAATGTTCTGTCGTTCTCTCATCTCCCCTCATTCTCTATTTATTTCCTTGCTATTTCATAATAATACCACTTCGAAATGTAATATTTTTAAATTTGAATTTTGGCCAATTAACAAAACCCTTTCTCATATCTTTCCTTTCCTGTTGAGTTTAATCCCATAGAGTTATTATTTAAATGCCTAGAATAAGCAAATTTAAAGTTGTATTGGTGGGCGATCAGAATGTAGGGAAGACATCTATCATTTCCAGGTTTATACATGATTCCTTCGAGGCCACCTCCAATGTACGACTATATCTATCAAGCCAACTGTTGGAATTGACTTCGTGACGAAGACCATGCAGGTTGAGGGAGAAACCTTGAGGCTACAACTCTGGGACACAGCAGGGCAATAAAGATTTCGTGCACTCATTCCCAGCTATGTGCGTGATGCCGATGTATGCCTAATAGTAATCGACGTCAGCATACGCAGTTCACTTTAGGGAGTGGATAAATGGCTGGACTTCATTCGTGAATCGCGTGGACAAGATGCATTCATCTTCATGGTTGGCAATAAATCCGACCTCTAGGAAAGATAATTGACAAAGAATGAAATAGAAGAATACTCGTAAAGAAATAAATACCCTTATATTGAAGTCTCAGCCAAAACTGGCAATAATATACAAACACTTTTTAGAAGACTATCCTAAAGATTAATTGACAATAAAAATGGGGTTCATAAGGAAACCTCACAGATCATCCCAACCCCAAAAGTAAATGACAGCAAAAAGGAAAGCAACATCTCCATTTCTCAGAAGAGCGTAAGTGAGGGGAAGAAGAAGTCGAATTGTCAGTGCTGATATGTATATAAATACATTAGCAAGGTTAATCTTTCTTAAATCTGTAAAGGTGGAATTATAATTCTAGAGCGATAAGAATAGGTGATATCGGTGATAATATTATCTTATCTATT
>JACCDV011131794.1_pt1 | contig 12967 bp, 16 predicted proteins | sample 7446131 | NCBI WGS metagenome assembly JACCDV01 (sample SAMN15323448, study PRJNA562643) | freshwater metagenome | isolation source: river surface water | place: USA:Blue River Watershed | collected 2017-08-17 | reverse complement strand
GTTGCAACTGTCTGTCGGGCTTGTCGTTCGTCAAACTGCCACAGGTCACTTGTATCGTATTCGTGAAATTCGCGACCGCGGAAAGGGTCGTCCCCCTGAGATTTACGTTGATGGTATCAACTACTCCATCAATCCACTCACACTCGAAAGAGTGTAAAATACAGAAGTCCTCCTCGCGAGGACTTCGTTCTTTTCAAGGGCAGGAGAGTCGCATGAAACCATTAGAGCTACTATCGCCTCTATTGCGAGTGTATGAATCACGCATAGATGCCTCAGCGCGAAGATGCTTTCAAATAATGCATCTTGAGTATTGGGGCGATACGGCAGAGCCGAACGAACCGATTGTTGACGCTGGTGTCATCATTGAAGCGTATGTGAAAGATGGATTCATGGTGAGCGGGTTAGTGCCACCATTGGCTGCGCGTATTGCAATCACTTCCAAGCGTTCGAACAAGCAAGCGAGTGCGGTACTGCCATGGGTTAATCACGTATCACAGCTACTCGCACACGCCAGAAGTGAGCGATCGCAGTCATTTGTGGGTCTCACCTGTATGGAGCGCTTTCAAAAACTTCACACCTACACTGCGCTTCGCGTTGCACGGTGCCGGTCTATTGATCACCGCGCTCTTGCGGAATTTGGCTATCGTAAGAAAATGACGCTGAACGATATTCGTCTGGGCACCCTACGAGTATTCATCGAGAGGTGTATCGAATTAGACACGCCAGAAAGGAGTGTTGCGAGCCGCTCTGGTGAGGGCAGGCCCGGCATTGAGATTGGTGTACGCGCATCACATGCGGATGCAATCCATCGGGAGCCGCCGATCTCCTAAGGCAGAAATACAAAAAGCATCCCCCGCCATATGCATGGCGGGGGATTTTCTTTCACACGATTAGTGAGTGCTAGTGCTAGATCGGGGTGCGCACGTAACTTGCTACGAAAGCGACGCTGGATGCTGTGCAGACCATGCAGCGAACACGACACCGGCTGATACAGATACATTGAGTGACTCGCAGCGTGGGTGCATCGGGATAGAGAGAGGAATGTCGCAATGTGCGAGTGTCTTCTCACGGATACCGTCACCCTCATTGCCAAAGACAAATGCAGCGGGCGCATCGAATTTTTCTGTCGCGAGCGACTGACCCTTCATGGCGAGGCCATAAATCCAAAAACCCTTCTCCTTCAGTTTAATAAGTGCGTCGTTTACATTGCCGACTGCAATGAGTGGAATACGAAAGACCATGCCAGCAGAAGACTTCACCACAACGCCTGTGACATGTGCCTGGTGATGTTTGGGCATCAGAATCGCTGAGACTCCAAACGCAGCTGCAGAGCGTATGATTGCGCCAACGTTGTGTGGATCCTGTATTTCTCCGAGTATAGCAATAGCTGTGTCGGGTGACGGGGTTACGTCTGCAAGGTAGGTGTCAAATGGCACCATGAGCTTGTCGGCGTCGATAACAGCCGCGACGCCTTGGTGGGTGGCGTTGTCTCCGAGGAGTTTGTCAAGCTCGCGCATTTCCATGCTGTGCACCTGGATGCGTGTGTTGTGGAGGGTGCTGCGTAGGCGGTCATCAACAATCTCGGGTGCCAAGAGGGCATGCTTTATGACGTGTGGGGTATGCGCAAGAGCCTCCAGTACAGCGTGCTTACCGTATATGTACGTGGCGTCCTTGTGGCTAGATTTAGCGTATTGCATAGATTAGGCAGAGTATACACGTCTTTGGTAATCGGTATAGGTGGGTATTATCGAGGTCCCGTTTCTTGTGGGGTCGCTATTACTGCATCAAACTCTGCCTGAGAAAGGTACTGTGGTGTGTATGTGCCGCCTTTGGCTTGTATGTTTTTCATAAATGCACGCAGGTGGTTTCTGGAGCCTCTCTGCAGGTGGTTGTAGGTGGTGAGAATATCCGCTTGTGTCGTACCTTTTTTTAATACCTCGATATCGCGTATGTCCATTTCCTCAATGGCAGCTCCAACGGCGAGCGCGTCGAGTAGCGACAGGCTCCCTTTGGTTGTGTATGACGTATAGAACTGTTGCATTTCAGGCGCAGTAAACGAGCCTATGGTGTCATCTGATACTGGGTCTTTGATACCGTATCCCTTGAGTAGTGATTGCATTGCGTCCATGTGTGTTTGTTCTGATGCTGAAATGTTGGAGAAGATGCGCATGTTCCACTGTGACCCTAGTGTGGTGTATACATCGCGAGCGAGTTTTTCCTCCTCACGCATGCGTACGAGTCCCTTACTCTCAGCCTCAGACAGGCGAGCGGAGGGTGTTGCTGCATCGCTGCCCATGAGCCTAGCCGGACTCACTAGGTCTGCAGGATCTACGACATACTCGTCTTCGCTACTGTTGGTCGCTTGCACTAGTGGCACTGATCCAACATTGCCGACAAGCCCGCCACTTAGCTCATATGCGACAGTGATGCCGCTCGCGCGTAGTGTTTCTATAGCTTGTGCAGATCGGTTACCGGAGCGGCAGTATACAAAGTATTTCTTCAGGGGGTCTAGCTGTTCTGCACGTGAAGCGAAAGATGCGTCATTGAAATTCAGGTTAATAGCTCCTGGAATATAGCCCTCTGCAAATTCCTCAGGAGTACGCACGTCGAGAAGGACGGCGTCTTCTGTGTTCGCAAGTGTGCGCATGAAGTCTGCGCCAGGCAGCTGCTCTGTGCTGCTTGGTGAGGGAAGTGCGAGTAGTACGAGAGCGAGTGCAGATACAAGTGCAATCCCCGCATATATTTTTTGTTGCATAGAAAAAGTAATTAGTGTGAGGTGAGTAACTTTTCAAATGTCTCTGGTTGAAATCCGACGAGAATGTCGCCGTCAATGTCTACTACGGGTACACCCATCTGGCCGCTTTTCGATATCATCTCCATGGCCCTCGCATGATCCTTGGATACATCCACATCCTCAAATGCAATGCCTCGCTCCGTGAAAAAGTCCTTCGCGTAATGACAGTATGGACATGTCGGCGTTGAATACACAATGATTGATTTGCTCATAGTTAGATTTTGAAAGTGCGTAGCGCGTTGGTAATAGTGCTCACGTTCTTGCTCGCATGGCTGTAGATCACTTCCTTTCCAATCTTCCGGTAGCGAACAAGTTCCGCATCGCGCAAGACTTTGAGGTGTTGTGAGAGAGCTGATTGTGAAAACGGACACTGCTGCAACAGCTCCGATACGCTGTGTGGGGTGTTAAGGCAGTGTAGAAGCTTCAGTCGCTGCTCGCTTGCGAGTGCTTTGTAGATCTGGGCCATCTTCATGCATGTCATATTAGCAAATGCTAATATGACATGCAAGCCATATATGTGTGACCGCATATCAATCAGAGTGGGGAGGTGGGTCTGCTATCGATGTGCTGGGCGGAATCTCGATGACCTTGCATGTGTCCTGCTACATAAAAAAACCGTCACAACACAGAGTGTGTTGTGACGGGTGTACTGTCGCCGAAGAATGTTGTTAGGCGATCTTCTGGGCCTTCTTGATCAGGAAGTCGTTCTGCTCAAGAATGTATTCAGTTACTTCGGACCAGCCGAGGGCTGTGGCGATGACCGAGAACGCCAGCAGCAAGTGCCGCAGACATTCAAGACCTTTGCCTGCCCTGTAGCAGGCGTAGGCTCCGTGGAGCCTCACGCCGATGCCGGATTCCAGCTGGTTTTTTGCCCGCTGTTTCGCATCATCCAGATCCGGCTTGAACGGCACCTCCTGGGCGAGAGCCTCCGCAAGTGCAGGGCTCAGTCCGCCGATCACGGCGCCTTTATAGTCTCTTTTTTGTTTGTTGATTTCGTTTTGAAGCTGCGAAGGGTATAGTTCCTTGGCTATCGCTTGCACGAAAACTTCAATTGCACTTCTAATGCGAACTTCCATTTCCGTCTCCTTTTTGAGGTTCAACTACTATATCTATTATATCACTTCAGGATCTAATTGTCAACAGTATCAAGATGAGTTTGGGATGCATCGCTATTGCGCGTGGTTGTGCTATTTAGGTCACTATGTATTCAATCTTTTTGTCATCGCGAATGAGTGGCTCCCACATCGGTTTTAATTCCACAGCAAGTCCTCGATGTTTCATCTGTGAAGCAATGGTGAGTGCTGATACCAAGTCTATGATCAATCCCGCTTTGTTGTTGATGTTACGCGTGTGCATGGAAAAGGTCATGTCGAGAAAGTACCTACCGTCATCGGTCTGACATATCCAGTCAAACATTTGTGCATTATGAACTAGTGTCGGTCGTATGCCGTCGAAGTATAGGGAAGTGGGGTCGTCATATGTTCTTTTGGCGTGTGCAGTGCTCAGCTTCTCTCGTGTCTGCTCCTCGGTGAGCGCGACTCTGCCGACTGTTCGTGAATCTATGTGCATGTTGCTAGCCTTGGCCCACTGCATAAAAGCCTCCGCAAGCACTTCGCGGTTGGTTGCATATATACGAAACGGCGTATTGTCCGGGAGCTGGACGTACGTTGCGTCATCTCGTGTAGCCGTCAGTGCGGCGAGTATGGCTTCGGCTGCCTGCCTCTCTTCGTCCGTGTGTTTGCTTGCGTCTTGGCACTGCTCTAGGTGCTCAGTTGCGTTTCTAATCTGTATCTCGTATGCGTTGTCACTGTAATCTGGCGAGTTGAAGAGTGTCTCATATATTTGCGCTCTCGATAGAGACCCGTCTTGTAGAGCATGTAGTAACTTTTCCGCTGAGATGTGTCGCTGCTCCACACCTTCAAGTAGGGTGGTCTTTTCTACAAGTGATTCAATCAGTGTTTCCCGCTTCGACTCAGGTGTTTGTGGTCCTAGTGATTCCATGGCTGCATGGTATCACGACTGAGTCGCCTCTTCTTCATTGTCCGGCTCAGTTGCCTCATGGGTCGGGAATAGCCACCCAGCAGCGGGTTGAGAAAAACGCGATTTCGTTGTATGTTTGAATCCTGTTAAGTATAGGCCCTATCGTCTAACGGTTAGGACGGAAGCTTCTCAAGCTTCAAATCGGGGTTCGATTCCCCGTAGGGTCATGCAATAAAACAAAACGTCGCCGAAAGGCGATTTTTGTTTAGCATGACCCTAAGTAAAGTCTGGGAGACTTTACGTCGGGGAATCGAAGACCTTGTGAGCAGATTTTCGAGCTCGCGATGAAAATCTCCACAAGGTGTACTGATTGTAAGGATCGATCCCCGTAGGGTCACATTGAGACAGAAAGCCTGCTCAAGTGACCGTACCATTTCTCCGTCTGCCTGCCCCCCATTGTTCCCAAAAGAAAAGTCGCCTGACCCGTAGGGTAGGCGACTAAGTTAACTGCCGAGTTGGATGGATTTACGCGTCTGCGCGTTCTTCCTTCGACATCTTATGCAGGATTCGATTCTGCTCGTTGATGTATGCCGAGGCCTTGTCCCACCCGAGTGTGCAGCACACGGTGTCGAGTGCCAGTAGAATGTGCCGAAGGCACTCGAGCTGCATGCCTGCTTTGTAGCAGACGTAGGCTCCTCGCAGCCGCTGGCCGACTCCAAATTCCAGCCGTGACTTCGCGTTCTTTTCCGCTCGCTCCAGATCTGCCATGAAGTCTATGTCTAGGACAAGAGCTTCTTCTTGAGCCGGTGAAAGAACATTGGCGATGTCTCGCTTGCCGTGAAAGACGGCCCGCTGAAGCTCTACTTCACGTGCCTTTTCTAGGCGCCAGAAGTTCGAAACAGCGAGATCGGTCATCGTCTTGATGCCCGCCGAGACTTGCAACTCATTAAGCATGACTTTCTCCTTTCGGTAAGAACGGTTATATAATACACCATATTTTGACAAATGTCAATAAGGATGAGTCATGATACATCTGTATGCGCATTGAATCAGTCACTATTTCTTTGTTTGACCGACCGATGCTAGTAATGCTATCGACTATTGATGACGTATACTACTACCCATATGGAGTCCTACTTAATACTGCTTCTTGGTCCACTTGGTGTTGTGTTTGCCGTATTCGGCATCTGGCTATACCGCAGCGGTAAGAAAATAGAGGAGAGAGTCTACAAAGGAGCACCTGTAATGCCTGATTACCGTTCTCCGACTAAGTGGTTAGGCGTGTGGACGTATGGAGGTGTTCAGGATGGGTTCCCTTATGCACCGTGGGGTAGGTATAGTACAAAACCACTCGCGGTATTGAGCGTGCTATCTGGAATAGCGATGCTTGCTATGTTTACGATGTCCCTCATTTGAGAGTAAACGGGATCAACACCTCGATGATCAAGATAGTAGTGGAGGCTACGTATTCCAAACTGCTATTTGAATGAGATTCGCCATTTGATCCTCTCAGTGTTTCCAGATTTATATACTATACTTACTCCATGCTGGAGGCGTGGCAACACAAAGAAGGGCAGCGACATGACGAGAAGGTAGATAGATTCCTCGACGCGCACCCAAACATAAACTTCAAATCCATCAATGTTGGTGGTAGTACTGTTATCCTGTTTGAAGAGCAAGGTCTAGACCTAACGGACTTTGCGTTAATTGAGAATATTCTGGAAAAGCAGAAGGCTGTCGAAAATGAAGGCATCGTCAACAACTGTTATTTCATCGCGGTAGATGCTGTCGATGACGGTTTTGCGGATGGTGTTATGTCTGCTGAAGCTGGCGCATCCAAAGTAATTAACTTTGATAATCACGCTGTTAATGTAAAGCAGTTAGACGATGGAAGTTTTTTGGTAATGGACTTTACGGCTCCAGAGAATCAAGATCGACGTCGAGGAATTTTTAAGACGTTTTGCATACATACAACGCACAAGGAAGATGTTCTTACAATTCTGTCAGAATTTCACGGAGGAGAGTGGAGGGAGCTTTCAGAGGAGACGCTAGCAGAAATAAGAAATTTCAATAGACGTAAAGTGGCGTAGGGGTTTTATAGTTGGTTGCGCTTTGAAAAATTACATTCGCCCCGCAGCGTGTTGCGCGAGGCATAGGTTACATGGGTATGGTTACATTTTTAGCTTCCAATATTTGGATAGGTCGCGAGTGGCGCGAAAGCGCACAGAAAAGCGTGCTGTGTACCAGTGATGTTGGGTGCGACCTGCTATACTTGTTGCTATGCCTTCTCCTGGGAAGAGAAAGTCTATTTTTGGTGGTAGAGGATGGAAGATTCTATTCTCCTATTTGTTCCGCTACAAAAAGGAAGCAACACTGATTTTTGTACTGAGTATTATTTCAGCTCTCAGCAACGGTGTCGTGCCGTATTTTGTCGGGCAGTTTTTTGATGCGCTTATCGAGCCCCACACATTGCTACTCCTTGGAGTGATGGTGCCCACTTGGTCTCTCTTTCTTGGAGCGTGGCTCGTGTTGCAGCTCATGGCAAATGCAGTGGACTGGCTCTACGAAGTCGAAGAGAAGAAAGTAGGTACACAGCTAGAGGCTGATTTTTTGGTTGAAGCAACAAATAGATTGCTCCTGTTTCCAATGTCGTTTCATAAGTCCAGACGCATGGGCTCTACATGGGGGCGCATGATGAGTGCTCGCACAGGACTTACTGACATCACGATGCAGGTAGTGCTCCGACTCGCTCCCCAAGTGCTCTCCGTCATGATTGGTATGGGCATTGTGTTTTCCATTGAATGGCGGCTCGGCCTCGTAATGATAGCGGGAGTCGCGCTGTACCTCCTTCTCATGCTGCGTATCGTCCCGACCATAGTAGACCTGCAAAAGCAGTCGTATAAGAAATGGGACCAAGCGTATGATGTTGCCTATGAAGCGCTGTCACTTATTTCAAACATCAAGCAGGCAACGTCAGAGGAGTATGAAAAAAAGCGCATCACGCGCAAATTTGGCGTTGAGGTGGTGGAATCATGGCTCAAGGTAGAGCGCATCTGGAGTAGTATTGGATTCTCGCGTCGATTCATTATTGTGAGCACGCAGTTTATCGTGTTCGTATCGTCAGTGTGGCTCATACAGCAGAACGAACTCACGATTGGAGAGTTGATATCGTTGAATGCATACGCTGGATTCATCTTCGGACCGTTTGTTGCTATTGCGATGAATTGGCAGGTCATACAGAAGGGACTGGTCGCTATAGAGCGCGCAGATCGCATACTCAAGAATAAAGTGGAACCGCACTTCCTTGGTACGCGCACGGGTCCTAAAGAAATCCATGGCAAGGTGGCCTTTAAAGACGTTGTCTTTACCTATAAGAAAGGTAAGACGCCCATACTGAATGGGGTCTCATTTCATGCAGATCGAGGCGAAGTGGTGGCGCTTGTTGGAGAGTCTGGTGTGGGGAAGTCCACTGCTATGGAGTTGCTCTCAGGATACTACTTTCCGCAAAAAGGTAGTGTGATGGTGGATGGATACTCAACGCGGCGCATGGATCTCACCAAGCTCCGTGAAAGTGTTGCGGTTGTGGCACAAGAGGTTGCTCTCTTTAATGAGAATGTGCGCAACAATATTCGTTACGGCACCTTTAAGGCTACAGATGCCGAAGTTGAGCAGGCCGCGAAAGAGGCGCATGCTCATGAGTTTATTAGTGCATTTCCGAACGGCTACGATCAGAAGGTGGGTGAGCGCGGTATTAAGCTCTCTGTGGGGCAGAAGCAACGTATCGGTATTGCGAGAGCAATGCTCCGCAAGCCAAAAATACTCATTTTGGATGAGCCTACCTCTGCGCTCGATGCCAAGACTGAGAAACTTATTACTGAGTCACTGGAGAAGCTCATGCAGGGGCGCACGACATTTATTATTGCTCATCGACTGTCGACGGTGCGCAAAGCTGATCGCATCTTAGTATTTAAAAAAGGAAAGATAGTTGAGCAGGGAAGGCACGAGGAACTTCTGAAAATTCCTGACGGCGAGTATCGACGATTGTACGAGTTTCAAGTGGGACTCCACTAAAAAAGCCTCCTATGACGGAGGCTTTCGTGCAAACAGGTCTCCCTGTTGCGATGGTTCGTATGACGGGGCTTTCTTTTTGCCGCGTTGGTATCCACGGACTACCGCAGACATGAGTTCATCTGCTTTGTGTGTGCATAGTGCAAACAACTTTCTGTCGTTGATAAACGGCCCGCTCGCAAAGTACCGCGTGATGTATCCTTGCTCACATCGCCGGAAGCGCCACTCAGTGCCGCGAACGCGGAAATGAATGTCACCACCCGTCGCGTACAGTACGCGTATTTCCCCAGGATACTCAGCTTCATGCTCCGCCAGTGCCTCGGGACTCAGTCGTTGGTGTTGCATCTCGTAACTCCATGCTCGATCTACTCACATGAGAGCATGTCTATACATCGAGAGCAAGCTGTGTCCCTACGGGCACAGGTGTGTCTCGCTGTGATGCAAGGTGTGCAGTACTTGTGGCCGCTCTCATGCGCATGATCTTCTGCACTTCTCGGCCATATGTGAAGAGAGCTTGCCTGTAGACGTGCCTCAGGTCTCCTTCAAGATCGAATGATTTGAGTGTGGACTTGATGGCTCGTGCGTACCGCCCCTTCTTGAAACGATCTCTGTCGCTTGTGTGAAGGACAGTGAGTAGAAGCTCGCGGAGGACTGACTGTTGAAACAGTCGGTGGTCCTTTGCGTGTGCAAGTGAGGTGACAAGAAAAGCAATTTCATTGATGCGCATTCAGTTTCTCCTTGATCGTAGAGGTGAAAGGAAAGAGCGACCGTTGTGGCCGCTCTTTTTGTCGTTGAGCATTCAGTCTAGTCTAGGTGGAAATACTGCTCGTCAAATGTTGCCTGAGTGATTTCGCCAGCATCAAGTTGCGATTGTAGTAGACCATTATGCAGCTCCGCTGCCTTAATGTCTTTCACAAATTGCCTCTTGTCTGTCTCGTACCGTTTGCTGATGCCCGATTCTCGTCCACCAGCAGCGCCTAGTCTGCGCAAAGCCTCAGTGTCGCCCTCTTTTATTTTCATCTTGACGATCTCTGGAACAGCCATATTGTTCTCCATGTTTCGTTGCATAAAGACCTTTTTAATATTATACCACTACACTCAAAATATGCAAAGCCGCCACAAGATACTGTGGCGGCTAACTTCATGCACGCTTTTCTCGGGTTGCTTCCGGATCGTTGGGTAGTACCAGCTCTCGGATTCGGAGCACGGAAGGGCTTTTCCTGAGTATGCGCCGAATACGTCTTTCGGGGCGGTCACCCTTGCGGTCGTACTTGGTGAGCCATGTGTCCTGTTTGTCATTGAGAGCAATGCGCAGGCTGAGCGGTGTTATGTCCAATAGGTTTGCGATGTGCGCTGCAAACTCAGGTCCCATGATAAGGGGTGTCTCGATGAGTAAGGTCTTTACTACCTTACCCTCGACGCGCATCTTCTCAATAATGATGCGAATCTCTGCACGAGGTGGGTAGTTGCCACAGTCTTTACCACCCCAAAGTACGAGTAGGGCACTCATGACATACCTCCATCTGTTCTGCCCGTAAGTATGCCACGGGGCACTCTAGGCTACTAGTGCCTATGCAAATAGCGCTTCCGATACCGCTTTCACGTCGGCGCCGTCAGCTTGGCCGGCACACTCCTTCATAACTGCACCAATAAACTTACCGATATCTTTTTTGTCGGTGATGCCGAGTTCTTCTTTTTTGCGCAGAGCGATTACCTGTATGGCTTCTCGGGTCATGAGTGCTGGAAGATACGCTTCGAGCACTACGAGTTCTACCTTTTCCTTATCCGCGAGGTCTTGGCGATTGCCTTTTTCAAATTGCTCTATAGAGTCTTTGCGCTGCTTCACTCCACGCTTGATAACGGCACGCATCTGCTCATCTGAGAGCCACTCGTCAGGCTTACGCATGCTTGCTACGAGCTCGTTCATAGCAGCGGTCGCAAGGCCACGGAGTACTAAGAGGCGGACTTCGTCGCGCGCCTTCATTGCTGTCTTTATTTCCTCCTTGATTTGCTGATGTAGGGCCATGGCAATAGATTACGCAATAATTGAGTCATCATAGCAGATTCGAGAGAGAAGCGAATAGGGTATAATCTTTCCATGGAAATACTGCTCGGTGTACTCATAGTGCTTTTGATTGGTGTGTTGGCCTTTTTGTTTGTGCTCTATAAGCGGATAAGTGCCCCTGTAGAAGAGAAGCCTGATAACAGCTTGATGCTGCTTCAGCAGCAGATGCAGGAGATGTCACGAGTGCTCGATGATCGCGTGCGCAACATGACCAGCGAAATGCGCGAGTCTATGTCCTCGCAACTCACTGCGTCGCAGAGACTTATTCGCGACACCAACGACACGATGGTGAAGCATTTGACCGACGTAACCAAGGGCGTGACAGAAGCTAATGAGGCAAGTAAGCAAGTCTTTACTATTGCAGAGCAACTTCAAAATCTTGAGAAGGTACTCAAGAATCAAAAGCAACGCGGCAACTTGGGTGAAATGGCACTTGAGCTCGTGATGTCCAACATTTTGGCACCAACACAGTACAAACTGCAGTATCAGTTTCCGGGTGGTGATACTGTCGATGCGATTGTTATGACCAAAGAAGGCTTCATACCTGTAGATGCTAAGTTTTCGCTCGACAATTACACGCGCGTCACGATGGAGGATGATCCACAGCGCAAGGAAGTCCTCGAGAAGGATTTTAAAAACGATCTGAAAAAACGCATCGATGAAACAGCGAAGTATATACGACCACAGGATGGCACTTTGCCGTTTGCCTTCATGTTTATACCAGCAGAAGGTATCTACTACGACCTACTCATTAATGAAGTTGGGTCTGTAAAAGTGAACACACGCAATTTAATTGATTATGCGTACAAAGATAAGCACGTCATCATCGTTTCTCCGACCACCTTTGCTGCATATTTGCAATCAGTGCTGTATGGCTTCCGTGCGTTTAAGGTAGAGGAATCTGCGAAACAAATAGGGAAGCAGGTGGAGGAGCTGTCCAGACACCTCAAGGCGTATGATGAGTACTTTAGAAAAGTGGGCAATGCACTCGGTACCACTGTTGGGCACTACAATGCTGCCTCGAAAGAGCTCGGTAAGATTGATAAGGACGTTCTGCGAATTACTGGGGAGCGCATAGGCATTGAGGGAGGGGTCATAGATAAACCCGAGAAGGACGACGAATAGGTGTCGTGTATAAAAAACGTCCGCTCGAATGAGCGGACGTTGCCTTTTGTGTCTAGATGATCCAGTTGATAACTCGAACGATGTCGCTCATGAGCGCCCATACCACGAGTGTGAAGAGTATGAGTGCACCAGAAATTTGGGCGATGTGGCCGAATTTGCGATAGATGTTTGGCATGAGTCGACCAAGTGTCGTCATTGCTATGTGTCCACCATCAAGTGGAAACAGTGGCAGCAGGTTTGAAAGACCGATGGCAAGAGAAAGATTGAATCCGACCATGAGTGGTCCCAGTATTGGATCTGGATGTGCAGACAAGATGTTGCCACCAAGCTGCGTAACGCCAATTGGTCCCGCCATAATTTCGGCTGCTTGTTTTGCAGTCTGGATGTTCCAGATTGCGCTTCCCACAAGCCACAGCACGCAAATGCCGAGTATGGGATACAAATAGCTGCTGACGTGGTGATTATAGTGCCACAGGCAGAATGAAATGGTGCCTATGAAGACTGCGAAGAGTACAGAATCAATACTAATCGCCACAACCTGCCATACATTTTCTGGTGGTATTGTCGCTCTAAAGAGCCAGGTGTAGCAATACGCGAGTGTGATAAGTATGAGCGCGTATATGAGGTTTGCCGTCACACCGGCGCCACTGATATCACACTGTGCGTGTGCCGGCAGTTGCTTCATCTTTGCTGTCCCAGCGTCCGTCGTTAAAACGAATGCGCCAAATGGAATCCAGCGAACATGGAGTGGTGTTTGGCCAAATGCGCTTGGCCATGTGCCACGCCACGCAATTGGTCCAAGGCCGACGAGTGTAATTTCCTGCATCTCCACGCCCCACTTGCGCATCTTAAATGCATGCCCAAGTTCGTGGACACAGAACGCAGCAAGCACGAGGACGATGGCCGCGAGCGCCACAAGTACCGGCATGGCCTTT
>JACCDV010578006.1_pt1 | contig 12968 bp, 11 predicted proteins | sample 7446131 | NCBI WGS metagenome assembly JACCDV01 (sample SAMN15323448, study PRJNA562643) | freshwater metagenome | isolation source: river surface water | place: USA:Blue River Watershed | collected 2017-08-17 | reverse complement strand
TGTCTGCGCTCATGTTCTGTCCTGCATTTCAAAGTAAAAACGTGTCAAAAAAAAACCGCCGGTAAGGCCGGCGGTTGGTTTGGGAGTTCGGATCGTTTGGGTACGCTCAGATCTCTCGACCGCCGGTAAAGCGCGAGAACCAAAAGTAACCAAAGTAAAAACGAACTGCTGTCATGGCATTAAATATAGCACAAGGCCTTGCCCTTCTAAGACCGCTTGAACTTAGGCTGTTCCCCCAACCGTTAGGCCATCAATCCGCAAGGTAGGCTGCCCCACACCCACTGGCACGCTTTGGTCTTCTTTGCCGCAGGTACCCACGCCGGAGTCGAGCTGCATGTCGTTGCCAATCAAGCTCACGCGTGTCAATGCATCAGGGCCGTTACCCACCAAGGTCGCGCCTTTGACGGGGTATTGGATCTTGCCGTTTTCCACCCAGAACGCTTGACTGGCGGAGAACACAAACTTGCCAGAAGTGATGTCCACTTGGCCACCACCGAAGTTCATGGCGTACAAACCCTTCTTGAGACTGGCCACAATTTCTTCAGGCGACTTGTCGCCAGCCAACATATAGGTGTTGGTCATACGAGGCATGGGCACGTGGGCGTAACTTTCACGACGACCGTTACCCGTGGGTTTGACACCCATCAAGCGAGCATTCATGCTGTCTTGGATATAGCCTTTCAAAATACCATCTTCAATCAGCACATTGCATTGGCTCGGGTTACCTTCGTCATCCACATTCAAAGAGCCACGGCGGTCAGGAATCGTGCCGTCGTCCAAGACAGTCACACCTTTGGCGGCCACGCGTTGACCCATGCGCCCACTGAAGGCACTTGAACCCTTGCGGTTGAAGTCCCCCTCCAAACCATGACCAATGGCTTCGTGCAACAAGATACCTGGCCAACCTGGACCCAAAACAACGCTCATCTCACCCGCGGGGGCAGGACGCGCATCGAGGTTGGTCAATGCACATTGCACCGCTTCGTTCACATAGCTTTGCACCAGTGCGTCATCAAAGTGATCGAGTCCAAAACGGCCACCACCGCCGGCTGAGCCCACTTCGCGACGGCCGTTTTGTTCAGCAATCACGGTCACGCTCAGGCGCACGAGGGGCCGGACATCGGCAGCCAAAGTGCCATCGGCACGCGCCACCATCACCACATCGTACTCACTGGCCAAACCGGCCATGACTTGAATGATGCGTGGATCTTTGGCGCGGGCCATTTGCTCGACACGGCCAAGCAACGCCACTTTCTCCGTGCTATTGAGCGAGGAAATCGGATCTAAGCCACCATACAAAGTACGGCCAGATGCCACTTTTCGTGTGGGCACTTTGACACGACCACCTTTGGCAGCGGCACCAATGGTGCGCACGGTGCGTGCGGCATCCATCAAGGACGCTTTGGAAATATCGTCGGAATACGCGAAAGCGGTTTTTTCGCCACTCACCGCACGCACACCGACGCCTTGGTCAATGCTGAAGGAACCCGTTTTAACAATGCCCTCTTCCAAGCTCCAGCCTTCGGCACGGGTGTATTGAAAGTACAAATCAGCTTCGTCGACCTTGTGCGCCTTGATCTCTGCCAATGTTTTGGCCAGGTCGGTTTCGTCCAACCCAAAGGGCGCTAACAACAGTTGACGGGCAATGGCCAATCGCTCAAGGGTAGGTTCGCGTGAAATCATGGCGGAATTATGACTGCACCAACTGCTTAGCCTTGGCGACCGACATCAATATCCCTAAGCCCAGTCCCAGTGTCACCATGGCGGTTCCGCCATAGCTGATGAACGGCAGAGGCACACCCACCACAGGCAACATGCCGCTGACCATACCCATATTGACAAAGGCATAAATGAAAAAGCTCAAAGTCACGCTACCTGCCAGCAAACGTGCAAACAGGGTGGGGCCTTCAACCGCAATTGCAAAGCCACGCAAAATCAAAAAGATAAAGCCAGAAATCAACAACAAATTACCGACAAGGCCGAACTCCTCACCAAACGCTGCAAACACGAAGTCGGTCGTGCGCTCAGGGATAAAGTCCAGATGGGTTTGGGTGCCCTGCATGAACCCCTTTCCCCAGAAGCCGCCTGAGCCAATCGCGATCATGCCTTGGATGATGTGAAACCCCTTACCCAAAGGGTCTCTAGACGGGTCTAACAAAGTGCAAATCCGTTGCTGTTGATAGTCGTGCAGAACCGGCCAGCGAAAGCCATCGGCGCACAAAGTGGGTTCAAATAAAACCACCAATCCAACACCAACCACTCCTAAGATGATGGGGGGTACGATGAGCCACCAACTCAAACCCGCAAAGAAAATCACGGCCAAGCCTGCTGACAGCACCAAGATAGAGGTTCCCAAGTCAGGCTGACGCATGATGAGACCGACAGGCACCATCAGCAACAAACCAGCCACCAAAAAGTCGAGCGGACGCAACTGGCCTTCTCTCTTTTGAAACCACCAAGCCAACATCAAAGGCATGGCAATCTTCATGATTTCACTGGGCTGAATCACGATACCGATATTGAGCCAACGACGTGCGCCTTTTTTGGTCAAACCAAACAAGGCCACGGCGATCAGCAAAGCGACGCCCACGGTGTAAAGCGGCACGGCAAAGGCCATCAAGCGTTGCGGGGGAATTTGGGCCACCACAAACATGATGAAACCCGCAATGAGCATATTGCGCCCATGGTCAAAAAACCGAGCGCCGTTAGCAAAGCCAGACGAATACATGGTGAGCATGCCTGCACAAGCCAACAAAAAAATGCCAAATGCCAAAGGCCCATCAAATCCTTTGAGTAAAGGCTTCAATCTTTGAAATGGGCTGGCTTTATGAATGACGGTGGGCATGCGCCGATTATCCCCTGTCACGCCACAGCTCTGACGCAGGCTGCTAGCATTTGACATGCCCTTAACCCGAATGTCCCAACCGACCATGAAGACCACCACCTGTGTACTTTATTTACATGGGTTTCGCTCTTCACCCAACTCCACCAAAGCACGGCAAGTTGCGGCGGTCATGGCCTCACAATTTCCTCACCTGACTTGGTGGTGTCCACAGTTACCGCCCTCGCCCCGAGCAGCCGCCCAGCTCATTGCAAATGGCACAGCTCACTGGCCTGCAGACCGCATGGCTGTAATCGGGTCGTCACTGGGTGGGTTTTATGCCACGTGGCTGGCAAGCCAACGCGGCTGTAAAGCCGCATTGCTGAATCCAGCAATTGACCCAGCGCGCGATTTAGCCAAGTACATCGGCGAACAAACCGCATGGCATGACCCAGCCGAGCGTTTTTACTTTACCCCTGAATTTGTCGATGAGCTACGTGCCCTAGAAGTCGGCCCCTTGTCACACCCCGAACGCATCTGGGCACTGATTGCCAAAGGTGATGAAGTATTGGACTGGCGCGAAATGACCGCCCGATACCCGGGCGCGCAGCAGTTGGTTTTAGAAGGCGGCGACCATGCCATCAGCAACTTCGACCATCACCTACCCGAGCTGTTGAATTTTCTAGATTTGCAACCATCCAACTAGGTGGAGCGTGGGACAATTGCACCCATGTATGCATTGTTTGAAGAAGCTGGAAAATTCCAGACGGGGCGCATTCTTTCTGAAGCAGAGAGCTCGGCCCAAATCGAGCTGGATTCTGGCAAACGCGTCAAGGTCAAAGCCGCCCATTTATTGCTCAAGTTTGAGAAGCCCTCACCGGCCGACCTCATGCGCGATGCACAAGCCTTAAGCCCTGACATTGAGCTCGATCTCGCGTGGGAATTTGCTCCAGAAGATGAGTTTGGTTTCGCAGATCTCGCCCGCGAATACTTCAGCACCCAAGCCACGCTCGTCGAACAGACTGCCGCTCTGTTTCGCTTGTACGAAGCCCCGCACTACTTTCGCCGCGCGGGGAAAGGCCGCTTCAAAAAGGCCTCTGCAGAGCTGATTGCGCAAGCGCTGGCTGGCATCGAAAAGAAAAAACAAATCCAAGCGCAAATCGAAAGTTGGGCCGCCGAATTGGGCCAAGGCACTTGCCCTGATCCAATCCAGACACAGCTCTACAAAATCTTGTTCAAACCCGACAAGAACGCGCCCGAGTACAAAGCCGTGGTCGAAGCCGCACGTGCCACACAGACCGCGCCACTGGCTTTACTGCAAAAAGCAGGTGCCATCACCTCCGCATATCAATTCCATTGGCAGCGCTTTTTGTTTGACAACTTTCCCAAAGGCACAGGCTTTCCACACCTTCAAGCACCTGCAATTGCCGACGCTTTGGCTGTGGCCGAAGTCAAGGCATATTCGATTGACGACTCACAAACCACCGAAATTGACGATGCTTTGTCTGTGCAAGGCCTGGGCACAGGCACCGTCACGCTAGGCATTCACATCGCTGCGCCCGCACTGGCGCTCAAACCAGGTGACGCCATTGATCAATTGGGTCGTCAGCGTTTGTCCACCGTTTATATGCCGGGCTACAAAATCACCATGCTGCCCGATGAGGTCGTGCAAACCTACACCTTACAAGAGGGGCGCGACTGCCCTGCAGTGTCTCTTTACGCCACATTTGACGAAACCACCCTGGCTTTACAGGCCACTCAAACGCGGGTGGAACGAGTGCCCATCGCTGCCAACTTGCGCCACGACCAACTCGATGCCATCGTCACCGAAGCATGGCTGCAAGACGAATCATTCACGCACGCCGCAGGTACAGCAGAACCGGCCATGCCCCGCGCACAACTGGCGTTTTTGTTTCGCTTGGCCAAACACCTCAAGGCACAACGCGAATTGGTGCGCGGCAAACCCGAAACCTTCAACCGCCCTGATTACAACTTTCGCTTGGTCGGCAACGACGGTCGCGAACCCACCGGCGATGAGAGCGTTCAAATCAGCATCCGTCAACGCGGAGCCCCCCTTGATTTGATGGTGGCAGAGGCCATGATCTTGGCCAACAGCACATGGGGCAACTGGATGGCAGAGCTCGGTGTGCCCGGTATCTATCGCAGCCAAGCCAGCCTATTGCCTGGCGTCAAAGTACGCATGGGCACCAAGGCCTTGCCACACGCAGGTATTGGCGTGCCCAGCTACGCATGGAGCACCTCCCCCCTGCGTCGCTACACCGACTTGGTCAACCAATGGCAAATCATTGCCTGTGTCAAACACGGCAGCACAGCGGCATTGGCCGCACCGTTCAAGCCCAAAGACGCAGCGTTGTTCTCGATCATTTCTGCGTTCGATGGCGCTTACGGTGCGTACAACGCGTACCAAAACGGCATGGAGCGCTTCTGGACACTGCAGTACCTGAAGCAGCACAACATCACCGAACTCAGCGCCACAGTGTTCAAAGCCTTCCCGGGTCAACCGCCGATGGCCCGTGCTGATGACCTGCCCTTGGTCTTGCCCATTCTGGGTGGCGGCGATTTACCACGGGGCGCACAAGTGCAGTTACGCCTGAGTGCCATTGACGACATCAGCCTCGACATCAGTGGCCATCTCTTGCATGTGCTCGAAGTCGATACGCCGCTCGACGCGCCAGAAACCGAAATGACTGACGACGACGAAGATAGCGCGGCAGGCCCCATTGCTTTAGCCATGGATATCGACGAGGCACCCACGACGGAAGGGTCAAGCACTTGATGTTCTCGCGTTTGTCATGGCGAAACTGGTCGAGGCTCCAAAAAGCCTTGTTCATCTCATTCGTTTTTCATGGCGCGCTGCTGACACTTCGCATTGCTGACCCTGAACGCTTCGACCGCCTGTTCAGTGACGCACCGCTGGATGTCATTCTGGTCAATACCCGCGCGAAGGCCGATGCACCCGACAAGGCGCAAGCCTTGGCGCAAACACAATTGGCAGGCGGCGGTGAGCTCAAAAGCGGGCGGGCGGCATCGCCACTGCCCACCGCAGGCACCACCTCCGTGGGGGAAATGACCGAGTCGATGCAAAGACAAGTCGCTGCCATGCGCAAAGAACAGTCCTTGCTATTGGCACAAGTGAAAAACCTGCTCGCCCAACTACCTCCGCCACACCCTCAAAAGTCGCAAACTGAGCAAGACGCCATCGAGCAAAAGCGCCGTCAATTGCTCAAGCTCTTGGCGGAAATTGAGCAACGCATCAACCAAGACAACGCACGCCCTCGCAAGCACTACGTGAGCCCCGCCACCAAACAAGTGGCGTATGCGCTTTATTACGACACCTTGCGTCGAAAAATTGAAGATCGTGGCACACGCTACTTCCCTGCCACCAGCAGCGGGCAAAAACTCTACGGCGAACTGACCATGATCATCACCGTCAATACGGATGGCCGTGTACTCGCGACCGAAGTGGTGCAAAGCTCAGGCAATGCCGATCTCGACCGTCTCGCCCAAGCCATCGCCACAGCAGCAGGTCCTTTCGGCGAATTCACTGAAGAAATGCGTCGACAAGCTGACCAACTTGCCGTTGTCTCTCGGTTCATTTTCAGCCGTGATCATGTGTTGCAAACCCAAGGCGGCGAAGCGCGATGAACACCACACCTCTTCGCCCCTGGTTGCGCTGGTTATTCCTGGTAGCCATCGCATGGCTGGGTTTACAAGTGTTCTTCTTGGCGCGCATCGCGCTGATGGCGCATGTCGCTCCTGAGTCAACAACGTTTGAACGTTCGGAGGCGTCACGTATTGTGCGCACCCAAAACCGCTTGCCATGGCGCCAAGACTGGGTGCCTTATGCAAAAATTTCCAACCATCTCAAACTTGCAGTGATTGCGTCAGAAGACGACATCTTTGTCCAACACGATGGCGTGCAGTGGGATGCCATTGAAAAAGCATGGGCTAAAAACGCCAAAGCCGAATTGCAAGCCAGTCAAAACGCAATGGGCAAATCCAGTCCAAAGATCATTGGCGGCTCCACCATCACCCAACAATTGGCCAAAAATTTATTCCTCTCGGGCGAACGCACCCTCATTCGCAAAGGCCAAGAGTTTGTGTTGACCTTGATGTTAGAAGGTTTACTCAGTAAACAACGAATCTTAGAGATTTACCTCAACCATGTGGAATGGGGTGAGGGCATTTTTGGCGCTGAAGCAGCGGCACAACATTATTTTCAAAAGCCTGCATCTCAGCTCACGCCGTGGGAAGCGGGTCGCTTAGCCGTGATGCTGCCGCGCCCCAAACACTATCAAAAATTTCCGCAGTCTGAATACCTCTCTGGGCGTACTGAAATCATTCTGACGCGCATGGGCAGAACACAGGTGCCTTGATGCGTATTCTTGGCATTGACCCCGGTTTGCGTACCACCGGATTTGGCGTGGTGGAAAAAAACGGCAGCCAATTGGTGTATGTCGCCAGCGGCACCATCAAAACCAATAAGCAGGAACAAGGCAATTTGGCTGACCGTTTGAAGGTCTTGTTCGATGGTATTCACGAAGTAGCCGAACGCTACAAACCCGACACCTCTGCTGTGGAAATCGTGTTTGTCAACGTCAACCCTCAAGCTACGTTGCTTCTCGGGCAAGCCCGTGGCGCGTGCATCACCGCCTTAGCTACCTGCAACTTGCCAGTGGCTGAGTACACCGCCTTGCAAATGAAACAAGCTGTTGCAGGCCACGGCTTAGCCAAAAAGGAACAAGTGCAAGAAATGGTCAAACGCTTGCTCAACCTGCCCGGGCTGCCCGGCCCCGATGCTGCGGATGCCCTTGGCATTGCCATCACTCACGCACATGCAGGGCACTCGATGGCTAAGCTGGCTGTTGCGGCTGATTTACAGCGCAGCACCAGCGGTATGTACAAAGCAGGTAGAAGTCGGTGACTCCGATGATCTCTTAGTCTCCATTAAAAGCGGGCAAATTCAGCTCAACTAAGGCTCCGCCCTCAGTGGCATTGGTGATACGCAAACTGCCTCCATGCATTTCAGCAATCGTGGTTGAAATTGACAAGCCAACTCCCAGTCCATCCGCTTTGGTTGTCACGAACGGATGACCCACTTGATCTTGCATCGTCTCGTTCAAGCCGGGACCACTGTCTCTCACACGCAAAATCACACGTTGCTCGACACATGCCAAAGTGACACAAATCATGCGCTGACTTTTGTCGGCCATGGCTTGTAACGCATTGCGATACACATTCAAGATGATTTGTGATAACTGAATCTTGTCACCATGAACAAGGCAGTCGGCCGCATCAAAAGCCCATTCAAATTTGACATTGTGTCGACGTATATCGTGTGAAAGCAAGCTCTGAACATCACGAACCAAGATCTTCATATCCACCAGTTCACGCTTGCCACGCGTAGGGCGAATGAAGTTGCGAATTCGCTCAATCAACTCAACCGTACGTGTGGCGCTTTTTTCCACTTCAGCCGCTGAGTCAGCGATTTCTTTGAAGTTTTTTTCTGGGGATTGCAAACTCGTTTTGATGGCTTGTGTATCCATCAAGATCGCAGTCAGGGGCTGACTGAGCTCATGCGCAAAGGAGTACGACATCGCCCCCAAAGTTCGTTGCCGTTCGAGCTGTGCAATCTGTTCAGCCAAACGTGCGATTTCTTCTTGGCGCACACGTTTTTCAGCCTCTGCAATGCCACGTTTTGCGGCCAGCTCTAAAAAGATACTCAAGAAAATAAAGCTGCCGACCACCGAGATCAGCAGACCAATGATGACCGTCAAGATGCTGTCTATCCCCTGTGCGATTGCATCGGGATCAGCCAAGCCCAAGACCACACGAATCATGCGAGCCAAAAGAATCAGTGCTGCCAAAACATACACCAACGATAACCAGCGTGCATTGGCTAAATTAAATTTAAGAGAAATTTTTCTGGCCCAGTAGGCAATGTAGAAAAATGCGCCCACATACATCGTCGTGGCCCATACAAAACGCAGCGGCGCACTCTCTAGGACAAGCCGAAAATACTCAAAGACCAACACCCAAACAATGAGGATGCGCACCAACCATTTCACCTTCCACTCTTTTTGAAGTGCATGGCGTAATGCCGTGGCTTGCATCCACATACCTATCCAAGCTAGGGTGTTGGCTAAGGTGTAAGTGAGCCACAGAGGTACGTGAGCTCGGGCGGCAATCAGCAACATGCCCACAGCAAAAATCCCACCACCCAAACACCACAGCCAAACTGTTTGAGAAGCTTGGTGTCTCAGCGCCAACCAAACCACGAAAGGCAAAAAGATGTACAGCAAGCCGATGATGAAAAACGCTGTCGGTGTGTGATACATCTCAGACTCTCAGCGCTTCATGTGCTTCTAAAGCGTCCCTGAGGATATTTACCAAGCAGGTGCTAATTGCGCTAATCCGGGTGGCGCTTGGCGCGCATCCTCGAATGTGACTACCTCATAGGCATCAGGTTGACTGAGCAACTCGCGCAACAGCAAATTATTCATGGCGTGACCCGAGCGAAAGGCGACATACGAAGCCAACAAAGGTTTGCCAATCAAATACAAATCGCCCATGGCGTCGAGAATTTTGTGCTTCACAAACTCATCGTCATAACGCAAGCCATCGCTGTTCAACACCTTGTAGTCATCCATCACGATGGCATTGTCCAAGCCACCACCTAAGGCCAAGCCATTGGCACGCATCATTTCCACATCGCGGGTGAAGCCAAATGTGCGTGCGCGTGCAATATCACGCGTGTAAACATCGGTATCCATGTCGAACACCACACTTTGGCCGGTGGAGTCCACCGCTGGGTGACGGAAGTCAATTTCAAAGCTGAGCTTGTAGCCGTGGTGTGGCTCTAACCTAGCCCACTTGGCATTGGCACCCTCGCCCTCTCGTACTTCAACAGACTTCAAAACTCGGATGAAGCGTTTAGGCACGTTTTGCTCAACAATGCCTGCACTTTGCAACAAAAACACAAATGACGAAGCGGAACCATCCAAAATCGGCACCTCTTCGGCGGTGATGTCAATGTAGAGGTTATCAATACCCAAGCCAGCACAGGCAGACATCAAATGCTCCACCGTGAACACCTTCGCGCCCCCCTTGGAAATGGTCGAGGCCAAGCGTGTATCCGTCACGGCCGTGGCGGTAATCGGAATATCCACAGGCTGTGGCAAGTCCACCCGACGAAACACGATACCTGTGTCGGCTTGCGCAGGGCGCAGTGTCAGCTCCACGCGTTGACCGCTGTGAAGACCGACACCCACTGCTTTGGTGAGAGATTGGAGGGTTCTTTGTTTAAGCACGATGTAATTTTAGTGAATCCCGTCCGAAGACGAGATTCACAATCTCAATGACCTTGATAGCGGTGAGCCGCTCTCAGGCCATTACCACTCAGTCGGCTTGCTTGCGCAAGAAGGCGGGGATTTCGTAGTCATCCATGCCACCCGATGACAAGGCATCGACCTTGGCGGCTGCAGAGGTACGGTTGTTACGGAACACAGCAGGCGATGTCATGGCATCGTAGTTAGGTTGGGTTGCTGTTGAGCCCACACCAAAACCAGCCGCCAAACCAGCCAAACCGGCTGAGGCAGCAGCCAGCACACCGGCAGGTGATGCATTGTTGGCTTGTGTAGTGGGGAAACCCACACCGTCTGTTCCGGTACGCAACACTTGCAACTGAGGTGCGGCGCGGCGGCTGCCCGCCAAACCTGTGGCCACCACGGTGACACGAATTTGGTCGCCCAAGCTCTCGTCGTAAGCCGTACCGTAAATCACATGCGCATCTGGAGAAGCGAACTTGCGGATGGTGTTCATGGCTTCACGGGACTCAGACAACTTCAGGCCACCCTTGGCTGCGGTGATCAACACCAACACGCCCTTGGCACCCGACATGTCGACGCCTTCGAGCAATGGGCAAGCCACCGCTTGTTCCGCCGCAATGCGTGCACGGTCTGGGCCATTGGCCACAGCAGTACCCATCATGGCCTTGCCGGTTTCGCTCATCACGGTGCGCACGTCTTCAAAGTCGACGTTCACCAAAGCTTCCACGTTGATGATCTCGGCAATGCCACCGACGGAGTTTTTCAACACGTCGTTGGCAAAAGCAAAGGCTTCATCTTGGCTGGCATCTTCGCCCAACACATCCATCAGTTTTTCGTTCAACACCACGATCAATGAGTCCACGTTGGCTTCGAGTTCGGCCAATCCTGTTTCGGCATTGTTCATGCGACGGCTACCCTCGAACTCGAACGGCTTGGTCACCACGCCCACCGTCAAGATACCCATTTCACGAGCCACACGAGCCACCACGGGTGCAGCACCAGTACCTGTACCGCCGCCCATACCCGCCGTCACGAACAACATATTGGTGCCTTCCAGCGCCAAACGGATGTCGTCAATCGCAGCCTCAGCCGCCTCACGCCCGCGCTCTGGCTTGCTGCCAGCGCCTAAACCGGTGGAGCCGAGTTGGATTACTTTGTGCGCATTGCTCACGCGCAGGGCTTGTGCGTCGGTGTTCGCGCAAACGAACTCCACGCCTTGAACGCCAGAGCTGATCATGTGTTCCACAGCGTTTCCGCCGCCGCCACCCACGCCAATGACTTTAATTTGGGTGCCTGAATTGAATGCTTCCACTTCGATCATTTCGATGCTCATGATGTTTCTCCTAATCTAAAAAATTTGCAGTTGCCTAAGTCGTTTTGTCTTTTGTTTTTTTGAGTCATTGCGCTCCTTCTATGAAGGTGGGGCAGTGGCCGCGCAAGGTCGCCATCGTCGTCTTCGGTGAAGCGACCTCAACGACACACATGGCGGACTGCCCCGCGCGAGATAAAGCAAGGTGTGAGGAATCATGGTTAAAAATTCCCCACAAACCAATCTTTGAGACGGTCCATCAACGTGTTGACTGAGCCACTCTTTTGTGAAACTTTGAAACCGCGCTGGCGATCCACACCGGCTTCAGCCAACAAACCCATCACCGTCGCGGCACGCGGCTGCGCCACCATGTCAGCCAATGCGCTGTTGTACTGAGGCACACCACGACGCACAGGCTTCAAGAAAATGTCTTCACCCAGCTCCACCATGCCCGGCATCACAGCACTGCCGCCTGTCAGCACGATGCCCGACGACAACACCTCTTCGTAGCCAGAGTCGCGAATCACTTGCTGGACGAGTGAAAAGATTTCTTCCACACGGGGCTCAATCACCCCAGCCAAAGCCTGACGGCTCAACATGCGTGGCGTGCGATCCCCCAAGCCTGGCACCTCGACTTGCACATCTGGATCGGCCAACAACTGTTTGGCATAGCCCGATTCAATCTTGATCTCTTCGGCATCTTTGGTGGGCGTGCGCAAGGCCATCGCAATGTCACTGGTGATCAAGTCCCCTGCAATTGGAATGACTGCCGTGTGACGAATCGCACCATTGGTGAAAATGGCCACATCGGTCGTGCCAGCACCAATATCTACCAAGGCAACGCCCAATTCGCGCTCGTCGTCGGTCAACACCGACATGCTGGACGCCAAAGGGTTCAGCATCAAACGGTCCACATCCAGACCGCAACGACGCACGCACTTGATGATGTTCTCTGCCGCGCTTTGCGCACCTGTGACGATGTGCACTTTGGATTCCAAGCGAATGCCACTCATACCAATCGGCTCACGCACGTCTTGTCCATCGATCACAAACTCTTGCGGCTGTACCAACAACAAACGTTGGTCCGTCGAGATGTTGATGGCTTTGGCGGTTTCAACCACGCGGGCCACGTCTGCAGCGGTCACTTCTTTGTCCTTCACCGCCACCATGCCGGTGGAATTGATGCCGCGAATGTGACTACCTGTGATGCCGGTGTAGACATTCGTGATTTTGCAATCGGCCATGAACTCAGCTTCTTTCAAGGCCTGCTGAATGCTTTGCACCGTGGCATCGATGTTGACGACCACGCCGCGCTTCAGACCATTGCTGGGGGCCACGCCAAGACCTGCGAGTTTGAGCTCCCCATCGGGCAACACTTCGGCCACGACCACCATGACCTTGGCTGTGCCAATGTCTAAGCCGACCACCAGTTCTTTGTAATCTTTTGCCATAACAGCCTCGTTCTTTCTCTACTTCTCTCTGTGCTCGT
>JACCDV010552544.1_pt1 | contig 12969 bp, 9 predicted proteins | sample 7446131 | NCBI WGS metagenome assembly JACCDV01 (sample SAMN15323448, study PRJNA562643) | freshwater metagenome | isolation source: river surface water | place: USA:Blue River Watershed | collected 2017-08-17 | reverse complement strand
TGGTTAGTATATGACCATCATTATCATATCATTAAATGCTGTACTGTCACCAGTACTAAGCAAATAAATCGAATTGAACATAAACTTGATTTATATTGAAGTACTATTTCGATCTCGACTATGCTATTTATAATAATTGATGAGTAATTGGTCAACTTCCAACTCAATATATGGAAGTAGCTACAATACTCTTATGGGCATGCGGAACAATACCTATCAACAAAATAGCCTTTCTCATAGGACTTCTCCCAAGGGTTTAGATAATCTAACTAATACGTGCTATATCTCAGCCGTCCTCCAAATTCTTTTCCAAATCATAAAGTAGGGAGATTTCCCCATTAAGCAAAAATCACAGCAATAGATTACGTATTTATTTTTCAAGCTGAAATAGACAATGGATAGGGATGACTATAAAAGATTCAAAGTTGCCTTGGAAGATAGAGTGGAGATAGTAAAAGGATGGGATCAGCAAGATGCTCACGAACTTCTCATCTAGCTAATCGACCAATTTCGTAAATAGAACTCAGATAAGCTGACCCCAGGTAAGCCAAACTTAGCCTTTAACGAAGCCAAATAATTTTAATCGAACTGGAAGAATTTTATTAAGGAGATGGAGAAAATATAGAAGGGCAAGATTATTTCTCTGTTCTATGGGGAAATAATAAAGCAATATACTTGTCCCAACGGGCACCGCAAGCATAATTTTGAAAGGTATTCCAATCTGTCACTCCCCTTCTCGCCTAAAAGCTCGTCTTCTAGATATTACTATTCGGAAGGGGCACTCAAACTGTCTGACATGATTAAATAATTTTTAGGGGAATAAACCATTGAGGATCTCATATGCGAAAAATGCGAAAAGAAGAGGACATTCAAAAAGGCCTCAACGCTCTATACAATCCCCAAGTATCTAATATTGCACCTTTCGAGGTTCATGAAGGGGTACTATGATAATGAAAAGAATACAAGATAAGTGAGTTTTGATGAGGTGATTAATATGGATTAGCAGGGAACGAGAAAAACGGTTAGGTATTAGTTGTTGGGAGTGATTCATCATATCGGGAGTCTCAATAGAGGACACTACTATGCAAACGTAAAAATAAATAATGAATGGTATGAATTCGATGACGAGAAGGTTTCCTCTGCCTCCATCTATAGCTCAAGAAACTAATCCAAAAGCGTTTATCTCCTAGTCTACCAAAGATCTTGAATACCAATCAATATTCTAAGAATGAAACTAAGCTATCATTTAAAATTAATTCGCTTCTATTTTTATTTTATATTTATCAGGTTATGGAAGAGGTTCACATTGGTCATTACATCCTAGGCAGGACAATAGGGACAGGCGGGTTCGCAAAGGTGAAATGTACTTTTGCTGTGATGTAGAGGCAAGGCACGACCTCACTGGAGTCAAAGTTGCCGTGAAGATAATAAATAAGCGAAAGATGAAGAACAAGAATATGATTTCTAAGGTAGGGATGGGACGACTTAGGTGAAGAGATAGATAAAAATCCTTAAGTTTATTAGCCACTAGAATATAATTAAGCTCTACGAAGTACTGGACACCACCAACGATATATTCGTTGTAATGGAGTTGGCTGACGGGGGGTAGCTCTACGACTACATTCAAAATAACGACATCAGCTAAGAGGAAGCCAAGGCATTCTTCACTCAAATCATCAGTGGAGTGGGCTATGCACATCTTAATCTAATCGCTCATCGAGACCTCAAACCCTAAAATATCCTACTAGATAGCAATGGCCACATCAAAATTGTAGATTTCGGACTATCCAACCTCATGAAAGATGGAAGGCTACTCAAAACTGCATGCGGAAGTCCCAACTACGCTGCCCCTGAAATTGTGGGGGAAAGAAAATACTAAGGTACATCAGTTGATATATGGAGTTGTGGAGTCATCCTCTATGCACTTCTAGCCGGATCCCTCCCCTTCGACGAAGAAACTGTCACTCTTCTCTATCGCAAAATATAACGTATTTAAGTTGTTATTAAGAGGGCAACTATTCCATACCTAACAGCATTAATCCCCTCGCCTCAGATCTAATCCGAAGGATGCTGCAAGTGGATCCATACAAGCGTATCAGGATTCATGAGATTATGAGCCATCCTTGGATCCGCAGCAAAGTCCCTCTCTACGCCAAAATTCCTAAGTGCTACTCTCTCTAGAAAGAGTAGGAGTAATAGATTGACGACTAGATATACTCGAAGGTGAAGATGATGAACCTGACAAACTTCGGAGACATCAACGATGAGAAGATAAAGAAGTCAATAAAGAAGAGGGATGATTAGTCTTTTGTTATTACTTATGAGCTGCTTAAAGACCAGAAAGATAGAAGACTAACTGCAAATGAAGGCTATCCTAAAAGCGAAACACCCAATTCAAATCTAATTGTAAGCTAAATTCAAAATGTCATTATCAATAAGCCTTTCGAACTGCCAAATTAGTTTGCCTATGGTAAAAGGTTTGTAAAGCCTGCCAAGATTTTGGTGTAAATAATTTTGCAAGCGTTCAAGCAAATTGGGATTGAGCATATTGTAAAAAGTAATATATATTTTACAAAGATAAATAGTACTGCATTAAATGCGTATACAACACCAACCCCTTCCCTCGGAGGAAGAAGAGTGGGCTGAGGGAGGATAGGTAGGAGAGTAAGTAGTAGAAGTTTACAAAGAAATAGGTGAGATTTATAATGCAGGTATACAGTTCAGACCAGAGAGGATACGAGCATATGATTGACTTACAATTACTACAGGGACACCCTATAGTTTTCTTCAACCTATCTCAAAAACTATACAAAACCATCTAAAGTCTCTGCCAAAACCATTGATATCACTATATTAGTAATGCAATACATCAATATAATCATCTCTTACCCTTACCCTTACCTTTCCCTTTTAGCTTTTATTTGCTCTCCTTACCTCTCAGCCCCTTTGCTTTCTTACCTCCAAAACTCACAAATAGAACTCCACTCAGCAATATGATGAGAATAAGGGCAATAATGAATTTCTTGCTTTTGTAGATGGGAGTTATGGGTTGTTTTTGCTAATTGAGGAGTTGTGACTATGTCATCGTGATTTATCGCTTTGGTTCGTCTTAAAATGGCTTTATTTTAACGACCTATTATTTGATGGCTGCTTCATACTTATTGACAAACTGTTCAATATCTTCTCCTATCTTAACCTAGGAGGGAGTTATTTTGTGCTAAAGAGAATCATTTTCCCTCTAAGGAGTACTCATCAACCCAGACTATCTTTCTTTCCCATCCTTCACGGCCTTCTCTCCTCTATCTTGGTTTTACCTTACCACACTCACTTCCTGCAACATTTTTTCAGAGGAACTTATAATAGTTTACTTACTCTATATCACTTATTGCTTTCTTTCCTTACCTCTAATCTATTTAATTTACTCACTAACTCTTGCTTCTTAGATTGGGTTGGGGATATTGGCCTAAAGTGATTACGAGTAGCGTGACGCAATTTATGGTAGATCTGAACTTTTTTTGGCAATTAAAACAAGAAAGGTGAATTTGCACTTGATGGTGTTGAACTCAATATCTAGCCGGCAAAATTTTTATCTTTTGCTGTTGAAATTAGCCCATGCGCTTTTCAAACTTACTTTCTGTCCTTACAAAAACTCTTCGTTCTCCTCGCTCTCGCTCTAGTGGTGCATGTAAAGGCTCCATTGATAGTCTAGACTCTTTTATGACTGGATTCGAAAGTGCTGTATGTTTGTAGGTATGGGGAAGAGGAGTGTTTGGGAATCCTTGGTTGGAGTTGCTTCAAACTTAGAGATGATCTGCAAGCCTGGATAGAAATTTCTTTACTTTTCTAGAAGTAGAGAGTGAATTTATTATCGTAGTTTTTCTTAAAGACAAGGTGGAGAGGGAGGACAGCGAAGTAGCAGGTGGAGATGGTATTTTCTGAGAGGGAGGATTGATTCTTTTTCATAATTTAATAAATATTTTAATTACAAAAATCAAGGCTCTTTCCTTCCCTCACTTACCCTTAAATCAATCCATTTATTAGCATCTTTTATTTCTATATTGCTAAAACCTATTATGACTAAGCACTATTGATTTATACGATTGATATATAACAAAATTTGGTGAACTTGCATCAAGTGGAAATAATGAAACACTCTTTATAAGGGTTCCTACCTTGGTGGTAGTGCAGATGATTATAGGATTCGCTTATTCTTTAGAAGATTTCTTTTACTTTGCATAAAAACGGATTGTTGGGTCTAACTCACTGGATTATAATTTAAGGAGGTCCGCAGATTATTTTGTTATAATTAATCAATATACAGTTTCAATGCAGCCAAAAGACGCTCTAAAATTGCTCCTCTTTCTTCTTCTGTTAGCCACTTCGTTCTCACAAGTCATAGTGCGCAATTTAGGATGTAAATCCTATAACGGTAAAGGCGTATGTGCATCCTGCTCTGTGAGATACTATTTGGACTCGAACAATATCTGCCAGCCAGTGAACCCCAACTGCAACACCTATGATAGTAAAACAGGAGGTTGCCTGTCCTGCTATCCAGGCTTTGGACTGTTGGAGGACACATGTCTTCCTGGGATCGTTACAAGTAGCTTTGATCCCAATTGCAACCAATTCAAGGGAGACCAGTGTGCCAAGTGTTCCAATCGCTATTACCTTGCCTTCACCGGCAAGTGCCAACCAGTAGACCCCTCCTGCAACACATTTGACTAAAACAATGGCCAGTGCCTTTCCTGCTTCTCAGGCTTCTAAGTCTCAAGTGGCCTATGTGTCACCAGCAAATCCGCTCCCACCTTATCAAACTGCAACCAAGTGGATCTAAAAAGTGGGAAATGTCTTAAATGTTCTTTTGGGTACTACTTCGACGCCAACGGTAACTGTCAACAAGCCGATCCTAATTGCAAGAACTTCGATACAGCCCAGTTTAGATGTACTGATTGCTATGATGGATACTCTCTAAATATTGACAATCAATGCGTAAAGAGTAAAGCGGCTGAAGTAGATCCTAACTGTGCAAAGTATGGGCCCAACAATATTTGCCTCTAGTGCTCAAAAGGAGCCATCTTCAACTCCAACAAGGTATGCATCACTGTTGACCCATCATGCTTGACTTCAGACTCTCAAACTGGCAGATGCACCTCATGTTACCCAGGCTATGAAATTTAGGATGGAACCTCAAGCTGTGTCTTGGCAGCTGCTGGGCCCAACTCCAACCCATATTGTGCCAAATGGAAAGGGTCGTCTTGCTAGAGCTGTGCTGCCGGAAGCTACTTTAACAGTGACAACATTTGTGTGGTTGGAGATGTTAATTGCAAAGTGGCAAATGGGGTTGAATGTGTTTCTTGCTACGACGGATACACTCTTGAAAACAACAGTTGCGTAAAGTCAGCTGAGGAGCCTTCCTCAAACTCTCTTTGCGCTCAATGGTAAGGGAAGGTATGCAAGAAATGTTCAAGTGGAACTTTTTTAAACAAAGCTGGTATTTGTAACGTGGTCAATCCTCTGTGCATGACTTATGACCAGCTAACAGGAAGCTGCCTTTCCTGCTATATTGGATACAGCTTAAATGGAGGCGACTGCTTCTCTTCCAATACCACAAGTCCCTCTGACCCCTTTTGCCGAAAATTCCTCACTGCTGATGTCTGCAGCTAGTGCAGCGACCGCTACTATGTGAGCTCAAGTGGAGTTTGCGCTCAAGTCAGTCCTTCCTGCAATAAATTCAACAGTATGACAGGTTCTTGCCTATCTTGCTATTTGGGCTTCTCACTGGTCAGTGGAAACTGCCTTGAAGGCAATTCCTCAACTATTGATCCCAACTGTGCAGCATTCTCAGCTGGAGTATGTGCTAAATGTTCTAAAAATTTCTACTTTGGAGTGAGTGGCACTTGCCAAGCAGTAAATCCACTGTGCCAAACATTCGATCCATAAAACGGCAACTGTTTGACTTGCTATCAAAGTTTCAGGCTATAAGATGGACTGTGCATATAGGATAGGAATAATACTAGCACTGACGCTAACTGTGCAGCTTGGCTATAAGGAATATGCACATCTTGTGCAAGCAGGACCTTCATGAATGATCTTGGACTCTGCCAAACAGTTAACATTAACTGCAATACCTACAATGCCAACACTGGAGATTGCACAAGCTGCTATTCGGGATTTGGCCTCACTAATGGCTCCTGCCTCATCTCGGCCTCTCCTGATAGTTGCTCGCAGGCCGACAGCAAAGGGGTTTGCATCAAATGCAGTCAAGGTAGCTACTTAAGTTAAGGTCAGTGCCTCACCATCGATCCTCAGTGTGCTTCTTTCGATGTCGCTTCCCAAGCTTGCTTATCTTGTTACGAAGGATACTCCATCCTTAACGGAGTGTGCCAAATTTCGAAGGTCGACTCTCAATATGCTGTATAGAACTGCTATGCCTATGATAACAACAGTCAGTGCATAAAGTGCTTTGATAGGTTTTATCTTTCGCAAAACACATGTGAGGCAGTGAATGTCTTTTGCAAGACCTACGACGATAACACTGGCAACTGTCTTTCATGCTATACAACATTTACTCTAAGCAACGGGTACTGCTCCAAGTGATCTATATTAATTAACTTACTTACTCATTTTGATAGCCAATATAAATTTATTATGCTTAAGTTTCTCCACAATAGATAAGAAGACAAGTCTCCAAAACGCAGCCCCATCAAGTATCTTCCTGAGATGTGCTATGGCAATAGTTTTGAGGCTCCCCAGGAATTCCAGACCACTAACACTATCTTTCATAGCAAGACCTATCTAAGTCCCTTCCTTAAATTCTAAAAGGAACGGTTGGCTAAAATGCCAGGAGATTCAGACAAGCCTCTTCAGCCTAGCTGGACTCGTAAAAGAAATTTATCCATGATTGAGGTATTCCCCATGATATACAGTAACATAAGATACTGAAGGATGAAAAAGAGCAAAATTATGATCAGCTAAGAAGTCGCTACCTAGATTCATTTCATCAAGAACTATAAAACAACCCAAACCGCTTTCACATTACTCGAGGCGAATTCACTAACTTCATCTAAAAAAATAACCACTACAAACCAATGGGTCCACTCCAGGGAATCGAAAGGACAATGCAAAGGATATAGGATACAAGGAAGTCAGTTTGGATCAAGTCTCCTTCCAAAAGGTAAGAAATGACAGCCTCACTCCGCTACTCTTCCTCTTTAAGCACCACTGTCAAATCCAATATTGCCAAGAACTCAGAGCTGATTTGCTAGAAATTCAGGATCCGCAAGAACAGGGAAAGAATCCAAAAGCTATTTAGGCGGGATCTTGAAAATCGAAAGAGAGAAGGTACAAACTTTACAGCAACTATGATGAATAAGGAAGGAGCGGCTCGAGAGTTGTTTATTAGCCAACCTGACATGAGTGGGTATATACCTAGGCCATCAATCGACTACTAATAGGATTTGTAGCAGTTCTAGCATAAGCTTAATAGAAAATTTAAATGATATGTATAATGGTATTCAGAACTTTTAGAGGAGAGCTAATTTGGCTTGAATACTGCCAATGTATAGGTTAACTGCTTCCTAGTCGCCGTCCTTTCTCAGCTACTCCTTCTGCTTTGCGCGCACCTAGAGATTGTTAGCTTTTTTTAGCATCTCAGTGTACTTCTCCTACTTCGAAAGCTTACCATTGTCGATAATATCCTTCCAAGTCTCTTATTTACGCTTCACTTTCACCTGTCCTAGGTAGTTCTCATACTTTGGCTTTGACTTGGGTAGTAAATCTAACGACTTATTTTATAATTTGTTCAACCTCTCTTTAGTCTACCTTCGCAACTCCATTTCCCTTAGCTTCCGAGCTTTTTCTTTCTCAAGATCTTCTTTTGTTTACACCTATGGTTCCTTTTATTATTTTGGCTATTTTAAGGGCAAAGGAGGTTTTTTGTAGCTATGAGAAGTGGCAAAGGGACGGTTTTGCTGAGCAAAATTTTTCATAGCTTTACTTTCAGTTACTCTCTTCTAGCTTTATGGTATTTTGGGAAGGTTTGGAACATTAGGGGTAAGTGGCTTTGATTAATCTTGTAAATTAACCTTTGACTCTTCCCTCTTCTTAGGCAAAAAGATATTTTTGACCAACTCTCCATATTTTAGACGCTTTTACAACTGATTTCTTCTTTGCAACTCTTTGAGCTTTTCCTCCTCCTTCTTTTTGAGTTCTTACTACTCTATTTTTTAGATCCAGGCATTTTTTTAATATTTGCGGACAGGCTGATGAGAAAGAGACTCAGACCTATCTCTTCGGTTTATCTTTTCTTGTTCTTTCATGAAAATATATCTCCTTTCATGTTATTCTATTTCCTTTATGTTAACATCCTGCCGCTTCTCCACTATCTTCTTCTTCTGCTCCGTCTCATTTATCTACGCTGGGATGGCCTCCTTGAGCTTCAAGATCTAGTCTTCCTTCTTGAGCTGCACAAGCAAACGGTTGCTTTCTTTATCCATCTGCTTCCTTTATTACCTCTTCCGCCGCTACTCTTACATTCTTGCCTCAATCGCCTTCTTTCTTTCCTCTTTCACTCTTTGCTCGTCTTACTTTCTTTTTTTCCGAACCTCTTACTCTTCCTCTTGTAGCAAAAGCAAGTGTTTCTAATGCTCTTTTCGCTTTCTCTCTTCAAGTTCTTTCTTTTCTCTCTTGAGCTGTTTCACGAGATCTCTTGCCTGTTTTCTTGCCTTTTCTTCCTCTATTTCTTTTTCCTTGCGACGCAGGTTGATGTCCTATGTTGGTTCGCCCTTGATCACAGCTATTTCTTCATCAATTTTCCTGAGCTCCTCCAGAATGGCTTGCTTTTGGCTCTCAATCATCTATAATGATTTTTTCTCCTTGTGGTTATGCTTTTCATGGTTATCATTTGACTGTTATACTGGTGGTTTTTTTATGTAGAGTTCTGCCTGAGGAATGTATGAAGATTATACGACGTCAATTTCAAGCACTTTTTCAGACTCAATCTATTTTTAAATTACAATTCCGCTTTCCCTTGCCTTTATTTCTTGAGCAGTTGTGTAATTATTAAGCGTTGGGGTGATACTTTCTGCATTTTGTTGGGCGAAAGACTCAACCGCTGCTGCGTTTGATTGTGTCTGTTTCTGCGAAATGAGAGTGGACGTCTATTGTAAAAATTTCTTAATGCTCTACATTAGAATTATAAAACGAATCAATCACTATCATATTGTTATATTTAGGTTATTCAAATGAGGCTATATTGATTTATCACTTTTTCTTTGCATCTTTCTTTTACTCTTTTGCCTGTCTTATTCCTAAATATTCTTGTAGCGCAGGTATGGTATCGACTTAAGTAGGGGAACCTGAGGAGAGGTCGTGCTCGTTGTAAATATTTACCATTTCCTTTTGGTTGGTTTAAAGTTTAAAATGGGAGTGGTTATCGAAGATAATGCGATAGAGCTCAAAATAAGGAAGAAGCTGTTACTTTAGGAGGATTGATATGCTGTTAATGTCTGCCTCACTAAATATCTGCTTATAGTTTCCATCTCTCCGCCCAGCCAACTCACTTTCTTTTCTCACCATGTCCACAAAGTCCTACTTTGAATTGCTTTTTATTAGGCTTTAGAGGACTTTGAAAGACAAATTGAGCAGTCCACACTTTTTTATAATGTCCCAATCCCTTTCAGTGGCATACGCATACAGATATTGTATGAGCCGAGAAAGAGACTATGAGGATTTAGATCGAGTGAGGAGGGCTTGACTAAACTGTTATGGCGGTAACATCTCGTACTAAGCTATTTATTGCTGTGTGAATGGGGAGAATTGGTCCATCTCAGTTATAATATTGAATTGATAGGCATGGGCTAAAGCCAAACAAATGGATCATTAGTTGTTTTTCACAAGCGATAGGCTTCCTTCGATCAACTGCTCAAAACCAACTTACTCCTCTTCGCTATTTCGTTTGAGTGCATTCAAGTAAATGGAGGAGTACCTGGCTCTAAGGTCTCCAATGAGATTGGCTCCTTGGGACCCTAAAATGGTGCGATGACCTTGCGAATCCTGCATGCGTTCTAACATGAAAAGCACTTCTTCCTCAGGAGTTAAATTTTAGCCAACCTCCCTCGAGATTGCATTGAGCAGCTAGAAAAATCCCTCAAGATTGATATAGACTTCTCCCACTAAATTCATCAGCTGGTTTTTGCTATGAGAGAATTGTTGGAAGATCTTGTAGAGTTTGGACTTGGAGATGAATGCGGGGAATATATCGAAGTCATAGAGAAGATGAGTGAGTTTTTAAAATACCAGTTCCTTCTTATTCTAAGAGTAGTGCAGAAATATCTTCTACAGCTGCTTCTACACTTGGTAAAATATGCCCAGTCCTGACTTCTCACCCTCCCCTCCCTTCCTTTACTTCGTTGAGTAAGCCGTCTTCACTCCTGACTATTACTGAGGAGAACTCATTACTAAGTACTAATACAGCGACTAAAGGGTGATGCTCAGCTACTTGGAAGCTAAAAATAGTAGTTGCAAAAAGTGTGGAAACTATATCTTACCTGAGGGGGAAGATCTGCATAGGTCAGCTACCTTCAAGTCCAGCCAAGACTGAGAGAGTGGTATGAGTATATTCACACTCTGAAAATATTTCTTTATCTTTATGCTCTTTAGAGTCTTAATATTCGCTACTTCTCCTTGAGTACAAAGTCTTTCGAAAGTATACTTTAGCTGCTTCACGTCAAACCCTGCCTCACCAAATTCAATCAGGTCTCTCACAGTCCCAAGATCCTCTTTCCTCTCTGACTTTTTAGCACTACCGAAGTAGAAAGAGTTATATTTTTGGCTTTTAGTCGTTTGAGGGTGCTTACTAGTGCTTTCATGCTTTTTGATCTTGCTGTTACTCAGATTCAACTAATCCTACTGAGTCTGAAGCCTGTTCGGCCTTGTCCTCTTGAAGAAGGAGACCAAAACCGCCGACTATTTCAATGACTTATCCACCATCTTTTTGAACCCAGCTGACAGCTCCATTTGCTGCAATATCGGAAATATTTTTTACTCTTGATGAGCTTCACTCCCGTCAACTCTTCTCCAGTGCAGCTCAGCAATACAGATGAGAATTTTCTTTAAATCCTCCAACTAGTACTTGGTTTGATTGGCCTTGGTCCTGAGCAGGTAGAAGAAAACCAAGTAAGTCATGGCTTTGTAGATGAGTTTGGGGCTGATTTAGAACTAGCTCAAGAACACATGGAGGTGTTCGAAAGTTTGCTCTGGGTTTTTCTGATGCATGCAGGTACTTTAAATATATTTGATGTATGCTTTTTTGAGTGCTACGCTCTATAGAGTGTGGAGGGACTTAACCTCGATCTGCAGACTTTGGATGGCCAGCACATCAGCTCCGAAGTCACTTTTATGCAGGATTTCATTATACAGCTTCTACAAGTTATTGCTTATGTAGGCCTCGAAAGCCTCCTTCCTCTTCAAACTACGGAATGCCAACTCTATATCATCCACTGCTTACGCGCAATATTTGGAATCAACTCTTGGAACTGCTGATGAGTGATGGCAGTGGAATGTATTTTGCGGAAGGCGATGTCGAAGGGAGGGAAGGATGGTTGGTCGATGACCGTTTATGAGTCGATGAGAAACCTACGATAGTTTTGTGTTTTGAGCAGCTTATAGTTGTTCCTGTCTGCGTAGGAGGCGTAGTAAAGGAAGATGACTTGGAGGTGCCAGCGCAGGGCATTCTTCTCGTTGGAAGAGAGCATTCTAAAGTTTATTTTAATCAATACATTCAATCGTTATATTGCCAATAATACCAATAAAATATATTGCAAACCCTGCAGCAAAGATGATCGATACAGACGATCAAAGCCAGAAATTGTTATATTAATAAGCAAATATATTTATGAATGGCGAATCAATATAATAATTCAACTATGCTTATCCAACAAAAATATACACGCCGCCTAATTGATAATAATCTCAGAGGTGATGGCCGACAACCCCTGCAATCGCGTCACTTCGAAGCGCGCTTCCTTCCTCAATCAGGTATACAGATATCAAATCAAAGGTCACCTTATATTTAGAATGGGCACAACTGAAGTTTGTATTAAGGCAAAAGCATAAATTACTGCTCCTCGAAACGAAAGGCCAAACTAAGGAATAATCTTTTTCCGTGTTGATTGCCAAAGTTGCCAAGGAAATGTGGAGTAGAATCGAAAGCTTTCTGCTGAAATATCTAAGCTTTTAGACACAGTAATAGTGGGTTCAAAAGCTTTAGATCCATAGTCACTATGCATCCTCTCAGGACGATACATTTGGAAAGTGTTAGTGGAGGCCAACGTTATTTGCGATGATGGGAACGTAATAGATTGCATTCTTAATGCAACTACCCTTGCTTTATTGGACCTGCGCAAGCCATTTGTCAAAATATAGCAAGCCTAGGTTACCTTTGATGATAAAATCCAACAGCCCTTAAGCCTCGCCCATATTCCTCTTTCTTTGACCTTCGGACTAACCGAAAACAATATCTTCGCTGACCCTTCAGCCCCTGAGGAAAGAATCTCTCTGAGTAGGATTACAATTAGCATGAACATATACAAATAGATTTGCAGCATCCATAAGCCAGGAGGGTCAGGAGTCACAGAAAGCTCCATTTCTAACTGCCTCAAAGTGGTAGAAACGCAAGTACAGAAGATGAATAGCTGGGTGCGGTAAACTTTGAAAACTCGCCAGATCGTTGATTAACTCTTGTGATTATTTAGTATCATAAAACTCATAACATCATATCTTATACACTTTATTCAAGGAGGGGTTTTGATTAACAACTGTAATGTTTTATTCGTTCTACTACCATCTCAATCCAATCCCTTTTGCTTCAAAAATCCAGTCTTGAGAAAACGCACCAAGTACTCCACTCCAAAAACCACTGCTCAGTCTCCAAACTCTAAGCTTATCTGAGAGTAAGCCAATGTAGGTGCC
>JACCDV010193114.1_pt1 | contig 12969 bp, 14 predicted proteins | sample 7446131 | NCBI WGS metagenome assembly JACCDV01 (sample SAMN15323448, study PRJNA562643) | freshwater metagenome | isolation source: river surface water | place: USA:Blue River Watershed | collected 2017-08-17 | reverse complement strand
ATCATGGGCCCGCGCGACGAGCTGCGTGGTCTCAAGGAAAACGTCCTCGTGGGTCGCCTGATCCCGGCGGGTTCCGGTCTGGCCTACCACCAGGCGCGCAAGGTCAAGGACGAGATGGACGAGGCCGAGCGCCGCGCCATCGCCGAAGCCGAGGAAGCCGAACTGGCGGGGGCTGCATCCGCCGATGCCGCCACCGAAGGCGGCGAAGCCTGAAGCGTCCGTCACCCCTGAACCGGTGATGTTCACGAGCCCCTGTACCGCATGCGGTGCGGGGGCTTTTTTCTCTGGAGGAGCGAGTCCATGGAATGGTTGGTCCTGAGCCTGTTGCTGGCCCTGGTGCTGTTCTGGGCCGTGGGCGCACACAACCGGCTCTCCCGGTTGCGCAGCGAGGTGCTGCGCCAGTGGGGCATGGTGGACACCATCTGGCTCAAGTGGCTGCTGCGCCTGCAGGGCTCGCTCTCGGCGCGGCAGATCCTGGCCTGGTCGTCCGAGGCGGACGATCTGGAGGCCTTGCAGAATGCCTGCGAATCCGTGGTGGAGGCCCTGGCCGAGGCCCGGCAGCAGGCGCTCAGCCAGAGCAGCCTGCAGACGCTGCTCGAGCGCCACGAAGTCTTGATGCATTGCATTGACGAGGTCGCGCAGCGCCTGCCGGACAACCTCCGTCCCCGCCTGCTGACGGCCCAGACCCGGCTGCTGCAGAGCATCCCGCCCGCCCTGGTGCCCTACCACCTGGCGATGGAGCACTACAACACCGCTCTGGCCCAGGCACCGGCCCGCTGGCTGGCCCGCCAGCTGCGGCTTCGCCCGGCCGTGGGCCTGCGCTTGCCGCCGCGTCCCGAGCCTTTGCCTTGAGTCCCCATGAGCCCAAATGAGCAGGCGCCCGCGCTGTGGCAATTGCTGCAGCAGACCGCCGCCGCGCTGCAGGCGGTGCAAGCCGGCAAGTCGCTGACGGCACAGCTCGATGCCGTGCCTGCGCTGCTGCGTCCGGGCGTGCAGGCGCTGAGCTTTCAGGTGATGCGCGAGCTCGGCCGGGCGCGCGCCCTGCGTGCCCTGCTGGCGCCGCGCAAGCCGCCACCTGCAGTCGATGCCCTGTTGTGCAGCGCCCTGGCCCTGTGCTGGGACGAGGCCCGCTCGCCCTATCCCGGTCACACGCTGGTCAGCCAGACGGTCGAGGCGGCCAGGCGGCAACGGCGCACCCAAGCGCAGTCGGGCTTCGTCAATGCCTGTCTGCGTCGCTTCCTGCGTGAGCGCGAACAACTGCTCCAGCGCACACAGGACGATGTTCAGGCGCGCTGGAACCACCCGCTGTGGTGGATCGAGCGCCTGCAGCAGGAGCACCCCCAGCACTGGAGCGCGCTGCTCGGGCAGGTCCAGCAGCCCGCGCCCATGACCCTGAGGGTCAACCGCCAGCGCCAGAGCGTGGCGCAGTACCAGCAGCGCCTGCGGGATGCGGGCCTGCCGCCAGGCCAGGCGGTCGGCGAGTCCGGCGTGCAGCTGGTCCAGCCCATGGCGGTGCACCAGCTGCCGGGCTTCACGCAGGGGGATGTGTCGGTGCAGGATGCGGCTGCACAGCTGGCTGCGCCCCTGCTGCTGCAGGGCCTGCCGCCGCAGCGGCCCCTGCGCGTGCTCGATGCCTGCGCGGCCCCCGGTGGCAAAACCGGTCATCTGCTGGAGCTGCGGCCCGACGCCGAGGTCCTCGCTCTGGAGATTGACGCCAGTCGCTGCGAACGGATCCACCAGAACCTGCGTCGCCTTTCGGTCCAGGCCCAGGTGCGCCAGGCCGATGCCGCCCTGCCGCAAACCTGGTGGGACGGCCGCCCCTTCGATGCCATCCTGCTCGATGCACCCTGCACCGCTTCGGGCATCGTGCGTCGCCACCCCGATGTGCGCTGGCTGCGGCGCCCCGACGACAGCGCACAGCTGGCCCGCACCCAGGCCGCGCTGCTCGATGCCCTCTGGCCGCTGCTTGCCCCTGGCGGCCGCATGCTGTACTGCACCTGCTCGCTGTTTCGAACCGAGGGCGAAGCGGTCGTCCAGGCGTTTCTTGCGCGCAACACCCAGGCCAGTTTGCGTCCTTCTCCAGGGCATTTGATCCCGGTCGACGCGCCGAGAGGGGGGGCTGTCGGAGACAATCCACTGGGTGAGCATGACAGTTTCTATTACGCCTTGCTGGAGAAAAGCGCACCGCATCCTTGAATGGGTTGGCCGGCTGCTGCTGGTGTGGTGCCTGTGGGGTCTGATGGCGCCTGCGCTGGCGGGCGTCGAGCTCGAACAGCTGCGGGTGGAACGCAAAGATGCCGATCTGCAACTGCACGCCCACCTCAAGCTCGAGCTGGGCCCCGTGGTCGAAGAAGCACTGGCCAAGGGTGTGGCGGTGTATTTCGTGGCCGAAGCCGAGCTCATGCGCGACCGCTGGTACTGGTACGACCGCAAGCTGGCCCAGGTCAGCCGTCACTACCGCCTGGCCTACCAACCCCTCACCCGCCTGTGGCGCCTGCAGGTCGCGAGCGAACCGATCTTTGCCACAGGCGCGAGCAGCAGCATTGCCCAGACCTTCGACAGCCTGCAGGCCGCGCTTGATGTGGTGCGCCGCCAGTCGGGCTGGAAACTGGCCGATGCGGCCGACCTCGACCCCGATGCGCGCCAGTATGTGGTCTACCGTTTCCGGCTGGACATGTCGCAGCTGCCTCGCCCCCTGCAGATCGGGGCCGGCAGCCAGACCGACTGGAACCTCAGCCTGAGCCGCCAGCTGCGCATCACTCCCGAGTCCCGGCCCTGACATGCGTTCCTCCTCTGGCGCCCGCAAGCCGACACTGCTGACCTCCCGGGCCAGCACCTGGCTGCTGGGTCTGGGCCTGGCCACCATGGTGGTCATCGGGCTCGGTCTGCTGGTGCTGCTGACCAAGGCCACCGACCAGCTGGACCGCTTCAACCAGAATTACGAATGGCTGCTCACGGTCAACGTGGTCGTGGCGGCCGGGCTGCTGCTGACGATCGGCTGGGGCACGGTCCGTTTGCTGCTGCGTTTGCGGCAGGGCAAGTTCGGCGCGCGCCTGCTGCTCAAGCTCGCGGCGATCTTTGCGCTGGTGGGGGTGGTGCCGGGGGTGCTCATCTACACCGTTTCCTACCAGTTCGTTTCGCGTTCGATCGAAAACTGGTTCGATGTCAAGGTCGAGGGCGCACTGGCCGCAGGCCTGACCCTTGGGCGAGTCACCCTGGACACCCTCAGCCAGGATGCTGCCCAGAAAACCCGTCAGGCCGCCGCCCAGCTGGTGGACGTTTCCGACGCCAGTGCCGGACTGGCCCTGGAACGCCTGCGGGAACAGCTGGGCGCGCGCGATGTGATGCTCTGGAGCGGCCATGGCAGTCTGGTGGCCAGTGTCGGGCAGTCGAAGTTCCAGATCCGGCCGCAGGGACCGACCGCAGCGCAGATCCGTGAAGCCCGTCAGAAGGCCGTGCTGGCCTGGATCGAAGGCCTGGACGAGAGTGCCGTCGGCGGTGACCAGGCCCGCATCAAGGTGCTGGCCACGGTGCCCCAGCTGGGCCTGTCGCTGCGTGAAGACATGCGCCTGCTGCAGGTGGTGCAGGACCTCTCGCCCACGCTGGTGAGCAATGCGCTGGAGGTGCAGGCAGCCTACAGCGAATACCAGGAACGCGCCCTGGCCCGGGAGGGCCTGCGCCAGATGTACATCGGCACGCTGACCCTGAGCCTGTTCCTGGCGGTGCTCGGGGCCATCCTGCTGGCGGTGCTGCTGGGCAACCAGCTGGCACGCCCGCTGCTGCTGCTGGCCCAGGGCATGCGCCAGGTGGCCGCAGGCGACCTGACCCCCAAGCTGGCCCTGCAAAGCCGCGACGAGCTGGGTGGGCTGACCCGTTCCTTTGCCGACATGACCCAACAGTTGGCCGATGCCCGCAACGCTGCGCTGCGCAGCCTGCAGCAGCTTGACCAGGCGCGGGCGAACCTGCAGACCATCCTGGACAACCTGACGGCTGGCGTCATCGTGCTCGATCCCGATGGCCGCATCCTCTCCTCCAACCCGGGGGCCACCCGCATCCTGCGCGTGCCGGTCGCGGTCTACGAATCGCAGTCGCTGCTGCACCTGCCGCAGCTGCAGGACTTTGCGACCGGTGTGCTGCAGGCCTTTGGCCAGCTGGGCACCTCGCTTGAAGCCCATGAACTCGACCACTGGCAGAAATCCTTCGAACTGCACGCGACCGGACAGGGCCTGAACCAGACCGCCGTCACCCTGCTGGCCCGCGGTGCGGTCCTGCCCGATGGCATGCGCCTGCTGGTGTTCGACGACATCTCCGAAATCGTTTCGGCCGAGCGCAGCCAGGCCTGGGGTGAGGTGGCGCGGCGCCTGGCCCACGAAATCAAGAATCCGCTCACCCCCATCCAGCTCTCGGCCGAGCGGCTGCAGCGCAAGCTCGACGGCAAGCTCGAACACAGCGACGCGGCTGTGCTCGACAAATCGGTGCGCACCATCGTCGATCAGGTCGATGCCATGAAACGGCTGGTCAACGAGTTCCGCGACTATGGCCGCTTGCCGGCCGCTGAACTGCGGCCACTGGACCTCAATGCCCTGATTGGCGATATGCTGGCCCTCTACGGCGCCGAGAGTCCTGGCCAGACCGCGATCGTTCGCGAGCTCGACCCGCAATGCCCACCCATCGAGGGCGATGCCCAGCAGCTGCGCCAGGTCGTGCACAACCTGCTGCAAAACGCCCAGGACGCCTGCGAGGCCATCGGCGGACGAGCGCCGCACATCGTCATCCGCACCGAGTGGCATCCGCAGCGCCAGCGGGTGCGCCTGTCGGTGCTCGACAGCGGACCCGGATTCGAGCCGCACATCCTGCAGCGCGCCTTTGAGCCCTATGTGACCACCAAGGCCAAGGGCACCGGACTGGGCCTGGCGGTCGTCAAGAAAATCGCCGACGAACACCACGCCCGCATCGAGCTCAACAACCTCATGCAGTCCGGGCAAGTGGGCGGGGCGCAAGTCTCGTTATCATTCAAGGTGGACAATGCGCAGGGCAGTGGCTGATCCACCGCGCGCACGACACACAAAGCACAGGCAACATGGCAAACATACTGGTGGTTGACGACGAACTGGGCATCCGCGACCTGCTCTCGGAAATCCTGTTCGATGAAGGTCATCAGGTCGAGCTGGCCGAAAACGCCGCCCAGGCTCGCGAAGCGCGCCAGCGCATGCGCCCCGACCTCGTGCTGCTGGACATCTGGATGCCCGACACCGATGGTGTCAGCCTGCTCAAGGAGTGGGCCTCGGGCGGATTGCTCAACATGCCGGTCATCATGATGAGTGGCCACGCCACCATCGACACGGCCGTCGAAGCCGTGCGCATCGGCGCCCTGGCCTTTCTCGAGAAACCCATCACCCTGCAAAAGCTGCTCAAGGCGGTGGAGCAGGGGCTGGCGCATCCCGGTCATGGCAAGGCCGCGGTTCAAGCGAGCACCACGCCGCCCGCACTGGGTGCATTGCCCGCTGTGCTGCAGCCCGATGTTGCGCCAGGTGTGCAGGAACCAGAGGTCCTTGTGCAGCAGCAGTTCGATCTGGACAAGCCCCTGCGCGAAGCCCGTGACGCTTTTGAAAAAGCCTACTTCGAGTTCCACTTGGCGCAGGAAGGCGGCTCCATGACCCGTGTGGCCGAAAAGACCGGCCTGGAGCGTACCCACCTCTACCGCAAGCTCAAGCAGCTTGGCGTCGACCTCTCCCGCAGCAAAAAAGCCGCCTGAGCTCGTCGGAGGGTCGCCGCGATGCTGCTATAATTTCAGCTTCACGGCCCGGTAGCTCAGTTGGTAGAGCAGCGGATTGAAAATCCGCGTGTCGGTGGTTCGATTCCGCCCCAGGCCACCATTTGAAACCGTCGTATTACTTTGTAGTACGGCGGTTTTTCTTTTGCCGCAGCGTGTTTCACACGTAAACGCCTACGCTGCTGCGACTTTTCCCCTACGTTGCTGTGACTTTGTCCTATGACGCACAGCACAGATACAGGGGCAGTGACACGCAACACGAAACTCCGCGTGTCAGTCGCCAGTCTTGCCGCAGCACAACCCAGCATCTTGTACCTACGCGACGGCGACGTTGTCTTGTACAGACGCAGCCGCAGTCTGCTGTACCAGTGCCGCTACCGACTTGCTGACGGTACGTGGCAGCGTGTGTCTACACGTAAAGCCAGCGTAGAACACGCCGTTGCTGTCGCTTGTGACTTGTACGACGAAGCACGGTACAGACAACGCTTGGGTTTAGCACACCGAGCACACACGTTCGCACAAATCGCAGCGATTACAGCAGCAGAACTGCGACGCAAGATTGACGCAACTGCTGGCAAAACTGCGTATCACGACTACTTGTCGTGTATTGAACGCTACTTTGTGCCGTACTTCGGCGAAAAACGCATTGAACAACTGACGCACACGGACATTGCGGAGTTTGAGGTGTGGCGTGACAGGCAAATGCGACGCAAACCTAAAGCGTCAACGTTGCTGAACTTCGCAAGTGCGTGGAACAGGATTGTTGACACAGCAGTCACACGCGGATTTATCAGCGAACGTGTGCCAGTTCCCAAGTTGACAACACGCGGCGAGAAGGGACGTACACGTCCCGCATTTACAGAACAAGAAGTAGAGCAGTTGCTTGCGTTTATGGACACGTGGCAAACGCAGGGTAGGTTAGGTGTTGAACGTGAAATCCGTCCCTTGCTGCGTGACTACATTGAAATCTTGCTGTATACAGGAATGCGACACGGTACAGAAGCGATGGGCATTTGCTGGAACAACGTGGAGTGGCACACGCACAAAGACGTCCGCTACCTACGTATTTGGGTTGACGGAAAAACTGGCGGACGTTGGCTCATCGCAAAACACAGAGCAGTTGACGTGCTGCGACGTTTACACGCACGACAGCAAGACATACAGCATCTGTCGTTTGACGAGTTGCTGACGCAGCGTGTTACGCACAAGTTGTTCCGCTTCAGCAACGGCTATCACCCGCACAGTTTTGTGGGTACGTTTAGGCGGTTGATGCGTGACAGTGGGTTGGCGTTGACAGCAGACGGGCAGAACAGAACCTTGTATTCGTTCCGTCACACCTACGCAACGTTGGAACTGCTACGCAACAGCACGGACATACACACGTTGAGCAAGCAGATGGGGAATAGTGCGGCGATGATTGAACGTCACTACAGCAAGTTGACGGCAACTATGGCTGCGGAACGGCTTGCGTAGGGGAGGGGTTGATTCTTATTTTGAGATATGTATGATTGTAAGTAAAGGAGCCGGCAATGCTGAAAAAAATTTACGTCGTTCTAACGGTAATACTCGTGAGTCACTTGGTGGGTTGTGCGACACAGTTTAATGAGTCAAACATCAACTCACTCTACATCGGGATGTCATCGAATGTAGTTCGTGAAATATTTGGCACACCGTCTGGAATCAGTAGTTCTGTGTGCGGATCAGCAACACCAAGTGGTGCTTGGATCTGTGAGAAATGGAAATATGAAACATTGTCGGGTATGAACGAATTTACATTCTCCGTAAAGCCGGAAGGGAAATTCTTGAATTCCTGGAACGTAAACAGATAACTGACTGAAATTAGACACAAAATAAAGGAGTAACTGAAATGGCAACTGACAATCAAGACCCACGCGACCTGTTGGCGAAGATGGAAGCGGAAGAAAAAGCCGCACGTGAAAAAGCAGAAAAACTGGCAGCAGAAAACGCAAAGAAAAAAGAAGAACTTCTGGCAAAGTTGCGTGCCGATGATCTCGCTGATGTGATCGCCAAATGTAAACTTCACGGCTTCACGGCAACTGATCTGCGTGGTGCGTTGAAAACAAAGGGGGGCGGTCGCAAAACCGCAGCCCGTAAAAGCACCGCACGTAAGACAACACGTCGCAAGTCAGCCAAGTCTGCCTAATCAGTATGCTGCGAGGGTGTCACAGTACACCACGCAGTTGCTGATGCCAGAAGTTGAAGCGTGTATTGATCAAGTTCAATACACGAACTATCACATCCCGACGCTACAACACGGAGAGCGTGTTTTAAAGCAACGTGACCGTGAAGTTGCGTTGGGTGTTGCTTACGAATACACAGAAGCGGATTACGTTGACGCATACGAGCCGCGTACATACACACAGTCAGACGCAGAGTTCAACGCAACGTTGAACGGAGAGCAATTTGCTCGTCTGGAAAAAATAAATGAATTGCTGCGTACCCTTGTGCGAGGACGTAGTGTTAGTGACAAGCAACTTAAAGCAGCACTGACAGCAGATCAGTACAGCGAGTACACCAACGCACTCACATCCCAGCAGCACCCAAGCGAGATAGAGTACGGGGACGGGATGCCAGATGATTTGCGTCACTACAAATCATTGGTTCAGCAAGCAGACTTCCAGTACAACAAGTACGAACGAATGAGTTCTCTACGCAGCAGAGGTCGTGCCAGGTTCAGTTCTGAAACGATGGATGCTGTGTACAACAAGTCAGACGGCTTGTATGAGCGTGCGATAGAACGTTTACAAGAAATCTGGGAATGTGCGTCACCGTATGAACAGTACCAAATTCAAAAGTGGATGGACAGAGACATTGACTTTGATGCCGGACACGATAGAAAAATCGGCATTGGTCCTGTATTGATTCCGCGTGTACGTGGCAGCAAAAGCATCAACGCATTGGACAGTGGGCTGCCGAAGTTGAGTAAACGGCTAAAACGCAGAGAGTGTCAGTTAGTTGCGTTGCGTGATGCTGCTATGAAGTTGGCGTTCAAGCACGAAGATGAGACGCCCGCTGATTTGACGGAAGAGCAGCGGCTGAAAATGCGTGAAAGTAGCGAGAAGTTGAAAAAACTGCTACGTATCGGATTGGATGATGACGATTTGTATTAAACCAACTCAACCGCTTTGCGTTTCATATCGTCGTGTACCGTCACGTACTTCTGCGTCGTTGCGATAGATTTGTGTCCAGCGAGTGCGGCAAGAACGAACACACTGATACCTTGTGACGCAAGCGATGTAAGAAACGTCTTGCGACCACTGTGTGAACTGGCACCACGTACACCAGCACGTTTGTACAACCAGTAGAAGTGTTGCGTCAGTGTGTTTGCTGTGAACGCACAACGTGGACCGCGATGTGTTGGGAACAACGTCTGCGTGTCATCAATCCAAGTGCGTGACTGGACATAGTCGGCAATCTCTTGTTGTAAACGACTATTCAAGTAAACGGTACGTGCGTGTGCGTGTTTGACGCGATGTGCTGCCAAGAAAACTTCAGCACGTACTGTTCCGTCTTCGTTGCGTACGTCACCAACAGTCAGTCCAGCAACTTCACTCACACGCAGCCCAGCCATCGCTGTCAGCAGAAACATTACACGGTTGCGTTGTGCGTATGCGTTTGCTGCGATGTACGCGAGCACTTTGTTGATCTCGTTTTGCGTAAGTGACTTTGCTGCTGCCATTTGTGTTCTCCAAATAATGTGCGTGAAATAAGTGTGCGTTCATTGCTGCGGGTAGGGCAAGAACGACCCGACAAGTTGGCGGGTTGATGCTGATCTTTTCAAAAACAACTGGTTGCGTCGCCGATCACACAGTTCAAGCATTCTCTTTAGTCGTGTATTTACTGCTCTGCGAGCGTTGCTGCGTTACTTTGCGGACACGAAACGCACAAGAACGCATAAAAAGCCCTACAACGCATTTTTTACGAGCCTCGTAGTCGTAGCGGACTACTCAATCAAAACGACAGCGTGTAGGGCTGATTTGACGTGCTGCTGCGTACGTGTGCCCGATTTCGCTGCGTACAAACGCAAAATCTGTACTGCGTTTTTCGCGTGTTGCGGAGATCTCGGTCACTGGTGATTTTTTACCCCATACCCCCATACATCCGTGATGTGTACGAAAGTTTGTCCGATGTATGCGTGTACATCTGTTGTTTGTGGAAGATGTACGCAGATGATGTAGAGCGAACTTGCGTTCGCTTGCGTATCGCTCATCGCTCACGCACATCGCTTCGCTTTCATTTGGTATTGATTGATGAAAGCCGAACATCACGCAGTGATGTGAGGGGCTGTTGGGTTCATTTAGATTAGATTGGACGCACGACGGCTATAGCACGAACAGAAAGTGTTGGTGCTATTGCCGCCGTGTCGTGTAGTTTCATTTGAGTTGAGTCGTCCTACACGCTCGTAGCAGAGTTGTTCGGGAGACTGATGTATTGAAACTCCCAGTTGCTTGACGCAACTACTCTGCGGCATCACCTATTGCTCACACGCTGCTACGACAACGTGTGTAGGGCGGGGTCATTAGCCGTCATATTACAACCCGCGTTTGTGCCATTTGATAGACGAGCGACTTACTCGTGGTCTTGCCTTGATGTTTTGTCTTACTTGTGTGCCTTGAGAAACTTCGCGGACTTACGTTGTGCTTGCTTGGCGATGTTCATTACCTTGAAGCATTGCCCTTGCGTGATCTTCTCGCGTGTTTTGGGTGAACGTGTTGCCTTGAGAAAGTTGTTCAGCGTGTGTGCCTGGTTCTGCTCCAGCAGCCGTCCGAAATCTCGCAGCGTTGTGGTGGCGAGTTTGGTTGCTTGGAACAGTTCGGCTGTACCAACGTAGATGTGGGCTACGTTCACGCCGTACTGCTTGAGCCATTTGTCCGTTTGGTTGCGTTGCTTGATGTCTGTTCTATTCATACAGTTATTTAGCAGCGACCAAATAAAGGCAGACAAAAACAGAGCGAATATTTGGTGCTTTCGTAGCGTTTTGGACAAACCAGTTGCTACCCAAAAAATCCGGTTGCTCTCGCGAAAAGACCGAAACTACAGTTAGTTCATTGCTACACAGAAAGGAACACAGCAATGAGCACTTTGAACGCACTGAAACTGACAGCAGCACAGAAACCCTCGTCTTTGTCGCAAGTACAGCAGCGACGCAACAAGTTGGTCCGACGCATTTGGGAGCAGATTGAACTTGCCAAAGCAGAACAGAACGGGACAACGTTTGCTCCAATCAAGTTTCGCTCATACACCGACAAGGAAACGGGCGTACGCAAGCAAGTTGAAACAAACAAGCGTGTCAAAGCGTGGTGGTTTACAGCAGACAACGGCAAGTTGGCGTTGAGTGTGCGTTTCGGTCCGAAGGTGTTGGAACTTGCGAAAGGCAAGTACGCCGTAGAAGTTGCTGACGAAAGGGAAATCGTCAACACACTTGAGATTGTCAAAACTGCTGTGCTGAACGGCGAACTTGACGCAGCCATTGACAACGCAGCGAAGAAACTGCGTGACGGGTTTGCGAAATGAAACGCTGGGAGTTGTGGGTGCGTGTGTCACCTACGCAAACAGCACACACCATCGTGTTCGCCAGCAACGCATATGAAGCGAAGTTGCTGGGCGAAGCACAGTACGGCAAGGGCAACGTGTTGAACTACACGGAGATGCGTGACTGATGTGCGTTCTGTGTACGCATTAGTAAATACTTGATGCGTATTACAGAAATCACAAAACAAACCATCAAGCCCAAGCCGCCGATGACGCCAGCACAAGGTCGCATACACGCACTGAAACAAAATGTCGAACGCAGCAAGCAGCAACTCAACACAGAACGTGAGCGTCAACGTCAGCAGCGTGAAGCAGAACGCAAACGCAAGGCACAGCAACGTCTGTCAACGTTCTAACGCACGTCGCAGCGTTTACCTACGCTCGGCACGTTGCGTCATTCCCGTCAAAAGACCCGAAAACGCACGGTTTTGTGGCGAAAACATTGTGTTTTACAAACCGAGTGGCAGACGGATGAGAGGCATAGCAAAAATACTTTCGCACACGGTTGACACTTTTTTGTTGCGTCGCTGCGTTGCGTACGTCGCACACCACTTTGCGTTCACGTTTTTGAACTTTGAAAAACGGAAACTAATAGTTTGGAATAGCGTTTTGAAAATCCGCGTGTCGGTGGTTCGATTCCGCCCCAGGCCACCAAACAAGAACCGTTGTCTTCGCAAGAGGGCAACGGTTTTTTCTTTGTAGCAGGCCCCAACGCACGCTTTGCATCGAAGCGCCTCGGAGGCTCCGAACACGCCCGGCAACCGGTGGCAGATGCTTGCAACAGTTGGGTCAATGGCGGCGAATTTTCACCAGGAAGGCAAGCCCGAAAACAAAAAGGCCAATGCCCAGGAAATCGCCGATGGCCATGGCCATGCTGGCGCCCGTCAGCATGTCAGCGCTGCGATTCTGGATCAGCCATTGGTACACGTTCGATCCGAGGCTTGACGCCAGGGTGGTCACTGTGGCGATGACCACCACATGCCAGTACTTGAGATTCCTTAAGCTTGAATCGAGCGCTAGCAGCCTCGCCAGCAGTCTGTAGGTGAGGTACGGGACGCCTGCCCAGACGATGATGTTGCCCAAATGCGCCAGTGCGCTGTCTTCGCGCCACACGTCAAAGGCCGTGACCATTCCGAAGATGGCAATACCCCAAAATCCCCAAATACCCGCCGTCATGAAGGCCACCAGTTTGATGCCTGCGGGCGCGAAAAAAAGATCTACGCCCTGGGTGTAAGTGACGAATGGGGAGATCTGGGCCTGGAGGAAAAATGCCGCGTAGTAGGCCAGTCCGCACAAAGCGGCAAGGGCAGCGCCCTCAACCACTGCAATTGGACCGGCGTTTCGGACTGGAGAATTCATGCAGGGTGGATGACTTGTTCAGCAGCGGCGATTCCGCTCGAATGCCTAAGATTCGTGCGCTTGGTAACCCATCCTGAAGCCGCCCCAGTGGGTGCCGCCGAGGTAGATCGGCACGGAGAGGTCGTGCATGATTTCGCCGGTGTCGCGCTTGTAGGTTTGCAGCAGCATCTTCTTGGTGTGGGCACCGCAGCGGCTGCCGGTGCGGTCATTGAAGATGCGCTTGCTGCGGCTGTTGACCAGATCGACGGCGTAGTCGCCGGTCGGCGGTTTGGCGAACTTGTCGT
>JACCDV011110156.1_pt1 | contig 12971 bp, 10 predicted proteins | sample 7446131 | NCBI WGS metagenome assembly JACCDV01 (sample SAMN15323448, study PRJNA562643) | freshwater metagenome | isolation source: river surface water | place: USA:Blue River Watershed | collected 2017-08-17 | reverse complement strand
GACCTATAACTGGCTTCGGGGTGAGGTCATTCCATCTGGTGATAGAAAGACTCGGCTCATTATTGTGGGTAATTTGCTTCATGAAGATTCTCTCCTTATGCGAATCAAAGAAGAAATTGGGAAAGGAAAAGCAAAAGGTATATTCAAAGAGTACCCACTACTTGATAAAAACGATGCGTGTCTCTGGCAAGGAAAATACAAAGATGCAAAAGACATCGAGGAAGAGAAGCTCAAGGTGGCAAGCGATATATCATGGCAACGAGAGTACCTGCTTCGCATTATCCCAACTGAGGATCAGGTTATCTATCGGGAATGGATTCAATATTATGATGACTTACCTGGTACTCTACATCGAGCATATCGAGGCACGTATGCTGGCGTTGATCTCGCTATTTCTGCGAATGACGCAGCAGACTTCACCACAGTTGTGTCTGCTCATATCTACGGGCGACGTGACAAAATCCGTATCTACGTGCTACCAAATCCGATTGCACAGAAACTTAATTTTCCAGCACAGGTTGATTTGATGAAAACGTACAAGAATACGCAAATGCCAAAGAGTACAGACCTGTTGTTTGTGGAGAGTGTGGCGTATCAAGAAGCGCTTCCTCAGATGTTGGAACTTCACGGTATCAGTGCGAATGCAATCAAGCCCAAGGGTGACAAACGAACTCGACTATCGCTCACCTCAACCTCTATAAAATCAGGAATCATAAAGTTCCCGAGGCAGGGTTGCGAAGACCTCATTCAACAGTTGGTAGGGTTTGGGGTTGAAAAGCATGATGACCTTGCAGATGCGTTCTCGCTACTTATAAACGCCACTCTGGATGAACATATGGATGAGTCAACATGGCTCATGGCTACGATGGACGATATCCTGTACTACCGTGACTACATTGATGTTGAAACAGGTAAGTAACGTGGTTACTCACACTGCGGACTCTTTGTCCGTTGGTATGAAGCAAGGAGTTCCTCAAGTGAGTTAAAAGATTTAAGATTTGTAGCACTGAGACTTTTCCATCCATCACAACTCTCTGGGTAGTAGTACTTCGCACTGTAGTGTGAGGAAGTGTAGTATTTCGCGCCAGAAGTGTCTGCTGTGGGCGTTGTATTCGTCTGTGTATCTGTTTTAGTCTCAGTTCCTGTGAGTGGATCGCCGTTACATGTGTCTGATGACCACAACCCCTTTCCAGAGTTACGAGCATTTTCCTGCGCCGATTTAAATTCTGCTTGGTATTTATATGGGACGTTGTATGTGTACTCATACGCATATCCCTCAGCAACCATGTGCTTGTTGAAGAAAAGTCCATCATCACGAAATACATACACAAGGAGTCGTCCATATTTATCACGAGTATCTTGTGTGGAGTCAGATTCAATACGTACACTCCTTCCTAAAAGGAGCTGTTTTGCCATGCTCGATGCTTCTTTTCCAAAACACTGCACAGGCTTTCGTGGATCAACAGTTTCAGGCGTATCAATACCAATGAGACGAAGTGTTTCAATAATCCCATCTTTACGAATCTTAATCGTATCTCCATCAACGACATCGGTAACAGAGTAAATCTCACTATTTACCGTCGGTTGTTCAGCTGGAACAGTTTGAGGAGTATTGTTGTCTGTTTGTGTTTCTGTATATAAAACAATTGGTGCGTCAGTATTTTCTGCCGATTGTTCGTGTTGTGCTCCTTCTCCATTTGCAACAGGTTTGGTCTCAACAGTTTGGGTTTCTGTGACATCGGTTTCGTTCAATTCTCTCGGTTGCGTCGGTTCTCCAAAAATATTTCCTATGAGACCAATTATAAAAAGAGTAATGAGTGTGGAATATATTGGGTGCTTCTTCATCCATCTGATATACGGTTTCTCAGCACCTGTGGTGCCTCCTGTTTGATCTATATTCATAAAATGTGCTTGATAGGACTTAGTACTAAATTCTGTGACGAGATACAAAAAGCCCGCCACGGGTAGAGGGCGAACCCTCTCGTACCAGTTTCCCGATACGGCCTATCAAGCAACCCCATGACGGGTTTTTTATGCTTGATAGGACTTTTCGCCATGCCCCAGATATGTTCTGAAGTTTAGGCTACTTCTATAATATTCAGTTGTATGCGAACAATAATAACAGATTCTGCTATCAATTTAAACTGTATCAGAAACACAATGTCTTGCTAAGGATGGTTCGCGAGTATGTGACGTTTATCTAGTTCTGCATAGCTTTGCACCATATGTGGTTCTGTCATTAATGGTCGTATGGAAATGCAGGTAACAAACAACTTCGGTGTAAAGACTGATGTGCCAAAAGTGGCAGTTAAGTATCTTCTGTACGCCAGAAAATCAACTGAGTCAGATGAGAAGCAGGCGCTCTCAATTGATTCACAAGTGAAAGAGATGCTCGCTATCGCAGAGCGTGAAGGCTTGGAGGTAGTGGAGATACGACGCGAGTCACATTCTGCAAAAGACTCAGGACAACGTCCTGTCTTTAAGGAAATTCTTGAAGACATCAGACGTGAACGATTCAATGGCATTATCGTATGGCACCCTGACCGACTTAGTCGTAACGCTGGTGACCTCGGCTCACTTGTAGATCTCATGGATCAACACCTGCTCCATGAGATACGAACGTACGGACAAACATTCACGAATACACCAAGTGAAAAGTTTCTCCTCATGATTCTCTGTTCTCAGGCAAAGCTTGAGAACGACAACAAGAGCATTAATGTGAAGCGTGGTCTCCGCACTCGGGTAGAGATGGGGCTCTGGCCATCAAATGCGCCTACTGGATATATAAAAGAAAAACGCATGGATAGAAAGTGTGAATCACTTATCGATCCTGAACGTGCGCCGGTAATAAAGAAAATGTTTGAGAAGGTGGCATACGAACGATGGAGTGGGCGTAAAATATATAATTGGCTTAAACACGATTTGAACTTCAGAGTACTCCCGAGCAAGAAGCACCTAAGCCTTGGCAATATCTATCGTCTCCTCGAAAATCACTTCTATTATGGTGTTTTTGAGTATCCACGAAATAGTGGTAACTGGTATCAAGGAAAACACGAACCACTCATCACCAAAGAGCTTTTTGATGAGGTACAACTCCAGATCAAAGGAAATGCGCTCAAGACAAGAGAAGAGCGTGAGTTTGCTTTCACACGAATCATGACATGCGGTCTATGTGGTTCAGGTATCAGTGCGTGTGAGAAATACAAAAAACTAAAAGGTGGTGGCACAAACATGCATGTCTACTACGGATGTACGAAAGCGAGAGACAAACACTGTCCTTGTGGGTACATGAACGAAACAGATCTTATCAAGCAGTTACAGAAACTCATTGATAACATCGATTTAAATGAAACAAGCATAAAAAAGAAAGTTGAAGCTGAGGTGGTCAGGTACAAGAAGTTCCACAAATCCCTATTAGGGGAGGGGTCGGATATGGCCGTGAACGACATAGATGTGAAGACATATGTTAAATTCCTGCTTAAAGATGGAACTTTGAAGGAGAAACGAGACATCCTCACACATCTTCAGACTAAGGTAATACTCGCCAATAAGATAGTGTATCTTGATTAGGATTACGAATAAACTAATCGCCCGTATACCAAAAGTTGAGTATAAATTTTGAATGGTATTATTCTGAAAAATCGTATCACCCGCAAGAATGGAATTTAAAATAAAAATCACCGTTAACAGAGCGATTTCATTCTGACTATAATTAGTTGACCAACACCCTAGGGGGGTATAGAATTGAATTAATGAAATTAGTAGCAACTCTTATTCTGCTTGGTCTCACCAGTGTTATATTTTGTGGCCTTACACTTGCAAATATGCAGGGTGATCATTCGATGCCGATGAATGATAGTGCTGTTGTCACGCATCATATTTCTATGTATGAGAATGTTTCTACTGCAATTTTCTCTGACGTTGCCACTTCCTTTGCGACCTTCCTTTCACTCCTTGCTCTCGTAATTGTTGTCACACTTCTCCAAGTTCACGAGTTGTGGTCACCATCAAGTAGAATTGTTCCTAAAAGAAAATACGGAACGAGTTCGTCATATAAATTAAAACGCTGGATTACACTTTTTGAACATAGTCCATCATTTGTATAGCGGCACCCATTTCCCCTTCTAGGGAGGGGTTTGGTGTGCTGCACAAAAGTCCTCTCTGAGGGCTTTTGTTGTATTCTCGCTCTTACAAATACTCTAATCTTAAAAATATAATGTCGAAATTAATTGTTCCTATACGAGGAATGCATTGCAAATCATGCGAAATCCTTGTTGAAGAAAATATAAAAGAAATTCCTGGAGTTCAATCAGTTTTCGTGAGCCTGAAGCACGCCAGTGCAACTATTAATTACAAAGGAAATACTCCGACGGAGGAGCAACTCATCACTGCTGTTCAGAACGCAGGATATGAGGTGGGGACTCAGGAAAACATCCCATGGTTTTCTCGTGATGCAAGTGATTACTTCCGTCTCGCGTCAGCCGGTGCGTTCCTTCTCGTACTCTACTTTATTGCAAAGAACCTTGGATTATTCAGTATCGATGTCGGTTCTGGAAATGGGGGTGTCTGGGTTGCGCTCCTTGTGGGACTTGTAGCAGGGTTCTCTTCATGTATGGCACTTATTGGCGGTCTTGTTTTGGGTATCTCTGCTCGTCATTCAGAACTACACCCCGAGGCAACGCCTGTTCAGAAGTTTAGACCACATTTATTCTTTAACGCAGGAAGAATTGGGGGGTACATTGTTTTTGGTGGAATAATTGGTTTGCTTGGATCAGCATTTCAGCTCTCAGGCACAGTGCTTGGAATCATTACAATTCTCGTTGGTATCGTGATGATATTCCTCGGACTTAAACTCATAGAGATATTCCCAGCGCTCAAATATAAAACGTTGTCACTTCCAAAATCCCTCTCAAGGTTGCTTGGTATAAAAAAGGAAACAAAAGAATACAGTCATAAGAATGCAACCGTTGCCGGGGCACTCACATTCTTCTTACCGTGTGGTTTTACGCAGGCAATGCAACTCTACGCAATATCGACAGGAAGCTTCACAGAGGGTGCTCTGATTATGGGACTGTTTGCCCTTGGAACTGCACCCGGACTTCTTGGTGTGGGTGGTCTTTCGTCAATATTCAAGGGTCAAAAAGCAAGAACATTCTTCATGACAGCAGGACTCGCGGTCATTGTCCTCGGTGTGTTCAACATCTCAAATGCAAGCAGACTCATCTCTTTACCGACTTCAAACACTGTTACAGGGAGTGAAAAAGTAGATGCAGAGTATCAGGAAGTACGCATGTCTCAAGGTAATGCTGGATACACACCTTCTCAGTTCACGGTTGAATTAGGTAAGCCAGTTCGTTGGATCATCACTTCTGAAAGCAGGTTCTCCTGTGCAAGCAGTCTGGTTATGTCTGAATACAACATTCGTAAATCATTGAAACTTGGAGAGAACATCATTGAATTTACACCAACAAAGACTGGCAAGATTCAGTTCTCATGTTCTATGGGTATGTATCGAGGAGTCTTTAATGTAATACAAGGAAGTGGTAGTGAAAGTCTGAATATCCAAAGCGTTGTAGACACCGCACAGCCAGTAGCGAAAATACCTGCCGATAATGTGCTCAAGACAACATATACGACTACGAAAGACATTCAGCCCAGTACCTTTATTGCAAAGGTTGGTCAGTCTACAAATCTTGAAGTTGAATCAAAAGACGATGGATACGGATGTATGAGTACTATTACGATACCAGGATTGACTGATCAAGTTGAATTATTAGAGAAAGGAAAGAAGATTACTCTAAGGTTTACTCCCACGCGAGCAGGAGAATATCCTATTACGTGCGCAATGGGTGTGCCAAGAGGATTAATAAAAGTAGAAGCATAAAAAATATTATTATGATTACAAAATTCATATTGAAGAATCTCAATTGTGATGCATGCGGAAAAGTATCACAAATGAAAATCAAGAAGATTCAAGGAGTGACACATGTACAAATAAAACAAAACGGGCAGGAGGCAGAGGGAGAGGTAGAAGCAGATCGGGAAATCAATTTGGTAGAGTTTCAAGAGGCATTATCAGATACTAAATACAAGGTTTACGCCGCCTAGTTACCATGGAAAAAATATTACAGTTGAACATCAAGGGAATGCACTGCGTCTCGTGCGAGATACTTATTGCTGATGAAATAGAATCGCTTCCTGGGGTACAAAATGTAAAGATATCTGCAACAGAAGGTGTTGGAACAGTCAAAATGAACGGAAGCGAGACTACCTCACAGCAAATTCTGGAGGCTGTTGAACGTGCCGGCTACAAAGCGGAGATTGTTTCAGAAGAAGAGGAGGATGTTGTTGCTTCTACGGATGTTCGTATACCAGATGAGGTAACCTTTAAGACAGGTGCTCCATTCCAGTTAATTACAAATACTCGCATGGAAGCGGAGGGTGTCGTTACTGAAGACACAACGGGACGACCTGCTTTTGAGGGTAAGTTAAATCTATCAAAAGTCACTAAGGTACAGGTGCCTGAAGGGATGGAACATAGTAAAGAATACGTTGATCAACTCCTACGGAGTGTCCAGTTCGTTAATACTCTTGAACGATTGAATGATAGGCACGACGCATCAGTTTCCTCAAAAAACTCCACTGTGACGAATTCAAGTACTCTCATGACGGAAGAGAAAAAAACCACAGGGACTGGAATACAAAAGATCAATCTGTCGCTTAGTGGTATGCACTGCACTTCATGTGCTGCTATCATCGAACGTTCGCTTAAGAAAGTTCCTGGAGTTTCTCAGGCGTCAGTTAATTTTGCTGCAGAAAAAGCAATGATAACGTTTGATGGGTCACAAGCGAGAGTGGCTGACCTCATTAAAGCAATCGGAGTGGCTGGATATACTGCTGAAGAAGTCGACGCAAAAGATACTGAACATGATGTAAAAAAGCGTGAACATGAAATAAAAGCGTACTTCAACAAGTTTGTGTGGGGCGCTGTGTTGAGTGCACCAATGTTGTACTTCATGCTCATGGATTTCTTTTCGTGGATTCCCGGTAAGGTAGCAATACTACCGTACATTGGTGTTATCTCACTTCTCCTCACGCTCCCTGTGCAATTTATCGTTGGACGAGGGTTTTATAAAGGGATGTGGTCGGCACTTCGCATGAAGACATTCAATATGGATAGTCTCATTGCGATTGGTACTTCCACAGCCTTCTTCTACAGTTTGATTAACTTCATACTGTATGCGATGAACAACAACTCACCTATTGGAATTGGTGGAGAAAAAATCCCAGAACTCTACTTTGAGACCGCGGCGTTCTTGATCACCTTTGTGATTCTCGGGAAGTGGCTTGAAGTACGCACAAAGGGGAAAACTTCAGACTCTATCAAGAAGCTTATGGGTCTCCAAGCAAAAACTGCTCGTGTGATTCGTAATGGTCAGACACTTGATATCGATATTGATGCAGTGATCCATAAGGATGTTGTAATCGTCCGTCCGGGTGAAAAGGTTCCTGTCGACGGGGTCATCGTACGAGGATCTTCTGCTGTCGATGAGTCCATGGTTACGGGTGAAAGTCTGCCGATTGAAAAACATGTTGGCGATACAGTAGTGGGCGGTACGATTAATAAAACGGGTAGTTTTGAGTTTGAGGTCACTCGAGTAGGTTCTGAAACGGTACTTGCACAGATCATTCGATTGGTTGAAGACGCACAAGGAAGCAAGGCACCAATTCAAGCGTTTGCCGACAAGATATCAGCAAAGTTCGTTCCGATTGTCATTGGACTCGCCATCCTCACGTTTGTGGTGTGGTACTTCTTCCTGGGGGCAACGCTTGCGTTTTCACTTATGGCATTTACTGCAGTCATTGTGATTGCGTGTCCGTGCGCACTTGGACTCGCTACACCGACAGCGATTATGGTTGGCACAGGGAAAGGCGCTGAAAATGGCATTCTTGTAAAGGGTGGAGAACCCCTTGAAATGGCGTGCAAGGTCAACACGATAGTATTCGACAAGACTGGAACACTCACGAAGGGTAAACCAGAAGTCACTGATATTCTCACCTTCTCAGAAAGAGATGAAGATGACATTCTTCAGGTGACCGCTAGTTTGGAAAAACTCTCAGAGCACCCACTTGCCGAATCAATCTATACCTATGCGCAGGAAGAAGGAATTGATCTTGATGAGGTGAAAAACTTCAAGGCAGTTCCTGGACATGGAGTTCAGGGTGAAATAGATGGAGTGACCTACTATTTCGGAAATCGCAAGATGATGACTGATGTTGCTCTGGTAGATATTCTGCGAGCAAATAAAAAAATCGAACGACTTGAAAGTGCTGGCAAAACCGCCATGATGCTCGGAGTGCAGGGTTCTCTTCTTGGAGTTGTGGCAGTAGCTGACACCGTAAAACCAACCTCAAAGGCTGCGGTTGAGAAGCTCCAGAAATTGGGTATCGAAGTGTATATGATCACCGGCGATAATGAACGTACCGCACAGGCGATCGCTGCTCAAGTTGGGATTACCAATGTGCTCGCCGAGGTACTGCCTGAAGATAAGGCAAATGAGGTTAAGAAGCTTCAAGGTCAAGGTAAAAAAGTTGCAATGGTTGGTGATGGTATAAACGATGCTCCGGCACTTGCACAGGCAGAGCTAGGTATTGCCATGGGTAGCGGTACGGACGTTGCAATGGAGACGGGCGGTATTGTAATTATGCGCAACGATCTTAACGATGTGGTGAGTGCAATTCAGCTTTCCCGAGAAACGCTTCGTAAGATCAAGCAGAACATGTTCTTTGCACTCTTCTACAATGTGGTCGGTATCCCGATTGCTGCGCGTGTATTCATTGGGTTTGGCCTTATATTGAAGCCAGAACTCGCGGGTCTTGCAATGGCACTCAGTTCTGTCTCAGTGGTCTCTAATTCACTCACGCTCAAGTTCTTTAAACCCGGTAAGCGCAATTGGATTTCCACACTCGCCCCAGCGGCTATGGTCCTCGTATTCTCATTTGTCTTCTTTGAGTTTGCGCAATTCAGTTCAAAAATGGCGGAACCAAATCCTGTTATGGCGGCTGCAACGGAAATATCTGCTGAAGTTACTGAGGAGGCAAAGAAACTTCTTCTCGAGAGCCCACTCTATGTAACCTATGCAGATGAAAGTACGCCAAAGTTCTTCGTACAAAACACAAATGGAAGCATTGCTCTACCTACACTGAAAGGTAAGACGACTCTCGGTAAGGATGAAATGATTGTAGGATCAAAAGAGGCTGAAATGATGATCGAAGAGGGGTTGTTCGAGAAACCCGGAGACACACTTAAGAATTTCTTTGGCGTACCTGAAATGAAGATCGTCGGTATCTTAGAGCCAACAGGAACCTTTGTGGATTACAGTCATGTAATTGCTTCTGTCACGAATGTTAGTTCTGTGGCTCGGGTAGAAGTGAAGGCACTCGAGGATGAGTTGAAATTCTTCTACCAAACGACTCCTAACAATGTACCTTCTGCGTATAGAGCAGTAATGAAAGCCGAAGCGTTTGCACCGGTCATATGGGGTGAAAAGAGATACATTCCTGTATTCGTCGGTTCATCGGAAGCAAAAGTGATGCAGGAAGAAAAATTGTTTACGCAGGTACGCGACATCATTCCTAACTTCTTCGGCCGAGATGCGATCATTGCGGGAATCCTTCCTGAAACCAAAACCCCGCTCGATACATTCCACTACATCGCAGAGTAAAATTACATCTAAAGCACATAGTTTGAAGCGGGTGGGTAGATTAGGTTACAGTACAAAATTCTCTATTAGACTAATAAATAAATATATGCACAATCATGAAGATAAGGGTATGAAATGGATGATGTATCTAATGATGCTCTGTTGTATGGTACCTCTGCTGATTCTTGTGACAGGCGCTCGGCAGGGTGTAAACTGGTGGGTAATCGGGGCAATTTCTATTTTCGTCGTATTACATTTTGTACTCATGAAAAAGCATGGGAACTGTCATGGCGATCACAAAAAGGAAGACAACGATAGAACTTAAAAAAATAATAATACAAAACACTATGAACAACGATTCAAACAATAAAATACTGTACGGGATAGGTGGCATCGTTGTTGGCATGCTTTTGGTTGGAGTGCTTACACCGATGATGCGGTATGGTGGATATAGCATGATGAATTGGAGAGGTGATTCAGGGACAGAACAAAGAATCAATACGAACGTGAGTACAATAGACAAACATTTCATTGAACAAATGATTCCGCATCACGATGGAGCTGTCGCGATGGCAAATCTAGCTCTCCAGAGAGCAGGGCGTCCTGAAATAAAAACATTGGCTACAGCAATCATCACAGCCCAAACTACGGAGATTCAGAGTATGAACAGATGGTATCAGGATTGGTTCGGAAACAGCGTGCCAAAAGCGAGTTCAGGTATGATGAATGGTGGCATGATGTCTAATGGTGGAATGCATATGGGCGGACAGGAAGATCTGACATCATTAGAAAATGCATCAGACTTCGATAGAGCCTTCATTGAACAAATGATCCCGCACCATCAATTGGCAATCATGATGGCAAATATGCTTCAGAATGGGACGAGTCGTCCTGAAATGCAACAACTCGCAAAGAACATTATTGCCTCTCAGTCAAAAGAGATACAGCAAATGCAGTTGTGGTATGCGGAGTGGTATAAGTAATTAAAAGCTTTGCAAAAGGGACAAGTTAGTTGACGCGAGGATAGGCAAGTTTAACAGAAAAACGTCCACTGATTGGACGTTTTTCTGTTGTTTTCAGAATCTTCGATACTGCTGATTATCAGATGAATTTTTTCTGCTATAATATTCGAATGTTCTCAAACTCAGCAACAATACAGAGAATCTTGTGTGGTTTTTTCCTCCTATCACTTTTAGGATCATTCGTATTTGTATACCTTCATGTACAAGGGATGACAAATTTAAACATGCCAATGTTTGGGTGTCCCTTAATGGATGATACTGCTGTTGTCTGTAACATGAACCCAATTGAACATATAGAAGCGTGGCAGCACATGTTCACCGCTCTTCCTCAAATTGGATTAATCCTATTGATAGCTCTGATTGTTGCTCTCGCTTTTTCTTTACACAGACTTCTTCCGCGGTTTTGGTTGTTACCCACGGTATATCGATTCAAAAGAATAACAGGAGGTACCCCCAGGTACCGCATACAAAATCATCTCCAAGAGTTATTTTCACAAGGAATACTGAATCCCAAGCTTTTCTAAGTCTCGCCTTTTAGAACGCACTGTCTTTTTCGGTGCGTGTATTTTTAGTAATGCTCTAACACAATTTGAGAACATGGATGATAACTCACAAGCACAGGCACCGACAACAGCAAAACCAATACTTCTAAATCAATATCTCATACCGCTTTCCGTGGTCATTGCTGGTGCACTTATTGCAGGAGCGGTATATCTCAGTAACGCACCGCAGACGAATCAAAAGGGTGTTGCGGTGCAACCACAACAACAACCATCTGCACCAGTAGATACCGGATCAACAGACGCAGTCGCTCCAGTGACCGCGAAAGACCATATCAAAGGTAATCCTGATGCACCAATCAAGATTGTCGAGTACTCGGATTTTGAGTGTCCCTTTTGTAAGCAGATACACAATACGCTCAATGAGCTCATGAAAAAATATGAGGATTCAGGAGAGGTCGCGTGGGTCTACCGACACTTCCCACTTGAACAACTCCATCCCAAGAACGCGATGCGTGTTGCCATTGCGTCAGAGTGTGCTGTTGAACAGGGGGGTAATGACATGTTTTGGAAGTTTGCAGATGCGTTTTTTGCAGCAACACCATCAAACGACCGTACCGATCTCACGACTGCCTTCCCTAAGATCTATACTGATATTGGGCTCGATGCTGCCAAAATGGCGACTTGTATAGAGAGTGGTCGTTATGACGCACACATTCAAGAGGAAATTACTAATGCTGTCGCAACCGGTGGAAGAGGTACTCCGTGGAGTATCCTTATCGCACCAGACGGAACGACTGCTTCGATGAATGGTGCACAACCGCTTCCTGTGTGGGAACAAGCAATTGCACAGATGTTACAAAAGAAATGATGTATGCATTCTTCAATAGGCGGAGTAGACCGCGACTTCTCATTTCTAGACGATAAAGCCATCTATCTTGATTCGGCGTGTCAAACACTACGCCCACAGCAGGTCATCGATGCAATGACCGAGTATTTCCATGAGTACAATTCTTGTGGAGGTCGTGTTAAGTATGACTGGGGTGTGCGATTGGACGAGAAAATTGACGAGGTAAGAAAAAAAGTTTTAGCTTTGGTGGGGAAATCTGGTGCTGAGTACACGGTGGCATTCACCCTCAACACTACATACGGCGTGAATCTGATTCTTTCCCAGTTGCCTCCAAAATTCAAGATAGTTGTAACGTCAGATATCGAACACAATTCGGTGTTTCTTCCCACCATGACCGTAGCTAAAAGGTTGGCAATTCCACGTGTTGTTCTATCGCGTTCAGAAGATGGTTCATTAGTGTACAGCAAAGAAGATTTGTCAGGAGGGATTGTGGTCCTAAATAGCATGTCTAACATTGATGGACGTGAACTGGTGAATTTGAAAGACATCGTTATTGATACACACAAAAATGGCGGGATAGTGCTTGTCGATGCTGCACAAGGTATAGGTCATAATCAAAAATGTATCCGTGAGAGTGATTTTGACGCGCTATTCTTTTCTGGACACAAAATCTATGGACCAAGCCTCGGAGTAATCGTAATCAAAAAATCACTCGTCGCTTCGCTCGACGTGGGGTTTATTGGTGGTGGTACCGTGGAAGATGTGGACGCCGAAGATTACGAACTGATTTCTGATTCAGATACCCTGTATGGTCGCTTAGAGATTGGGCTACAAAATTTTGCGGGGATTGTCGGACTCGGGGCAGCTCTAGACTGGATAAAAAGTTACAAACCAG
>JACCDV010306370.1_pt1 | contig 12978 bp, 5 predicted proteins | sample 7446131 | NCBI WGS metagenome assembly JACCDV01 (sample SAMN15323448, study PRJNA562643) | freshwater metagenome | isolation source: river surface water | place: USA:Blue River Watershed | collected 2017-08-17 | reverse complement strand
GTAACAAAACTAGATCGCACTACTTTCTCTGGCTTGACTAAGAAAGACCTTCCACGTGGAAGCTGGAGATTCTTGACCGAGAGGGAGCTGGTGAAGTTGAAGTATCTACTGTAGTCGCCGCCTGCGGTGGCGACAGTCGCTAGTCACTAGTTTCTAGTCGAGAGTCTAAAGTCGCGACTTCGTCGCTTAGTCATTGCTACATTATTTAGTCGACTAGCGACTAGTGACTAGTGACTAAACAAAAAACCCGCTGATTTCAGCGGGTTTTTTGTTTATCTGCAGACTTCTTGTGCTAAATACTCACTTGGTGTACATTTCATCTGCTTTTTAAAGGCAGAATTAAAGGTCGCTTTATTGACAAAACCAGCCTCCATTGATAGTGATTCTAAGGTGTATTTTTCTAAGTATTCACCTTTCATTTTTTCAATGATATAGTCGATACGATGCAAATTCAGAAAATCGGTAAAGCGTTGATCATAATGATTGTTGATGATAAAAGATAAGTTTTTAGCAGGGATTTCAAGAATAACGGCAAGCTTATTGATATTTAAATTTGATTGCAGGAAAATTAAATCCGTTTTAAATGCCTCTTCGATTTTATGAATCTCCTTAGCATACATATTTATAATTAGCTCTTTATCTTCTTTTAAAATTTCGGAATTAGTGCCATTTTTCATTGACGTTATAAACGGTATTCCATACAATACTTCTGGATTAAGCAATAAATAAATACTAAAACAGAAAATGCTCGATGAAGTTATCAGTAGAGCTAAATTTATTTCATATCCATTTATTTGATGACTATATGCAAGTAAACCCGAAGATATAATCATGCTTACAAGTGAAATAATTCTAGAAATAACAAAGAATTTCAGCCAATTAATAACTGATTTTAAGTGAAGTTGAGGGACAAAAAAATGGTTGTTTTTTTGAGCAATAAATATGAGTTTCAATTCAAAAAAATGGTAGGTCAATCTTTGAAAAAGGTGAAAATAATGAAATATTTTTTCTGGAATAATTCCATCATTTGAAGTGTAAATTGACGAAAAATTGGCCACTACTTTTTTAACTAGTAAGGCCTTTTCTGGTCCTGAAATAAAATAAAATGGCAGATAACTAATGGTAAAAATGACGAATGGAATAAGGTGTAAAAAATCTAAATAGGCCATTTTTTTCTCATTTTTTAAGACAGAACGGACGTACAGAAAACTAATTGGCGCAAATAGCAAATTTAAAGGGGCGGCAGTCTTATACAGGAAAGGTACTTTTATAATTTCCCCCGAAACAATCAGCAAATATGCCGTAATGCAATAAGCATAGACGATCATTAAAAAAGCTAATAGCTTAGTCGAATAAGGCTGATGGAGATTTTTTTTATATAACAGCAGATAAGCCGTTATCAATGAGCAAAATATACTACCTAGAAAAAAAATATTTGACATTTAGAATAGAAATGAATTCCAAAAGTTCAAAGATAGGTAGTCTTTTAGAATTTATTCACCTAAAATGTCATTATTGCACAACCTCAAATTCCTGTGTTACAAGAATGATTGCAGCTTCTTGTTTGGTATCAGTGATGATGGCAGTATTTTTCCCACCGATGAGAGCGATTTTTTTAGTTTTAACTCCATCCGCCAGAAAAGTCATTTCATCGCTTGTTCCATTAAATGTGTATTTTAACTTGATACCACTACTTGGAATCGCGCCGTTGAATTTGACAGAAATAGCAATGGCATAATTTGTGGCAGGATTGATACACCCCCCAGCCTCTATGGGATTCCCATTTTCATAAACAAAACTAATATTCGTCGAAACTAAGGCGGTATTTTCGGCAGAAGGAGTAGTTGGCTCGGGAGCCTCTTCTTTTTTGCAGCTTACGAAAACAAAGGAGAATAGTAGAAAGAATAGTAATCTCACGAGGTTTATATTAAAGTTGAAGGATAGTAATGGATTTCGAAATTCCGGCGGCTTTTACAATATAGGTCCCTGGATTTAAATTCGTGAATAGAGTTTCTCCGTTGCTAATGGATTGGGTTGCTAGAATGGTTCCATTCTGCTCTAGCGTAATAGGGGAGCCGGCTTTTGCAAAGCCAACTTTAATTTGACCTTTCGCATAGCAAGTAGCATTTTTTTTCTGGTAGGTAATTGAAGGAGGAACCTGAATAACCCACTCTTTCACTACGGTCTCATCTTCTGACCTTATTTTTAAGGTAACTGGAGAAGAGAAATCAATGGAGTTTACTCCAGATACCAATGGACTAGTACCTCTATAAATGCTGGCTCCTGGGCTGGTACTTACTAGGGCGTTCAAGGCAGTTAAATTTTGGTTGGCGTCTAGGAAAACAGAAATGACATTTCCATTAAACGCGATACTTTTCCTGGCAACTCCTGTAAAGTTCACATCTACAATTTCTGCACTAGAATTTAGGGCTGGACTTGCGAAACTATAGCCTTGAAATAAATTCCCTGAGTGCTGATTATTGACAAAAGAGGCCGTTTTAGGAACATCTTTAATAATATTCAAGCTCGAGTCATAGATTTTAAACTGAATGACCTCGTTCTGGGTGTTTGAATAAACCGTAAGGTAGGCATAATATCGGTTTTGGTTAGGGACAAAAATTAAATTTGCCACGCCACGGCATTGGCCATTAACAAAAGCTCCCACCATGTCAGTCGTTTTATTTAATCGAACTCCATCTAATGTGAGAAAGCCCACATAGGTCATGGTGTATTGGAAGTCATTTTCTTTGACTGTCCAAGCAGGACTTTGGGCGTAGGTTGTCAAATTACCTAAGAAGAGTAATATGCTCAGGCAGATCCACCTAAAATATCCTATCGTTTTCGTATGCATAAACGGATCTCTCATTAATTGGTATCGGCTTGTTTGATGACTTTTTGGACGAATTCTCTTCCATCGATTTGTACCCTAACAAGGTAAATACCGTTGCTAATAAGTGGTCTGCAGGAAATTACATTTGTTCCAGCTTGAACTTGGATTGCTTGTGTATAAATAACTTGACCAGTCAAAGAAATAATTTCTATCTGAGATTCTTGCTTAACACTTGCATTTAGTTCAATAGTTAATTCGCTAGCGAAAGGATTCGGATATAATTGAACATTTCGGCCCTCAGCTAGTTCGAGTACAAAAGGATTTGCAGGAGCCCCTATGATGCGATTAGCTTCGAATTTAACGGAGGCAGTTGCCTTCTGTTTATTTCCTCCATTACTAATGTAGAAGAATAGATTTTCTGGTTTTTCGCCAAAAATTGTCAAATAAACGAGTTCCTTATCTTCACTTCGAGATGCTTTTGCTTTGAGTACTTGTGCTTCGTCATAAACAAATACATCAGTATAACCTGAAGGAAGCGAAACAACTGCGTTCATGTTTTGACTATACTGATTAAACTCAGCAACCGTCTTCTCTGCCTCAAATGGAACAGTTGTTGCCACTTGCAAGAGTCCTGTCACCGGTTTAGCCACACCCATGTTCTTAGCTAAATAGGAAGGGAAACGGAAGGTCTGATCTTTCGATGATTTTAACATATAGCCTTTTCCTGATTCTAAGTATTTCATTGAACCATTCCAGCCTAAGATTGGATCGAAGATGGCGAACTGAGTTTGGGACTTAATTACATCCCCATCTACTGCATCAAAATAGGCCATAGATTCCGATAGAAGTCGATTTCCTGGAAGTGGGAAAGGAAGCCAATTCCAATTCTTTTTCACCGGGAAAGTCCACGTTGAAATATCCACAGCGGCGCCTTTAATGTTTAAGGTTTGTTCTTTATTAAGATACATTTTATACATAACCGAGCTGCTTATCCCTCCATTGCTACTAATACTTCCTGACCAGGTTGGAATGGCAATGTTCTTCGAATAGATTTCCTGTTTAGATCCTGCTACGATGCGGTCATCTGTTTCCAGCGATAGCTCTTTTGTTAGCGTATTTAAATTGCTAAAATTAGGGTCGTCCACATTCATAGAAACCCAGGTCCATCCTTTATTCAAAGCAATATTTTGTTCGAATAGGCTAGTATTTGCTAACAAGACAGGACTGCTCAAACTACCGCGAATATCATTGTCTTGGAAATCGAGCGTTAATTCGCCATTTGCGGTTGCTTCTACTATTTTTCCGGCAGAGGCATCCCAAATTTTGAATGTGATTTTATCTGTAGTTACGTCACTACTATAGAGCGTTAAGAAGATAAAGTATTGCTTATAGGCTTCATTATAAATGGGCTTTGCAGTACCTACAAGCTTGCCATTTTGGAAGGCAGCGACTAGATCATACACATCATTAGAGAAGACACCGTTTACCTGAATGCGCCCCACGAGGGTCATGCTTTTATCAAAATTAGCCGCGTTGACATTCCACGAAGGCTCTTTTGCTAAAACACGTACTTTAACTTGAAGTTTTTCGTCGTAATTAAAGTCTGTCTGTAAATGTAGATTTTCGATATATTCACCCGGTGTATAATCCTTGTCAATTGTCGCTATGATAACTAATTTGCTATCTGCCGCTATGGATCCCGTGGTTCTACTTAAACTTAACCACCTCGGGATATTAGTGATAGTGAATGGACGCGTTTTACCCCCTTTGTTCAATAGCGTGATCTCAAAGCTATTCGCCTCCCCGGCTGGCTTAACTATATCGACGATTTCATTATAACCCTCTGCAAACCAGCTGATTTCATGGCGTCTATAGAAGGCTGTCCATGTAATAGGAGAGGCCTGAGCATTATTAGCTGCATCAAACATTCGGTGAACGGTGATGTCGACCATTTGCCCTTCAAGTGATGCAATGTCAGATATAACCGGTTCGAGGATCATTTCTGTATTGCTGATGACGCGGTTTACCTCAAAGTTGATCACGGATCTTTCTGGTTTTACCGCCGGTGCATCGACAGAAAAATTCACTTGGGATAATGTCGTGTCTGTTCTAACTACAGCTAAGCTAGTGCTGATTTTATTGCCCTCTATGGCATGATAATACCTTGGCCCATCAGATGAAGCAGGGGTAGGTTGATTCATGCGCGCATAAAGCAGTAGACCTATACTATTTGGACTCACTTCGAAGAAACGATCCCGCTTGATTTGTTCCTCATTGCGTAAGGTATTCCAGAGTTGGAATTCATCTAATTTTCCAGTGAACCTGCGATCTACCGAATATCCAGCTAAATCTTGGCTTCCTCTAGCTCCTAGCCAAATTCGACCTCCAGAGAATCCCCCAATACCTGTCATCAGGTTAGCGGAAACCGGTGCTGCATCTACGTAGGTTGTTAGCGCACCCTGTCGATTCAGCAGGATACTAACGTGATGCCACAAATTATCCGTGATAGGAGTAGTTGTTAAAACCAGTTGCTTTCCTTCACTGTTAAAGGTTAAATTTCCAGCAGTCGTTAAATTAATTGCCCACTTATTATCAAAGCCATCAGATTGGGTAATATCCGTGCCATTTCCTTTTCCGTTTGAGAAAATGGTTGCCTCTTGATTGCCTTCGGTTTTTATCCAGAAGGAGATCGTTGCATCCATTTCTTTGGTTAATTGAACAGAAGAAACATTCTCTAGACTAAGGTGCTGCTTATTTGCAAACGAATAAGCCGTTCCTCTAGGTTTGATATCCCAGTTCGTTTTAATTTCTGCATGCTTAAACCTTGCCTTGTCATAGGCAATAGTACCATTCCCTTCATCCATAGGCCAAAAACCGATAAGGTTAGGCTCATTCCCGCTAAGTCTTGTTTCCCTATTCGCATATGCATCGGGTTGGCTGATTGTTTTATTCCAAATCCGTAAATCATGCAGATTACCTTTAAACGTATTTCCCCCTAGGATAATAGCTTCGTTGTTCGCTGTGGGTAGGTTGATCTCTCCCGTTTTAATTTCAGGATCCAGGGCATCACGGAAAATAGAGACCTCTCCCGTCTTGTTTTTATATACAAAGGTATAGTGGTGGAATAAGCCATCCGTTGGAGCGCTACCTTGTACTTGTATCCCCCCGATTGTAAAACTTATTTTACCGTCGATTAGGTCAATTTTTATTCCGTCATTTTGTTTTAAGATTGTTGCATTTGCAGTTGAGTTTAGTTTAAGCCAAAACTCTAACGTTAAATCCCCTGTCATAATCTTAGGTTGATTAATCACCATCGTATTGTTTGTTCCTTCGAATAACAAGGAGACATCGTGATTAATCTTAAGCTGGTTTGTTTGGCCCTCAATCTTCACTAAACTGGTTCCTGAACTAAATATGATAGGCTCGTTGAAACTTACCTTAATATCCTCGCCTGCACCTAAAATTCCATCTATAGGTAGGGGCGCGTTGAATTTAATAGGTGCGTTAAGGTCGATTTTCCCCGTAATAGGATCTGAAATATAGGTTGTATTATTTGTGCAACTGCTTCGGGCCCTAATTTCGTAATTACCGTCTGCAAGGTTTAATGCCAATACATCCATTTCGAAAGGCAGTGAAGCGCGCGCGGCTATCATCGATTTTTTATCGGGGAAACTACTCGAATTCAATAGGGTTTCGTTATTAAAATAGGTTTGCAATCTAGTCCAATTCGCGGATCCCGATGCTCTGTATTCTAAATCAATCTGCTTGAAGCTCGCAAAGTTTGCGTTAAATCCGCTGACGTTAACAGTTAGTTTATTCGGAGAGGCAGCCTTGTTGTAGACCCAGTTCCCTAAGGGATTACTTACTTCGACATCCGTACATGCAGGCACAAATTGCGCCGATATTACAACGGAAGAACTTACATCTACCCCATCACAAAGGGACTCTAACCTAATTTTTATATTATTGTAATTGTACACATCTGAAATGGACTTACCTAACGTTAATTTATAGATAACGGTTTGCCCATAAGGCACGTGAACAATGGTACCATTCTGTTCAATGTTGATTAAAGCATTATTCGGATTCGTGGTATTATCCACCACCAGTTTAAAATCTGCATCTACACCAGCTGTACTGTTATTTCTTAATTTTAATTCAAATTCCGCTTTTTTCGCTTCTGGGACATTGATAATGTTATCTTTAGTCACATTTAATTCAGGAACTTCAACTTTCTGAGTGGCTTTATTCAATGGGGCTTTCACCGCACTTACATATTTATCAAAGCTATTTTCAATTAAACTATCTAAGCTAGTTAGCTCGTTTTCTAACCGATTTTTTGTAGCAATCAAAGCAGCCATTTCTTTTCTATTATTCCCTATAGCAGCTGCGCTCCCCGTTATTTTTATTAGATTAAATGCTTTTTCTTTTTCATTAAGTTGTGTTTCTATCGAACTGATGGCTGCTTTCTTGGCATGAACCTTGTCAAAATGTTCTTTAAAGACTGATTCAGGAAAAAACTCCGATGTTTCTGCCCCTTCATAAGGGCAGGAGGTTCTTCCTCCTAAGACAGAAAAAATGGGGCCATTACGATCAAATGAATTAACCACGTCTACACTCAGAAAATTAGCCGGATCGTTATCTTTTAATCGATAAGTTATGGTATTAGAGGCAGCATATTCTTGAACCATTGCGGAGTTGATATCCTGCTGGAAGAATGCGCTTGTCTTCGTGGATATACCTATTTTATTAATTGAAAAGCCGAATTTAGTTGCTACGCTTTGGTCAAATATTACATTATAATTAGTTGTAGTGGTATTGATCACATTTGTTCTAACGCTTTGAGAATATTCCCCTAAGCCAGCATCGAAAGAAATGTTTTTCTCAAATTGTGTGTTAAAAATAACGCGAATACTATCTGAATCATCTATTTGTTCTTCTATATTGTCCGATGCTAACGGGTCTCTCACCCCATCAAGGGCAGTTTTTAGTTTGTTCTGATAGGCTGTGATTTGATCTAGAAGACCCTCTTTGTATTTTGCACGATCATTTTTAGCTAGGTATTTGCTTTTTTCATTATCGAAAATAACTTTTTTCCAAAGTCTGATTTGTTCCGCCTTCTGCGCTAACAATTTTAAATTGGCTGCTGATTCCGGGTTAGGACCATTTTTAATCGCTTGCATGGCTAATGTATACTCCGGAATGAGTGTGTTTAGAATATGCTTTTGAGAGTATATAAAAAATGTTTCCAAAGGCTTATCAATATAACTCAAAGCTTTTTGCTTACTGATATAGATTGGGAAATCCGATGTACCTAAAACAATATATTCATTAGGAGATAAATTTGTCGCTATCCCATTCACGTATTTTTGTGGAATAGTTCTAGAGGCTACCATATTATCATAAGAACCATAATAGATATTCTTCGAATTGCCAATATATAAATCTCCTTCCGAACCTACATAATCAGGCTCAGAACTTGTTGAAATGGTTTTATTGAATGAATAAGATGTATTCATATTCTTTCCATCAGTTGTCGTATTCTGAAAGCCTAAACCAATATCTAATGATTGTTTATTTTCAATACTTACCCGTGGAGTAGGAACTAGTCCTCCTTGAAGTTCAAAATAGGTTCCTCCGCCTATTTCGGTTTCTATTTTACCACCCTCACGTCTCCCAAATGAACTTCTTGTATTAAACGAAATAACTGTTCCTTTTTCTATAGAGGCAGAGCTATTCGTTCCCGGTGGATCCCTTAAAATAATAGCAGGAACATCTGGCGCTTCAGTTACGAACGTTTGGCTGCCATCTGATGCCCCACCTAAAATGATACCTTCTGATTTTAGAGTAACAGGAATTTCGCTATTATTAACTCGGTAGAATAAACCAATGGTTTTCCTAAAAGGGGGAGCAATGTTCGGAATACCCGCCTTAAACGAATAATGTAATATACTCGGATCCTTTGCATCCGTAGTTACAACTTCTGTATTTGATAAGGCTAAGGTGTTAGAAGCAATGAGTTGTCCATCTGCAATAGGTACATTATTGGTATCCACCGGAGCAACGTCTTTATTTAGATACCGTTCTATTCGTTGAAGATCAATTTCATAAGGAAAGAATTGGGTATAAATGGGGGTAGCAAAATTAGCTGTCGATATTTCTACTCCTGCTACTTTTATGATTTCATCAGATGTTTGCTTGAGTACTTTTAAAAGTGGTGTAGATCTATAAATGTAATTTTTTGCATAGTGATAAGGTTCTCCATTAAGAACTGTAGAATCTTTATCTCCAAAGGACTTATACTTAAATACAGGAGTTGTTTTAGGTACAATTTTTGTGAAATCTAGTGTTTCACTTGTTCCATTTCCAATTAAGCTAATATCAGTTTGAGTAGGAATAGTTATACTAGATTGCCCTTCTAATTTGTAGAGCAAAGGCAATAAATTGACGCGAAACTCTCCTGAATTTACATTGGTTTGGAAGGTACTAATCTGAGTCGGAGGAACTTGTCCTGATCCATATTCTAATTTAAATCTTGCAACTCCAATATTGTTTTTGGCACTAACTTCCAGGATTTTTTTATTACCAACAGAGTCACTTTTTATCTCTCTGGTTAGTAGTCCATTTTGTCCGAAACCAATCTTTTTAACTGCTTCAATAGGTCCGCCTACCACTTTACCTACGAATTGAATCTTCGTACTATCAATAAATACAACAGGTTCATTTGAATCTTCAAAAAACTCTTGAAAAGTCCCAGGTGCTGCAGGATAACGTCCATTAAAGGTAAAGGTGTGCCCCTCTTTTTTGACAGTTATCGCGTGATTCCCAATTGGGACACTGATATCAAATCGGCCCTCTTTAGTAGTCTCTACAGGTAAATTATTCGCATCTAATTGCAAGACGCCATCCACATACACATTTGCTCCCTCCACAAAAATACTGCTGTATCTCTCTAAGTAATCATCATCTGTAGATGCCGTTCCATTGGTATTTTTCCAAAATTCTCCTTTGCTATATTTTTGATCTACTATTTGATAGTTATTATATCCACTATCTTGGATTCTAGCGCCACCCTCCACATAATCAATTCCCGGTGTCAAGGAATTAAATTTATTCGTAGGATTGTTAATAGCATTCACTGCCACAAATGAAGGGAAAACGCCCCTTGAATCATACAAAACTTTCCCTTTAAAGCTAAAGGATGACACATCCCTAAAGTCGATCTTATTTGCCACTTCCGACCCCTGACCTAAAAAGACTAATTGTTGATTTGGTTCAAATTTATGCTGACCAAACATAGGTGTAATCGTATACGATTCCCCTGTTCCTGAATAAGGTATATTGGTAATTTCATAATTTCCCTTTTCATCAGTCACCCCTAAAATGCCTAATTGATTTGTACTAGGTGTATTTCCTGTACCTCTCACCCAAGTGGTTGATACTCCCAGTATACCATTATTTTCGTTGTAGTCGAACCCTGATCTTGATAAGTCATAAGCATATTCGCCTGCCCCTTCATTTAGGGATAGATAGGAGATAAGGCTAGGCTGATTGCCACTGATATATCTTTTGTAATCAGTTCGGATGGCTGCCGTATCCACGGCCTTATTCCAAATACGTATCTCATCAAATCTAGCGCTATTATTTCCTCCCACAAATACATCATTCCATTTTGCAAATTGGGACAATAGGGTAAGCGAAATAGTCGAAGTAGGAACACTTACAGCAAAGTAAGGTGCAGTGTAAGAAGCTACTTTCGAATTAATTAAATTAGTATGTGTTTGTAAACGATAGGCAGCGGAGATAGGCCTTCCATTAATATAAAGCGTAGGCACGTTTCCATGATTAACAACCACAGAAAGGTGTGTGAATTGTGTATTGAATTCAGACACTGGGATTAGCTCATCGTTCCCTCGATCATCCGTTTTTCCAGAAGGGAAGTAATTGCTTATTTGATAGACTCTACCTCCAATAGTTATTTCTAGTATTTTGCTTGCTAATTTAAGATTGGCGAAAACGTCGATTGTATTCGAAGCTTCAGTAGAACTACGAATCCTAAATACCCTGATTGGATTACCTTGGTCGTTTATAAATGGACTTGTTGGTTTTAGCCAGGCTTGCATCGTAAGGGCATTGGTTATCCCATTTTTCATTTCTTTTATGGCTAAATCGCTTGATTCAGGAATTTGTAATCCGATGAGAGGACTTGTAAATCCTCCTTTAGAATTAGCCTGGACTAGCACATCTTTTACAGGATTTCCTCCTTTAAAATTGATATTTCCAGTTACGATAGCGGTAGGGCTCCGGAATCCAATACCAGTAATAAAATTTCGGTACTTAAGTTCAGTAGAATTTACTCCATTCGCATATAACTTATATTCGTAGAGTATACCACCCTCTATGTATTTATCCTCAAAAGAAGTACTTGTAGCGGCTAAGTTTGCAATAGGATTTCCCCAAGAATTAGGGTTAACAGGATTATAGACTCTTCGAAAAATTTTCAATCCAGTTACCGCAGAACTTCCGGAGATATTATTCTTTAACTCCCATTCAATTTTAACTTTATCACCAAAATACCCTTTAGAAACGGTAAAATAATCTTCTCCAAAAGTGTCGTATAGATACAGGATATCCCAAGGAAATCGAATGTCTAAGGGTTTGATAACCCGAGTAGTATCCGTGCCTGATCGTTTCCCATAAATGGGCATACCTACTGTTATTCTATATTTTTTAGTGGCAGAGCCTGTTCCGACAGTTTTTACAATAAATTGGCCACCATGAATGAATTTAGCGCCCTTCCTGTCTTGAGAAAAGGAAACAATGGAAATGAATAATAGGAAAAGAACTAATAATGTTTTTTTCATCTGAGGGCGTGAAATAGTTATTAATCTTAAATGGATCTGCGGAATTATAGCTTGATAATATAGTTTACTCCATAGTTTACTGGACGCGTTTCTGTGCTACCTGTTAGTGCAGTAGACCCTGAAAGTGTGTGCGTATGCGCACCATTGGAAGTGGTTGTAATTACAGGTTGTCTGCCGCCATTTATGTTTGAATCGTTCTCTAAGCCCCACGCGCTATCAAGGCTTCCTCCGCTACCATCGAAATCATCATTATAAAACCTCGATGTGTGAGTGTGAGCTCCATCTGAAGATGTAGCGATTGTTCCTTTTTCGTGAAGGTGAGATCCCAGTACATCTGCTTGAATGGCCCCCAAATTCGGTCCCACTCTCGTGGTATATCCCGTAGTTCCATTTGTACCAGTACCTCTAAGGAACATAGCTCTAAGGTCAGGGGCATTATCGCCTATCATGGCTTTAAGTGTTACGGCTGAGGAAGGAAGAGGCGCTCCATTACACAACGCCCATCCTCGTGGTGCAACAGTACCCGCAAAAGGCATAATTGATCCTGTAGGAACGCCATTACTTGCAGAAACAGCATAAGGTACAAAGCGTAGATCTTCATCTGAAATTAATGCATCTGGGTTTGTTTGTTTTATTTTTAATTTTAATTGGTAATCGTAAAAGAGGGTATTTTCAATGGAGGACATGTCTAATACATAAGAGAATACCCCAAAAGCATCAGTCGTTAGGGAGGCGGTGGTTGGGGCAAGCGCTACATCTGATCCCGCTTTGATGTAATGGACAGTAAACTCTAGTCCTATTGTTGCATTTGTGATGGCATTATTGCTGGCATCTCTAGCAATCCCTTGGATGGCCATCCCCGTTGTAGTTATTTGAGCGGTCACTGTATTGCTAGTAAAAAGCAATGCTATTGTTGCCAGAAGTAAAATGGTAGATTTCATAAGAAAAAGAGTTAATGTGAATAATTTTCAGGACTTAGTCTGACACCTGAAGCTCGCGAAATTAGCGTATCCCTTAAACTAACAGTAGAATACCAAGTTAATTGAGGTATAATCTTCGGAAGATTATACGAATGAATGGGCTTAGGGAATAAAAAAAGCCCGAATGCGAAGCATCTGGGCTTTTTTAGTCGACTGACGACTAGTGACTAGTGACTAAACAAAAAACCCGCTGATTTCAGCGGGTTTTTTGTTTATCAGCGGGTTTTTTGTTTAAATATTCATCAACGACTCTCTGCGTCTCATCTTTCCAGCTGGAATGCCGAACATCATTTTGAATCGACGG
>JACCDV010061335.1_pt1 | contig 12981 bp, 12 predicted proteins | sample 7446131 | NCBI WGS metagenome assembly JACCDV01 (sample SAMN15323448, study PRJNA562643) | freshwater metagenome | isolation source: river surface water | place: USA:Blue River Watershed | collected 2017-08-17 | reverse complement strand
CTGGGCTCGGTGAGTCCGGTGGTTGATGTATCCTGAAACGGAATGTGTACGCGCAACAATGTCGCGGATGAAAGTTGGGTGGTGATCGGACAAACGATGGATGTTTGGAGCACGCCTTCAATCAATGCGCTATGTATCACAACCACCGGTCGGGTTTTGCCCACTTCATGTCCTTTTTTGGGGTTGAGGTTGGCGAGGTAGATTTCAAAGGGCTTAGTGATCATGATTCATGCTCGGTTACATCGTCTAGGGCATCAAAATCTTCCAAGGCTTCTTTGGAGCTGTTGTAAATGACCTTGGCTTCTGCTACTAGTTGCATGCGGGTTTGATTTTCAATGAGACTTTTGGTACGCTCTTCAAGGGTTTCGACGATGAATTTGTTGCGCGACAGCGCAAGGCCATCGGAAAGGCGATCTATCTCTGAAAGCAGGGGGCGGGGTAGTTTTAAGGATATCATAACAATGTCTGGTTTGCTTAATTCTTTGTACGATTTCATTTGTTGGTCCTCCAAAATTAGATATAATACAAAGATATACAAAAGCGATATACGATAATAATATTTTTTGATTTGCGAAAATCACAAGGCAAGAAGGTCTGCGACATTCAAAACCGAACCGGTGCAACTTTGTTCCTTGAGTATATGAATTACATAGTTTTCGGAGGAAGTCGTGGTATTGGCGCCGCTGTGGTGGAGTCATTGATGTTGGAAGGACATACGGTATGGTCTGTTTCTCGCAGTGGTGATGCACCTTTTGGTGCGCAGGCGGTGGTTTGGGATGCATTGTCGGATGAAATCCCCCAGGGCTTGCCCGATGTGATTCACGGGGTGGTTTACGCTCCAGGAAGTATCAATTTGAAGCCATTTCGCGGTCTCAAGTTGGAAGAGTTTCGGGCCGATTTTGAGGTGAACGCGATGGGTGCGGTGAAGGCGTTACAGGCCTGTTTGTCGGGCATGAAATCGGCAGGAAAAGCCTCGGTGGTTTTGTTCAGTACGGTGGCGGTTCAGTCGGGCATGGGATTCCACACCAGCATCGCCATGGCGAAGGGTGCGATAGAAGGATTGACGAGAAGTTTGGCTGCTGAATGGGCGCCTCAAATCAGGGTGAATGCGGTGGCGCCGAGTTTGGTGAACACCGATTTGGCGGCGAGGTTGCTATCGACCCCAGAAAAAGTGGAGGCCAGCGGGAAGCGACATCCGTTGCAACGTGTGGGGGAGCCAGGCGACATCGCTTCGGCGGTTAAATTCCTTTTGGGCGATGGCAGCGATTGGATGACCGGACAGATTTTGGCCGTGGATGGCGGTATGGGTAGTTTGCGTTAAATTGTAAGAGGCAAAGGAAGGTCATGAAGGTTTTTAGGCGCTCGGATTTTGAGCAGATGGACAAACGATATCGCACCCAGTTGATCAATTCCATGCCAGGGATTAAGGCGTTGAATTTGGTGGGCACGCGGGGCGAGGACGGCACAGAAAACGTGGCCGTTTTTAATTCGATTTTTCATGTGGGGGCCAATCCGCCGTATTTGGGGATGGTTGTGCGACCAGATAGCGTTGACCGTCACACCTGGCAGAATATTTTGGCCACGGGGAGTTATACCTTGAATTCTGTGAGCAATGCGATGTATCAGCAGGCGCATCAGACATCGGCGCGTTACGAGAAGTCACAGAGTGAATTTTTAGCAACGGGACTCACCGCGGAATACCGTGAGGGTGTTTTGGCGCCATTTGTGGGTGAGAGCGCGGTCAAAATTGGATTGGTCTTGGAAGAGTACCATCGGGTGGCTTGCAACGACACGTTGGTGGTGATTGGCAAGGTAGAATATGTAGAAATTCAGGAGGGGTTGTTGTTCGAGGACGGCGCAGTTGATTTGGTGAAGGCCGAATCGGTGGGGAGTGTTGGATTGGACGGGTATGTGGATGTAAATTGGCTAGATCGTCTGAGTTACGCGAAACCGGATAAGTCGGCTGTATCTATATTGAAGTAGCAAGATTTTGGGAGAGGGCTGGTTGCATGCGAGCATTGGCTTGCGTGGCGTGGCTATTAAAAAAATACGCCCCGGCGGAGCCGGGGCGTATCATCAACACAAAATTGGAATAACAAACAATTACTTGCCCGCTTTCACGTCTGGCAAAGCTTCGCCCTGCTCAGTATTTGCTTTTGCACGCGAAGGTGCTTTGGTCTTTTCGCTATTGTATGATGCGGCAATCAAAGAAATGACAACCAACAACAATGCACCGCCCCAAGTGATTTTCTCTACCACATTGGTGGTCTTTTCTACGCCAAAGATTTGGTTACCCTGTGAAAAGTTTGAAGCCAATCCGCCTCCTTTTGGGTTTTGTACCAAAATAACCAACATCAACAATGTGGCTGCAATAATTCCGATGATTAATATCCAATTCATTGGTTTTGTTCTTTTTTAATTTGTTCGATAAGGTCTGCAAAGTAACTACTTTTTTCCGGGAATTTCAACTGTAGCTTTTCGTAAGAAAGAATGGCTTTTTCGAAATGACCCTGTTGCCTGAAAATATTGGCCAAGGTTTCTGTAACGATGCTGGGTGAAAACTGTTCACTGCGCTTCATCGCCTTCTCGGGCGTATAGAATTCGCGCTTGGGTTGGCTGATTCTCGGACGTTCCTCGATGAATTTATTAATGAGTGCCTGCGTGTCGATGGCTTCTTTGGTCGATATTTCGCTGCCCTTCTCTTCGTCTGTGCCTAGCCAATCAAAGAAACTCTTGGGCGATGCGTTTGCGATGGCGGTTTCGTTCGGCCCATGCAAGGATTGTTCATGCACTGGCTGCTGATCCGCTGCTTGCTGACTCACGGGCTGAAACGCTGGGGTAACCGCAGTAGTATCCGCAACACGCTTGAACGACTTTTCGATGTCGGTTTCCTCGGTATTTACCAGGCCGGACTTCAGGAATTCTTCCAAATCATACACTTTTGGGAGTGATTTTTCGGGTGTCCACGTGGGCTCCAACACCGGTTCAAATTGCAGGGTGCTGCCAAAAACAGTTGCTACATCGTAGGTGATTTCCGGTGCGGGTTCTTCCTCGGTTTCTATGTAGGGCTCAAAACTTGGCTTGATGACATGTTCTGGCGCTGCAATTTCTTGTACTTCTTGAGCCTCCTCAACTGCCTGAACGGATTCGATTTCTTCAAGCGCAACAATTTCTTCAATGGGCTCAGGGGTTTCAATCGGCTCCATCGGTGCGATCACTTCTGGCGCTACAGCAATGGGTGCTGTAATAACCTCTTTGGGTGTCTCGATAATGGATTCGGGGGCCATTTCCACCACTTTTTTGGGATGTAGTGCGTGGTATAGCCAGTCGCGGTGACTGCTGCGCATGGCAGCGTGTTTGATGCTTTGTTCGGTGCGATAGTCGTTCTGGGACTGACGGTATAGCGACAGCAGTACAAACGGGGTGCTGAACCAAGGGAATTTCTCGGTCAACTGTTCCAACTCCATCGCGGTGGATGCATCGATGTCGGATGGATGATGTACGATATGACTCAGTTTTTGCGGGTTCACCAGTCTAACGCCACAGCGGCAAAAATTTGTTGTACAATTTGATTTTGGATATCCGTGGAAAGTCCTTCCTCCACACTCTCAAAACTCGCGCTCGCATCAAAAATTTTGAAAAACGAGAAATCGCGGGCAAAGTTCTTTTCGGGGTACTTTTCGCAAGTGAATTCCACCCGAATACGGATGGTGAATTGGTTTTGGGCGGTTCCTACATCGGCATTTAGGGTTGCAGGGGTGATGGTATATTCTACGATGGATCCCCCAAATTTGTAATCGCCATCCGCATTGGTGAGTGCGAGTCGGGTTTCACTTTGAAATTTGGTTTTCAATTTCTCGGTGAAGCTCATGCTGAGCTGTGGATTTACGATGGCGGCTTCGTTGGAGAAAAAGTCCACCGAAAAAGTTTGGATATCGGCGGGAATGGCGGCGCCTTTGAAATCGTAAAATTTCCAAAAAGGGGTACAACCGCCCAGCAATAGCAGCAGGGGTAGCAGCATCAAGCCATAAACCGCACGCAGTTTTTTGGGCGATGTTTCTTGCATTTGGATTGCGCTGGAGGTTGGTTTAGGGTGGCTCATGCGAGTTTTATGTTGGATTTACTCGAGTTCGTATTGTTTGATTTTTCGGTACAAAGTGCGTTCCGAAATGCCCAATTCATCGGCTGCTTTTTTGCGTTTGCCGTGGTTTTTGTTGAGGGCGCGCTTGATCATTTCGATTTCTTGGGCTTCCAAACTAAGGGTTTCACCTGCGCTGGGGTAGGAAATCGCGTCTTGGAATTCATCTTCATCATTTTCATGTGATTGGATGATGATGGGTTGGTTGCCCATGCCCACCGGTGCGCTGTTTTGCGTGCTTTCCCCAAACGGGTGGGTGGTCATGGTTGTGGTGGCTACCGGACTGGGGCTCATCGATACTGGCACAACGGCGGTTTGAATATTCGCAGCCGCGTTTCTGGCATCTAGATTGCCTTCGAGCAGTCCAAAAACCACTTTTTTCAAGTCGTTCACATCGCGCTTCATATCGATCAGCACTTTGTAAAAAATATCACGTTCGCTCATCCCTTCGGTGCCTTCCATTTTGCCCAAAAGCATGGGTAGTGGCGGTTCGATGTGCGGGATATATTTGGCGATGGTTTGGGCGTGGATGAGGGGACCTGATTCCAACACACAGATTTGGTCGGTCACGTTTTTCAACTGTCGCACGTTTCCAGGCCAGGGGTAATTGATCAGCAATTGCTGGGCTTCTTCGGTGAGTTCGAGCAATTGGCTGTGGTGTGTTTCGGCGAAATCAGAGGCGAATTTGCGAAACAGCAAATAAATATCTTCTCTTCGCTCGCTCAATTTGGGCACGCGGATGGGCACGGTGGCCAATCGGTAGTATAGATCTTCCCGGAATTTGCCCATGCGGGCTCTTTCTAGTAGGTCGCGGTTGGTAGCAGCAACCACCCGTACATCGGTTTTTTGCACGGCAGAGCTGCCCACTTTGATGAACTCGCCATTCTCCAAAATGCGCAACAATCGGGCTTGGGTACTCAAGGGTAGTTCGCCCACTTCGTCGAGGAAAATGGTACCGCCGCTCACGGTTTCAAAGTATCCTTTGCGTTTGTCGGTGGCGCCAGTAAAAGCCCCTTTCTCATGACCAAACAGTTCTGAGTCGATGGTGCCTTCGGGGATCGCGCCGCAGTTCACCGCGATGAATGGCGCGTGTTTGCGGGCACTCATGTGGTGAATGATTTTGCTAAAACTCTCTTTTCCCACGCCGCTTTCTCCCAAAATCAACACGTTCATGTCTGTGGGAGCCACCTTTACGGCTGTTTCCAATGCCGTGGTCAACAAGGGCGAATGTCCGATGATGCCGAATCGCTGTTTGATGAGGTGAATATCCATGTCGTTCGCTACAAATACAAAGATACAACAAAACTGACAGTTTGTCATAGCGTAACAAAGGTCGCCTCGTTGAATTTGGGCGGGTTGGATCTGCTGTTGCACGAACGCATTGAATGTGAATAACCTGTTTGGATTTATTGCCAATAAATGGCTTGTTTTGAAATTGCATCATGGATCACGAAGAAGAACTGGAGTCAACACAAGAAGAATCGAGTCAATCCCCCACGGGTGCTCACCTCGGCGAGGTTAGGGCAGTGGGTGGAATGTACAAGGATTGGTTTGTGGAGTATGCCAGTTACGTGATTTTGGAGCGTGCCATTCCCGCTTTGGAGGATGGTTTGAAGCCCGTACAACGCAGGATTTTGCATGCGATGTACGAAATGGACGACGGTAGGTACAACAAGGTCGCCAACATCATCGGTTCAACGATGGCGTATCACCCCCATGGCGACGCTGCAATTGGCGATGCTTTGGTGAATTTGGGTCAGAAAGAATTGCTGATCGATACCCAAGGAAACTGGGGCGACATTAGAACCGGGGATAGTGCTGCGGCACCCCGATACATTGAGGCGAGGTTGAGTGCGTTTGCCAAAGAGGTTGCCTTCAACGAAAAGACCACCAACTGGCAGCTGAGTTACGACGGTAGAAAGCGCGAGCCGGTAACCCTTCCCATGAAATTTCCGTTGCTTTTGGCCCAAGGGGTTGAGGGTATTGCGGTGGGTTTGAGCACCAAGATCATGCCCCACAATTTTTTGGAGTTGTGCGAGGCGAGTATCGATGTGTTGAAAGGACGTAAAATCAATTTGCTGCCCGATTTTCCTACGGGTGGATATGCGGATTTTTCGATGTACAACGAAGGACGAAAAGGGTCAAGGATTCGGGTTCGGTCGAAGATTGAAGAGAAGGACAAGTCTACGTTGTTGATCAAAGAGATTCCGTTTGGCACCACCACGGGATCCTTGATTGAGAGCATCATCAAGGCCAGTGATAATGGTAAGATCAAGGTTAAGAAGGTGATTGACAACACCGCCAAAGACGTGGAAATCGAGGTGCAATTGGCGCCAGGTATCAGTCCTGATTTGGCCATCAATGCTTTGTATGCCTTTACCGACTGCGAAGTGAGCATATCGCCACTGGCTTGCGTGATTCACGAAGACCGTCCGAAATTCATGGGCGTCAACGACATTCTCAAGGCCTGCACCCAAAATACATTGGATTTGTTGAAGCAGGAGTTGGAGATTGAGTTGGGTGAGTTGGAGAATAAGTGGCATTTCTCTTCATTGGAGAAGATTTTCATTGAGAAAAGGATTTATCGCGACATTGAAGAGTGTGAGACTTGGGAGGCGGTATTGGAGGCGATCGACAAGGGCTTGGAGCCCTACAAATCGCTGTTTAGACGGGAGATTGTGCAGGACGATATCGTGCGGTTGACGGAAATCAAGATTAAGCGGATATCGAAGTTTGATAGTTTCAAGGCCGATGAGTACATCAAAGGATTGGAAGACGATATCGCGGAGGTGAAGAATCACTTGGATAATTTGGTGGACTATGCGGTAGAGTACTACAAGCGGTTGATCAAGAAATTCGGTGCTGGCAAAGAGCGGAAGACGGAAATTCGCGCATTTGACACCATCGAAGCGAATGTGGTGGCGGTGGCCAACGTAAAGTTGTACGCCAATTTGAAGGAGGGTTTTGTGGGCACATCGCTCAAGAAAGAGCAGTTTATTTGTGATTGTTCGGACATCGACGATATCATCGCTTTCCGGGAAGATGGCAAGTATAGCATCGCCAAGGTAACCGATAAGCATTTTTACGGCAAGGATATCATCCACATAGACGTTTGGCGCAAGAACGACGAGCGTACGACCTACAATGTGGTGTACTGGGATGGTGAGGCCAAGAAGGTGATGGCGAAGCGATTCAATGCCACGGGGTTGATTCGTGAGAAGGAATACGTATTCTCCAGCGATCATGCGAAATCGAGCATTTTGTATTTCTCTGCCAATCCGAATGGGGAAGCAGAAAAAGTAACGTTGCATTTGAGTGCGATGGCCAATGCCCGCATCAAGAGCATCGAATATGATTTCTCCAAATTGGCCATTAAGGGCAAGAGTGCGCGCGGAAATCAGATTACCAAATACCCCATCAAGCGGGTTGATTTGAAAGAAAAAGGCGGTTCAACCCTTGGCGGTGTGAAGATTTGGTGGGATGATATGACCGGCAGGTTGAATGGCGATGCAAAAGGACAGTTTTTGGGTGAGTTTGAGGGCGACGATAAAGTGTTGGTGATCTACAAAGATGGCCATTATGAATTGTCGAACTACGAGCTAATCAATCGCTTTGAGCCAGATACAGTGTATTTTATCCAGAAGTACTACGCGGAGCAAGTCATCCAAGTGGTGTATTTGGAGGGCAAGTCGAAGTTGCATTATGTGAAGCGATTCTTGATTGAAACCTTGACGATGGGCAAGAAATTCTCATTCATCGGCGAGGAGAAGGGCTCTGAGTTGCTGGTGGCTACGACAAGTTTGTTGGCGCAAGTAGAGCTCACGACGGAGAAGAAGAGCGGCGAGAAGGTGGTGGAGATGTTGGAGTTGGATGCCTTTATGGATGTGAAGGGTTGGAAGGTGTTGGGCAATCGCTTGAGTCAGGATAAAGTGAAGAAATTGGTGTTGAAGAGTGATAAAGTGGGCGAGCCGCCGGTGGTAGAGCGCAAGACCATCGCATCGGAATATGTGGACATGGGAGATGAAGACGGCGATGATGAGGGTGGTAGCGATGATGGCGATGCTGGCGATGAGGGTAACAACGGGGGCGATGGAACCGTGATTTTGGGCGGAGATGGATCTCCACAATTGAATTTGTTATGAGCCAGCGGATTTGTCCTACCGCCTGGAAAGACTACGAACTCATCGATGTTGGCGGGTTTGAGAAGTTGGAGCGATTTGGTAAGTGGATATTGCGCAGGCCAGAGCCACAGGCCATTTGGGATAAGCGATTGGGGGAGAAGGAGTGGCAAAAATTGGCGCATGCAAGTTTTGTGAAGGCGGCTGGGGCTGATGCGGAGAAGGGACAGTGGTATTTGAAGCCCGGGATGGCCGATCGTTGGTGGATTGAGTACAAGCAGGGCGGATTGAATTTGAAATTTCGGTTGGGATTAACGTCGTTCAAGCACGTGGGATTGTTTCCCGAGCAGGCGGCAAATTGGGACTGGATATATGATAAGGTGAAGGCGTTGGACTGTGGCGAGAAGCCCAGGGTGCTGAATTTGTTTGCTTACACGGGTGGGGCTTCGTTGGCGGCATGTGCTGCTGGGGCGGAGGTGACGCATGTAGATAGCGTGAAACAGGTGGTGTCTTGGTCCCGCGAGAACATGGAAGAAAGTGGATTGAATGGGATACGTTGGGTGGTTGAGGATGCGTTCAAGTTTGTGCAGCGCGAGGTGAGGCGGGGAAGGACATACCACGGGATTCTGTTGGATCCCCCGGCCTACGGCCGGGGCCCCGATGGGGAAAAATGGTTGCTTGAAAAGCAACTCAATGAGTTGATGCAACTTTGCGGACAACTTCTCGACCCCAAAGGATTCATGCTGCTCAACCTCTACAGCATGGGATTTAGTGCCATGGTGGCTGAGAATTTGGTCAAAAAACACGTATCGTCGGTGAATGTTTCGCAAATGAACAGCGGCGAACTCTATCTCCAAGATCAAGGTGGAAATGCCCTGCCATTGGGTACTTTCGTTCGTTTGTAACGGGGGTTGGTTTCATTTTTGGGTAAAATCGTCGAAACTTTGCGGTCTTTGAGCGAAAGCCATCGCCCAGAGAAAGAAGCCACAATTCTTGGTGTATTTTTGTTTCAATGAGTACGGTCATTGAAGCCATCGACGTCTGTAAGACCTTCGGCGAACAACGCGTTTCCAAAAATATTTCACTGTCGGTAAGAGAAGGTAGCATATACGGACTATTGGGTCCGAACGGCGCCGGCAAAACCACCTTGATTCGCATGCTATCAACCATCACCCAGCCCGATTCTGGCGAGATTCGCTTTATGGGCGATGCGTTGAAGGAGGTTCATGCCCACCAAATGGGGTATATGCCTGAGGAAAGGGGCTTGTACAAGAAGATGACGGTGGCGGAGCAGTTGCTGTTTTTTGCGGAGTTGCGTGGGTTATCGACCCGTGACGCCCAGGCATCGGTGAAGCATTGGCTCAAGCGGTTGGATATGATGGATTGGGCGCGGAAGAAAGTGGAAGAGATAAGCAAAGGCATGGCGCAAAAAGTGCAATTTGTTTCTTGCGTGTTGCACAATCCCAAACTGTTGATTTTGGACGAACCGTTTAGTGGGTTTGATCCGGTGAATGCCGATTTGATCAAGGATTTGATTTTGGAGTTGAAGGGCGGCGGGACGAGTGTGATATTTTCAACGCATCGGATGGATAACGTAGAGAGTTTGTGTGATCATTTGGCGATTATTCACAAGGGGGAGAAGGTGTTGGATGGCAGTGTGAGCGATATTCGGCGTCAACAATTTAAGGGGATGTACGATGTGGGATATCACCAGGAAGTGGTATGGGATTTGGGGGCGGTAGCGCCTTTGTCGATGGAGAAAAACAGCGATGGCAAGGTGTTATATCGCTTTGAGACATCGGCGACGTTTACGCCTGAGCAGTTGCTGAGTGCAGCGATGCAAAAGGGTAGTTTGGTGCATTATTCAGAGCACATTCCCAGCATCCATGAGATTTTTGTAGATACCGTTTCCAAAGGGGGAGAACCCATCGCATTGTAAAATTATTTGAACCAACATGAAAAACATTTTTGTCATTTTTAAACGCGAATATTTAACCCGGGTAAAGAACAAGACCTTCATTTTAATGACGTTTTTGGCGCCCTTGCTGATGGTGGGGTTTTACGCGGCAACCATTTATATTGCTACCGAGACGGGCGAGGATAATCGCACAAAAACGGTGTATTTGACCGATTACAATCCTTCTTTGTTATTGAGCAACAATCCCCCGGCGAATTATGTGTTTTTGCCTGCGCCGAGCAATGACGACTCTGCGATTTCTGATGTGAAAAGTGGGCGTGTATTTGGCTGGTTGAAAGTGGAAGACAGGGATACGCGTGCCATTGACTCCGCCACCTATTACACGGCTGAAACGCCTTCGTTGGTGGAGATGGAGGGTTTGAAATCTTGGATTCAAGGCAAGGCGAATAAGTATCAATTAGCGAAGTTGGGTTTGCGGGAATCACAGATTGATAGCGCTCAGGCAAGTTGCGACATTGTAACGAAGGAGGTGAGCAATAGCGGTGATGTGCAGGAGAGTTCAAGCACGTTGAAGAGTGGGATTGGGTTTGCGTTGGCGTTCATGATTTACATTTTCATTTTTGTGTACGGGTCGATGGTGATGCGCTCTGCGATGGAGGAAAAGACGAACCGCATTGTGGAGGTGATTGTAAGTTCTGTGAAGCCCTTTCATTTGATGATGGGCAAGATATTGGGTGTTGCGGCGGTGGGTTTAACGCAGTTTGTGGCGTGGATCGTGCTTGCGGTGGGTTTGGTGATGGGAATCAGCGCGTTGTTCTTGAATTCGGGCAGTGGGATGAGTACCCAAGAGGCGGTGCAGAAAGGGATTGAGGCCAGGACGGGTATGGCCACCGTGGGTGTGGATGGTGGCGCTGTTGTTGGAGATTCGGGGTCTGGCGTTGCCAGGGATTTGGCGGCGGAGTTTACGGAGCCGCTCAGTAATTTGCCTTATTTCGAGATTATTGCGGTGTTCTTGTTGTTTTTTGTGGGGGGATATTTGTTGTATTCGAGCTTTTTCGCGGCCATTGGGTCTGCGGTGAATCAGGAATCGGATGTGCAGCAATTCATGATGCCGGTAACCCTGCCGTTGGTCTTTGGCTTTGTGATCGCCCAAACGGTGGCGTTGAAAGCCCCACATGGTGCGATGGCAAAATTGTTTTCTATGATCCCGCTAACCAGTCCGATCGTGATGGTTGTTCGCGCGCCGTTTGGCGTCCCTTTGAGCGAGTTGGCTTTGAGTTTTGGCTTGTTGGTACTGATGTTTGTGTTGATGGTTTGGCTGAGTAGCCGCATTTATCGCATCGGAATTTTGAGCTACGGAAAGAAGCCCCCGTGGCAGGATTTGTGGAAGTGGTTGCGCTAATGCGTTGACGCGTTGACGCACTAATGGTTCTACGGTTGGTTTTGCCTTAGAGGGTATAAGTGAGTCCGTAGCTGATGCCGATGGAGTTGATGCCTACGCCGATTTCTGCGTGGTAGCCAAAGTTTCTGGTGGCTTTGAAATGTTGTTTGATCCCGAGCACGGTGAGTTGGAATCCGTTCATGTCTACACCGCCGTTGAAAGCCGGGATGTACGAACTGGATGTGTCGTAATTCATGCGCACCGTATTGTAATCGATTCGGCTATTACCCAAGGCGATGCCTGAATACAGGGCGTAACTGCTTTTTGCGGTGTTTTTGATTTTCCAAGCATAGTCGATGCTCGCCAAGAAAGAGTTGAGCTTAACCACGTATTGGAAATAGGAGTATTGGTTGATTCTGTCAAAATCGGGGTAGGCCAGGGTGTCTGACTTTACTTGTGCCCAAGTGTATTGGACGCCCATGGTCCAACGGTCGCGAAAGTGATATTGATAGCCGATGGATGTTGGGTTTTGGGTGATTTGCGATGGGCCAACATTGCCGAAATTGGGTTCAAGTTCGGTTTGAAGTCCATTGCCGATGGTGTTCACCAATGCGTTGGAATTGTTGGTGATCATGAAGGTCATCGCCTCTTTTTGTATGGGATTAAGCGTGCGTTGGGCCTTGGGTTTTTGGCTTGTTGCAGGGGTTTGTTCGGGTGTGATTTTGATGGTGGTATCTTGTCCGCCGTACTGCGCTTTCAATTGTGTATTGATGGTGAAAAGGGTGGCGAGGGCTGCGATGATGTTCTTGGGAATGGCAATCATGGTGGCAATTTACTACTTCTTGGGGTATGTGTTCGTCGATAGGGGATGAATTTCGTCGGATAGTGGTTGTGTTTGTGGAATGTTTTCACGATATTTGTTCCAACAAATAAAAAACGATATGACAACACAATCTTTGGCACAATGGAACTTAGATCCTACGCACAGCGAGGCTCAGTTCAAGGTTAAGCACTTGGTTATTTCTACAGTGACTGGTACTTTCAAGCAGTTCACAGCGTCTTTGCACGCGGCTAGTAGCACAGATTTTACAGGTGCTTCTGTGACTTTCAGCGCATCGGTTGATTCAATTGATACAAACAATGCAGATCGCGATGGACATTTGAAGTCGGGCGAATTTTTTGATGCCGCTCAGTTTCCTTCCATTGATTTCAAGAGCACTTCATTTGAGAAGGTTTCTGACAGCGAATACACTGTGGTGGGTGATTTGACCATCAAGGGCATTACCAACACAGTGGCTTTGAAGGCCGAGTTTGGTGGCGAGATGGTTGATCCTTGGGGCAATCACAAAATTGGTTTTGAGGTAAGTGGTGTGGTGAAGCGCGAGGAGTTTGGTTTGACTTGGAGTGCAGTAACCGAGGCGGGTGG
>JACCDV010606402.1_pt1 | contig 12983 bp, 11 predicted proteins | sample 7446131 | NCBI WGS metagenome assembly JACCDV01 (sample SAMN15323448, study PRJNA562643) | freshwater metagenome | isolation source: river surface water | place: USA:Blue River Watershed | collected 2017-08-17 | reverse complement strand
TATGCACTGCCTGTCCTGACCGCCAATGCCCAGGAAATCGCTGCCCACGAAGACGTGTTGTCGCAACTGGACAAATCCAGCGGGGGTAAAACCGTCTGGCGTCAAACCCAGTTGGCTTGAGCTTGCCTTTGAGCGGGCCGTCGCGCAGCCTCCATACCGTGCCCGCAAGATGGGCCAAGCGAAATGCGTGGTTTTTTGTGACATAATGGCGGTCTTCGCTGCAAAGCGTAGGGCGATTAGCTCAGCGGTAGAGCACTGCATTCACACTGCAGGGGTCACATGTTCGATCCATGTATCGCCCACCAAAATTACCCATGAAATCAAGCACCTAGAGGAAACTTTAGGTGCTTTTTCTTTATTTCAAAGTGGTATGGTCCGGGTTTACGACTCCTCATAGATTTTTCGATGTCTTTTCATAGATTTCGAAACAGTCAAACAAGCGCATTTCAATGAGCTGATAGTGACGCCAGCAATGGTGTCAATGCGGCTTTGCTATTTGCCCCAGCGCCAATGCAGCTAGCGCTGTGCTCAGCATCAAAAAAACGCTACGTTTGTTTTGATTGAGGTCCTGCTACTCGGCCCAGCTAGTCCAGAAAAAAACGCGTTTTAGGGCTTTTTTGAGAGCCGCACGAGTACCGTCTTGAAAAGAGCACTGCCTTATGCAGACTTCGCGCGCCAACATTCGCTAAAGATGGGAGCGGACCACGACAACCGGTACTTACTGGCAATAGATGACCGCATGTGGGATAAACTGAATCTTGTAGTCCAATTGCAATTCGAATCAATACACTTATTCAGATGAATATATTCGGCTTAGTCGCAGTTCTTGTTGCATTTGCAGTCGTTCAGGCAATTGCCCACTTTTCCGCTCAAAGCGTTCTTGGCAAAGAGGTCGGTTGGAAGGTAAACAGCCTAGTAGGTTTGGGTTGCATGTTGACAATTTGGGGGCCCGTTTACGCTGGGTTGATTGCAGAATCATTTATTCTTTGGATCGCATTGACTGCATGCTGTACCTCTCTGGTTGTTTATGGATATAGACGTCGAGAGGCATTTCAGATTTCAATTCAGCAAGGGCTTCTTGTTTTCTGGCGGATTACAGCCAGGTTGCTAATAACGGCGGCGGTGGTTGGTGCTATTGTTCGAGTAATTAAGTACTTTGTTCAAGGGGTTCAAAATATCTCAATATCAGGCTGGCATGTTCAACATTTTTTGCTAAGAGAACCGAGAGATACGCGTAGTGTTCTTTTCTCGATTGATTACTTCTTAGTCAGGGTTGCTATAAACGGGCTAGAGCAAGACGATTAACTGCGATAAAGCGGTGGCGATATTTCACTTTTACTGATTTATTCCCAAGGCCTTGGCCGCCGCTTGCTCTGCAGTTCACCTACGTTCATCTCACCCTGCAGCGGTGCAGCATAGAAACGGTCAATCATTTCTGGGCTCGTCCTGGCATTCCGTGCTAGCGTCAAGGTGTCCACTGTGCGCCCAAACATCAAGCGGAACATGATGCTGCTGTGGCGAAGGCTGTACAAGGTACGGGTTTCCCCTGCAGTGCTCAACTTCAAGCCTGTGACTTCCAGCACGATCTCAAATTGCCTTGCCAGCAGTTTCATGGCGTTGTCGCGTGATGCAGCTTCGGGCATGAACACATAGTCCTCGGGGTGAATGTCACGGCCCAGTTCCAGCACCTATCGACGCCTTATGCGTTCATACACTTTCACAGCCCACGGCATGGTGGTTGTATGCTGTTTGAGCCAACGTTCAGGAGAGATGTTACGTCACAGATAACTTTCAGGCTTCTATAAGATCAGCGCACTGCCGCAAAAGGTTGGGGACCACAGATAGCCTGAAAGCTGGATCTGAAGGGCTCCAAGGCAGATTAAGTTCGATATCGCGAACATTGAGCTTCTCGTGGAAGGGCAAGGTTCGCAGAGCCGCGAGCAAAGTCGGCAGGCTCTCCTCATTCGAGCGGACAATCTGGCAGCTGAAATCCTCACATCCCCGCCGCGCAAAGCTTTCACCACCGAATAGATCATCTACGCGAATGACACCGCTCAAGCCGACCTTGACTTCAAGGAATCTCTGCAATTGGGCCGCTTCAAGTTTATTGACTTGGCTGTCCCTGTAGCCCAGCAAAACCACGGTGCTCGCCTCTTCCGGTGGGGTTACGCTGCGATAGCCTGGTTTGGCTCGCGACCAACTCGAGTCAAGGGATTGAATCAGCTTGATGACCGCAAATACACCTCCACCGAAGGCCATCGGCGCTGTCAGGTCGATTAAGTAACTGGTATAGCTCGCACTAATCATGGTGATGGACGCGGCACCCGATTGAAAGCCGATGAAGGTTAAATTCAGGATAGGTGAGAGCTTGCCGCCGATACCTACCCAAACCAAAAGCCAAACAGCGACTAGTTCGATCAGAAGGACCGCCTCTGCCGATAAGACCCGCAGGTGGGTGTCTGACAGTACATCATCGAGGGCTGTAGCTAGGATTTCGTTATCGTCCTCAACAGAACTAACAGCCGTACCTTTGGTTTGCCCGATGCCTGGGGCTGAAGCACCCATGATCACAACCGCATCCATGAGTTTGGAGACTTGGGGATCCTCAGGCTTTGTTGTTAGTAAATCGGAAAACGATATGCGTTGGTAGCGTCCGTGCTTGTTGCGCCAATTGAGAGTGATCTCCCGGAGGTTAGTGATCGGTGAATGTCCGGACAATTGAACGGTTCGCGCCACGATACTCGGCATAGTGATTCCCGAATCGCTCCAGATCAGCGGGTAGCGACGAATAGCGCCATCCTTATCGGGCCTCTGGTTTGCAATGCCGGCCCGTTCTAGCATGGGTTCGAACATGGGCAGTATCATGGCCACCGTCGAAGGCGAGCCCACCAACGGATCGCCGGTTTTCGCCAGAAGGTCACTCACCTTGAGCTGGCTCTTTGAGTCGTTGACCGGATTCAGCCGAATGAGCGGGTAGGAGATGTTGGGCGTCATAGCTGCTGTCGCTTCCATGACCGAGTCAGAATCGGGGTTGTTCTTATCTGGATCGCTTAACATGACATTCATAAGAATTGCCCTAACTCCGGCTTGGCTCATGCGATCCAATCCGTCGGCCAGAACGGCACGCGGCCAGGGCCAACGGCCATATTCTGGGGCCAAAGCGGCCAGAGACCGCTCATCAATATCAACTATCACGATGTTTGTCGATGGTTTAGGACTTGCCCAGCGGGCTTTAAGCACAGCGTCATGCGAGGCTGAGGTAGAAGATGGAGCTATCCGGTCGGCAAAATACAGAAAGCCAGCGTAAGAACTGGCACCCAGGCCAACGATCAGGATTGCCCGCGAACCAAGTTGTCGTGACAGCATAGCAGCCCACGAAAGAACTAGGTGCTTAAGGTCTAGCCAACTTGACTTAAAGTTGGCTATCGATTCTGGTCGGGTCGATAACAGGTTCCATGCATCCTTCAGCACCAGACGTAAGAAGGTGGAATGATTCATGGTGGCAAAAGTCAACGCCGTAAAGGTCAGAGGGCCGAGCGAAATTGTTTGAATCGGCTGTCGCGCTTGCTTAGAGAATCGGTCGAGGGACGGGGCAAGCCATCAATCCCGCTCTGCAGCAAGGCGTCCAAGCGTTCCGCCGGTGAAGGATGGGTCGAAAAAAGTAGCTCTACCCTGGGATCGTTTCCCTTGAGGGCTTGCATCTTTTCGAGTACCGCGACCGCTGCAGCCGGGTCGTATCCGCTTCGGGTCATCAGCTCAACCCCCAGGCGATCCGCCTCGAACTCTGCCGACTTATCCAGCCCTCGCGCATAAATCTGACCGCTGGCCTGAGCAAGCTTGGCGGTGTCTGAGTCCAGCAACACAGAGGATAGATTTTTAGAGGCCTGTTCTGTCAGACGCTGCCTCAGGACAACCTGGTAATGATGCCGGCGCTGAACATGGGCCACTTCATGCGCGAGCACAAAAGCCAGCTCGTCCTCGGAGTCGAGCAGTTTGAGTAGTCCCGTGGAAAGCAGCACAAAGCCACCGGGCATGGCAAAAGCATTCACAGCATCCGAGCGAAAGACAGCGAATCGCCATTTGTAATTGGAGCCCGAATTAGCGGCCACAGCCATTCCGACCAAGCCTACATAATGTTGCGCAGCATCAGCCCGGATCAAAGGAGCGGCTCCAAAGACCTGAGAGGCAGCAGCGCGCCCCACTTTCTCTTCGTCGGTTTGGCCCAGAACTGTGCTGCAGGCAACCATTGACAGGCCCAAAAACGCCCACCTAAAAAAATGCTTACCAGTCATCATCACCCTTTTTCTTTGGAGCACCCTTGGCATCTCCCGTTGAACTTGATCCTGCTGCCGGCGCAGCTGCCACTGGCTTAGGGAGGTTGAGTTGGACTCTCCCTGTCACAGCAACGATGCCGCCGCTGCTCAAGAAGGTCTGTAGCGCTGACGGCGGTATTGATCTTGACTCAAGCCACGTCACATCCTCCATATTGGGCTGTCCGCTGACAAGGTCCTTGGCCGAGAGTCCGCGTGCTGAGGAGGTGGAAACGATATTGGACTGCCCCATGCGACCGGTGTCTATGGCTGTTGGACCACCCGCGCCGCCCGAAAAACTCAAAGCGGACGCTTTGATCCAGCCGGTTTTACCACCAGTCTCAACCTGCACCCAAAATCCCTGACGCTTGACCGCCTTAGCTGCTGTTCCAGCTTTCACGTTGAGCACAACTGTTTTGCCGTCAGGGGCGTCGACTAAGCTTGCATCCTCTCGGACCACTTGTGCATGAACCGCTGTCGCGGCGAGAGAGAGCATCGCCCATAGACAACCAGCCCATATCGTCGTCAGTTTGTTTTTAGTATTCACGATTGATCACCCTGACCGTCATATTCTTCTCGCGGATGAAGCTGGGTGCAGCAACCTGCACCGAAGAGTCGAACTCCAGAGCCTGTTCTTTATGCGCCAGATTGCTGGGAGCCGCTGGCTTCTCCGGCTTAATCGTAATGATCATGACCTTGCAAGAGGGATGTTGGACGGGCGCTTTAATGGTTACCTCAAGATCGGGACCACGCTGTATCGAGCTGACCATGACAAACCCGGAAACGTCCGCCTCTAGACGTCTGCTTGGACCAGGCTCAAACTTGCAAAGGCTTCGCGCAATTGCTGACATGGCTCGTGTTGCCTGGCGCTGCTCATCACTCTCCCGCGAACCGCGCATCGGACCGCTTACACTTGCAAAAATCCAGGCGTCCTTGATCACGACGCCATCACGGCCGAGTTGTTCACGCACATCGTCCGGAACCTGCGCAAAAACATTTGGCAATACGCCAAGCAGCAAGAAACTCCAGTAGGCCTTCATCAAAATACCGAAGCCCGGAGCAGATTGACCTTCACCATCAGAAGTCGCGGGACGCTTTGCCCTGGCCGCTGTAAGGGTCGGCCTTCCGCGGAGATGCTTGGGGGGCGGCGGCGCCACTACCAGCGGTGGAACCCTCGCTGGCGGCCTGGGCTTTTACGCCACTGGCCTGATTGACCCGAGCGAGCGCACCGGCAATCCTTGCCGAATCAACCTTCCATTGCATTACAACCCCTACCACCGGACCGTTATTGGACGGGTGAAGCGTCTCCCACTCATGTGCCACGGTCATGCCACTGATAGGCAAAGCCTCACCAACGGCCCTAATACTCCGCTGGAATGAGCTCTCTTCCTGATATCGGGTGCCTTCATCAGAAAAAACAGTTGAGACTTCTGCATCGAGTAATTGTCTGTTGGTCTCCACCGCTTCCCCCATAAAAGAACGGATGAGTCCCATTCCACGCGTCTTAGCAACCTCGTATGCTGAATCTATGCTTTGCTGGTTTTTGGTTCTCGGTTGCGCCTGAGCGTAGGCTAGCAGAACATATTCACCGCGTTCGTCGCGAACCAGTTGAGAGCCGAAGGTTGTCAAAAGGGTCCGCTTGTCATCGGGAATATGGTCCTGAATTTTCTTCCCCGGTTCTCCCTTTGGGATCAGACCCCACTGGTTGGTGACGATAGCGTCGGCTACCGCGTGCAGTTTTTCGGTCCACACGGTCACAATGCCGACTTGCCCTTGGCCTGAAGCTGGATTTTGTTCGAAGGAAGCCAAGGCCTTGATACCGGTGCATCGGGCAGAGGCTAGTGTGGAAACCGCGTTCTTAAAGGATGAAGTTTCTGCAATAGCACGTGCCGCCTGGGCCTCAACAGGCTTTGACGGATCAAAGCCCTTCTTGCGCAGCTCGTCAGCCATTTTCATCCCGACCAACTTTTCCCCGTAGAGGGCCGCAGTCTGAATGATCTGTGGTGCCTCGGCCCGGTTCTTAATATCCATGTTCAAGGCTTGGGCCACACGCATAGCCCCTTCCTGTGTCAGTCCAGCGCGTCGCAATTTTTCGGCGTCGTCACGCGCACGCTCGGCAGGCGGCTGGGTCACATCCTTAACGGCCTCAGTCGCCACAATCGTTTTCTGAAACTCAGCGCATTGCGCCTTCGCATTGAGCATGGCCTTTTGGAAGGCTATGACTCGGGCGGTCACAAAATTTGGATCCGAAGGCGCCGCCGCTATGGTTGCTGTTGCAAAGTCGATCAGGACCACCCTACCGGTTTCATCCTTTTTATTGTCTTTGACTTCGCGTAGATCTTGCTCTCTGATAAAGCGATCCATACGAGCGCGAACAGTCTCCGTTCCTGAAATGCTGTTGGGCAATTCCGGCAGGGGTTGCTGCTCCCTTTCGATCTTGGTGGTTTGTCCTGATGCCGGAGATAGCAGAGTGACCAGCAAAGTAAGGCCTAAGGCCAACTTGGGTATTTTTTTGGTGAATTGTTTTTTCATGGGTTTCTCCATTGGCTTACCAATCTTCGTCATCTTTTTTAGATTTTCCTGCGCCAGCGGCGCTACCCGTTCCCGGCAAGGTTGGCAGACTCACCTGTACGTTCAGCGGCTTGGATGGGTCGTCTGGGATAACACGCGCGAACAACGAGCCGGGCTTGAACGCTTGAGGCAGACGGCCTGAAATCAGGCGGGCATTGGCCGTGCGATCGGTCACCGTTGTAATCTCAACCCGCCCAACCTCGGATTCTTCCTGACCGAGTGATTCCTTTGTGTGCGGGTCGACCAAGTTTTGTCCCAGAGATACAACCCTATATACACGCCCCAACTGCACCGTGTCACCCCCCTGGTTGAAAGTAACCTCGCTACCGCTAACCGCAACCACCGCGATGGGGTAGATTGCCGTGCTGATCACATGACCAATGTCTGAACCGATCTCGCTAGCGTACTGAGACAGGCTTATACTTGGCGTCAGACGCCCAGGGTTGATGTAGGTTTGGGCAAACTTGATTTGACCAGTCGCGATGTCGATCACCCGCACATCAATGCTGACAGGAGCGCTTGTTCTGGTCACTAACCGCCCAGTGACCCTTTGCTGAGATGTCTCTTGCACACTAAAGTCCTTCAGTGCAGCAATGACCATGTAGTCGGCCCCAACCCGCATGCCGATTTTTATCGTCTCCTCGATCGGTGCATTGCGGCTACTAACGCGCTGTAATTCCTTGCTGCTGGCGTCGGTGCTCCTGCGATCAATCATCGCGAACTTGCGCGTTTGAGTCAAAAAAGCCTCCAGCGAAGCAGAAATCGCCTCGGCAAAGTCGGCACCACTCTGACCGGTAGAAGCAGCCTGGCCCATGATTCTCAAGGGAGTCACCGCCAAGCGCAGTCGCTTGAGTTGCTCCGATTGTCTGTAAGTCGGGATAACTGCCCTGATCTTGACCAGGGCCCGACCCGATCCCGGACTGATCCCCGACTCCAAGACCGTGTAAGACTTAACTACGCCCCGCGTGACTTTTTCGATGTTTTGCCGAAAATGCTCATCAACGGTGGACGTGCCTTCTTTGGTAACCTCACTCATCGTCAAGGAGGCACTGGTGGAAAGTCGCATGCCACCGACTTGTGCGATGGCGTTCTCGAGGGCATCCACAGTCGCCCTGGCGGGATCTCCTCCACTCCCAGTTGCTATGACTTCCCGTAAGACCACCTGCGCATTCGCGCCCGGGAGGATCAGCGCAAGGGCACTGAAGATAAGGGCTGCTAGCAACGAAAGTCGCACGATCACCTCAGGCTAAGTTGGTTGATAACGACATCCGATGCGGCGCGAGCTGCGTTGGCCAAGGCGGCACGTCCCGCGTCGGTCAGCTTCTCTGCGCGACCGCTGAAGGTACGATTGGCAGAGCCCACCGAACGCGCAAATCGGCCTGACAAGTCGAACAGTGTGATATTCATATTGCCAGTGGCCAGCCACAAGCCGGTATTCGGATCTTGCCGGTATCCGTCAACTTCAATGGAAGCGAGGATGATCTTGTTGAGTTGGCAGTCCTTTAGTTTTTTGAAGGTGTCATTTCTAATTTGTGACGGCAATTGGCCGGTTTCCGACTCTGCATACAGCTTAGAAAAGGGATCATTGTCTGTTACACCGCAGTTGGCGACCAACTCTTCCCAGGGCACAGTCCCAATTCGGTTGTTGTTCAGCGCTTCACCTACGCGATTTTGCAGATCATCGATATTCGGCCAAGCCACATACTTGATTCGATCTCGTTTGTTTTCCTGCGAACCGCCGGTTACTGTCTTGGATGTTTGAGTTACCGAAGCCGACTCTGTTGATGCTTCGACTGCGCCTGATCGGTTGGAGGCTGAAGCATCGGCACTGGCAGAACTGCCGGAAGTTCCTACCGTTGACTCAGCCCGCCGGGTTACCCGCGTATCAAAAGAGGTTTGGGAGTCTGCAACTCGAGCCATCACCAGAAATGCAATGTCCTCCTGAGAGGCACTTTTGCCGCCGGAGGAGGCCATCGTTTGCTGACGCAATCTGCTGTCCACCATAGATTCGATCACTGTAGCCTTGACGCTGATTGTGCAATTGGTGGCCGATGGGCCCGCACATCTTTCGTCAACCACCGACACGTCGGCCAGAATGGAATCCAGACTATCCAAAAAGTTGCGTTCGTTGGCAACAATGTTGTCAAGCTTCGCCCCCTGGAGTGTGCCTAAATAGTTCTTCCAGGCAGCCACACGAGCTGCCGATAGAGCCGCCGTGCGATCAGCACCGCTTCCCTGACCACGAACGAATTTTTGCTGTGCCAGAGCCGGAGTGCTTACAGCAGCTACACAAAGCAAAAGCGCCGACAAAAAGTACTTTTGGGGACGAGTAAGAAAGGTCATTTTTCTCTTTCAGGAGCGGGTTTTTGCACAGAGTTCCGTAAGGCGCGGCAATGCGGCTGCTACGAAGCTGAGCTTGACCTCGACCGCAGCGAGAGTTTGTTCGTTGCGGTTGGCCAAGCCTTGAAGCAACTGACTCAAAGTCCTGGTGATAAGCCTATCGAACATCACCAGGTCACGCTCAGGCGTGTCGTCCGCACGAGGATCCAAAGGCAAGCGATCTTCCCCCGTACTTTCAGCCAGGACATTGAGTAGCCTCTTATCCGGATGCGAAGAAAACTCATCGTAAACGATCAAACGCAAGACGACGTTTCGTCGAATGATTGTGACGCCTTTTTGCGAGCTGGGAGTTAACTTTTTATCGATGTGCCGTAAGACCAATTCAAATCTCAGATCGGCGTCCGGGATGTTGATCTCACCCTGCGCGGATAGATCATCACTAAATTTCACCGAATACCGCTTGTTTAGCGCATCGTTTTCCTGGTAAGGAAGAAGGGGAATGTTTAAGTTGTCACACAAGGCTGTGCTGGCCGAGAAGCCTAGAAACTCCTCGTTGTAGGTCTGATTAATGCGCAGCCTCTGGAGTTGCTCGGCCGCATCCTTGTGGATAGAAGCCTTCGTCAGACGCGCAAAGAAATTGGTGCTAAAGCCCTGATTCCACTTGTTGAACCGCTTGAGAAATTCGGCGAATGCAGCACCGTAACTTTGGTAAGCCTGGTCCATGACCGCGACTGCCCGATCCTGAATATTTTTAAGGTCTCCACCCGGTCGCTCCATTCGCAACATAAAAGGAAACGACGATACGATACGCCAACCACTACTTCGGTCAAAGCCCAATATCATGCCCACCCCAGACATGAAGACAATCAAGGTATTGGCGTTTTGACCGTCTTTCTCAATACGCGCACCCACAGTAGTTTCATAGTCATGTGCAAATCCAAGCAACAGATCTTCGCCAAACTCAACTTGGTCTTTGAATTGGACCAATTGGGGCAGCGACTTCAGGCGAGGCACCAGCACGTCCAGATTCAGTTTAAGGAAGGCTTTGGACTCAGAGAGATCGAGACCTTGCGAGCGTTTAATGAAATTGCGAGTCAGATTGTACCGAGCCTGCCCGGGTCCGCCATTGAGTCCAAAGCCGGTCCAGACAGGTGGAGACTTTGGACGCAAACTGCGGGAATCAGGTTGGGCCATAGCAGACAACTGCAGCAAAAGGCCACTTGCCCCAATCCATCTCAGAAGTCGGCGGCGAATTGGGGAAATATTGATACGTGCCATTTATTCAATCTTTGAAGCGACTTTGGAGGTCCCCAACCATCGCCTCGGTCTTCTTTGGATCCGGCTTGGCTACGTCGCGCGCTCTCATGGCCTGTTCCCACTTGGCGGAAATGATGCAGCTTTGTATCAGCGCATTGTTAGCCTGTGTCAAGGCCGGCAAGGGTGCTGCCATTCTTACCATATCACCCATGCCACTGGTTAAAATCTGAAAAAGTTCACCATAGGTCTGAGCAATGGTGCCCTGAGCCATTAAACGCTTTTCATGCGCTTGGACCAGCATTTTTTTCTGTTCATCATCTAACGAGCCGAGTTTGGAAAACATCTTGAGCTGCTCGGCCTGTACATCAGCGCTAACGTCCTCAAACACTGGTTTGTCACCGGGGGCTGTGGAACGCAAGGATTTGAGTCCCTGCATTTGACCTAGAAGCTGATTGCCGCCCTGACTGCGCTTAATGATTTCGTCACCAATACCAATCGCCTCTTGATTGAGCTTGTTAGCCTCTAAGTACATGCGGCCCACGCGAGTATTGGGAAGTCTTTGGGCAAAAGACTGTTGCGCCTGTTCAATTTGTATTCCCATTTGCATCGGTCCTTGCCATTGCTGCCTAAATGGAGCATTTGGCTCATTTCTGAAGATATCTAGGGCGGTCGCAGTGGCTAAGGTTTCGTAGTTTTGGGTGTCGAATTCTTTTTGACCGGTCTGCTCCCTATAACGACTAGGCAGACCACCAGCAAATGTCAGGTCACCTAGGGCTTGCGAGAGATTTTTAGCCCCATACTCGCCATAAGCGTTTAGCCTTGCCTTAAAGACCAACATGGTGTAATGCTCAGTGCCTGCGAGCGATTGAAACAACTGCCACCAACGATCCTTGCTGATAGATAGTTCTTGAGACTGGAGGTGGATAAAAGTCAAGGCCATCACCGCATCGCCGCGCTCTTGAGCATCACTTGACTTGGACAGTTGGATCAGTGCGGCCAGAGTGTTAGGTTCGGGAAAGGCTAGGAAAGTGTCGTAGATCGCCCGAACCCTTGTTGTTTCAAAGGAAGCGCGGAAAAAACCCACCCCTGGAAATGTTTTGTTGATTGGACCCTTGCGGAACATCTTTCTGAACTCGTCCTGCAAGGTGTCGAGTTCAGAGATTTTGAATTCCGAGGCGATCACACTTGTGTCAATCTTTAGTCGGCCTAAAGCGCCGCTCTGAGTTTGACACCAACGCTCGCTTGGAATCAGACCGCCACTACGTCGGTTGCTGGCGCTCTGGATTTGACCAGCTCCAGTTCCCGGAATCACCTGGTTAGGGGCCGCATTTCCCTGCCCCGGCTGCTGTGGAATGGCTTTCTGCAACTGCTGAAGCATGTTGCCAAATTGAGCATGACTTGGGGCTTGTAAGGAGAGTAGGAGGATAAAAAAACAGCCAGGAAAAAGCGATTTGACTTTAAAGAGTGAACGAATTGGTTGGTTTTTCATAAATATTCTCAAAAAGATAATTTTGTTAAAAAAATCGAATTTAAGCAAAGAATAAAAACACAAATCGTAAAAAAGAGACACACATCTTTTGCTCTGGCAAAAGCGGGTGCCTCTGCTAACAGTCACCCCGCTTGTTTCCCTGACTTTACTCCTTTAGAAGTTCCAGTGATAAAGCACAAGTCCGTGGTACTAGATTAATCGAATATGTGTTGGTGGGTGGAATCGGAGGCGGCGGTGAAACCGCTTCTGTGCTTTCGGGCAAACGCAGCTGTGTATGATGTTTGAGCCACTGTGGCAAGGCAGCTCGAACCAAAACTCCATATACATTGAGCCATCTCTGGGCCACAATGGGTCCTAAGCAAGTGCTCAAAAAAGTAGCACCGTAAAAAGAAATGACACTGGTTTACACCCGTCGTCACAAATTGACTTTTAAAATATCATTTTGTAGTTATATGGGTATACTACAACTATACTACTTTGACCCCTTGTAAAACAGCTAAGTTTTTGTTTTTAATGGGGAAAATGGCGAAATGTAGGAGTTTTCACACTGCAGGGGTCAGAAGTTCGAAACTTCTATCGCCCACCAAAAAATTCCCAATGAAATCAAGCACTTAGAGGCGACTCTAGGTGCTTTTTCTTTAGTTCAAAGTAGTATGGTCCGGGTTTACTACTTCTCATAGATTTTTCGATGTCTTTTCACAGATTTCGGAACAGTCCAACAAGCCCAATTCAACCTTTTCTCAGTGACGCCAGCATGGTGTCATTGCGGCATTGCTTTTTGCTCCTGCGCTGACACTGCTGGCGATGTGCTCAGCTTGAAAAAACGCTACGCTTGTTTTGTAGCGGGTGTCATTTGTCAGAGCATAGATAATCCAGCGAATGCCGCTCCTCATCAAAAGCATCCATGGCTGACCACTGACATTTAGAAATCAGCTTTTATTTTTGAAGCAAATGAAGGTTCATCTTGAGCGTTTCCACTTTTAAACACATTGCCGTTGTGGGTGCAGGCGCCGTAG
>JACCDV011068577.1_pt1 | contig 12989 bp, 5 predicted proteins | sample 7446131 | NCBI WGS metagenome assembly JACCDV01 (sample SAMN15323448, study PRJNA562643) | freshwater metagenome | isolation source: river surface water | place: USA:Blue River Watershed | collected 2017-08-17 | reverse complement strand
TTTATTTTATATTTTCAAATTATACTTCTTTTACTTTTAATAAATCATTTAGTTTTTTTTATATTATATTATTTTGGGTATAATTCTCTTTATTATTAAATTCTGAATTAACATTCTATTTCTATAATAACTATAATAAAAATTTACTAAAATCACTTTGTTAATTTTAAAGATTTTAAATAAAATCTTTAATAATTTCTTAATTTTATATATTTTAATAAAGTGAAAAAAAATTGTTTAGAATTATAAAGTTTTCAACATTAATTTAATTCTGATATTTTTCATATGTTTTTATCATTAAATAGTCTTTATTATATAAATGAGTTAATTATTCCTGATTATATTCGCTTTATATTTTTTTCTTTTATTTATTTTAAAAAATTATTTTAATTAATAATTTAACAACTTTAAATGCCATTTTAAGTCTTTAAATATTTATTTATTTTTTTACCAAAATAATTTGTTGCTAATTTATTAATATCTTATCAGTATCTATAAACAAGCATAAATATATTCCATTATCATTATCTTAAATAATATTATTGCTTTGAAAAATTATTTTTTATAAATAAAAAACTTAAATAGGAGAAAACATGTAATTAAATAAGGAAATTTTACCTTATTATTTTGGGATTGGATTAAATTAAAATATTACATCTCTAATAATTAGATAGTTTTTAATACCTTATTTTATTACTTTATTTTTAAAGATATTTTTAACAAATTAAAACTCATTCAATTTATTATCTTTTAAAGGTTAAAATTATAACCAATTTTTAATAAAATCAGTTTTATTAATATAATTATCATTGTCTATTTTAAACTGTTTATTTTAAATAAAGTCCGAAAATAACAGTTATGTGTTTTAAGATAAAAACTCTTTACATATCTTGTGGAATGCTATTAATAAAGACTCATAAGAGAATTATACTTTTTATTGTTTTAATTAACTTTTTAGAACCTGTGATTAATTAAGTATTTTACTTGATTTCATTTAATAAGTTATAAAAAATTATAAAATATAATGAGTCTAGAAGAAACTTAGTTTGATTAAATGAGTTTGCATCCAGAATTAAGATGATTGTTAGAAATAGAAAAAGAGACTTGATAGAATAACTAGTTAGAAAAAGGTTTAGAGAATGCAAGAGAAATTATAAAATTCTTGATTAATTACAACAACATTGCTCTTACTTAAAATATATTGAAATCAGTATGTAATAAAAGAGGTTAAATGACAAAAACTATTACTGAAATGGTTAGAATTTCAATTGATTACTTAAACACCATAGTTGATGAAGAAATAAAGATATAATTTACCAAAACGTTGTTTGAAATTACTGATTAGAAAATATATCTTGATGCTGAACATGCAAGACTATGTCTAACAATAGCTAAAAATATGGAGAAAAAATAATAAAATATTTCGGATATTTTATCAATGATGGAGAATTTGCATGTTGAAACATATGGTTCTTTAACCCTTAAGGAGAAATTCATATTTATAATTTACTAAATGAGATTAAATTTACAAATATAGGATTTTACTAAGCTTTATATTGTATCTAAAAAAATAAACATAAAACACTTAGAAGGAGAAGATGTTTTATAAGAGAAGATTTCTTATTATTTGATACTTTTTGAATATTATAAGAGTAAAATGGATTATTCTGAAATAGTAAATTGCTTAAGTAAGATTTAAGAAGCTTTAAACAAATAATAAATACCAAACTTAATAACAGAATTAGATTCATATATAATAAACTGATTTAATATCTTTTTTAACCTATAAAATTTAGTGGAAATTCTTCTAAGCTATTATTTGTTATAGGACTGCAATAAAACTTAATCAAAAGACATTTAATAACAATAAGATAAATTATATGTATTTATTGAGGATAATAAAACATTGAAACAATTATTATTACTTTTTACAAGTTAAGAAATTACCTAATGTGATTTATAATAAATTGAATTGTAAAAATTAATCATATTTTGTGAATAAGAAAATAACTATATTTTTTATAGAAATTAATTACAGAAAAACTTGATTAAAAAGAATCTTTTCTTATTCTAATAATACTTTGAAAATGTTACTTTTTCTTAATTAGAAAAACATCTTAATGTTTCCTTTGATATTATTGAAGAATAATTATGCGATTTATTCTATTAGAGTTTAATTGATGGAAAAATTGATAGATTAGAAATGATAGTTTTATTCTGATAAGAAAACTCTGCCAAAAATCAAATAGAAGAATGGGTTTAAAATATTAACAAAACAATCGATAGTATTGACTATGTATCAGAAAGAATTCAAAGAGAAATAAAATGCTAATAAAAAATTATAATTTATATTTTTATATTTAAATTAAATTTAACTTAATTTTTCTTGTAATTTGTCATTCAATTCAAAATCTCTTATTCTTATTGATATTTGGGATTTTATTTATAAAAATTCTTAAATTGATTTCAATAAATGAGTGTCTGATATTTCTTAAATATTAACCCTTTATTATTGTTTAAATACTTGTATTAAAATCATAATACATAATAACATCTTGTATATTATATAAATTCTAATTATAAATGGATTTAATTAAGACTCTAGAAGAATTAGAAAAAAATATAGACTTTAATACAAGTAGCTATACAGAAATAGCAATCAACAGAATAGAGCAGGTATTAAAAACAGATTATGAATAAAATAAAGAAAATAATCTCTAAATAGTAAAAAACATAATAAAAAAGATATTTTAAAAAGCTTAATAAAAATAATTATTAAACTCATTCGAATTGTATATAAATTTTATAAGCTTTATAATAGATTTATATTAAAAACACATTGATTTCTTTTTTATGAAATTCTTAAAAGTGCTTTTAATATGTGTAAATAGCAAAAAAGATTAAATCAAAAAATAAGGCTAAATGATTAACACGAAATTAAAAAAATTTCTTGAATTAAATAATAAAATTATAAAATAAAACCAAATACTTATTTATAGCTTAATTAAATAGTTGAATAAAAACTTAAAAAGTTGTTAAAATTTATTAATATTAGATTGGATATAATTTGTTTCAAAATATCTAGATTATTCTTTATTAATAAATTAAGATTTGTTAAAAAATTACATTTAGTTTTCTATAAAAAAAGAGAATATTTAGTTTTATAAAAATATTCAATAAATTAATAAGTAAATAATTGAGTGTATAAATTCTTAAAATTTAACTAAAATTGGAGTTTTTTTAGATTTATTAAATTTTACTTAAGATGTTTTAAAAAGCTAAGAAATGGTATTTTTCTATAGATAATTATAGAAAGAGATCATTTTATGAATTTAATTACTTTTATAGTAAAATACAAAATATAGGAATACTGAATGTTTTAGTATATTTTATAAACCTATTGTATAGATAATTATTAATTTGATATTTAGCTCTTTGAGAGATATAAAATTGCTTTAAATAATGTAATAATAAATTCATATAATTTAGCTTATAAAAATATATGGAAAAAGAAATGAAATATATAATTTTCTTTTATTATAAATTCTAAGTAATTTAAAAGTATAAAATATCATTAGTTATAAATTTTCTTGATCCATAATATATTTAATGATAAGTTTAGCAATTAATAATTCTGATAATGAAATTAATTCTATAAACAAATTAGAAATATTAATAATTTAGTAAATTTTATTAAAAGTAAATTGTAAATAATAAAAAAAAACTTATTATTTTATAACGAACGGGTTTAAAAACTTACTATAAACTCTCTATAGAAATAATAATTCATAAATAATAAGAATTAGTAAAACTTTAATATAATTTTTCTTTAAAAAAATAGCCTTTGATGATTTAGAGAACCTTTAAAGGTTTTTCTCAATATTAAACATATTTTAATAACTATTACCTTTTTAAGATTTTCTTTTAATCTTATCAAAAGAGTTTATAAACAAAACTAAAAAGTTTATTTTGGCTTATATTTAGTAATTATTATTTTGCTAAAACTCAATGATTATTTAGTCGTTTATTTAAATTGTAATTGAATAATAATAAAAATATAAAACATTAATAAATTTCATATTTATTAATAAAATCATATTTCTTTAAATTATTTTAATATTGGAATAATTTGATTTTTTTAATAAATTTATTATAGAGCAAACAAATCATTTGTAAAATGATGTAATAATTAAGGATTTTAGAGAATTAATATCATTATACATTTAAACATTATAGTTGAAAAATAATATAAATTAAAATATATTGAACTACTTAAAAGAATTAAAAACTCAAGTGTTAGATTTAAAAGATTACAAAAATTCAGAATAAACATTTATAAAAGATAATTTAGAAAATCAAGAAGTATTTAAGAAGTTTATTGAGTTGAAAGAAACCTAAAATAATCAAAAATAAAATTAAATAAAATCTTTATAATGGAGAGTATTGAAACGAAAAACTTATAATAAAAATAACTAAAGAGTATAAAGAAACTAACATAGATAATTCTTATTAATTCTTTAGATTAATGCAAAGAAGTGAAATAAATTTAATAAAAAGATTTAGATAATTTTTTAAAAAATCAATATTTGTAAAATCTAATTATATAATAAATTTAAGCATTAATAAATAGTTAGGAATAAAAAACTATATTTCAAATCTTAAATAATATAATTTAATCAAATTAGTTTTATATTAAGCGCTTTTTTACCACATTAATAAATCAGAATAGTTTTAATTTGGAAAATAAGGAAAACTATACTTAATTTAATCAAAATAATCGTTTTTAAATACACTAAGACATAGAAACAATTTAAAAAGTATTTAATACAGAGTAAAATGATTAAGATCAAAAATAATCCTTAGTTAAATAAAATAATTTATTTTCAGATTATTTAAGTGGAAATTTAAAACATATCTAACAAGAATAGAATCCAAAACTTTTATTAGATTTAAACTAAAGAATATTCAATGATTTATTAAATTCAAAAGAAGCAGAAAAAAATTAAATCATTGATACTATAGATTGAATTGATAAAATAAAGTTTTAATTAGGAAATCAGAACTCATTTATAAACTATTTAGCAGATTTCAAGAATAATTTAAATCAATGGGAGGAGAAACTAAAGGTTTTAGTAGAGTAAAGAAAGACAGTTGAAGTAGAATAGGAAAAAGTTGAGTAATTTGAAGATATTCTATAGCAATATAATGATAGAGTAAAAACATATATGTAATTATTGTTTAAAAAGTAAGAAATTATACTGAATGATTAAAATTGAAAAATTATAATAGAAAAAAGTTAATAAACAATTGATACATTTTAATCTCTGCAATAAATGGAAAATGATTTATTAAAAAATCAAAATTTGTTATAAGAAGAATAAAAGAAATCATGGGAGAATACTAAAGCATATAAAATTTAAATTGAAAAACTAAAAGGAGAATAATAAGATAATTTAATCGAATTAGTTGATTTAAAGTAACAATTAAATCAAATAAATTTAAGAAAATAATCTTGAAGATTTTATGCAGAGAATAATTACAGTTTGGAATAAAAGTCTGATAATGATTAAATTAAAAATAAAGAATTTTCAATAAATTTAGAAAAAACTATAAATTTAATTAGTTTATTTTTTGAAAAATAATTTTGTTTAAAATAAGAGAATAATAAAGATTAGAATTATTAATTTAGCTAGTTTAATTGATTATTGTATAATTTATAGGAATAAGTAGAAATTGTTTAAAATAGAATTAATAATAATTAAATTTTTGTTATTGAAATAGATAAAGAATAAACTGTGATTAATTTTATTAAAAATTAAGTTTTTACTAATAAAACTTTAATAGATTCTTTAAAACAAGATTTTTTCAAATTATTCAACAAATAAAGGTCTTTATAATAAGAATGAAATTTCAACATATTTTAATAAGGAAGAAATTCAGTATCTATTAAAAATATTCAATTTTAAGAAAGTAAGTCTTATAACATATTTTGAAAGAAAAAATATTAGTAAAAACAAATAAAAGATTTTAATTGCTTCTATATTAGATATTAAATAAAAAATAAATCTAAAAAAATAAGATAATTTTCATACATTATTTACTCTTAGATAAAACTAATTCAATAAAATATTAAAAAAACAATGAACAAAAAGCAAGTATATTTTTATAAAGTATTTTGCTAAAAATCAACTTAAATATAGTTTTAATAAAGAAATTCTACTAAAAAATCTATAATTATAAATAATAATAGAAAGAGTATAAAATATGCAAAAATATAATATAATTTTAAAGTATTTTAAAATAATCATAAATATTAAAATAATAAAAAACTTACAACTTATTATTTTCAAATTTTAAAATATTAAATTAGAAAACAAGGAGAACCAATATAGATGTAATTTTAATAAGATTAAAAAATATAAAAAAAGATTTAAAATTAAAACAATATTAAAGACCATTAATATAATCATGATAAAAATAACAGTTAATAATTAAAGACAAAATACGAATAAAGAATATAAGCATTTATAGATTAATTATTCCCACAAAAATAGATTAATATTAATGAGGAAATAATTTACATTAATTTCATATCTGATTTGTTATAAAAAGATAAGAATTTTTAAAAGAAGTTTATAAACATATTATTACCCTTCTTAAACATTAACTAAACTCAAAAACAATTCATTATTAAGTATTCAAGAGAAAAGTATCAAGAAGTAAATATTGATAATTTAAATTTTTAATAATAATGAAATTCCTCTATGAAAAATTAATTAAATAATTCACAACCAATAATATAAGAATAATAAGTATAATAAACGATAATTCAATAAGAAACACATAGAAATCCTTAATTACAAAAAATAAGATCTTAAATATATAATATTTAAATTCATTAAACAAAAGAAATCAACAAGGAAACTCTCATTAAGAGATAATAAGAAATGCTAAAGTTTATAAATAAAAACATATTAGCAATAGAAATAGAGAAACTAAAGCAAAAAACAATAGAAACAGAACTATAATCATTAATAAAGCAATTCATATAAAAACATTAATATTGCATATCATGTATTCATTAATAGAAATTCATAATAAACATTAACAAGTTTATTTTTAATACAAACGAAATGCACTCGGCCATTCACGAATTAAATTTATCCAAAAATTATTCATAAAAAATATAAACTTAAAATTTATAAATCATGGTTACAATGAAGATGTAAAAAAGACTTGCTGCTTCAATTCTTAAATGTGGAAAAAACAGAGTATGGATTGACCCATCTGAGATAAAAACTCTCTCAACTTCATCTACAAGAGCTCATATCAGAAACCATATCAAGAGCAATCTTATCTAAAAGAAAAAGGTTACTGTACACTCAAGATTCAGAGCTAATAAGAGACTTGAGGAAAAGAGAAAGGGAAGACATATGGGAATAGGTAAAAGAAGAGGTACTAAAAATGCTAGAATGCCAGAGAAAATCCTTTGGATCAGAAAATAAAGAACTCTCAGAAGATTATTGAGAAAATATAGATCTACTGAGAAAATTACTGCTTCCTTATACAAAGAGCTTTATCTTCTAGCTAAGGGAAACATGTTTAAAAATAAGAAAGTTCTTATTGAAGAAATTATCAAGAGAAAATAAGAAGGAATCAGAGAAGGAAAACTTGAAGAATAATAAAAGGAAAGAAGAGAGAAAAACTCTGCTAAAAGAAAGAGAAAACTTGATTAAAGACTAGCTGCCATAAATGCTTAATAAAGATTATAAATATTTTATTTTTGGTTTAATAAATAATTGATTTTTATTTAAGAGCGATTTGTTGTATTTATTACCATTTACTTATTAGTCCTTATATTGACTCATTTGTACTTTAATTATGCTAAACTACTTATTATAAATGATCTAGTTAATTTTCATTTAGAATTTCTAGTAAATTGAAATTATTATTAAAGAACTCAATTTTCAACTTCAATTCTTTTTGTTATATTTTTAAATCGTTAATTAGAGATTCTTATGAGTTAAATTAGCTTTACACTAAACTTAGTTACTCTTTTTACTAATTGTAAAGAATTTCTGCTGTTTTTATTTCTTTAATAAATTTATCATTTTCTTAAGAAAATTATTTAATTTCATTTTTATAATTATCACTTTATTATTAAAGTAAGTTTTTACCATATTTTTTTTCATTATTTAATATTGTTGCTTAAAGTAGTATTTTATTAATAGTATTATAATCCAATTCCTCTTTAATTAATTAATCTTATTTTTCCTTCAAAGATTCTTTTAAATTTAAATTGCTTTAATCAGGGTTTTACTCCATTAACTTAATTCTTTTAGTTTCATTATTTTACATAAACAAAGCAATAAAATCTTTTTATTTATCGATTTCTTTATTTAGTAAATTCTCTTATTATAAGTTCTTCTACTGCTGCTCTTATTCTCCGTTTCTTATAAACTCTAACTTTTATGCTTTTTATAATAAAACTTAAAATCTTTCTTTCTCTTAAGGAATTAACAATCTTACTTATTCAATTTATTTTTTCAAATCTTTAATTTTTTAATTATTCTCAATTTCATTCTTTAGCAATAAAAGTTGATTTTCATTATTTTTTATTTAATTCATAATGTATTCTGAGTAATTTAACAATTCTTGTTCTTTATTTTCTTATAGTTTTTATTAAAATTCTTTATTACATTAATTTTTATTATTTTCTATATTAATATTATCATATTCTTCTTATACAAATTATTTTTATTTCATTAATTTCTCTATTCTTAAATCATAATCATAATTTTTTGATTTTAAATTCTTTAATTATTATTTTTAAGTATCCAACAATTCCAATTGTTTTTCTTTATTATTTTTTTCTTTAAGAAATTCTAAATTTATCTTTTTTTATGAAGATAGTTTTTCTTATAACAAAATCTTCTATTATTATAATTAAAAAAGTTTATTTTAAAGTTCAACTTTTTATTCCTTTATGCTAATCTCCATATCGAAATATTTATCTTTTGTTTAAATTATATTATTAACCGAATTATCAGTTGTTACATTTTGTAAATCAAAAATATTTCTTTGTTTTGAAGTTTTTTCTTTTCTTTTTAAATTACAGTGTTTCTAGCTCCAAATTCATATAATGAATTTAGTTTTTTAAATTATTCTAATATTGTTCTTCAATCGTTGGTTATACGTTTTTTCTTGTTGTTTTTTATAACTCACTTTTTTAGATATTTTTCATTTAAATAAATTATTATTTTATAAATGGAAATTAATTAAAAAATAGATAAATTTCTTAGTTTAATAAATGAGGAAAATAGAACAGAAATATTCTCTAATAAAAGATTTGAAGAGCAGAAAGATTTAAATAAGTATTTATTATAAAATCTAAATAAAGAAGGATTTGAAAAGATGACTAAAATATAATAATAAAGTTATGACAATGTTTAAAATGGATAAAATTGTTTTATTAAATCATAAACAGGTTCAGGTAAAACTAATTCATATTTAATTCCTTTGATTAACAATATTATAAACTAATAAGAAAGACCTAATTGAAAATCAGGTTGTTTATATATGATATTATGCCCAACAAGAGAACTTTCTTTACAAATATATAACCAACTGCTCTAGCTTTTAAAAGTTGCTGTTTATATTGTTCCTGGACTACTCATTGGAGGTGAATAAATTAAAAAAGAAAAAGAAAAAATAAGAAAAGGAATAAATATTGTTATTGGAACACCTGGCAAGGTTTTATATCATATTAAAAATAGTTAAAATTTAACATTTTATCATTTAAAGACTTTAATATTAGAAGAAGCTGATTAAATTTTATAAATTGGATTTGAAAAGGAATTAAATGAAATTATATAAATTGCTTATCAATAGTCTTAAAAGTTATAATTTATTTTAGTCAGTGCTACTATAAATGAGAAAGTAGAAATTTTATTATAAAAGACAATAAACTTAAACAATTAAACAGATGATAAAGAGTTTAAATAATAAGATTTTCTCAATAATTATAAATTAGTGGGATTTGATGAATAAGATTTTTACTTATAAAAACTACCTGTTCATTTAAACCATTTTTACTTAATAGTTGATTACAAAGAAAAGGTTTAATATTTACTTAAATTAATAAAGCTTTTGGAGAATAAAAAGATAATTGTATTTTTTGCCACAGCGGATCAGGTAAATTATGCACATAATCTTTCCATGGAGATTAATAACAAAGATGGAAATAGATAATTATTTCAATAACAATTTCATAAATTGCATGGTTTTATTGACCAAAAGTAAAGAACAAATGTTTATAATGAATTTATATAGGAAAATCATAGTTGTTTATTTACCACAGATGTTGCCGCAAGAGGATTGGATTTTCCTAATGTTGAAATAATAATTATGTTTGATATATCTCCTTCATATAAACAGTACATAAACTGAGCTGGTAGAACAGGTTGAGCAGAAAAGATGGGTGCATGTATAAATTTGCTTTATTAAGATGAGTTGCCTTATGTTGAAATATTATCAACTGATGCTGTTGTAAAGAAAATAGATAAAGAAGAGATTGATAAAATTGTTATTTTTTATTAAAGAATTCTGAGATAACAAAACAAGTATTTAAATGCCAATTTTGAGTTGATTATTCAAACAACTATAAATGAATCCGGAGATTTAAAGTATTTAGCTAGAAGAGCTTTTAACAGTTTCTGTTGATCTTATTAAATGTTAAAAGAAAAATCTATTTTTAACTTAAAAAAACTTAACCTTCATCTAATATCTTGAGGCTATGGGCTTTTACATTCGAAGTCGAAAGACAGCCTGGGAGATAAGAAATATACTGATATGAAAGATGCTAAAAAGATTTCAGAAAAAGAGCAAAAGGCTTTAGATTAAAAAGCATAAAGAACCAAGGAGGCTGTTAATATTTCTAAAACAAGCGGATTTTTAATAGACGAATTTGCAAGTTAAAAATACTAAATTTTATTATATTTTTTTATTAATTATTATCACATTCTTTACATAAGAGAATAATAGGTTTTTCTTCATATGATTTCTGAATACAAAATTCGCAAAAAAATTATTAACATTTTTCACATTAAAAAGAGCATGTATTTGAATAGCATATAACTTTGTAACACTAAAAACAATTTTATAATTTATCTTTTATGTTAACACAAATAGGACATTTTGAATTCTTTTAAAAAGTCTCAAGTTTTTTAAATAATTCATTTGTCTAATAAGAATATAGATGATTTATATCATAATCAAACTAATCTTTATTTAAAATAAACTATCAACTTTATTTCAACAAATCTTATGCTAGCAAGTCATCAATATTTTCTTAATGTCAAAAATAAGAACTCATTATAAAATAATATTTTTTTATTCTATTTTCTTAAGGTGACACGGTCTTACCTTTTATTTACACATCATGCATTCTATTTTTTTATCTAAAATATTTTTCCAGCAATTTTAGCAAGCTTAATGACCACATTTTGCTATCAAGAATTGTTGTCATGGATATAATTCATAACAAATATCACAGTTTTCAGTATTTTCCTATTCGAATTAATTTTACTCAATAAGTTTATAATTTTTCTCTTTTTCTATACTCTCCATTTCCTTATAAAACTACACCAGATCTCATTACATACTGAAGAAGTCTGAAGGAATTTTTATTAGTTTTTAAAATGACTAAGAAATGCTATCAAAATAAGACTAATAGCTGTATCGTCAATCTATAAATACAATCGATCCATAATCATCCATATGTCTTTTAACCCTTCCAATAGACTAATTAACTTTAAGAAAAGCATTGTGTGTATACCATTCTGTGAATTTCTTTTTTTAACCTTAAAATAGCTATTATTTGGCTTTCACTTCTTATGATTAAACTCCATCAAAAGGAATTCCAATAATAAATACTTATCAACATAAATGATCTTTAAAATCTATTCCCTCAGAAAACTTACCCCCAATTACCATTACAAAATAAACCACTTGAGTTTTAGTTAGATTCATAAATCTATTAAGCAGCATTTAATTATCTGAATTTCACTATTCAAATAATGCTTAAAATTATTCTTATTTACATTATTGTTAAAATAGATCTAATTATTTATAAGAAGTTAGAAATATTAAAACTCCTCCTTTATCAAATGATTTTAAAGTAAAAATCATTTTAACTAAAGGTTTATAAGTTTCCACCTGGTTTTTCATTGTATAATCAAATATTAGATTTTTATATTCATTGAAATGGAATAAATGATTTAACTAATAAATTCTTATTGTTTTTTAAAATATTTCTTATGGCAATTATACAACAATTTTATTATTAAATTGAGTATTTAGAGTTTATTCTAATCATTCAAATGGCTAAAGTGTTCCAGAAGCTAAAATAATAGTTTATGGATTCATTTTTTTAATTTATTAAAAAACAAGCTTGGAATCACAACAAATTATTTTTAACTCAAAGTTATTTTCCACTGTCAAAAAGAAGAACTATAAACTTTCTTTATTTGTCAAATTATTTTTATAAAAAATTAAAATTTAACAAAATTGAAAAAAATCATCATGTTCTTATTCTATGTCCATTTCTCTTAAGAAAATTTAAATAAAATTTACATTAATTTTTTCAATCTAAATAAAGCTAGTTAAATCCTCGTTTTATAAAAAGAGCTCTTTCTCATTGTATTATAAAATGTTATTTGTCAATTAATCAATATATTGGATCAAATATATTCATATTTCATTTATATTTACTTTAGTTTTACTCTTTTCTGGTGGTTATTCGAATGATAACTTTTCTAATGATTTTTTTATTGAGTTTAATTACTCAGCGGTAATTTAATATGAACCTTGTTCCTCTAAGTTTTGTATAATATTATGTGCTTCATCAAAAACTATAATTGAATCTTCTAGTTCTGAGCCTATTACAGATCTACAATAACTACTTAAAATATACTAATAACTAAGTATGC
>JACCDV010202673.1_pt1 | contig 13001 bp, 6 predicted proteins | sample 7446131 | NCBI WGS metagenome assembly JACCDV01 (sample SAMN15323448, study PRJNA562643) | freshwater metagenome | isolation source: river surface water | place: USA:Blue River Watershed | collected 2017-08-17 | reverse complement strand
CTTGGGTAAGCGATAAAAGAAACGCTGGAAAAAGGAAGAATATGAGAAAGATTCCCCCGTAAATCTTCACTGCGGCTAAAGAGTAAGGATTCATATTGTTGCCGAACGTTCAAGATTAGCGACGACCGAAGGGCGTTGGATGCAGCGTCTGGTTAGGGATTTTATTTTGAGAGTCGATAGTTTCGGAGAGTGCCATCTTCATCGTAGATTAGTTCAAGTTGGCGGGTTCTTGGAACATACTGGTCAAAGAGTGCGTATGGCGCATTAAATAACTCACTTATTCCCAATGTCATCCCAGCAAGCTCCCCTGTTCCTGATCCCTTGTGATAATCTGCAATTTTTTCTTTGGTAAAATATCGGTCGACCCGTAGGAGCACATTTCTGACCCTCTTCTCCCTATGAAATGGGCCATCTGGAGTATATTCTGTTGATGCTGGAGAACCCAGCTGCGCAACAATAGTCTTCCGCGGCACACCGTATCTGAGGATCTCGCCATAACTCCCGTTCGCATAGGTATTCCAAGAACACCCCGCAAGCGTGGTGAGTAGCAGCGTAAGAAGAACGCGGATCATTATGGTCCCTAACGTATTTTAGAATGACCTGTCATTCTACTACCCCAATGTAATGACGCACGAATCCCCTGGCTTCTTTTGCCAATGGAGTCTCCCAGAATGGGCATGAGGCCATCGGTATCGTGATACAAGGAACGTCACAAGGGGAAAAGGAAAGGTTGAAGGCTAAAGGCTGAAGGAAAACTGAACCGGCATTACAGGATCAATGATGTAGTCTAACGCTCAAACTCAGCAACGACCGGAGGGCGTTGGCTGCAGCTCTTGGTTTTTTTCTCATTGATGGCGTGGTAAGAATCTATTTTTTAACTCAAGGAAAAGAGACCGCGAGGCAAGAGCAACGGATATAAGGAGAGAAGCAACGGAAATCACAAATCCTAAGGACATGGCTGCGTGAAGGGCACTCCGGAAAAACTGCTCAAAAAACAGCCTGATAAATTTCACAGGTGTGGGCAGAAGTGTTACCGCGATAGCCTGATTCTGAAGAGATGATGGATGGGTATCACAAATCACAAACTTTGTGAGGAACTGAAATAGAAGCAAAGTTGAAAATAAGAGATTAACTGACACAAGAGTCATACGAAAAGCATGCTGGCTTGCTAATTTCTGACGATGAAATAACATTGCAAATAATAAGGCTAGTATGGCAACAGCAGGAAATATTGCTGTCACGATTTGTAGTCGAGGCACCTCAATAAATGCGACTACTGCTAAAGCAGCTAAGCCAATAGCTACTGCAGAATTTGAGTAGCTTAAATGGCGGATATTCATAAAGAGCGGACGACAAAATATCCGCGATCCGGCATCGGGTTAGTCTGGACTGGAAGCCTCGCGAGTGGGCCGGGTGCTCTGCAGTGCATGGTTAATGCATCGGTATCGTGATACAAGGAACGTCACAAGCGGAAAGTCGGAGCACCCCCTCCCCGTTGCGCCCTTGTCGTCCGTTGCGTGAAACCCCTGCAGTCCCTCGGTGCTTCACTCAGTCCTCCACAGGCGCAGGGATTTTGATGCTATGGCAAGGCGGCCAAGCGTCAGCCGTAGTTGCCCTACGGCAAGCGCAGGCCAACACAGCCAGAGCGCAAAAGCATTGGGAATCGCTGAATAAATCCCATGATGGCCGCTGAAGAGCAGTTGCTGATTTTTAAAGGCGCGAGCGCTGGGCGATACCCGCAGCGGTCTCGCCCGAGCAAGCAACGCCATAAAAATCGACAACTGACTTCAGCCCATAGGGTTGCGGGGATAAAAGGCCGGGGGCTGCGTTCTCTTGGCACTTACAGCCCGCTGCGGGGATGCTCGTGCCAAGCCGCCTTGCCCGCGGCCCATTCTTCCCGCAACGGCCTCTATGCGATTTATTCAGCGGTTCCCTAGGCCCTTTACATCCGCTCGGGGACGCCGATACCCAGAAGTGACAACCCCGTCCTAAGCACATCGGCCGTCACGGCGGCTAGGGCCAGCCTTGACGAGCGGACCTCCCCCTCGGATTTGAGGATCGGACACGCCTCGTAGAAGCGGTGGAAGCAATCGGCCAGCTCGTAGAGGTAGAGGCAGAGGAGATTGGGGCGCTGATCCTCGAGGACGGCATGCAGGACCTCTCCGAACTGCAGGATCTGCAGGGCTAGCGCCCTCTCGGCGGGATCCCCGATCGTGATCGGGGCGGCCGCCGTGGAAATCCCCTCGGCCTCCGCCTTCCGGAAAATGGAGCGGATGCGTACGTAGGCGTTCTGGAGGTAAGGGGCCGTGTTCCCCTGAAATGAGAGCATCTTCTCCCAGGAAAAGACGTAGTCGGTCAGGCGGTGCTGCATCAGGTCGGCGTACTTCACCGCCCCGAGGCCGATGATCCGGGCGACCTCCTCCTGCTCCTCCCTGGGGAGATCGGGGTTCTTCTCCACGACGACAGCCAGCGCGCGCTCGATGGCCTCCTGGAGCAGTCCTCCCAGCTCGACGTTCTCGCCGGAGCGGGTCTTCATCATCTTGCGGTCCTCGCCGAGGATGCTGCCGAAGGCGATGTGACGGAGATCCGTGGTGATGCCGAGCTTGCGGGCGGAGGCAAAGACCTGCTCGAAGTGGAGCTGCTGGGGCGCGCCCGTGACATACCAGACGGCGTCGGGCTTCCAGCGCTGCTCCCGGTACTCGAGGGTGGCCAGATCGGTCGTGGCGTAGAGGAATCCCCCGTCGCTCTTGCGGATGAGGCACGGCTTCTCCTCAAGCTCCGGACTGCCGGGGAAGAAGATGCAGACGGCCCCCTGGCTGATCTCGGCGATCTTTTCCGCCAGAAGGCGGTCGACCAGCGGCCCGAGGGCCTCGTTGTAAAAGCTCTCGCCAAGGCGTTCGTCAAAGGTGATCCCCAGCAGACCGTAAAGCCGCTCGAATTCCTTCCAGGAGAAGGCAACGGCCTGCTTCCAGATCCCGAGATTCTCGTCATCACCCTGCTGGAGCTTCACGAGCTCGTGACGGACGGTTTCCTTGATCGCCGGATCCCGCTCCTCGAGGGCGTTCACCTCGCGGTAGAGCCGGACAAGCTCGGCAATCGGGGCCTTCTCCAGCGCCTCCTTGTCGAGAAAGTGCTTCCATCCGTAGATCACCTTCCCGAACTGGGTGCCCCAATCGCCGATATGGTTGTCGGTGATGACATGGTGCCCGAGATGGCGCGCGATGCGGGAGAGGGAGTCGCCGAGGATGGTGCTGCGGATATGGCCGACATGCATCGGCTTGGCGACATTGGGGGAGCTGAAATCAACGATGATGGTCCTGGGCTTCTCCACCGGTCGCACCCCCAGATGCTGATCCTGACGGGTGACGTTGAGGGCGGCGGAAAGGGCCTGATCGAGCACCTTGAAGTTGATGAATCCGGCTCCGGCCACCGTCGGGGCCTCGCAGAGATCCTCCACCTTGAGATGGGAGAGGATGGAGGCCGCCACCTCGCGGGGGTTCTTCTTCAGCGCCTTGGCCGCGACCATGGCCGCGTTGGTCTGAAAGTCGCCGAAGCGGGCATCCGCTGCGGGCGTCACCACGGCAAGGGCCGTGTCGATCCCGGCTCCCTGAAGGGCCGAGGCAACGCGTGCGGAGAGGGTGGCTTGGAGGGACATTGGGACGAAAGGATGAATTATGAATTATGAATTATGAAGGATCAACCAAGCTCGTGGGAACGAGCGCGTAAGATCTCGCATTTGCGGGACCCGAAGGGCGGCACCGCTTGCCGGGAGGCAAGTGCCGTCAAAAAGCCTACAGTCTAAACCGCTAACAGCCTCGTAAGCCGTACGGCTTACGAACGCTTGCGATTGAAGACAGCCAGGATCGACGTTGCGTCCGGAGCCTCACCCAGTTCCTTGCGGACAACGGGGTCATTGAGGAACTTCGCGATCGCCGCCAGGGTCCTCAGATGGGTCTGGAATTGATCCTTGGGAACCAGGAAGAGGACGATGTTGTGGACGGGCTTGCCATCCAGCGACTCGAAATCAATCCCGGTCTTGGAACGGCCGAAGCAGGCGGTGACCTCATGCACGGCGTCACAGCTGGCATGGGGGATGGCGATGCCGAACCCGATCCCGGTGCTCATCGTCTCCTCGCGGTGGCGGAGCGCGGCAACGGCTTCGTCCCGATGGGCCTCATCGAGATGACCCCCGGCAACGAGGCGTCCGACGATCTCCTCGATGGCCTGCCACCTGTCGGTGGCGACCATCTCGGGTATGATCGAATCCTCGGAGAGCAGGCTCGCCAGGGTCATGTGACGTTTTATCCCGGTGAGGGGAAAATCGATTGCTCCTTAGACCGCTTCCTCGGGGGGAGCCTCGCCGGACTCCTCGCCCAATCCGTAACGGACGAACTTGCTGATGGCGATCTTGTCGCCCAGTTCCTTCTCCTTGGTGGCCACGAGCTCCTTGACGGTGATGTCGGGGTTCTTGATGCAGGACTGCTCCAGGAGACAGGCGGTGCTGTAGAACTTGTCCATCTTCCCGTCGACGATCTTCTCGACGATGTTCTCGGGCTTGCCCTGAACCTGCGCCTTGTAGATCTCGCGCTCGGAGGCAACGAGGGCCGGATCGACCTGATCACGGGAGACGACGGTGGGATGCGCGGCGGCGATCTGGAGGGTGATGTCCTTCACGAGCTCGCGGAAGGAATCGCTCTTGGCCGTGGCCTCGGAGCCGCAGGTGATCTCGGCGAGCACGCCGACCTTGCCCTGAAGGTGGATGTAGGAGGCGACGAGCCCCCCGTTCCCCTCGGCGATCTGGAAGCGGTCGAAGCGGCGGATGACGATGTTCTCGCCCAACGCGGCGATCGTGGCGGCGATGGAATCCTTGAAGAGGGTTCCCGAGGAATCCTTGCTCTCGAGCAGGGCCTCGACGGTGTCGGCCTTGGCGCCGGCGATCTCCTCGGTGATCTCCTTGATGAACTTGGTGAAGATGTCGTTCTTGGCGACGAAGTCGGTCTCGCAGTTGATCTCGACGAGCACGCCGGTCTTGCCGGAGGAATGGATGAAGGAGGTGACGGCACCTTCCTTGGCGTGGCGGGAAGCCTTCTTGCCCGCGCTGGCAATGCCCTTCTGGCGAAGGAGCGCCTCCGCCTTCTCGATGTCGCCGCCCGCCTCGGTGAGGGCGCGCTTGCAGTCCATCATGCCTGCGTTGGTCTTCTCGCGGAGAGCCTTGACGACTGCTGGATTGATATCAGCCATGGTAGTATCTGAAGTGGTTTTTAGCCGGATCGCCTGCCGGGTTTATTCGGCGACGGCGGCGAGCTCACCGGCCGCTGCACGGACTCCGCCGCGGGACTTGACGATCTGGTCGACAAGCTTCTGCAGCACGATGCGGATGGCGCGGATGGCGTCGTCATTGCCGGCGATCGGGTAGTCGATCTCCTCGGGATTGCTGTTGGAGTCGACGATGGCCACGATCGGGATGTTGAGCCTGCGGGCCTCGGCGACGGCGATCGACTCCTTGACGGTGTCGATGATGACGATCGCGTCGGGGAGCTTCTCCATGTCGAGGACTCCGGCCAGGTTCTGGCGGATGCGGTTCGCCTCGCGGCGGAGCGCGGAGGCCTCGGCCTTGTTGATCTTGTTGAATCCGGCGCTCTTCTCGAGGGCCTCGAAATCCTTCAGCTTGGAGACGCTCTTGCGGATGGTCACCAGGTTGGTGAGGGTGCCGCCGAGCCAGCGCTGGTTGACATAGTACTGGCCGCAGGCCTGGGCGGCCTCCTTGACGGCCTCCTGCGCCTGCTTCTTGCAGCCGACGAAGAGGATCTTGCCGCCCTTGGAGGCGACACCGGCGAGGTACTCGCCCGCCTTGGCGAGCTGGTCGACCGTCTTGGAGAGGTCGATGATGTGGATGGAGTTCTTCTCCTCGAGGATGAAGTCCCGCATGCGGGGATTCCAGCGCTTGGTCTGGTGGCCGTAATGGACACCCGCTTCGAGGAGTTCGGTCATGGTTTCAACGGACATGGGAATGGATGGGTTGGATGCGTTCTTGTGATGTGATTAGCTGGCGGCTTCTTCCGTGGCTGCCTCGTCCCCGAAGAGGGCGGGCTCGCCGAGATGGACGAGATCAAACTTGCGGTTCGAGTTGAAACCCGTTCCGGCAGGGATGAGATGGCCCATGATGACGTTTTCCTTGAACCCGCGGAGCCTGTCGGCCTTGCCGAGGGTGGCCGCTTCCGTGAGGACACGGGTGGTGTCCTGGAAGGAGGCCGCGGAGATGAAGCTGTCGGTCTCGAGCGAGGCCTTGGTGATGCCGAGGAGGACCGGCGCGGCCTCCGCGGGCTTGCCACCCTTGGCGGCGACGCGCTCGTTCTCGGCCTCGAACTCGAGGCGGTCGATCTGATCGCCCCAGAGGAGCGTCGTGTCGCCCGGATCGGTGATCTTAACCTTGCGGAGCATCTGGCGGACGATGATCTCGATGTGCTTGTCGTTGATCTCCACGCCCTGCAGACGGTAGACCTCCTGCACCTCGTTGAGCAGGTGCTCCTGAAGCTCCTGCGGTCCGCAGACGTCGAGGATCTCGTGGGGGACCACGGGACCTTCGGTGAGCTGCTGGCCCTTCTTCACGAAGTCACCCTTGAAGGCGATGATGTGCTTGGAGAGCGGGATGAGATGCTCCTCCTCGGTGCCGGTCTGCGGGTCGCGGACGATGAGCTTGCGCTTGCCGCGGACGGTGCCGCCGATGTCGACCACGCCGTCGATGCGGGCGATTTCGCAGGCATCCTTCGGACGACGGGCCTCGAAGAGCTCGGCCACGCGCGGGAGACCGCCCGTGATGTCCTTGGTCTTGGCGATCTTGCGGGGGGTCTTGGCGAGACGCTGTCCGGCCTGGACCTTCTCCCCTTCCTTGACCTCGAGGTGGGCGCCGGCGGGAATCGAGTAGCTGGCCACGATCTCCTTCTTGTCGTCGACGATGACGATCTGGGGATGGAGATCCTCCTTGTGCTCGATGACGACGGTGCCCATGACGCCGGTCTCCTCGTCGACCTCCTTGCGGATGGTGACGCCGCTGATCATGTCGCGGAATTCGATCTTGCCGGTCTTCTCGGTGATGATCGGCACGTTGTACGGATCCCACTGGACGAAGGTCTCGCCCTTCTTGACCACCGAGCCGTCGGCGACCGAGATGACGGAACCGATGACGACCGGGTAGCTCTCGAGCTCGCGGCCATCCTTGCCGTGGATCCCGACGGTGCCGTTCTTGGAGAGCACGATGAAGGTGCCGTCCAGGGCCTGCACGGCGCGGAGGTCGTTGAAGCGGATGGTTCCCTCGTTCTTGGCCTTGATGATCGGCTGCTTGAAGGTCTGGCTGGCCGTTCCACCGACGTGGAAGGTACGCATGGTGAGCTGGGTGCCGGGCTCGCCGATCGACTGGGCGGCGATGATGCCGACCGCCTCGCCGAGGCCGATGAGGTTGCCCGTGGAGAGGTTGCGGCCGTAGCACTTGGCGCAGACGCCGCGCTTGTTCTCGCAGGTGAGGACGGAGCGGATCTTGATCTGCTCGTGGCCGACCTTGTCGAGGGCGGCGGCGATCTCCTCGTCGATGAGCTGGTTGGCCTTCACGACGGGGGTGTTGCTGACGGGATCCTTGACGGTCTCGCAGCTGACGCGGCCGATGATGCGGGTGGCCAGGCTGACGACCTCCTCGTCACCCTCGTAGATCGGGCGGACGACGATGCCGTTGACCGTTCCGCAATCCTCGGAGGTGATGATCACGTCCTGGGCGGCGTCGACGAGCTTGCGGGTCAGGTAGCCGGAGTCGGCCGTCTTGAGCGCGGTGTCGGCCAGTCCCTTGCGGGCGCCGTGGGTCGAGATGAAGTACTCGAGCACGGAGAGACCCTCGCGGAAGTTGGAGAGAATCGGGCGCTCGATGATCTCGCCGGAGGGCTTGGCCATGAGGCCGCGCATGCCGGCGAGCTGCTTGACCTGGGTGCGGTTGCCTCGGGCACCGGAGTCGACCATCATGAAGACGGGGTTGGCCTCGCGGCGTCCGTCGTTGTGCTCGAGCGTGCGGAAGAGGGCGTTGGCGATCTCCTCGCCCGTGTGGGTCCAGATGTCCTGCACCTTGTTCTTGCGCTCGCCGTCGGTGATGATGCCGCGGCGGTACTGCTTCTCGACCTCGGAGATCTGCTTCTGGGCGCTCTCGACGAGGGCAGCCTTCTCCTTGGGGATGATCATGTCGTTGATGCCGATGGAGGCACCCGCGCGGGTGGCCTCGCGGAATCCGATCTCCTTGAGCTTGTCGAGGGTCTCGACGGTGCGGGCCTGGCCGACCGCCTTGTAGCAGCGCCAGATGATGTCGGAGAGCTGCTTCTTGCCGGCGACCTTGTTGTAGAAGCCGAGCTCACGGGGCCAGATCTCGTTGAAGAGAACGCGGCCGACTGTGGTCTCGATGACGGCGAGCTCGCTGTTCCCGTAGACGGTCTTCACGCCGCGATCGGGGTTCTTGAGACGGATGCGGGTGTGGATCTTCACGCTTCCCTCGGAGAGGGCGAGCGAGACCTCGGAAAGGTCGGCGAAGAGCGGGAGACGCTCCTCCTTGGCCTTGCCGTCCTTGCCGAGAACCGCGCGCGGGTTCTGCGTCATGTAGTAGCAGCCAAGCGGAATGTCCTGGGACGGGTTGGTGATCGGCTTGCCGCTGGAGGGCGAGAAGATGTTGTTGGGGGCCAGCATCAGGGTGCGGGCCTCGAGCTGGGCCTCGACGGAGAGGGGCACGTGGACCGCCATCTGGTCACCGTCGAAGTCGGCGTTGTAGGCCGTGCAGACGAGGGGGTGGACGCGGATGGCCTCGCCCTCGATGAGGATCGGCTCGAAGGCCTGGATCGAGAGGCGGTGGAGGGTCGGGGCGCGGTTCAGGAGAACGGCGTGGCCCTTGGTGACCTCTTCCAGGATGTCCCAGACCTCGGGGGTCTGGCGCTCGATGAGCTTCTTGGCGCTGCGCACGGTGTGCACGTAGCCGAGCTCCTTGAGGCGACGGATGATGAAGGGCTCGAACAGGACGAGCGCCATCTTCTTGGGAAGACCGCACTGGTTGAGCTTGAGCTCGGGTCCGATGACGATGACCGAACGGCCGGAGTAATCGACGCGCTTGCCGAGCAGGTTCTGACGGAAGCGTCCTCCCTTGCCCTTGAGCATGTCGCTGAGGGACTTGAGGGGGCGGTTGGCGGCTCCGGTGACGGCGCGGCCGTGGCGGCCGTTGTCATAGAGGGCGTCGACGGCTTCCTGGAGCATGCGCTTCTCGTTGCGGATGATGACCTCGGGGGTCTTCAACTGCAGGAGGGTGCGCAGACGGTTGTTGCGGTTGATGACGCGGCGGTAGAGATCGTTGAGATCGGAAGTCGCGAAACGGCCGCCCTCGAGGGGAACGAGGGGACGCAGGTCGGGAGGGATGACCGGAAGGACGTTCAGGATCATCCACTCGGGACGGGTCTTGGAGGTGAGGAATCCCTGGACGAGCTTGAGGCGCTTGGCGAGCTTCTTGCGGATCTGCTTGCTCTTGGTCTGGGTCATCTGCTTCTCGATGACCTTCTGCTCCTCGGCGAGGTCGATGCCCTCGAGCAGCTTCTGGATGGCCTCGGCGCCCATGCCGGCGGTGAAATCCTCGCCGTACTGGTCCTCGGCCTCGCGGAACTCGACCTCGGTCAGCAACTGGCCCTTCTCGAAGGGGGTCTTGCCGGGCTCGATCACGATGTAATCCTCGTAATAGATCACGCGCTCAAGCTGGCGACCGGTGAGGTCGAGCATGAGGCCGATGCGCGAGGGCATGCACTTGTAGAACCAGATGTGGGAGACGGGCACGGCCAGGTCGATGTGACCCATGCGCTCGCGGCGGACGCGGCTGAGCGTCACCTCGACGCCGCAGCGGTCGCAGACGACGTTCTTGTGCTTGATGCGCTTGTACTTGCCGCAGGAGCACTCCCAGTCCCGGGTGGGACCGAAGATGCGCTCGCAGAAGAGACCGCCCTTCTCGGGCTTGAAGGTCCGGTAGTTGATGGTCTCGGGGTTCTTGACCTCCCCCTTGCTCCAGCTGCGGATGGTCTCCGGGTTGGCGACGGTGATCCCCACCTCGTCGAAGGAGGTCTTGATGGGATCCGCGTTGAGGTCGGGGAGTGCTACGGGTGCTGTTTCGGTCATGGCTCGTGATGTTGCTGCTGTGGTGCTGCCGTGCGTTGCTGGAAGGTGGATTAGACTGCGGTGTCGATGAACGAGCGGGGCTCGTCCTTGCTGCCGACGCGGACATTGAGTCCGAGTCCCTGCATCTCCTTGATGAGCACGTTGAAGGACTCGGGGATGCCGGCCTCCAGGGAGTTGTCACCCTTGACGATGCTCTCGTAGATGCGCGTGCGGCCCTGGACGTCGTCGGACTTGACGGTGAGCAATTCCTGCAGCGTGTAGGCGGCGCCGTAGGCCTCAAGTGCCCAGACTTCCATCTCGCCGAAGCGCTGGCCTCCGTACTGGGCCTTGCCTCCCAGCGGCTGCTGGGTGACGAGGGAGTAGGGACCGACGGCGCGGGCGTGGATCTTGTCGGCCACGAGGTGTCCGAGCTTGAGCATGTAGATGATGCCGACGACGACCTCCTGGTCGAACGCTTCGCCGGTGCGGCCGTCGAAGAGCTGGGACTTGCCGTTCTCCTGGATCCAGGAGAAGCCCTCCTTCTCGCCGGCTTCCTTGAGGTACTCGCGGATGCGGGTCTCGGGAATGCCGTCGAAGACGGGGGTGGCGACCTTGAAGCCGAGGGCCTTGGCGGCGACGCCGAGGTGGGTCTCGAGAACCTGGCCGACGTTCATGCGGCTGGGCACGCCGAGCGGATTGAGCACGATGTCGACGGGGGTGCCGTCGGCGAGGAAGGGCATGTCCTCCTCGGGAACGATCTTGGCGACGACGCCCTTGTTACCGTGGCGTCCGGCCATCTTGTCACCGACGGAAAGCTTGCGCTTGCTGGCGATGAAGACCTTGACCTGCTTGATGATGCCGGGATCGACGTCATCGCCGCTCTCGACGCGGCCGAGGTTCTCCTCCTTCTCGTTCTCGAGGTCGGCGAAGCGGTGCTCGAACTGGCCGATGATCTCGCGGATCTTGTTGCGGATCGGGCTCGGGTCGATCTCGACCACGTTGTAGACGCCGGCCAGCTTTCGCAGGAGCATCTTGGTGATCTTGCGGTTGGCGGGGATGATGATCTCGCCGGTCTCGCCGTTGACGACGTCGAGCGGGATCTTCTCGCCGAGAAGCACGTTGGCAAGGCCTTCGGTCAGCTGCTCGAAGAGCTCTTCCTTACGCTTCTTGTGATCGTCCTGGATCATCTTCTGCTGACGCTTGCTCTCGGCGGGCGTCATCTTGGTCTTGGCGCTCTTCTCCTTGGAGGAGACGCGGACGTCCATGACGATGCCGTAGGTGCCGGAGGGGACGGTGAGGGAGGTGTCCTTCACGTCGGCCGCCTTCTCGCCGAAGATGGCGCGCAGGAGGCGCTCCTCGGGGGCCAGTTCGGTCTCGCTCTTCGGGGTGATCTTGCCGACGAGGATGTCGCCGGGCTTGACCTCCGCGCCGATGCGGATGACGCCGTCGGGTCCGAGGTTCTGCAGGGCCTCCTCGCTGACATTGGGGATGTCGCGGGTGATTTCCTCGGGGCCGAGCTTGGTGTCGCGGGCGCCGATCTCGAACTCGTCGATGTGGATCGAGGTGTAGATGTCCTCCTTGACCACGCGCTCGGAGATCAGGATGGCGTCCTCGAAGTTGTAGCCGTTCCAGGGCATGAAGGCGACGAGCACGTTGCGGCCGAGCGCGAGCTCGCCGTTCTCGGTGTTCGGGCCGTCCGCCAGCACGTCACCCTTCTTCACCGTCTGGCCCTTCTTCACGATCGGTCGCTGGTTGATGCAGGTGCTGCTGTTGGAGCGCATGAACTTGCGCAGCTCGTAGACGTACACCCCGTTCTCGGGATCGTCCTTGATCTTCTTCTTGCCCTCGGGGAGCTCGCCGTCCTTGGTGACGATGATGCGCTGGGAGTCGACGGAAGCGATCTTGCCGTTGGACTCGGAGACGATCACCGCGCGGGAATCGCGCGCGACGCGGCCCTCGAGGCCGGTGCCGATGATCGGCGACTCGGAGACGAGGAGCGGCACACCCTGGCGCTGCATGTTCGAGCCCATGAGCGCGCGGTTGGCGTCGTCATGCTCGAGGAAGGGGATGAGGCCTGCGGCAACCGAGACGAGCTGCTTGGGCGAGACGTCCATGTACTGGACCTTCTCGGGCTCGATCTCGACGAAGTCGCCGCGGTAACGCGAGGAGACGGTCTCGCCGAGGAACTTGCCCTTGGTGTCGACGGGGGAGTTCGCCTGCGCGATGTAGAAGTTCTCGTCGCGGTCGCCGGTGAGATACTCGATCTCGTCGGTCACCTTGCCGTTGATCACCTTGCGGTACGGGGTCTCGATGAAGCCGAAGTCGTTGACGCGGGCATAGGTCGAGAGCGAGCTGATCAGACCGATATTCGGACCTTCGGGGGTCTCGATCGGGCAGATGCGGCCGTAGTGGGAGGGATGGACGTCGCGGACCTCGAATCCGGCGCGCTCACGGGAGAGTCCCCCGGGTCCAAGGGCCGAAAGACGGCGCTTGTGGGTGAGCTCGGAGAGCGGGTTCGTCTGATCCATGAACTGGCTCAGCTGGGAACGGCCGAAGAAGTCACGCACCACGGCGCTCAGCGACTTGGGATTGATGAGCTTCTGCGGGGTGATGTGATCGACGGAGGGGTCGTAGAGGGCCATGCGCTCGCGGACGAGGCGCTCGGTGCGGGAGAGACCGACGCGGCACTGGTTGGCGAGAAGCTCGCCGACGGTGCGGACGCGGCGGCTGCCGAGGTGATCGATGTCGTCGGTCATCCCGTCGCCGCGGCGCAGCTTCAGGAGATAGCGCATCGACTCGACGATATCTTCTTTCCGAAGGATACGGTCGTCGATCTTGGGATCGAG
>JACCDV011039624.1_pt1 | contig 13007 bp, 29 predicted proteins | sample 7446131 | NCBI WGS metagenome assembly JACCDV01 (sample SAMN15323448, study PRJNA562643) | freshwater metagenome | isolation source: river surface water | place: USA:Blue River Watershed | collected 2017-08-17 | reverse complement strand
GTGATTAGACACGGGCGGGCATGTTCGGGCGTTAGGGGGGCGCTCAGAGCGAGCGTGATTAGTTCCTATCGGGCGGGCATGCTCTCAGCGGGCTTAGATTGCCCCTAGGCGGGCTTTATAGTGTTGCGGGCGTGATTATGCCAGACATGGGGGCGGGGGCGTGTAGAGAGCCTTTAGGGGCTAATTACGGTGTGTCTTTGTGATCTTGGCGGGCAGACAACGCAAAAACCCGCCACCTTTGCGGGGTAGCGGGCTTAGCGGGGAGGCGGGCGGGTGTCTAAATCTTCCCTAACCCTCTGGTTAGCCATGCCAAGACAATTCCGACAAGGAAACCAAAGCTAATCAAGGCGGGGGCGATTACTATCCCAAGGGCGGTGATTAGGGCTAGGGCTAGCAGGCGCTTAGGCAACTCTCCACCTGCTCCCAGTTAGCTCAAGCATGCTAGTTAGCTCTTCAAGACTTAGGGCAGTCTCAGGATGCCACTCGGGGCATTTCCAGCACTCGTATTCAATCGCAAGCGGGAAGGCGGGGGCGAACTCTTGTGAACCCTCACAGACAACACAAAAGGGCGAACAATCAAAGCCGCCAAAATGGTTTGGACATTCAATCATTCAGACACCGCCAAGAACTCATCAAAGGTAAATGTCAGTTCGCCCCAAGTGATTTTCAGGGTGTCAAAATCTACCAGGGCGGGCGTGAACTCCTCCTCGAAGTCATACCCAAGCCCCAAGCCGTAGCCCAATTCGCTGTCCCAATCGTTGCCGACAATCTGGCTAATGAAGATTCTTAGGGCGTAGCTATCGTCACTCCAGCGGGGCTTGCATGCTCTTAGCGCTCTCTTAGTGTCCTCTAGCTTGCTCTCGCCTCCCCAATGTGAGTAAAGACTCAAAGTCTGTCCGTTTTGCTTTAGTTCCCATGTTGTTCTTGCACCCATTTTTGTTTTCTCTCTTTCTCTCTTTTAGATTCCGTCATTACCCGCAAGGCGGTCGCCTAGGGTTGCGGTTAGGGCGTATTCAAGGGTTATGTAACCCTTTTCGATTAGTTCAATCTCATGCTTTTGCATGTATTCGGCGTAACTATCGCCCGCAATCTCTCGGGCTTGCTTTGTTGATAGGAACTCGGGGTAATCCACTTCTCTTCTCTCTTTTCTCTCTTAGTTGTTGATTGTGATTGTTTGTAGCTTCGCCATGACCTCGGGCAAAGTTTCGTACGCCTCTACCCAAGTGTTCGCCACATAGTCACTCCATGCGAGCAAGTAGCCCCTCGGGGTTTGGTAAACCTCAAATTCAACGCCAAATAGTTGCGCTTCGAGTAGTGGCTTTTGCTCTGACATTAGTTCGCCCCCCATGCCTTAACTTCACGGTACTTTGCGGGGCTTTTGCTTTTGTAGACTGTCACGCCCGCTTCTTTCAGTTGCCAAAGATTTTTGAGATTTTGAGAGGCTAGCCCTTGGGCTTGTAGCCATTTCAAGGCTTCATACTCAAACATAGACTCATAGCCGTATTGGAAGGGCAGTCTTGCCACCTCTTGCCCATCGACTTCGATTCTGGCGGAGAAGTAGGTATTGCCTCCGCTTGTGCACTCTTTCGCTTCAATAAAAACGCTGTTCATTTTCTCTTCTCTCTTTCGTTAGTTGTGATGTGCCAAGTTTTCACAGACAGCACAGTCTGTGATTGTGTCCCCAAGGTTTAGGGGGGTTAGTGTCACGCTGTCTTCAAGGTCTGCCCAAGTGTAGAAATTGACCGCCATAGTATCGGCGTGAGTTTCCCAAGCGTTGCGCAAGTTCTCCAAAGCCTCTTCTGGCGTATTGGTTAGCGTTGTCCACTCATAATTGCGGGTTTCAAGTTTGCCGAGAATCATCAGCGCCACCCCGCCAAGATAAACAGCCCGCTGAAAAAGTCCCAAGCTAGCCCCGCTATAAATTGCGGGTTCACTAGGTAAGTGCCTAGGGCTAGAAACGCTAGGGCGGTTAGCGTTAGCGCTCTTCTCTGCTCTCTGCTCATTAGTTCACGCTCTCTAGGGTGCTCTTCATCTCTTCCAAGGCGGTGCGAACTTGCAGGGGGGTTGGCTCTTCTAGCTCTTCCTCGCCGTAATAAAACATCTCTACTTGGTCCCCATCCCATCCATGTGGGTAAAGCCCAAGGCCTATCTCATTCAATAGGGCGTATTCGTAAACGGTGCTCTGTAGCGGTATCCAAACCGCCATCACGCCCCCGCCTAGTTGCTCTAGGTAAGCATCCGCAAACCCAAGCTCTTTGGCAATCTCTAGGTACTCTTCGGTGTTGTTCATGCTCTCTTCTCTCTATGTGCGGGCGTGTGCCCTAGGAATAAGTTACGCCAAGACAAGGGGGAGGGGGCAACAAATTTTGGTAACAATTTGGTAACGGTGAGAGCATGCGAACACTTGTTCGCCTGGGCGGGTGTGTCTAGGGGGGCTTGACGAACACTTGTTCGGATCATGCTTTTTTGCCCCAGAATGGCTGTCAGATTGTCCCTTAAGGCCTCCAACCGAATTTTTTGTTTTTCGGATTGAGTCAGAATCTCTCTTAAAGGCTCCAACCGAATTTTTACAGTGGCTTGTTGCCTCGGCTTGCGTTGCAACTTCGATGAGCGGCTGCCAAGGGTGAGTTGGGGTCGCCTGGTATTAGGTGGTCAGCTTGCCAAGGATTGTTCGGGATAAAGCCGAGTTTGCAGATGTGGCAGATAACCGCTGAGTCACGAACTAGCTTTGCTCGCTTCTTGTAGTCGCCAGAGTATTGTCCGGTAGCTCTCTTGCGAGCTGCTTTTCTTTCGTCTTCACGTTGATCTTTAGCCTTCTGGTGTACTTCACAGCGATTGCCTAGGCGTGAGAGTGTCCCGCACTCAAGGCATGGTTGTCTGAAGCTAAAGCCTTTCAATGGAATCCTTTTCTTTTTACTTGTCGGTCTTGTAGAACCCTGAGCCGTTGAAGGTCACAGCGCCGAAGTTGTAAAGCCTGACCATCATCTCTCCGCACTCTAGGCAGGGCTTAGGGTCGCCACCTTCTGACATTGTGCGCTCTTCTAGTAGGTGGGTCTTGCATTTTGCACAACGGTACTCGTAAGTAGGCACACTACCCCCCTGCAATCGAATGTTTCATTTTTCTAGCTTTCATGAAGGGCCTATGCCCCCCTATAAAGATTTACAACCGAATTATAGAACCTAGGTATGGTTCGTTAGGGTGCAGCTCGATAGCGCCGATTCCAGTCGCTGAGTCTGTCCCGCTGATTCTGCGATACCAGTCTGAGCCTGCGTCGCTTGTTGGCATCTGCACCCAATACTTAGATCCCATGACTTCGCCGTTCACTCTGAACTGACCTAGTTCCTCGATCCGTGTGTGGTGAAAATGACCTGACAGCATCAGTGAAACGCTCTCTGCCCATTGTGAACCGAATGTCTGACCCTGCCACCACTTGACGAATCCGTCTGGTCTCGACACCTGATGCCCGTGCACAACGCCTACGGTGTGAATGCCGTACCTAAATGCAAAACCTTCATCTTCAGGTTGAGGTATAAGGAATTGAACGTCTAGGCCAGTCTCGGTTGCTAGGCGGCGTAGTTGCTTTAGAACCATGATGCCCCAGTCGTCGTTACCTGGGCGACCGACTGCCTGACGGTGTGACCGAATCTGGCAGTGATTAGATGCGATTGAGCCGTAGGTCACAGGAGCATACTTGCTGGCTCTCTTGACTATCTCCCACATTAGGTCAATGCCAAGGCTAACTTGGTCGGTAACTGACAGGTCATTTGTCGCAATCTGTTGCTGATCTGCCGTGTTTGAGATGCTCTCGATTAGGTCGCCCATGTCAAGGATGAAGATTTGTTCGTATTTGTTTTTCTTCATCAGTTCCTCAGCCTTGTCGTAGCTGTTGAGGACTCGCTCGATTAGTTCCTTGGTTCCGCCACGGCTTCCGGTCTTGCCAATCTGGAAGTCGGCTGGAGCGAGGATGAGCGCTCGCTCGGCAGGCTTTGGGCGGTTTACCTTTATGTGCTTCTTCTTGACGTCTGCAAAGAGCTTAGGAAGGTCTACCGAAGCGGTGCGCTTGCGGAAGTTGAACCTGTAGCTAGTCAGCCAGTCCCCGTCGTACTTCTGCCAGCGGGATGTACGGGGGTTCCCGACAATCTCAATCTCATCAGGATTGAATCCTGCGCCAATCAAGAACTCGTCGAAGTTAGGCTGCTCAGCGTATCCGGGAGTTGTGGCAACGCCTTCTGTTCCGTCAAACTCGATGCCTGGGCGAAAGTTGGAAGGGTGGCTGACCTTCTGGGCTGGCTCTAGGTTTTCTAGCATGATGTCCTAAGCGTAGCAAACGCAATTCTTTGAGCGGTGATTGCCTAGCGGGGTCTCGCTTAGCTCTATGCCTCGCTTGCGTAGCTCACGGGATAGGGTCTTGATAGGCCAGTCAGGACTGAATACAGCTTTGTTCAGGATGTCCTTGTCGTTGTCGTTCAAGGTCTCAAGAATCATTCCTACCTTGCAAGTACGGAAAGCCGTCGGGGGAGTTAGGTCTTCAAGCACTTAAATCGTTCTCCTCGTCTAGCAGTCGGTTCACCAGCTCTACTAGGTAGGCGTTGTTTGCCTTACCAAGAGGGGCCTTGACCTTTAGGTACTTAGCTAAGGGCTGACGCAGGGTCTCGAAGTCGGCAGACCATACAAGGTCGCTCTCTAGGAGTCCTGCTGCCTGCAAGAAGTCGTTTGTGGTCTTGTCATACTCAAGCACTTTTTACCTCTTCCTCAAAGTCGCTAAATGCGAGGATGTCGCTCTGAAAGTCGCTGTGACCGAATGCCACGAACTTAGCGGCTTCTAGAGCCTTCTCGATACCAGCTTGGTATCCTGCGTTGTACGCCCTGACAGTTGCCTGGGCGATGATTTCGTTTAGGTCGCTCATTTGTTTTCTCCCTTGTGTCTCAGTAGTTACATCTGCGTTTGTGTCTAGGTGGTTACATTTACCAGCTTGGCAGTTAGGGCAGTCAGGCTTCACTTCTGCTCTCCTTTGATAAATTGCACAGCTTCAGCAATCATGCTTTCAAGCGTGTCGCTTGTTATAGCTGAATTTTCGTAGTCAAAATTGTCAAGACTAAGTAGGCACTCTGCCTCACCTGCACTTAGACGATCTAAGTTCTGCCATACCTCAACGACCCAGTAGCGAACTTCGCCAATTAGGTCGTATTGGTCTATAACTTCTATTTGCCAGTTTCCCTTTGTAATAGCCATACTCACTTGTACTCCTCTTTTAATAGTGCAATCAGGTCAGACTTGAACTCGCTAATCATTTCGTCCCCTCCCCCGTCTGTATAAGCCAAGCTCTCTAAGGTGTCAATAATGTAATCTTGCTCATCCTTGCGACCTGCTTTGTAGGCAGCGCTTTCAGGGTCAATCGCAACCGATTTTTTTGCAGCTTCTATTGCCCACATAAACTCAGCAGCAGTCATTGTGATTGTGGCGTTCTGACTTATGAATTGAGAATAGTTAGTCACTTCTGCCCCCCTTTGATTAGTGCAACTAGCTCTGGAATAGACACTTTGTCAATGGTGTCCTTCCAAAAAAGACCCTCATACCTACGGCAATAAATCTGATTCTCTAGCAGGTTGATAATGCGCTCACGTTCTTGCTCTGCGCCTACCTGCCTGTAGTATTCGGCAGGATCATCAAGTATAAGTTTTCTATTACTCATCTTCTACCTCATCCGCAACCTGCACCATAGGCTGAGGCTTTGGTTGGGTGTTGCGTTCGGACTTTAGGTAAGAGTCAAGGCTCTTGATCTTCTCCAACCGAAATCCCGACCAACGCTTTGTGTCGGTCTCGATAATCGGAGCTGATAGTAGGCCCATAGCTAGGAAGCGCTCTACGGCCTTTGGGGAACGGTCTAGACGCTTCACCTGATAGATGATGCCTCGCTTGTTGAACTCACGCTCTGTCATGTCGCATTGAACACAACCTGGCTTGCGCCAGAGAGTTATCTGCATCATTAGATGTTGCCCTTTACTACCTCGACAGCGTGCTTGTAACCGAATCTGAATGCTTCGTTCTTTAGCTCGTAAGGGTACTTCTCGTTTAGTGCGGCTTCCATGCGAGCCTGTGCAACCATCGCTCCGGCTTTGAAGCCATCGTCGTATGCCTCGTCAAAGGTGACTGGGTTGGTTAGGTTCTTGAATGCGAAATAGATACGATCTAGCAGTTTCATTTGATTTCCTCTCTCGTCTGCTTAGGAAAGCTTATTGAGCAGGTAAGACATTTGTCAAAGAGGTTTTATGAATTGTTATAATTCTGTGATTTTTATTAGCGCTCCAGGAGCACGGTCATCGGCGTAGAACTTACTGGCTACTAGCTCGATAACTAGGCTGTCGTCAGCCCAGAGACGGCCTGAGCCACTCTTGCCGTCGTCTCCCTGCCCTAAGCCGTCTAGACAGCCTCGGGCGAGCTTGTCCACATCAGGGGGGACAATCGGGAATGCTCGCTTTGATTGCTTGATGCTCGGAGGTCTGGGGAGGTAGAACTCAATCTCTACCCTGACTGGGCCGAGGATTAGGTTGTGATCTGCTGGCAGTGATGCTTCGACTGCTTCGGCTATTGCCTTGCGCCAAGGGGTTAGCTTCTTGGCTGACGCCTCAACGAGTCTGCCCCGAAAAACTCGTTTAGAGCCTTGCGGGGCAGGTTCGCCGATAACGTTGATTTCTAGAATGGGATGTCACTTACATCGAACTGAGCGTTGGTCTCGAAGGTCTCTACCTCTTTAGGCCAGACCTTGAATCGAACGCCTGTGCTGCCATCCTTCTTGTCGTAGGTTGATACTTTGACGTTACCGGAGACTGCAATGCGTAGACCCTTCTTCGCCTCAGCAAGCCAAGCAAACTCCGACTGTGGGTCAATGGAGATGTCTAGGTAGTCACGGCTAGTGGTTTCCCACTGACCCTGCTCGTTCTTCTGGCGGTTGGCGTGAGATACGGTCACGACCTTGCCCCAAGAAAATTCTTTTACTTCTTCAACAAAGCCAGTAAAGCTAAGTAGTAGTGCCATGTAGGTTGCCTCTCAAATGATGTGTGCAGGTTGAACGCAATCGAATCTAGCACAAGTCCTGATACCTGGCAACATTATGTCCCCGTTTTCATCTATCGGGGTTACTAGGTCGCCTGCGAATCTACCGTGCCAAGGGAGACAAACCGAATCTCCGTTGCGAATAGTGATTGACTTGCGAGAGCGACAGTCTTGACACAACACACGATCCTTGTTGCGTTTCTTAGTGACTTCCCAACTGAATCCACAGCGGTAGCACAGCTCTCGTTCTAGCACCTGACTAGCCTAGCTTTAGAAGTGTGCCTTTTGAGACAGGGACTTCGACGAACTTCTCGTTCTTTGTGTAAATCGTGTTTTTCGTTATCACTCTTGAAGAGGCAAAGGTCTGACCGTCAATCAGGATGCCGTAAGTCCAATCATCGTTCAGGGTAATGAAGTGAACATGCTCTGGGTTCTCTGCGAACTTTATCTTGCGAGCAGCAAAGTGAATGGTCGGGAATGGAAACCTCTTGCCCTTCCAGTTGTGCTTGACCTCGACCTCTAGCTCGAATGTGCCTCGTTCGTTTTCAACGATTAGGTCTATGCCGTATTGGTCTGGGTTGACATACACCAAGAACCCGTAACGCTTCGTGAAGAAGTCAATCACGAAGTTCTTGGCGGCGTCGTCTTTGTCGTAAAGCGCCTGGTCGAAAGGCTTAGACACTGAGCTTCTTTGAGCAAGGAACACATCGAGCGATTGTCAGTCCGTGTTCACAGAGGGTTGGTCCGGTGGCTTGAGACTGCATAGCTCTCTGCTCGGCTAGGAAGGCTTGTGAGGCTTCCCGTTCACGCTCTTTGCGTATTCGTGCTCGTTCGGCAGCTTCTGAGTCTGGTGAAGGTGCTATCTCGTTTTCCCATGAATCGCTATTGAGCCAAGTGGCAGGGTACTTCGTGTACTCAGGCTTTCGAGTGGGGTCTGACTTGTAAGCAATTACGCCAGCGATGATTTGCTCGAACTTTGCTCTGGTCAATGCAGACCTAAAAGCCTTAGTTGCTTTGCCCTTATCTTTCTTCAGAGGATACTCTTTCCAAAATTCATCAAAAAGCGCATTTCTATTATTAGTTTCTTCTAAGGGTTCTATAAGGGTTAGTATGCCACCTGCTGTCACCCCTGACGGCGCATTTGTCACCCCTGATGGCGCATTTGTCACCCCTGCTGTCACCCCTGAGTCGTCTAAACCAGGAAGAGTGACCCAGTAAAGATTCGCTCGGTATTGACTGCGAGTAGGTGCTGATTGACGCTCTACCTTCAGCTCTCCAAGTGCTTCAAGAACCTGAATGTCTCGTTGCACGGATCTGACGGATGCGTTGGTCATTTCAGCTAGACGCTCAAGCGAAGGCCATGCGCCAATTTCGCCCTGGTGGTCTGCGATTGCGAGGAGAACAAGCCTTGCTCGGCCTTCACTTCTAGAGTGCTGCCAAACGGCGTTCATAACTTGGATACTCAATTTGCTACTGCCTTATCTTCGGCAGTAAACTGAGTCCTGCCGATAGTCGGATTATCGGTTAGAGGGTCAGGAGTGGATAGCTCTTGGCCCTCACTAATTCTACCAGTCACCATACGCACCGCTTGAGGTAGCGTAACGCTGTGCATGGAACCTTCTTTTTGCTGTGTGCTCGCTAGGTCAGCCGTGTAGATGTCGCTCGCAGTTGGAGTCGGCAACATGGTGAAACCGCCCTCGAACTTCTCAAAGCTAACGCCCTGTAGCAACTCCCTGAGTGCCAGCTCGGCCTGCTGTGGGCAAACGCCGTTGCCTGCGGCCTTCAGCTCGTCATTGCGTGTCAGACCGACGCCAGTAATCCAGCCCTCCGGTAAGCCCATCATCCACTCTGTAAAGGCACTAGAGAGCCTGTGAGCGCCGTCTTTGCCATCTGGCTTAGTTGGCTCGGGTGCAGGTCTTCCAAGAGCCTCTTCCCAGCGTCTGATGGCAGGCTCGAACTTACCCCAGTCGGTCTCTAGGTTGTCTATCTTCGTGGCAAGGCCGTGAGCGCTTGTAGATGGCCCACCTGAGTTGTTTGCGCCCTTCCAATCAGATGCAGTAGGAGTAGGCAAATTATCTACAACCCTTGAGACCTTGTGACCGTTCAGCCGAGCAATGTCCATGGCGTTATCACGGACACCCACGGTGTTGCCACGCTTGCGGGCTTCTTCCTCACCGAGTGCTCCACCTTCACCTTGACTGGCTGTTGGGGAACGCAACAACGAAGACTCGGAAACGCTGGTGCGGTGCGCCTGCATCTGACGCTCGTACACCCGACCATTTACAGTCATACCCGATGTCGGCCAAACTTCCTGCCACAGCACCGAGTGCCCGCAGAGCAGGTTCACCTGACTCGTCTCCCATACACCACGGGCAGGGTTCCATGTCGCTATGGGCTGTTGCGCTGAGTAGTCCTCTAACATTTTCAATTACCACCAATCTAGGTTTTAGTTCTTCGATAGCTCGGGCAAATTCATTCCATAGCCCGCTTCTGGTTCCTTCTTTGAGTCCGGCACGTTTGCCAGCGAGGGACAGGTCTTGGCATGGAAAGCCACCTGTCAGGATGTCTACAGGCTCGACCTGAGTAAAGTCAACCTTTGTCACATCCTTGTAGTTAGGGATGCCTGGGAAGTGCTTGTCGAGGATTGCTGAGGGAGCGTCTTCCCACTCACAATGCCATGCGACTTCAGCTCCCGTGACATTCATTACGGCTAGGTCTAGACCCCCGTAGCCACTGAAGAGAGAACCAATCTTCACTTCTCTCTCGCTACCATTTCCATGTAAGCCATGCGAGCTGTGTGGTCTCTAGCTCCGCCTACCCAACGACCAGCGTCGAAGTACAGCTTCTTCAGGGCTTCAAGTTGTTTCTTCTTCTTTGCCTTCGCTTCGGCAACCTCAGCAAACTTCCTCAATGAGTGTTCGTTTAGGTTCTCGTCTGCGTCAATTAGCAGCGCTCTATCTCGCATTTCTTTAGCGAGAAGGTTGATGTCCTTCATCTCTCTCCTTTAGATCAGATAGCTTGGCGGCTCAGTAACCCCTTTACCGCCTTTGCTATCAAGAAGATAATGCAGTCCTGTCACTATGTCAAATACTGGAGTGTTGAAATCATCCCAAGAGCTGAGTTTGTGCCCCTTGTCCTTGGCTTGCCTAGCAACTTCTGGGTCGCTCTCCATGGCTCCGTTATAGGCCGAGCACACCCGAATCAGGTTGTCCAGGCGGTCGAGCTTTGTTGAACCACCCATCTGCCGGTTACGTCTGTGGTGGGGAGCAAGAGTCTCCGTAGTCCCACAATGCCAGCAGTGGTCGTCTCGTTCTATAAGTTTTTTGAGGATTGCTTTTGAAATCGCCATGATTCTAAAAGGCTATAGCTTCATCTCCGATTGAATGAGCTTGGCTTGCGTGGCGAGAGCCATCAGATTCGATTCTAAGGACTTTATCTTGACCTTGATGCGTGAAACCTTAGCCTTAGCAACATCTCGTCTTAGACGGGCATCTGCGCTCTCTAGACGGGCAAGTGCTTGGCGGTCAGCAACCGAACCTTGATTCTTGATGAAGGCTTTGGCTTCGATTAGGTCTAGCTCGTTCTCGGCTTCAGCGAGTTCAATCTCAGCCGTGAAAAGTGCCTCAGCACCCTTGCTATTTTCCCTTGTCAGTTCCGCTATCTGTTGCGCCAGATCCAACACGTTCACTTAGAACCGAAATCCTCTCCATAAACTCACGCTTCCAGAAGTCACTTTCGGCTTCCAGATACGCCAGAGCCACTAGCTTTCCCTGTTGTTGCGCTTCCATCACCTTTAGCAGGGATTCCTGATACGCCTCCTGAAGCTCCTGCACTGACGCTGCTAGTACCTGAAACTGCATTTGCTCTGTCCTTTATGTAAGCGAGTGTCTGCTCAGGTGCTCGGTTGGCCTTAGCTTCTGCCCACAGTGCTCTGAGTGGTTCTGTCTCGGTTAGTTTATCCGCCTCAGCGATGAAATCCTTTTGTGCTCGTGTAACCTTCTGCATCTCTTCACGGCTGGCAAGAGAGTTGTCCTTGTTCATTGCGTATCCAGCGACCATGAGGCAACGCCCGATGCTGGAGCTTTCACAGTTCTCCAAGGCTGAGGTGGCGTTTGCACCGCCTGTACCGTCTACCTCGAATGCGTAGCCAGTTGCCTTTGCTAGTCCGTTAGCCTGGTCTCCAGCAGTCAGATACAGGGTTGACTTCACAACCCAGCGGGTCTTCCCGATGTCTCCGGCGATGTCAACAATCTCAGTTGTGATTCTTAGGTCAGGCCAGTCAATGTGTGCTTGCGCTAGGCGCTCGGCAACAGTCGCATACTTGCTTAGGTCAAATTTCATCTTCTTCATCCTCTTCTATCTCGAAAAACTCTTCGTCTTCATCGCCAAAACTCCAGCCATCCTTTACCCAGAAGGCCATGTCTAGCTCGTCTACATAAACCCGCTCAACCTGACCGTGAGCATCAAGAACGATGCCTCGGTTCTTAGCCAAGATGATTGTGTCGCCTTTTACTAGGTGTAGGCGGTCTCCTAGGAACAGTTGCATCAGATTCCCTTCTTGTTCACGATGAGAGCAGGGTATCCGCCCCTGATCTGTCTAGAGGCTACCTTGAGAGTCTTGCCTGAGTCAACTTGAACATACCCAGACTTTGCGTAACCCATAGCGTCAAGAACCTGTGACTTGTACTCGGTGAGCTTTGTGTAGGCCGCATCAGCAATTTTCTGAGCAGCTAGTAGGTCAATACCGAGCTGACCTAGGTCTACCTCACGGTCTTCAATCAACGGGTGCATAGCTCTGACAGCCTGGTAGGTCTGCTCGCTACCATCCCAAGCAGGGCGAGTGTATTCCTGTAGGTTCTGCCAGAAGGCAAAGGCTAGGTCACGCTGAGCAGCCTGCTGAAAGGTGTCAGCCTCGATTAGCTCCTCGTAAGGCTCCATTCCGACTAGACCGACTACATAGGCTCGTGCGATACCCATGACATCCATGTAGTGCTGCACTTGCGAGATGTAGTGAGCTGGGACTGACTCCCATGGGTACTTAGCGGTCTTAGCCTCAATGACAAACCACTCACCAGTCTCACGGTGTCTTGCAAGAGCGTCAGGGTTAGCGTGTAGGAAGCGCATCTCTTTTGATGCGTATGTGCCCGCACTAAATACTTCTAGCTCAGGGTGCTTCTGAGCAAAGCGGTCAATGATTGGCCCTTCAAGCCACTTACCGACCTCAGTAGCTGTGTTGCCCGTGAAGTTGTTTTCAATCTGTCCGGTGCGCTTAGCCCAGAGTGCGTAGGCCGACTCCCATGGGTTTAGCCCCATGATCGTACCTATCTCTGAACCACCGATGCCGTCTGACCGAACTTCGTGCCATTCGTCACTGCCATCCTCGAAAGTTCCTAGGAATACAGCGTTAGGGAAGTTTGTTGAATCTGCGATTTGCATGTTGTCCTCTCTGTGGATTGCGAATAGGCTACAACAGAGGTCTGACATTTTGCGAACTAACGATAAGAAATACATCGCACTTCAAGTAGCGATCAAGCGTAACAACGGCGTTGTTTGCGAGAAATACCCTGATGCCTTCTACCCCGAGGACTACGGACTGGAATCTGAGGCTGTCCGAGAACTTGAGTCAATAGCAATAAAGATTTGCCGTGCTTGCCCTGTCCAAAAGCTTTGCCTGGATTATGCCATCAGCAGTTCTCAGAGGTATGGAATCTGGGGCGGAACGCTACCGTCGGACAGATAAGAGAAGAGGCCCGCCGAAAGGGGATAACGGCGGGCCTCAGAGAGAGAGAAGCAACACGAATGATGCCTGTACCGAGGTACTCTCACATTATGGCACAGGTTTAGCAACAATGCAAATTTGCGTTTTCAATAAATAAAGAATAACTTTCACTTATGAGAAAAGCAGAACGCAAATACCAGGAACTAGCCACCGCAATCAGTGAGGCTAAGGAC
>JACCDV010199740.1_pt1 | contig 13011 bp, 10 predicted proteins | sample 7446131 | NCBI WGS metagenome assembly JACCDV01 (sample SAMN15323448, study PRJNA562643) | freshwater metagenome | isolation source: river surface water | place: USA:Blue River Watershed | collected 2017-08-17 | reverse complement strand
GCGTTCTCGGACACAAAGTGAACGGAGCCGGTGCGGGTTATTTTGAATATGAATTCCCGATTTCGGGATCCGATATTTCAGAGGTTCGCTTTATGGTCGAGGCCTCATCAAAGCCTATGTTAGGAAAGGATCGTCCGGATCGCGGTAAAATGGACGGAGATTATATGTTGGGAAAAGGAACCTTTGATCCCGGCGTGAATCCAAATGCTTATCCGCAAACGGATGCCTATCCTTCGCCTGCCAATTTACGCGTATCAGTGAATGGAATTCAGACTTTGGAAACGGTCTTGAAAGATGACCCAGCCGATCATCAAGGCGTTTTGTCTTGGCATTATCAGGCGCGAAATAACAAATTGGATGAGGCGGGAACTTATGGATATTGGGTGCAAGGGACAATACCCGCTGCTGCTTGGCAGGCTGGCTTGAAAACTGGCAAATTGGTGATTCGATTTGAGTCGACGAAGGGTGGATTGGCCCTTTACGGGGATCAATCGGGTCGATATGTGACGGATCCGAGTATTTTAGTTCTTAGGAAATAATAACATCAGATACTTTATATTTTTCCCTTTTACCTTTGCCAAACCTATGGAGGATTGGCAAAGGTAGAGGAAGATCTTAAACGCCGAATTGCGTTAAGTGGTGATCGATGTGTTTGTAGAGCAGGTTGTTCCACTCCACAGAACTTAGCTTTCCTAAACTTAAAGAAGGTGTTGCGGCTAATTTTTCGGCCCCCATTTCTTGTATCGTTTGAATGTACTTTTTTAGGCTTTCTTTCTCCTTCGCGACATCGTAGGTTTCTGTTCGAATGAAACTGGGCGCAGTCGGTAGATTTTGTTTGTAAGAAACCTCGTTGATCATCGACTTCTTCAAAAATAATGTCAAAATAATACGCATCATCCAAGGGGGTTGTTGGGTATTTTCCCCAAGAATTTGCTGATAAGGAACAGCACAATGGGAAAGCATTTGGCCCACAGTCATCTTGCCCCAATGTGCAGGCGTATTTTCGGTCAGTTGGTCGATTCGCGCATGCAACAATTGCGTCGTCGATGCGTCATAAATAGAAGGGTAGCCCATAATTTAGTTGTTGAGTTTCCAGTTTTTCACATGGAATAATTCCGATTTCTTGGTTCCAGTTTCCGTAAATTTAGCCTGATTCAACGTGATGTCTTTCGCTTCAATCACGCGGTATCCTTGCACGCTTTCGATATCTAAATTACTCAAATTGATGTGATGAATCGGCATTTCGGGTAGGCCACGAATTAATAAACCCGTTTCGGCGCCCTTGGCTACCACATTCTCCACAAAGATATTTTTGAACTGTGGTGTTCCCTCGTTAACTGGTAATAATTCGATTTTGGGAGTTTCTCCTCCATTACCAAAAGTCGCCACCGGGTCTTTTCCTTGGTAATACATATCAAATAAGATGGCCTCTCCCGCGATGTTTTTCATCGAGATGTCGCGAATGAAAATATTCTCAACGACACCTCCACGGCCTCGAGCCGTTTTGAAACGCAGGCCCACGTCCGTGCCTAAGAACTGGCAGTTGCGAACGAATAGGTCATGAACGCCGCCCGACATTTCGCTGCCAACAACCACACCCCCATGTCCGTGGAACACCACACAGTTTTCGATAAGTATGTGTGCGCTTGGTCGACCGCGTTTGCGGCCTTCTGCATCTTTCCCTGATTTCAAACAAATGCCATCATCGCCCACATCGAAACGCGAATTGCGTAGCGATACATATTCGCATGATTCAATATCGATGCCATCTCCGTTTTGCGCATACCATGGATTTTTGACTGTAATGTTTTCAACGGTCAAGTGTTTACATAAGAGTGGATGAACATTCCAGGCAGGTGAATTTTGGAAGGTCACACCTTCCAATAATATCTGTTCGCATTCCCGCAGACTAATCATGTTCGGTCGAACAAATTCCTTAATTGCCTCCGTGTTTACTTCTGTAAATCCGGCGGCTACCACACCCGGTTGGTCCATGGTCGATGCTTTCAAAGCGCCCTCGGATGGATACCAAGTTTCCTTCTTGGGATCCAACACTCCTCCTGAACGAACTAATTTATCCCATTCGCCGCTGGTCAATTTACCTTTTTTCACGGGTCTCCAAGCTTCACCCGCACCATCGATGATTCCAAATCCGGTTATCGCAATGTTTCGTGCACCCAAAGCCGAAATCGGTGATTGCGCGCGGATTGCATCCACGCCCTCCCAGTTCGTTCGAACCAATGGGTAGTCTTTGGGATTATTGCTAAACTGCAAGACGGCACCCTTCGCCAAATGCAAGTTCACATTCGATAAGATTGTAATGGGACCTGTTACCCAAAATCCGGATGGAATTAAAACCACCCCTCCACCTTGCTGGTTCGCTTGTTGAATCGCCTGTTGAATGGAAGCGGTATTCAGCGTACTTACTGAACTTTTCGCTCCGTATTGTACAATGTTGAAGGTATCCTTTTTAAATGCGGTTCCGGCTACATTGGGCAATTCGAAGATATATTTTTGGCTAAATGCCGATTTACTTAAAAAGCTTTTTAGATGTTCCGTGGAATTATTGATGGCATCTGCTACTAGATTTGCCATGCGTGTTGCGCCATATGGAGAAAAGTGCGTGTCGTCGGCCACTCCTTTCATGAACTTCTTGAAAATGCCCGTTGGGTAATGCAAGAAAAGTTTTTTGGCTCCTTCCGGACCTTCTTGCTGAATGATCGCCTTACTCGCTTTTTCTACATCAATCAACATCACTTTTTCCTGTGCGGCTACTTCCCGAACGACCGTAGGGTAGTCGGCATGCTGATCCACAAACACGCCCGTCGAATCAAATTTTCGACGTTGCGTAGGCGTCAATAAGATGGGAGTTGCACCTGCGGCACGTGTTTCTTTCACGTAGCGAATCAGGTTCGTTCTAAAATCAGTTTGTGCAGGAGCATATCGGGAGGTATCGCTTGCTTTGGCATCATTGTGGCCAAATTGGATGAATACGTAATCGCCTTTTTTTAGTTGCGATTGTACTTTGGCCCAGCGACCTTCGCGACGGAAGCTTTTCGTGCTCCTGCCATTGTAGGCATGGTTTTGAACCTCGACGGCTTCGTTGAAAAGTTTGGCAAAAGGCATCCCCCAACCCGTTTCAGGGAAATCGGCTGGAATCTTATCCGCCATGGTGGAATCACCGATTAGGAAAATCCGAAGGGGCTCCGTGGAAGTAAAACTAAAGAATAAAAAGGTGCTGAAAATCAGCGCTAATCGGGTTCTCATAAGGTCGTAATTTGACCTTAAAAGCTAAAATTATCGACTTTTTACTGCTTTATCAGCGATTAATTGCCACCGAACTTAATATAGTTTGGATGATTTGTAGACTCGTGATGTTGTCGGCCTCCGCTTCGTAGGTTAAAATGATCCGGTGATTAAGCACATCGGGTGTCATTTCTTTGATATCTTCTGGCAACACGTAATCGCGCCCGGCTAAGTAAGCCATTACTTTGGCTGCTAAATTCAAATGAATACTAGCACGCGGAGAGGCACCAAATTGAATGTAGTCCGCTTCCTTCGTCAAGCCATAATCTTCCGGATTACGCGTCGCGAAAATCAATTCAATGATGTAGCGTTCCAATGTTTCTGAAATCGTAATCTCATTTATTTCCTTGCGAATGGCTTGGATATCCTTCAGACTCAAAACTGCTTTAGGCTCATATTGGAAATCCATATTGGACATCTTACGCATTACCTCCAATTCTTGATCTTTATCCAAGTAATTCAAGAAGACCTTCAACATAAATCGGTCTACTTGCGCTTCCGGAAGCGGGAAAGTTCCCTCTTGCTCCACCGGATTTTGGGTAGCTAAAACCAGAAAGGGTTTATCAAGCGGGTAGGTCGTTTCACCGATGGTTACTTGTTTTTCCGCCATCGCCTCCAAAAGGGCGGATTGAACTTTGGCCGGTGCACGGTTGATCTCATCAGCCAAAATAATCTGGGCAAAAATAGGTCCCTTTTTAACCTCAAATTCGTTTTTCAAGGGATTGTAAATCATCGTCCCCACCAAATCCGAGGGTAACAAATCGGGGGTAAATTGAATTCGTTGGAAATGTAAATCCAAAATTTTGGCCAAGGTATTGATCGTCAAAGTCTTCGCTAGGCCGGGAACTCCTTCCAATAGAACGTGTCCTCCGGTAAAGAGACCTACTAATAAGCGATTAATCAGGCGTTCTTGGCCCACGACCACCTTGCCCATTTCGTCAATCACCGCTTGAATTTTTTCTCTTGAAGTCATGATAAGATCATTCCGATTTAGCTACAAAATTAGGTAATTTATACAGAATCCTACTATTGCAATTTCTTGTAACGAATACGCTTCGGTGCCGCATCTCCCAAACGCTTTTTGCGGGCTTCCTCGTATTCCGAATAGTTTCCTTCAAAATAGGTCACTTGAGAATCTCCTTCGAAGGCTAAAATATGGGTCGCAATACGATCCAAGAACCATCTATCGTGGGAGATGACCACCGCACATCCCGCGAAACTTTCTAGACCTTCTTCCAAAGCACGTAAGGTATTGACATCCAAGTCGTTGGTCGGCTCATCCAGCAACAACACGTTGGCCCCCTCTTTCAGCATCATCGCCAAATGCACCCGGTTACGTTCACCACCCGATAAATTTCCGATTTTCTTCTCTTGATCAGCACCGTTGAAGTTGAACTTGCTGACATAGGCACGGGCATTGGCTTGCTTTCCACCCAGCATAATCCAGTCGTTTCCATCGGCGATGGTTTCGTACACCGATTTTTCAGCAACGAGTTGGTTGTGTTCCTGGTCTACATAGGCCAATTTTACCGTTTCTCCTACCTCGAAGGTTCCCGAATCGGGTTGTAATTGACCGGTGATCAATTTGAACATCGTTGTTTTACCGGCACCGTTTGGTCCGATGATTCCCACAATACCTGCCGGTGGAAGTGAGAAGCTTACGTTTTCATATAACAATTTGTCTCCGAAAGATTTCGAAACGCCTTGCACTTCGATTACTTTATTCCCTAAACGAGGACCCGCCGGAATGAATAATTCCAATTTGTCTTCCTTTTGACGATTCTCTTCCGATAGTAATTTTTCGTAGGCTCCGATACGGGCTTTCGATTTTGCTTGTCGGGCTTTGGGCGCCATTCGAACCCACTCCAACTCGCGTTGAAGGGTTTTTTGACGGCGAGATTCCGTCTTCTCTTCTTGCGCTAAACGGTTTTGTTTTTGCTCCAACCAAGAAGAATAGTTTCCTTTCCAAGGTATCCCTTCACCTCGGTCTAATTCTAAGATCCATCCAGCTACGTTATCCAAGAAATAACGGTCGTGGGTTACGGCGATAACCGTACCCTTATATTGACGTAAATGTTGTTCTAACCAGTCCACCGATTCCGCATCCAAGTGGTTGGTCGGCTCATCGAGTAACAACACATCCGGTTCTTGCAACAACAAACGACACAATGCCACACGTCGTTTCTCTCCTCCGGAAAGTGTGCTGACAAGTGCATCAGAATCTGGGCAACGCAAAGCGTCCATGGCTTTCTCCAAACGTGTGTCTAATTCCCAAGCATTGCAATGGTCAAGTTTTTCTTGTACTTCACCTTGGCGTGCCAATAATTTATCGAAGTCGGCATCCGGATCCGCAAAAGCCTCATTAATTGCATCAAATTCCTTGAGTAGGTTTTTGATTTCTACCACAGCTTCTTCGACAACTTCAAGAACGGTTTTGTTGGGGTCCAATTGAGGTTCTTGCTCCAATAATCCCACGCTGTAACCAGGTGACCAAACGACATCGCCCGTGTAGGATTTGTCGAGGCCGGCAATGATGCGAAGGAGGGTAGACTTACCCGATCCATTTAGACCAAGTACACCGATTTTGGCACCATAAAAGAAGGATAGATATATATTTTTAATGATCGTTTTCTGAGGTGGGATGACTTTGGAAACCCGCTCCATCGAAAAGATAATTGTCTCGTTACTCATGTTATTTGATTAAAATTTTAAAAGAACCTGCAAAGAATGTGAAATTTGTGTAAAAAATTGAATTTCAGTGTAGGAATTCTTTATTTATTCATAAAAAATTAGATAAATTGTGTCACGATTTTAGTTTGAATAAATCGAATAAGTTAAGCCCTTGAGTTAGAGTGTTTGCTCGAAACTCTTTATTTATACCCACTATGAGCCACCTCGTTAAAAATGAGTACGGATTTTGCCAAGATGGCAAGGTGTACATCAATGCCTATTTATCCTTCCCACAGCGTGAAATCGGATTTGTCCGCAGCACAGAACAAGAAGCCCTTGATTATTTTGTCAACCGTTTTGAATTAGCCAAGACCAAAGTCATTCAGCTGGCATCCGAAATCAATGATGTCCAAAACAAAGGTTCTTATTTGACTAAAGTTGTTCAAATGAAGGCTTATTTGGCTGATTTTGATGGATTGGGAGATTTTGAGCCGCTCTTCAAGCAATTGGATGCATTGGAAATATTCTTGCGCAATCTGATTCAAAGCAATCAAATTAAGAACTTGGAAATCAAGCGTGCCCTGATTGAGGATGCGAAAACCATCGCCAATCAGGAGGATGTTTTGCAGGCGACGGAGGATTTAATCGAACTGAAATCCAAATGGGTAAAAACGGGTCCGGTCGATAAGCAATATCAGGATAGCTTAAGCGAAGCATTTCAAGCGGTAATGGATGAATTTTTCTTGAAGCGCCGCGCGTATTTTGAGGAGAAAAACCGCCAAATCGATGAAAAAATTGCTTTGCTTCAAGGCTATATTGATTCGGTTCATCAATTGCGTAAAGCTGAAGATTTAGACGATTCGATTATCAAGGTAAAGGAATTGCAAAAGGAATGGAAAAACGTACAAGGTTTGCCACCTAAGAAACAATCCATGTTGTGGAAGAATTTCAAGAAGGCGAACGATATGTTCTTCGAAAAATATAACCGAATTAAAGGTATTGAATACAAGCCACGCGTTGACCCACGCATTCAAGAGTTGACTTCGATGACAGGCGAGTTGGAGTTGAAATTACACGACCAAGCGAATATGCCGGCTACAGCTGATCTGGCCAAAGCGTATTTAGTGAAGTGGAAAGAGATTACGGCGCAAGTAAAAACGATCGACCGTCAAATGGCCGAGCGTTTCCGCAATGCATGTGATAAGATTTTCGAAATGAATTACTTATTGCGTGTGATTTCATATCGCCATCCCGCATTAAACGATAAGCCGCGTATTGAGCAATTGAAGATCATGATTAATCAGATGGATTACATGACAAAAAAAGAGCGCGGTGAATTGGAGGATTTTATCTCCCAATCCGAGCGTGATGGTCAGATGGAAGAAAAACTCATCATCAGCAAAATCAATACGCAAAAGCGTAAGATTAGCATGAAGGAGTTGCTTCTGAATGGCTTTAAAGTGGAGTTGGACGCTTTACTAAACGCTTAATAATCCCATTTCTTGTCCTAAAGCCGGGAGGTCGAGTCCGTCAAATGTGCCTGATGACATCATCAAGAGGTTGGCATTTGACCACGATTTTTCCAGTATCACTTGTTTTAAGTTTTCGGCATCTCGGATAACCCGAAGGTTTGGATGCTTAAAATAAGTCTGCACGACGGATTCCTCGATGCGCTCCATGCGTTTGATTTCGCGCGCATGTTCACTTAAATAGACGATTGCCTCGTCGGCTAGGTTTAAGGTCCCTTCATACTCCGGTAAGAAAGCCGGGTTCAGGCTACTGAATGTATGTAGTTCTAAACATGCGATCAATTTGCGATTAGGGTATTGATTTTTGAGGGCTTGGGTTGTGGCGTTGACCTTGGATGGGGCATGCGCAAAATCCTTGTACAGTAAGGATGAATCTGAAGATGCGACTAATTCCAAGCGTTTGGCTGCACCTTTGAAGCTACGAATGGCTTCGTAAAATTCAGTTGACGAAATGCCAATTTGTTCACAGATTAAGCGTGCTCCATTTAAGTTTTTCAACGTATGTTCTCCAAAAACCTGAATCGGATAAGATTTGCCATCTTCTCCTTTTAGGATTGTTTTTCCTTGCTCAATGCTGGCTGGATGTGCCTCATAGCCCGTCTTTTCGCAGTGTTCAGGACAAATTTCTGTTAATTCATGTAGGACAGGATCTGTTTGATCAAAAAACAAACTTCCCGCTTTAGGTAAGCCTTCTATTAAGTGCTTGAAGGAGTCTGTGTACGATTCAAAGGTTGGATAAACGTTAATGTGGTCCCAGGCAATCCCTGAGATTAGACAGATGTGCGGTTGATAGAGCAGAAATTTTGCTCGTCGGTCGATGGGAGAGGCTAAATATTCATCCCCTTCGATAATAATGATCGGGGCATCGGAAAGGGAAGCCATTAATTCGAATCCTTCGATGCGGGCGCCCACTAAATAGTCAAATTTACGACCTAAGGTTTTCAATACATGCAAGACCATCGAGGTAATGCTGGTCTTCCCATGGCTACCTGCGATAACGATACGCTGCTTGTTGATACTTTGCTTATATAAAAAGGATGGGTAGGATTCGATGGGAATTCCTAATTCCTGTGCTTTTAGTAATTCGGGATTATCGGGGCGTGCGTGCATACCCACAATAACAGCTTCTAAGTCGCTCGTTATTTTCTCGGGGAACCAGCCAAATTCCGCGGGTAGGATGCCGTGTTGGGCCAAAAGACTTTTGGAAGGTTCGTAAATTTCATCGTCGGAGCCACTGATTTCGTAGCCTTTTGATTTGAGTGCTAATGCTAAGTTGTGCATGGCAGCGCCACCGATTGCGATAAAATGAATTTTGGACATAATAACTTAATAGGTAATTCGTTTGCAAAGTACATACTTTTATTGCAGTTTTGCACGTTTTTCCACAAACTCAAGTGCGCTTGGGTACAATTCATCAGACTGAATGAAAAATTACGTCGATCTAATTGATCAAACCATTGAATTCCCTACGCGTGAATTCAATATCAATGAGAATAATGAGTTGTTGTTTAACAACGTGCCTTTGATGGAAATCATCAAGCAATATGGTACGCCGTTAAAGATTTCCTATTTGCCTAAAATTTCGGAGCATATCGAAAATGCCAAATTGCTTTTCCGCAATGCCATCAAGAAATACAATTATAAGGGAAATTATACCTATTGCTATTGCACGAAATCGTCGCATTTTTCCTTCATCTTAGAGGAGGTATTGAAGCAACATGTGCACTTGGAGACTTCTAGCGCATTTGATATTCCGATTATTCGGGATATGTATAATCAGGGAAAAATTTCCAAGTCGACCTATATTCTATGCAATGGTTACAAACAGCCCTTGTATACGCAATACATTTCAGAATTAATCAATGACGGTTTCAATTGCATTCCGGTATTGGATAATTTGAAAGAAATTGATTTTTATGAAAAATCAGTAACCGCAGAAAAGGCGAATTTAGCGATCCGTATCGCAACTGATGAGGAGCCAGATTTCGCTTTCTATACCTCTCGTTTAGGTGTGCGTTATTCGGATGTGATTTCTTTGTACGAAGATAAAATCAAGCCAAATCCGAAGTTCAAATTGAAGATGTTACATTTCTTCATCAATACGGGAATCAAGGATTCGGCGTATTATTGGTCGGAGCTTAGCCGTTTTATTTACAAGTATTGTGAATTAAAGAAGGTTTGTCCGGAATTAGATTCCATCGACTTAGGTGGAGGTTTGCCGATTCAGACTTCGTTGCAATTTAATTATGATTACCAGGCGATGGTCGATGAGATTGTCGAGTCGATTTCCTGGATTTGCAACAAAAATAATGTACCCGTTCCGAACATCTTTACCGAGTTTGGTTCGTATACGGTAGGAGAGAGTGGTGCGGTATTGTATGAAATCATCGACCAAAAATTGCAGAATGATAAGGAGTTGTGGTATATGATTGATGGATCATTCATTACCCAATTACCTGATTCCTGGGGCATGAACCAAAAGTACATCATGCTTCCGGTGAACAATTGGAGCTCCCCTTATCAAAAGGTCAACCTTGGTGGATTAACATGTGATTCCATGGATTTTTACAATACGGAGGCGCATAGTTCGGATTTGTATTTGCCGATCTTCGAAGAGGATCAGGAGCGTCAATATGTAGGATTTTTCCATACAGGAGCGTATCAGGAATCATTAGGAGGATATGGCGGAATCCAACATTGCTTGATACCAGCCCCTAAGCATGTCATTGTGGATCGATTGGAAGATGGAACGATTACTACACGCCTGTTCCAAGATGAACAAGGAAGTGCACCCATGTTGAACATTTTAGGATATAATACGTCTTCTCATACGAAAACTCCAGAGGAGATCGTTAATGAGGATGTGAAAGTTCAACCCACAAAACTAGCGTCTGTTTAAACCAAACAAATATGAAAAAGATTATCGCATTAAGTGTTTTGGCAAGTCTATTAGTAAGTGCATGTTCGCAACAAACGAATTGTCCGGCTTATGGGACAACTCGCGTGGATGTACCCAAAGTGAAAAGAGGCTAGTCTTCAGCCCAATCAAAACTTTTCGTTACTGCTTTTTTCCATTGTTTCCGGAGTTGCTGTCTACTTTCGGCCGGCATGTTTGGCTTCCAAGTATGTGCAATGGCCCAGTTTTTCCGTAGGTCATCCAAGTTTTCCCAATAACCTACCGCTAGCCCAGCCGCATAGGCTGCGCCGAGGGCTGTTGTCTCAATGATCTTTGGACAAATTACTTCCTCCCCTAAAATATCCGATTGAAATTGCATGAGGAGTTGGTTCACCACCATCCCGCCATCCACGCGCAATGAACTGATTGCGATGCCCGCATCTTTTTCCATGGCCTCCAAAACCTCCCAAGTCTGAAAGGCTGTTGCTTCCAACGCAGCACGAGCAATATGCGATTTATTGATGTAACGCGTTAAGCCTACCAGTACACCTCGTGCGTCTGATTTCCAATACGGGGCATATAAACCCGAAAATGCCGGAACAAAATAACAACCTCCATTATCATCCACGAGTTTTGCTAATTTCTCAATATCCGGGCTATGCTTAATGATGCCTAAATTGTCGCGTAACCATTGCACCAACGCACCTGTAATCGCAACCGAACCTTCTAAGGCATAGTGAACGGGCTCATTACCGAGTTGGTAAGCAACCGTTGTCAATAAACCATGCTGGGACGGAACCGGTTTTAAACCCGTATTCATCAATAAGAAGCATCCCGTTCCGTAGGTATTTTTTCCTTGGCCGGGGTTGAAACAAGTTTGGCCAACCAAAGCGGCTTGTTGGTCCCCAAGTATTCCCGCCAACGGCACACCACCCAAAACGCCTTTCGCATGGCCATAGACCATGGAGCTGGATTTGATTTTGGGAAGCATTTGCTTTGGGATGTTCAACACTTGCAGGATTTCATCATCCCATTGGCAAGTAGCAAGATCCATGAGTTGGGTCCGACTCGCATTGGTGACATCCGTAATGTGAATGCCTCCATCAACGCCACCGGTAAGGTTCCAGGCGATAAAGGTATCCATGTTGCCAAATAGGGCGTCTCCCTTTTCGGCGTCTTCGCGGAGGCCTTCGATGTTATTTAAAAGCCAACGTAATTTTAATCCACTGAAATAGGTGGCTAAGGGTAAACCCGTCTTCGCGCGAAAACGATCCATGCCGCCGTCTTTGGCGAGTTCGGCTAATTCATTTCCGACACGCGTATCTTGCCAAACTAAGGCATTGTAATAGGCTTTTCCTGTTCGTTTGTTCCAGGCAACGGTCGTTTCGCGTTGATTGGTGATGCCTACCGCGGCAATGTCTTTGGCGGAGAGGTTTGCTTTTCCGAGCGCAAGGCCGATAACCTCTTGCGTATTTTTCCAGATTTCAGCCGGATCGTGTTCGACCCAGCCAGCTTGGGGGTAGATTTGTTTATGTTCTTTTTGGCCCACGGAGATAATCTCACCGCCTTTGTTGAATATGATGAAACGCGAACTCGTAGTTCCTTGGTCGATTGATCCGATGTACATCTGGAAATTAATTAAGAGTCAACAAATAAGCACCTAATACGGCTCCCGCCGCTGGGCCTAATACGGGAACCCAAGCGTAGCCCCAATCCGAATCACCCTTGTGTTTGATCGGTAAGATGGCATGCATGATGCGTGGACCTAGATCACGTGCCGGGTTGATGGCATAACCGGTTGTCCCACCTAAACCGAGGCCTACGACCCAAACCAGAATGCCAACTAAAAATGGTCCAAGACCCGTTTCGATGGTACTAAAGGTACCCAAGGCAAGTACGGCTACTGCCGAGGCAAAAGCTTCGGAGATAAAATTGAAAGGGGTATTTCGGATGGCAGGGTCTGTGCAAAAACTTGCCTTGATGGCGCCTGCATCTTCCGTGATATCGTAGTGAGGTTTATAATGTAGCCAAACCAATAATTGCCCGAGCATTGCGCCTAAAAGTTGTGCTCCTATGAACGTAGGGAATAAACTCCAATCCCCTGATTTCACACAACCCGCAATGGTAACGATGGGATTTAGGTGTGCACCTGAACTTCCAAAATAGGTGGATACATAAATGGCAATAGTCACCGCAAATGCCCAAGCCGCTGCGATGGCTAATAATCCAGTTCCATTTCCTTTGGTATTTTTTAAGAGGACATTAGCAACGACGCCGTTTCCAAGGTATAATAGGGTTGCTGTTCCGGCTAACTCGCCGATAAAAATTGAACTCATAGGTTTAGATATTCTTGTTGGTTTGTCAAAACTATAAAATCTTCGCAATAAAAAAATTATCTTTGAATTCAATTTTGAATCAAGATAGTCCTATGCGGGAAGATTATTTAACAGGTGATGCGGAGGCGCTCAATCCACAAGAACGTGAGATTGATAAGGCCTTGCGTCCATTGAGCTTTTTCGACTTTACGGGTCAAGGGAAAATTGTGGATAATCTCAAAGTCTTTGTGGGCGCGGCCAAAGCCCGGGAAGAAGCATTGGATCACGTATTGTT
>JACCDV010002877.1_pt1 | contig 13015 bp, 7 predicted proteins | sample 7446131 | NCBI WGS metagenome assembly JACCDV01 (sample SAMN15323448, study PRJNA562643) | freshwater metagenome | isolation source: river surface water | place: USA:Blue River Watershed | collected 2017-08-17 | reverse complement strand
CTCTCAGTCCTATTAACCTTCCTCCGCCTCCCTCACTCAATCCTGTTAATCTTCCACCACCTCCTTCCCTCAATCCAGTGAACCTTCCTCCTCCGCCTTCCCTCAACCCCATAAACCTTCCTCCACCTCCCTCCATAAACTTACCACCTCCTAAGAATCTGCCCCCACCAACCAATAATTCTTCATTTAACTCTAGTACTAAGCCACAAATTAGTTTTAACTCGAGTAGCAAATCGAACATTAATCTTCCTCCTCCTCCAAATCTACCACCGCCCCCGAACAATCTTCCTCCTCCACCAAACAATCTTCCTCCTCCCCCTAAAAACTTGCCTCAGCAGCCTACAAATAATTTCCAGCCAAACTTACCCCCGCCTCCATCGAACAAACCTAAACCTGTAGAAGAGGAGGCTTGCTTTATCTTGGGGTAAGGATCAACGAAGCCAAACATTCCAGTTGTCACTGCATGGGACAAAGAAGAGCTCTAACAAACAAAAAAGAAGAGAATCTTTGATAAAAAAAATACAAAGAAATTCCCAATCACAGAATAACTTTTTGGAAAAAATTTAGGAGCATTGCTAAAACAGTAATTTTTGCGCTCAGTAAACATCTTAGCGTCAATCGATAAATAAGTAAAAAGAAACCCCATCGAATTTCATTTCCCCTCTGTTGAGAACAAGATGAGAGCTATTGAGCCAGTCGAAGTAAATTTGTAGTAAAGTAGGCGCTTTACGCTGACACTGACATCTTGGATTTAGTCTCCTGCTTCATGACTAAGAACCTTAATGCGGCCAAGGTCCATAATGAACAGCGTGACAAATTCGTGAGTGAGTTGAAAGATTACGATTGGGAAAAGGACAGAGAGAAGCTGAAGTCCATCCGATAAAGTGCTGCTACCATACCAAACTGCAGGTTCATAGAGCCAAATTTCGTTCAGATTAAGAATGCTTACAAAAAGGTTGATAACGCCATAAATAATTATGCTCAACAGCAAGACTTCGCCAAGTGCACTGAACTCAAAGGGCTCAAGATAGAAACATAAAAGATGGTTGCAGCCTATTTGGAGCATCCCACCTCCAATGTCCACTTGCTCGAGGCCATCGATAACAAGGTCAACCAGATGAAGAGCATTCAAATTTGATCAGCAATAGATTACATATGAATCATCAATAAAGTGAAAAATTGAATCATTATTTATCAGAAAGCCATTTCCTATTCTACTTGGATAGCACATCATGGATCGTTAATCGTTAGAGATGATTAACTCTGAGCAAGCTTTCAATCATCTTTTTACTCTCCTTAGAAATATCATTATGAATGTACTAAAACTGGCCTCTTCTTATCTTCTCGAATAACTCATTTTCGCTCTTGGCTCTAAAAGGATAGTTTCCCTGTAGCAGTACATAAAACAATATGCCTAGCGACCACATATCAGTATATATTGGGCAGTGGTCTATTTTCGAGACTATTTCTGGGGCCATGTAAGTGGGAGTCCCGCAAAAAGTGTCAATAGTTTAATTCTTCTTGCACCTAAGGCTGAATCCAAAATCAATAAGCTTGAGTTGCCTATTACGGTTTATTAGGATATTTTATGCCTTAATGTCACGGTGGACGATGTCTAATTAATGAAGATACTTTAGTGCTTCGGCTATGACTAAGATAAACTGCTTGGCTTAGGACTATTCTAGGCGGTGCTCAGGCTTCGAAAGCAAATAGTTATACAGTGAGTTGGCTCCACCATACTCTAGGATTAAATACAGCTCATTTTGGGTTTCAATTACATCATTGAGTCTTGCAATGGTCGGGTGTGATAATTAAGCAAGAATATTAATTTCCCTCTATAAATTCTTGATTTTGTTGGGTTCATCGAAGCGCTTCTTTTCATATATCTTGACTGCTATTTTCTCATTCGTTCTCTTGTCTAACCCCATCCGCACGAGACCATAGGCACCTTTGCCAAGCTCTCCATAAATTTCATAGTTATTTTTTTACTACTCAGGCTTGATCGCTACAATCAGGTTGAGTAGCTTTGATTTTGCGGGTTTCTTTTTCTCCCCTGCATTCTATAGCTTCTTCATTTTGAGTTTGTTGATGTAGTTGGGAGCCAATTGGTTCTTCATAATGTTGCTCATGAGCTCAGCATTCATTTGCTTGGCCCTCTGGTCCTATTTTTCAAGAGACTCCTAAGTCCTTTTGGAGTTGGAGGGAGTTCTATTCCCTACTTTTATTATGATCTTTCCTGATGCGGAATTTTTTTTCTTACTATCTTGGGCTCTTTGAAGACCTTTGTTATTACTGCTACGGTCCAGATCCCTCTCTGTATTGATAGGACGATCTACGGGAGTATTCTACCTTTTTTTAGACCCATTTTCTGTGGTAATAATATTTTTGCGAACAACATGTTCGGTTTCGCCACCAGTTTCCTTATGGTTGGCGAATTGATTTTCTATTTAGGATCGAATGTACTCAGAATGCTGAGGTGCAGTACTCGATGCTAGTATGCCTAAAAGCTGCATCTGCTCGCTTTGGAGGAGCTTCTTTCTGTACGCTCAGTGGTTATTTGAGTTTATACTTTGTCCTCTTCGCCAGTCTTCTTGCCGATAGAACTCGCTTGGCTTTTCCCTACATTACAGTCATAGTACTTCTAAATCTTAAAAAACTTGGTGTAATGTTCCTTTGCTTTATCTTTTATTGCACTAAATTCATTGCCAGCTATATTAAAAATATGATCAATAAAATTTAGAAACACTCTATAAACATCATCAATATTCCCATCATCACCACCCTTGCCTTTCAATAACCTTTATCTAAAATCATCATGATTTCGCTAAGCTAACAAAAGGCTAAAGCTATAATAATAAGTTTTACTTATTATAATGACATACTTTTTTTATTTAAATTTATTCTGATTAAATACTTCCAATCACATGGAGCCAAGTCTCGGCTTCCTTTTGAAGTCATAGTCTGCAAACTGTCCTTCGAAATCTTCCCATTTGAATGATTAAGCTTCGTATAAATCGACTCCATCAATCAAGAATGTTCTCCAATGATCCGATCTTTTTCTCTTTTTTCTAAGTATAAAGGATGTAATACATGGAAAGGAGTTCGAGTCCATAGTCGGCCAAAATGTGAAGCTATTTCTGATGTTTGTTGCCATCACTCTCGCAGCTGCTCACTGATAACTTTTCACTAAATGTATCAGGGTGGTTCGTATTTTGGCTATTCTAGCGACTGTAGACTGTGGGAGCTTATCGGAGGTGAAGAAATTGGCACCTGTCTCCGTATTTGCAGTATCCATTGTTTTTAAAATTAGCACATACTTTTGTCTTATAGTTTTGGTTAACCTGGTTCTTGCCCCTTAGCTCACTGTCAGCATGCGCAAATGCACACTAATGATATAAAATCAAGTACGACTTGATTGAAGGGGCAAAATCCTCTCTCGTACCAGTATCGACATCTCTGAATTAACTAATGGGTACTTCTGTTTTGTACTTCTGGCGGAAGTCTAGGGTTTTTTGTGAGGGGTTGGTTGAATTTGTTGATAAACTCATGTACTTGTGGGGGTATTAAAATACAATCTAAGTAAGAATACAATTATAAATTAGGAGGTAATCACTTTATGAAATATATTATTACACAAAGGCTACAATCACTCTAATGGTCTCAATCTCTCGCTTTTGTGAATAATTAAGCTTATAAAACGCTAAAATAAATCCTTTTGCCTTAAAAGTATTTAATCCTTGAGTTAAAAATGAAATAAATCAATGCTATAGCTCTAAACTATAGATTCCTTTTTATATTATTCCATTGGATCTATGCCACTATCCATATCCGTCAATTTTATTGTTTGAAAACCACCCTTAGAATTTCGTTTGATCTTTCAAAATCATAGTTCCTTTTCCTTCCTTCAATCCATCTTTAAAAGGACCAAAATATTAATACTTCTATCCTTTAAATTTGCCAATGCCATTTGGCTTGTTATATCTAAAAATTCCTTAGTATATTTCATTATTGGGATAGACAAGAATCCCCTTTCCTTACATGATACCGTTTTTAAATTAGCCCTTGTAAATGCTGCCATCTTCAAAATATTTTTATCCTTTTCCTATATTATTAAAGGAATACCTGAAGCATAGCCATTATAAAACTGGGCCTTTATAACATCTTTGTTAGTTTTGAGAATACCCATTCCATGCTGTTTGGAATTCTTAAAGGAGCCTCGATAGTAATCGCCGTTCATTTAAATAAAGAGTGCATCTTCACAATCAACTTCTCCTTACTTAAATATAGCTTATAAGTAGCTTTGGTTATTAAAGTATAATTGGCCAGGACCATGCGGCTTATCATTTCTGATCCAACCCAGGTAAACCCCATCCTCTTCGAAGATGTTGAGTTTGATAGGGTGAAAACTATTCTTTTAGTGCTACAAAGTATAGTCAATACTTTCTACGTGTGTTGATAATTACTTTGCCTGATAAGCTATAGATAGGTTGACTATACTATTTTGGAACGCTAAGGGACAAGTATAGCTGATTACTTGGTGATTGAAAGTATCTCATTATCGAATCCAACTATATGTCTGTTTTAGCCATTGCAAATATCTTCTAATTTATTTCCCATCTGCTGAGTAAACGTATGCGACTATATGTTTGTAATAATATGATTTATATAAAATACGTGCTAAATGATCAAATTTAATCTATATTGGCGATGGCAAGTTTCACTATGACTGATTATAAGCTTTTCATTGATTCAATTACTTCACCTTTGCATGATTAATTCGCTAAGCTTGCTATATTCTTTGTCGTATTTTGGATGCTCTTCTTTATTTATCTCTCTGTAGTCCACTGCCCATTTTTTAATGCTTATTTGAATCGTTTTAGTTGTCCCTCTTTACGCTTCAGCTGATCGATCTCTTTTTATAGTGCTCTTATAGCTTAATTCTTCTTTTCTTAGCCTCTTTGAATATCAATTTTGAGTTCTCTATTTTTCTCTTCCATTTTTTTCTTTTAATCTTAAATAATTTTATAGTCATATTCTTTCTTCTTTATTTTTTCTTCGAGCTATTCGATAAGTTCCCTTAGTTTCTATATCTGTTTATTCTTTTATATTACTGCATTTAGTTTTTCCTATTATATTTTCTTGATTTTGCTTTACCAAATTTATTTCTATCTCTACTGCTCGTACTTTAATGCTGATTTATCGTGTTCTAGTTTTTAAATATTTTAGCTGAAATCACTTATCCCATTTCTTACATAATTTTTCTCCCTCTCAATTATTTACAGTTTATGCTCATATTATTCACATATTTCTTATAATTTGTACTTCCAATCTAGTTAGACTTTCTCAATCCTTTGCTTAAGCTATTCTTATTTAGTTTACAGTCGATTTTCACTGGTGAAAAGTTTACCGGACAAAGCAAACAGATTTTCCTATTTCTACTTAACTTATTCGCTTAGAATAGTGATTTCAGTATTGAGTTTGCTTGATTAAATTTCTAGGTCCGAGATCTGTTGCTTTAGGTCCTCTATTTTGGATAGGTTTAATGAGTTCGTTTGCTTCTCGAAGAATATTTGTTATTATAAAGATATATTATATTCACTCATCTTTCTTTCGTTTTACCTATAGGTCTTTAACTGCGACTCCAACTCTTGAATCTTCTGCGCACTGTTGAATTTTTATGTACTAAGTTCCTCAGAAAGAGAATCGTTTTATTGGTTCATATTCTTAATCTGAGTTTCATACTTAGAATGAGTTTTTTTTAATTGATTGTTTAAATTTTAAATTTCAGCTTCTTTCTATGCGATTCTGCGCTACTTTTCCTTGGTTTTTTATTTTTATTTCTAATAGTTAAGCTTACTTTCATTTAATGCGGCTTGCAAGTTGTTTATCTCTATTTGAAGTTGTTTTAGACTTTATTTGAGTTCACTTATTGCCTTCACTTTTATTGATATTTATTCACTTTTTTATGCCAACTCCATCATATAGCTTTGAGTCTTCTCTTAGAGAGTATAAACTTGCTATGACTTTTAGAAATCCTTTTTCAAAAACGACTATTTTTCTTTAAGGATTTAATTTTGGAAGGCTTTTAGTTGTGTATTTTTGTATTCTTAATTTTTGATTTAACTGACGAGTCTTTGATTATTTTCTCGTTAAACAAGCAAGCTTTCCTTGAGGGTTTGCAACTACAATATAAGTTCAATCTTATTCTTCTTTATTGCTTATAGTTGCTCAACAATTTCTTCATTCTCTTCATTTTTGGATTGAATCATTTTATCTTTCCTCTGTCCCTGCTCAGACAGTGTATCGATCTGGTTGGAAAGTTCCATGTTATACAGCTAAAGCTACGATATTTTTTATTCGAGCTGGATGAATACTTGAGCATTATTCTCGTCCTTCCTCTAAAGCTAATTGATTTTGAATTTTAAGGACTCTATCTTGGATAGTAGTTAAGAGATGTTAATTTGATGATTAGAGAACTGGCTTTAGTTGATTGCGCTTATTTGTTATAGCTCATTCACCACCTCAGATATTTCCTTCTATTTCTTGTTGATTTCTCTTTACAAATATGATATTTTTTCTTCATATTCCTCAGTATCCTCATTAGTGCGCGAAACAATATTCTATATTTAGCTGCTCATATCTTTTATCGTCTTTGCCAGCTCCTATTGCGAATCTTTGAGCTTAGCATTCAAGATGGCATTTTCTTTCTCTAGAGATTACTTTTATTTCTTGATCTTCCTCAGATCTTCATTTAAAGTATTGATATGCTGATGTGTTTCCCTTGAAAAACTCTCGATCATCTACCCTAGCTTATTTTACTCTAACCCTCCTTCATTACCTGTGCTTTTTAGCACTCTTGAGCGTTGGAAGCTTCTTGAAAACTATAAGTTTGTCTGTGTGCTATCAAGACTCAAATAATTTTGTTTTACTGCTAACACCGATTTTACAGACTCAGAAATATTCGCTTTAAACTTTTACGACTATTTAGTGATAGTCTGCATTTTTAGTTCTATTTTAGTATTTTTTTCTTTTAAACTTTTGATTTAAGCTAAATATTGCTCTTCCTTTTGATCTCTTTTATCGATTTACTTTTTAAGTTTACTGACATCACTTTTGATGATATCCTTCTCTTCGCTGATGATGGTGGTTATCTTTTCATGCTTAGATTTGTCAGCCTGCAGTAGCTGATACTAGTTTTCGAGATGGCGATATTGTGCTTCTAGGTCTACAAGTTCTTCGTTTTTGGATTAGATCTGGCTAGAGAGTGATTTGATTGAACTATCAAGCTAGGACTATCTTTTTTTGGCCCTCTAAAACTTATCACTCATATTTTACAGATTCTTCTCCATCCGAGATAATTAGTTCTTTAGATTCATCTTTTCCATTTAATGACTATGTAATTCTTTATTGTATTCATTTTCTTTGCTTTAGTGATGTTTTATCTACTCACTTAACTATGCCATTTATGACCTCAACTATTACTATCTTCTGCCATAGTATGATTTCACTTAAGAGATCTGCTCATTCAATTTATTATTTGCCTACTATAGTATCTTTATCTTGTTTTATATCTTCAAAATCTCTAATCTTTTTGCCTCATTCTATTATTTCTATCTTTCAAATGCCCTCTACAACTCACTCACTCTCCCATTTTGCTTTTATATTTGACTCGCCTTATATTACAACTCTTTCTTTGTGATATTCTGTTTGGCATTAATTTTATTCTACACGTCTGTCAACTATCTTTAGAGCTGCAGAATTCTATCGTCTTTTAGCTTGATGCTTTTGGTCAGTGTCTTCTAATTTTATTGCAAATTTTTATTCTATTTTTGGAACAATTCTAGGCTTCTTTTATATTTTTCTTCTGAAGCTGATAGAATAGTGCATTTACTTTATAGCTATTGGATACGAGTTGATTGAGTCCTTATTTTATCTGTGAGCTCTGCTATCTTTTTCTTATTTGAGTTGTTAGTCTCATTTATTTGAGCAATGGTTTCACCTGATTATTTCTCTTTAATTGATAGCTATTTCTGTATATTTTTGAGTCTATTCGATAAGTCTTATTCGTTTTTAAATAATATTTTTTTCTACTCCACAATCTTCTATTTGTCAACAACCTACTGTTACAGCCTTTATTAGACTTCCTTCAAAATCTGATCAGTATTTTTAAGCTTGTTTGTTATCTTCACAAGCTGCTCTTAAGCAGCTTTCAAAGCAAGGGCCACCTAATTTCTTTATGACTAAACTTTTGATAATTGTGCAGATATTTCTGTAACTTTATTGTTCAAGTTGGCCTTTGTCTTAGAATGCTAATTCTTTTAAGTGTTATATATTTTTTAAAACTAAAACCCTTTGAGTTCAAGACTTTGTTCTAAATCTTCAATTAATACCTTCATCTTCTTGATTTGGTTTACCTTATATTGGTTTTCCTAAAGTATTTCTTTTATCTCCTACTTCTTCTCGTAGAGTTGCTTTTGGAATTAGTATTATCTTTTCTCCGCCTCTTACTTTAGCTTTGATATATGGTTGGAATGCTGGTTTTTAAGTTACTCCATCTATCTTTAGAGGTCGATCATTCTATTACGCTCTTCGTGGTATTATTTAGATAACGATTTGTTAACTTCTTCAAGCTTTCCTATTTGACTGTTCTTAATATTTATCTATTATAGCAAATAATGTTTTTAGCTCAACTGTCTATTCAATTCGGACATTTGGTCTTTTAAACTCTTTATCTGCTTTTGCTTTTCTTATACTACTTTTTAACTTTCCTCGTATTTGGTTTTATATTTGATGATTTCCATTTTGAGTGTTTTTTCATTTGTTTATATTGTGGTTTTTAATACTTGGTCGGTTTCTCGCCATCTGCCTGTTATCACTGTCTTGCTATCCTATTGCTCCCTTCTTTGCAAATGCTTAAATCTTGAGCCTATCTCGTTCTTTTAGAAGGAGCTGTCCTTCATGACCTTGAACCCTGCAGTTGATAGTGCCTTCTACTTTATATAGTTATTTGGTAGAGGGTTAAAGTTTGAAATTTTAGAGCTGAAGTGCTCAGCTTAGTTGTATTTAAATCTCGGTTTAACGATGTCGATAACAGGAGCCTCTGATTTGGTTTAAATTCTGCTATCATAAATATTGCGATTTCGTTTTTCGTCAACCAAATTAATGTTCTTTATTTTGGCTTTGTTGATTTTGACAGATTTAATAACAATAGTGCATGAGGCAGAAGGATCTAAGCATTTTTGTAGGTTAAGATTGATGAGTTGCCCTTAAGATGAATTCATATCCTTGAGACTAAGTCTTATAATTCCTGCCATTATTGTACCACCTTTCTCTGTTGCTAAATTTATGTTAATTTATATGTTTTCCTTTGGCTTTTATTATATTATGTTGACATCTTTATTGACTGAAAAAGTGTTGGTAGCGTTGGATGAAATTTAGGAAGTCAATGATTTTCCCGCATGATGAAAGGTGAGTTTGCATGGAAATTTGACTGACAGTTTAAGCTACTTTATTGTGAGGACCAGCTCGCATGATTCTATCTAGTTCATGGGCTCAATATAAAATATCTAATTATTTGAAATCATTAGAAAATGCGAATTCTTACTTTATTCGAGGAAGGATGGATTGATATAGATATTAAACATCAAAGACTGTCGATTTCCAGCTCTTTCTTTCGATAGAACTAGCTCGAAGTCGTATGATTTTCCTACATTTTCTCATCTTATTCAAAGGTATACCCTTAGAAAATTTATTGAACTGTACTCTTTCTCAGGAGTATCTTATTTTCCTTAATCAGGTTAGACATTTATTCGTCCTCTTTTGTAGGCTGGTATCTGACATCCTCCGGATTATATTTCGAATACGGTTTGAAAGGAGATTCAAGCTGTCGATTTTAAAGCTGCTACCAAGGAAAGTGCTTCAGCCAACTATGATTACGAAGTTATTGAGCCCCTCCCCAACCCAGACGCATTATTGGTCTTCTTTGAATGAGTTTGTTAACGAAATCAGCAGCCTCTATCGACCACCCTTAAGGGATTTAGCTTTTCTTTATTGCTGTTTGCTTGGCTAGTATTTGCTCCCTTATGGATTTTCTATCTCTTCCCACATATGGTCTTTTACCCATCATTAGTTCGAACAAGATAACTCCCAAAGCATAGTAGTCAACTTAATAGCTGTGGTTTTGCTTGGTCATTACTTAGGGAGCCATATAGCCAGGTGTTCCACTTGTATCAGTACAATTTTACTCCCTGTAATACTTAGCAATCCCCAAATCAGTTAAATGCAAATATCCTAAATAATTGTTGATCTTACCCAGAGAGTCAAATACTAAATTTTCAGGCTTGATATCTCTGTGAATAATCTTTTGGGAATGCATGTACTAAAGGGCAACGAATATGCATGCGGCGAAAAATCTTGTTTGTTCTTCTGTAAATCTATGCTTCCTACAGATATGATATCTTAAGTCTCCTCCAGGCATCAAATCCATAACTAAGTAAAGGCTTTCTCTATCTTGGAAGGCTTGCCGCATGTTAACGATAAATTTATGTTTTAAAGTCCTTAGCAGCTCTCTTTCGTTTCGAATTGACTCATTGCTTTTTTTGGCGAGAATCCTATTTAAGTTGAAAAATACACAGCCTTCGACATTTATTTCATAGCAAACAGCTGATTCGTCTTTTTCTCTTTTACCTTGTACACTTTACCGAATCCGCCCTTTCCTATCACATGTATATATTAGTAATTGTTCCGGCAACGTTTTTCGACTAAGGTGGTTTTGAGCTGTTAGTCAATCCAGCCTGATACTGATGCCTTTTTTGCAGGTATCAACATATCTAAGGAAACTCTACATAATTGATTGTTTACTTGTTCGAGTCAATAAATCCACCAAGGCAGCTCTTAGCCTTAGTCCTATCTGTAATTTTACACATAAGGGGGGATTCATTGAGTGAATCCTCTGGGCGTTGTTGACTGTTTTAAGGGGCTTGAATATTCTTGTAGAGCAATAAAGTAATTTGATTTTTGTGGATATTGTATTTTTTCTATGCACTCTTAGATGATTTTTTATCTTTTTTATATGACTTACTATTCATAAAATGATTATTAATAAATTTGTTACGTTTATTTATCACTTCAATACCTTCGATTGAATATTTACTAGAAATAATCATATGCTTCAATTTATGAGACCTTTCACTTACAGGAATAATCCTATATATTTTTTTGATGTGAAAGGGCAGGATTTAGCTGATATTTTAGTACTAAATTATGAATATTATGATCAAATTTCAATATTTAACTTCGTATTTGGGTGAACTTAGTTCATTCATCTGTTTCAATGCTTTGCATGTTTAATTTTAAAATATTTATTCAATTAATCTACGAGCCAACATTAGTTCATTCTTTTCTCCAAAACTTTCTTTTATCTGTTATATTGATTATCTATTATTTTTTAACGAACTTGCTTCTGAAGCCTAAAGATTGAAATCGTTTCTGGTTGTTTTGATTGTTTCAAAATTAGATTTTGGCTGAGCGAGAATGCCATCTTAATATTTTCTATCTACATCATGAATTTTCTAATTAGAAGTGGTGGAAATATGTTGACTGGTTCGACGGATTGTTTATATCTTCTGTACTTGGGTTGGAGATAGGGGCTAAAAATATGAACGTTCTCCTTGAGTAGATTGCGAATTCCTTTACGTGATTGTAAACCCTTTTGAGCGAGAGTTATTTCTTTATTAAGGCTTATTAATACATACTTGACTTTTGGATTTTATTAGTTTATTGACATATTGTGTAGGTACTTCCATAATATACTTCCTTTCTGCCATATTTAGCGGGGAGCCACTATCCATATTGATTTTTGGATTCATTTGTTTATAATCATAGTTTATTCTTTGATTGCCTGGGGGAACTATCTTATATGCGGGAGGAGATAGATGATTAGCAATTTGGTGCTCATGATTATGAAAAATATTTGGCAAAGGCATGCTGCTAAGGGTTTGCTGCTGTATTATTGGAGTTTTTCTTTGCTAATATGTAAATTTATTCATTTTCGCTTGATTCTTCGAATAAACTAATAAAATCGATATGATAATTATAATAGTAATTTTTGAACTCAAGCAGGAGATAATCCTATCTGTTGCCCTCGAATATTTCTTTTTGCTGATGGGGAGTAAGTCGAAGGCTTAGAATTAGCAACAAAGTTTCTCGGTGATGTGGGGGGCTTTAATGTTGATGTTGGGAGATCATCTTAAGGCTTTATAGTGGAATATGTTCCTTTACTTTTTTTCTTCTCCTGCGCTTTCATGATGATCCATTAGTTTAGCCCATGTGCTTTTATCGTCATTCTATCAACTGTCTCGATTATTTTTTTCTAGCTCTCTTCTTTCGACTGGTAGTACTCTGTAAACAATTCTAGCAATAAAGCGAACTGGCTGGATTCTTACTGCATTAATATAGAATCCAGTTTTTTCTTCAGATAAAATTTTTTAAGTAGAACATGCTTTTTTATTGGGCAGACTTCTTCAATCTATTATTTAGCCTAATACATTGCAACTTATTCCTAAGTGAAATTAATACTAAAAAGCTTTATGACTGTGTTTAAAAGGTTGTGGATTTCGTCGAAGAAAATATTCACCGAAAGAGGAAGGATGTCAATGGTTGGAGTTTGGACTCCTTTTATTTTGGATTTAGCTATTTTAGCCTTGGGCTTGTCAGGACCAAATTATTATGTTAGTTATCTTACTTTTTTCTTGAGGAAGTTGTTCTCTCGTCTTAGTTGCTTAATTTAAAGTAACAAAAATTACTAATTGTTGGTTGAACTTAAATCTTACTAGCTGGAGCATTTCGATTTGATGGGAGTGGGCTTCGTTTTTTTGGAAAGAGAAGGCTGCTTGATGGTTTGAGGGCATCTTACATTGATGCTCGGTACATTGGTTGAGGGAATATTATTATTTTATCTTGTAGAGGGCCTTGCTTTCATCCTATCCTTATTATATTGAATCGATGTATAATTACT
>JACCDV010404977.1_pt1 | contig 13016 bp, 7 predicted proteins | sample 7446131 | NCBI WGS metagenome assembly JACCDV01 (sample SAMN15323448, study PRJNA562643) | freshwater metagenome | isolation source: river surface water | place: USA:Blue River Watershed | collected 2017-08-17 | reverse complement strand
TTAATTTTTATATCTAAAACATCTCCATATAGTTAAGCTTATTCTTTAAATTATTAAATTATTTCTTATCTTTCTTCTTATATAAAGTAACTTTGCTCTGGTATTATTTATTTTATTAAAATCACATTGCTTATAGGGCTAATATAAAAATCACTTGTTAGTTACTTTTAAGCATTTGTTAAATCTCTATTTAAAAAGAACATTTTCTCAATTTACATTTAATCAGATTGCTCTTATTCTGTTTAAATATTTTAATCTAACTAAAAAGCCTGAATTTAATAGTCTAAAATTTTTGTAGAATTTAAAATATTACAACTTTATAAGGCAATATCTTTATTATTAAATTTTATATAAATTTACCCTTAGAAATAATCAATATAAAATTCCTTTATATAATCTTTATCATTTATATCAATTATCTTTTTATTTATAAGAATTTCCTATACAATTTACAATAATTAATTCTCTGATAATTATAAAGGAAAGTTTCGTATAAAAATACATTTTTACTTTTCTTATTAAATTTAATATAATTATTTCTATAGTTATTATTATCTTTTTATTATATCTTATTCATTTATATTAAACAATTTGCTATCAAAAAACAAAGATTATTTATTATTAAAACATTAGCTATTATTAGACATTGTTTTATTTTGTTTAGGCGGACTATCAAATCAATAGTTCTTCTTTGTTTATCTAATATTTAAATCATTAAATAAACTTTAATACTTTTTCATATTATAAATATAATAAATAATAATAATTTATAACAATTATTTTGATTTTAATGATCCTTCAAAATATCCTCTTTTTTATAATATTCAACTTTCTTATATGATTTTATCTATAAAGTTTGGAAATATCAAATATCTGAACCATTTATATGCTTAAAATGGAAACCATGCGACTATAACAGTAAAAAGAACAATAAATGCATCATATTATTCCATTGGAGTTAGCATGAAAAAATTCTTTAAAAATAACAAGCTGTAAAGATATATTAAAATACTAAGAATTATACTAAAGTAAATAATCCAATTAAAAGTTTTAATTTTTGTATAAATATTTAACATTTATATGAAAATCAAAGCTGTAAAAGAACATGTTACAATTTTAGAGAAATAGTTTTCTATTAATAATAAACTTAAAGTATAAATTACAAATCCTTAATAAAGGCTTTTAATCATATTTAAAAGAAAGTTATTTGTTGTCAATCCAAAGTATTTCTTTATTACATTATATAACACAGGATAGTTATTCATTTATTGATAGTTTAAGTCAATATCAAATATTAAAGAAAAAACAGGAAAATTCGTAAACAAAGTTGAATAGAATAAAGTCAAGTATCCATTGTATAGAAATATTGGAATATAATCATATGTTAGCATAAATAGAACTTAAATGAAGAAAATCAAAGCTCCTCTTGACATTACAAAAGAGACCATCGATGAAGTTCTGTAAAAACAAAGATGTCCATGATAAAGGATAAGTTTTTATATATCTTAAAATGAATAGACAGAAACATCAGATGCTAAAGCTGCCTATTTTCCCTCTAATCCTTCTATTCCAATTCCTATATTAGACTCTAATATCATTCCTACATCATTACCTCCATCCCCAATACTACAGACAATTTTGTTTTAATTTTTTATCATTTTTGTTATCATTGCTTTTTACTTAGGATCACAACGACAAACTATAACAGAGTTAGTTTATAAGGCTTTTTCTAAGAATTTATCTAATAAGATTTTCTCTTAATAAATCTTAACAAAACATTCTCCTTGAATAATAAGTGTATTTTATCAAGGATCAAATTTATTCAATTATTGGATAAATTTACTTTGATTCGAATATTCTAATAAGAAGAAATCCTAATCTTTTTTCTTAAGATCTGTACTAATAGCTACGCATTTTGATGTTTCTAATTTATCACCTGTCAACATCCATATTTTAATCTCTGCTTCTCTTAAAGTGCTTATTGTTGTTTTTATATTATCTTATAACTCATCTTCTATTCCTGTAATTCCTAAAAATATTTAATTTTACTCCAATTGTTCTAATAAACTTTATTAGTTTAATTTCATTGTTTTTAAATTACTTGAAAAAGAGTTAAATTTTGTATGAAAATCATCGTATTAAATTTAACTTAAAGTTTTATAACAAAAAGCTAATGTTCTTAATCCATCTCTTGACATTTCACCAGCTTTTTCTTCAATAAAAATCTAACTTTCAAAATCCACATAATTAGAAATCATTGAATCTGCACCTTTTGTTAATAAAATTATTCAATTAGTTTCTTTTGACTATAAAATAATGTTCATTTATTTTCTCTAGCTTTCAAAAGGAAAATTATAAAGAATTTAAAATGTTTCAGAAAACTTATTTTAAAGCTAAATTTCAACAGTTTACTGATTTCATGCTTTGATAAACAAACCTTATGATTCAATAAATTACGCAAAAGAGATTTCATCTGGAGAAGAAGATTATAAACAACGAATTCCTTCCTCTATATTTGGACTGACATTATTACATATTAATAGACCTAAAATAGAATAATAAATTCATAATCTTTTCTCATCTAAAGAATAGAAATTATTAATAATTTCTTCAATGACATTTTTTACTTCATTTTGCTTTTTATCATTGAAGTTATAATTGACTCCAATCATTTGTCTAAATTTCATAATGTTTTTCGTCAATGTTCCAGTTTTATCTGAAAGAAGATATTATATTCTTCCTAGTTCTTCTGTATTGTTACTATTTCTAACCGTTACTTATGGAATTTATCTATCTTTGTTTATCTCCATTGTGTATTTGAGCTTAGCGAAATCTAGATTAACTTTAATTGAAATTGGAATAATACAGCTTAATAGTAAAAATGTTCTTATTAAATATATTAAAAAATCATTTTATTAATATCTTTTAGAAAGAAACAAAAGACTTAATGAAATAAATAAAAGTAAAAAGAAAAGCTTTTTTATCATTGAATTAATCTCTTTATCAGTAATACCTTTTTTGCTTTCTGGTTTTTATTAATTTTGTTATATTCAAGACTCTTTTCCTGTATAAATTACTAAACCAAATATGTTATTAGATTAAACAGTCATGTTTTACCAAACAGTATTCTATAGGTTTAAAGGTATATTTTACTTATTTAAAATATTACTAAAAACACCTTAAAAATCATATAAATTACAACATGGTTTTTCAATTCTTATTTTCCATTGTATTTTTCATATATTAAATATATTTTATAAGCATAAATCTTAAGTAGTTTTTATAGCTTCTCTATATTTCCAATCCGTTTCTCCATCAATCTAATCTGTCTTTACAAAAACTCCTCCATTTTTATCTTTAGTTGACAAAAGAATCATATCAGCTGGAATCCGTTAATCTTTTTTAACAATAATAAAATCTCCAACTTTTATTTAAGAACTTTAAATTTTAGAAATTTAATTTTCTTTAACAATTTGATATTCTTATTCATTAATAAATTTATCCTTTTAATATCTTCTTATTTCATCCATTACTTCTTTTAGGAAAGATAAAGTAAGAACAAATACTAACGGTCCAATGTAAGTAATCAAAAATCCAACTCTTATAGAAGGGATTATCTGTATTAAAGCAATTAATAAGAAATATAAATTACTAAACTATCAGTATTCATTTATTAGAAAAACAGGAATCATTGATAGAATATTATATTTTCAGTTATTAATCTTATTAGATATATAATTAGCAGGAAAAACCTTACCATTTTCGATCTCTCTTTCTGTTGTTTAAATTCTCTAAAATAACCAATTCGTCAATCATTATTTTATTCCATTGTTTATTTAACTAAATATCATTTCATCTTCATCTATAACAGATGTAATTTTTATATTTTCTTCATTTATATTTTATTCTATTTGCATTATAATAATTTCTTATTTTAATTTGTTTTAAATTATAATTGCACTTAAAGCTTTATATTTATAATGTATTCTGAATCCTAAAAGCCTAAATATGAAGTTGTTAAAAAATAAGAAAGTTTTACATCTCTTAAAGGCAGTATTAATCGTTCTTAGGAGTTTTAATAATAGGATCCTTTGTTTTAAGATGAAAAGAATAATTCTGGATAAAAAGATATTAATTCAAACCAAATGACACAATTAGAGAAGGAAAAGTATTTAAACGAGCAACATCTAAAAGAAAGATAAGAATAGGAAAAACTAAGACTTTTGAAGTAGTTTGAAATGTAAAAGTAAAATATGTAATAATAAAGTGATATGTTTTAATATAATTACTTATAAAGCCTTTAAACATAAATTAAAAATGATAATTTTGAGATTGGGAAATTTGATAGAAAAACGGAAAGAATAAAAAAACTAGAAAATCTCAACAAGATTGATCCAACGAAAGATCTTTCTTTAATAAATAAAATTTGTTTAAAAAGAGACTTTTTGTATTCATAAATAAATAAATTTTATTTCGAAGAGCAAATTAAAGGATGTTTGGTTAAAATACATTATGGAAATATAGAGAATACTGACAGTTATAAAATAGGTAGAATATAATCTGTTATAAATGGTAATTAATATAAGTATAATAATGCTTATATTAATAAATATTTGATTGTTGAAATTGATAATGACAAGAACTGGGAGATTAAACTTACAAGTGTTTCTAATAAGGATATAAATGAAAGAGAATGTTTTTAGTTATTGGAGTAGTTTAATTAAGGAGTTTAGATTAACAAAGATTAAATTAATATTTCTATAGAAAAGTTAAAAAAGTATGAGAATTATAAGATGACTTAAAATGATCAATTAAATATTATTAATAAAAGACTTAAATTACTTGAAGAAAAAACTTTAGATGAAATATTAGTAAAAAAAGACCTTTATTAATAAAAGAAGAATTATTTGGAATAATTTAAAGATTTGTAAAACTAAGACTAAAAGTAAGAGATTTTAATATGTTAGGAAAATATCGAAAGACTTAGTCGTTAAATCAAAGAAATCTGTTAATCTTAGTAAAAACAAGAAAAAGTTTCATATTTGAATTTTAATTAATTAAAATAAGAGGAAAGAACAATTTATGAAAGAAAAAAGGCTTAACCTATAAATATGTGGAACATGGATATTGAATAGGTAAAAAACAATGAATAAATTTGCATCGCAGTAAAATAAGAATCAATACAATAATTGCCAGATCTTGATTAAGAATAAGTCTTGTTGAATTTCTTATAAAATTTTAAAAATCCATTAGAAATTGACTCAATTATCAATAATTGGGATTAATAATTATTAATATAAATATGATTGATGAATTTCACCAATGGGCTCTTACTTTTAAAGAGTCAGATATTACTTGCTCATTATGCAAATCCTCTTTTATTATTACAGAAAACATGCCTAGAATTCTTCCTCAATGTGGACACTTCTTTTGTAGCGAATGCGTTCTATAGATGATTTATAAAAAAGTTCTATATTGCAAAATATGTGGAAAAACTATAGAGGAAATTGATAGTGTTGAAAGACTTCCAATAAATCAATCAGTATTTTAGATATTAAAAAGTGAATTGAAATAAACAATTCAGGATTAGTCTTAAAAGAAAACATTTTATTCATATGTTCTTCCATCTGATAATATTATGAAATGCTTAAAACATCCTTAAAAATAAGCATAGTATTTTGATACATAAAAAGATTAATTTTTATGTTAATTGTGTTATGAGGAATAAAGCTTATTGGAAAACAGCAGTTATTTGATGAATGATATTTCTTTAATTTAAATTTTATATAATGTAAATTGATGTGAGTTTGAATAAAAATCCATGATTTGGACATACGATTATTAGCATTAATGAATAATTTCTTTTTTGTTTTGGAGGAGCAATTGAGACTGGTAAAGGTTTATATAGCACGACTAATGACTCTTATTTGATAAACAAATAAACAGAATAATGGAAAAAGCTTTAAAGTAAATTAATAAGACGTTGGTTCAATACCTTCTAATAGAGCGGCTCATGCAATATGTAAAATTGAGGAAAATTCGATACTTTTGTTTGGTGGTGCTTTTGTAGGTGGGACTTTAGCACCAGAGATTCTTTTCTTAGGAAAAATAAATAATGATAAAATTGAATGGAAGGAATTGCTGACTAAAGGAAATCAGCCAGGTAAAAGATATGGACATAGTATGGTATACAGTCAGCCATTTGTTGTTCTTTTTGGTGGCTCTCAGGGTTCGTTATGTCTTAAAGAAACTTGGATTTTAGATCTATCTTAAACAACATTATAATGGACATGTCTTGAAATCGTTGAACCATGGCCTTAGGAAAGAGTTTATCATAGCTCAGATGTTTGTACTTACGGAGTTGCTTAGGGGATGATTATCATTTATGGAGGAAGAGATTAAAATGGTTAAATTTTATCTGAGATTTGGGGACTTTGAAGACATTGAAACGGTAAATGGGATTGGACAAAGCCTTAAGATGTAAAAGAAAGTGTTTAAGGAAGGTTTTAACATACATCAAAATACATTGGACCTTTGTTGGTAAATGTTGGTGGTAAAATGAGTGATTAAAGTTATCATCCAATGATATCAATATATGACTATGAACAATCAAAATGGTTTCAAGAAAAATCCTATGAAGTTTTAAGACATTAAACTTGGTCAATTGGTTCTTAGCTTTATATTTAAGGAGGATTGGATCATTAGATAAGACTTTTCTAGAATGGAAAAACAATAAAAGTTGATTTAGTAGAATTATTCAAAGATCATCCAACAATTGTATAAAAGCTAAAAGATCAACAGCCGATATAATAAGTTCAGTAAACAGGTTCAATATAGAATCAAGATAAAGAAATTCCTATGAAAAAGAAAATCAAACTTTAAATGGGAAGAAATATCAATAATTCAATAAATTCTTTAGCAGATAAATTTATCAATTCTTTGCTAAAACCTGTTGGATATTAAAATCTTCCTCATGATGTGGTCTTTCCTTTTGATGTATCAGAGATTATTTAAATAGCGAAATAAGCAACAGAAATATTCAAAAACCAACCAATATTAATCAAGACAAAATCACCAGTAAAAATATTCGGAGATATTCACGGATAATATTCGGATTTAATGAGATTTTTTTATATGTTTGGCGCACCTTGCAACCCAGAATAAGATGGAGGAATTCATATAGAAGATCCTTTTAATTACGTCTTTTTAGGAGATTATGTGGATTGAGGAAATCATTCTTTAGAAACTATTTGTCTATTGATGTGTTTAAAGATAAAATTTCCTGAAAAAATTATTCTTTTATGAGGAAATCATGAAGACTGATGGATTAATAGCAATTTTGGATTTTTAGATGAATGCTAGAATAGATTAAAGGAAAACCCAGAATTGCAAGGCTCTGTATTTAATACAATAAATCTCATGTTTGATTATATGCCATTAGTTGGTATTATTGATGAGCAAATAATGTGCATTCATGGAGGAATCGGTTCTTCCTATGAAAAAATCGACTAAGTTTATCAGATATAAAGACCATTGGAGGTTATACACGAAGTTCACACATCTTTAGAAAAACTCGTTGTTGATATTCTATGGTCAGATCCTACAGAAAATGATGATGAAACTGGAATATTATAAAATGTCATAAGAGATCCTCATGGAACGGGAAATATTGTTAAATTTGGGCCAGATGTTGTTTGAAATTTTCTGTAATAAAATAATCTTACAAAGATAATTTGAGCACATGAATGCGTTTTGGATGGTTTTGAGAGATTCGCAGGTGGGGATTTGATTACTGTTTTCTCAGCAACAGATTACTGCGGAAAGCATAAAAATGCAGGTGCAATATTAGTCATTACAAAATAATAAGAGATTTGTCCAAAGCTAATTTATCCTTCTGTTAACTAGTCAAATTGGATTGAAGAAAATGAAAGTGGATTTTGACCTCCAACACCGCCTAGGTTTTATCATTCACCACAAGGAAACTACTCTGTATCGGATAATGATTAATTATTTTTAATAAAGATTTATTATTAATTTGCATGGTATATCTGAGGACCCCAAAATATCAAAGTGTCACTACCACTTACAAAAAAGACATGAGAAGGGGAAAATGCTATTTATTAGCAAATCTAAGAATGTCCTTCATATTTAGAAATTCTCTCTCCGTTTTCAGTATCATAAACTAATATTCTTCCTGTTAATAATCCAAATAATAAAAACTTTCCATCTGGTGTTAATGTTAGTGAAGATGGATTTATCTCACTGTTTATGTCTAGATTTATTCATTGATTTTGTTAGCCGCTAAATGAATTGCAAATAAGAACCACTCAATGGTTTAATAACACACACATTTTCTCTTATTAAAAGACAATATTTTGAATTAATCCGGTTTCTTATAAAAAAATATTTTAAAATCTTCCTTTTGTTCCATTTTCTTAAATTGTATGAAATTCAATCTTGCAGTAATTTTAGTTATTTTTCATATAAGAACACCCTATAGCTAAAATCAATCCTGTATTATCAAAAGTTGCATATAAACTTTATATGTCTTTTTATAAGGAAAGTTCACATAAAGGATTTTTCTAATCTGAATTTAAATCAAATATTTTCAAGGAAAAATCTGCTTGAGAAATTAAGAAAAAATCATTTCTTGGATTTCTTTATAAATTTGTTATTCTGAACTCGGGAGTAATATTGAATTATTTAATAAGCTCATTGCTATAAAGAGACCAAATAAATACTTCATATGGAGCACTGTCAGTAGCAATTATTACAGTAGAATTATTTTAAGTGAATTTAATAAAGGAAATCTGCTTGGTTTTCATAAATAAAGTTTTCGTGATTTTGGCCGTAGTTGTGTCATAAGTAACCAGCTTTTCATTGTCATAAGCTAGTAAAGAGGTTCCATCTCTGCTAAAATCAAGTCCTCTTATACTATCCTTAAAATCCTTATTAGTTTATAGGATTTTCATAGTCGACATAAGAGCATCAGTAAGTTCTGTTTATTAATTGCTCATTATAATTATTAAAGTTAATATTATAATGAGTAGAAAAACATTAGCGAAAGAAAATCTTTATATTTAAAATCAAAAAAGAACATTTATCAACTGGACTAATTTATATGAGCATTTTTTCATGGATGGAAGAATTGATAAAGAAGATGTTGTTTGCATTGTTTAAGAAGCAATGAGATTTTTTGGTAAAATAATAAGAGAATGAACCAAACTTACTATATTTAGAGGATCCATTAACAATAGTAGGAGATATTCACGGGTGAAATAAAAAGATAATTTTTTGATACAAGAGAAATATTCAGATTAGGAGGAGATCCAAGCAAGACAAAATATTTATTCCTTGGTGATTATGTTGACAGAGGCGTTTATGGAGTCGAAGTTATACTAATTTTATATTCTTTAAAAATCAATTATCCAAATTAAGTGTTTTTACTTAGAGGAAATCATGAGTGTTGATAGCTGACTTCTTATCACTTTTTCAGAGATGAATGTCTATAGAAATATGATTAGGAAATTTATGATCTTTTTATAGAGTCATTTGACCTACTTCCACTGAGTTGTATTATTAATGGAATGTTTTTAGCTTTGCATGGAGGAATTTCACCAGATATTAAAGACTGTATGGATATAAATCTTATAGAAAGATAATAGGAAATACCTCTTACTGGGCCATTATGTGATTTATGTTGGTCTGATCCAGTAGATAATAATACTGGTTTATAATAAAGCATTTGGTAGTTGAATGACTCAAGAGGTTGTTCTTATTACTTTGGCTATGAAGCGGTTAAAGATTTCTTAGAATAAAACTAACTTGTTTCTATAATATGAGCACATGAAGCTCAATTTGAAGGTTTTAAAGCTTATGCTTGGTAGAATGAGAGTTTTCCTTAAGTAATAACTCTATTCAGTGCTCCAAATTATTGTGGAACTTATGCTAATAAAGGGGCCCTTATCAAGTTACAAAATAATGATCTAAAAATATACCAGTATAATTATACCTAAAAACCTGATTTGATTATCCATATTGGTGATGCTTTCTACTGGAGTGTTCCAATTATCTCAAAAGGATTAATGGATTTATTAATTGGATTTTTATCTTACACAAATGACACTGTTTTGCAAGATTATCAAAATACTTCTTGATTAGATCTTACTGTATTAGATGCTTTAGATTTTCCATAAAAATCTCAAGAATAATTGGATGATTAAGATTCTTAAATGAATTTTCTTGAAGCAATGGTTTAGAGATAAAAAAGTAAAAAAATAGAATCTTTCTAATATATAAAAGGAGAGTCAATTGCATAGCTGGAAATAGCCGAAAGTGCATAAACAGGAGAATTGGATGAAAGCATAATAAATATTCCAATTTCAGAGCATTTTGAATATTGAAAATTTGAAGATCATAATAATGAAAAAAGACCAAATAAAATATAAATGTTTTTATAAATTATAATTTTGTGTATTGATTTTTAAAGTATTCATAAATTTAATATCTAAAATATGCATATTTCTCATAATTTATGTTTTCTGATTAAATTTCTATTTTTTAAAAAGACCATAAAACCCAATATAGATTTATCTGCATTGCAATTAATAAATAGTTTTCAGTAAAAAGTTATTCTTCATTTATTGGTTATTCTTATTTATAGTATAATCTATATATTTTTAAATATTTTAAAAATTATTCTAATGTAGGAAATTAATTCTTTTTAAAGGACTTCTCAAATGGAAATTAAGGATTTTTATAATCTATACAAGATTCAACAAAAAAGTTTATTAAATCTGCCCATAAGCGATTAGGGGAGCAATATTCTAAATCAATTAGTTTTATTTCTCTATTAAAAGTATATAAGATATTTGAAGTAAAAAGATCATTATGAGACATTACAATTGGATGGTCTTTTAAACTAGTATTTATTTTCTAAAGATTTTCTTAGGATTATTATATAAGATTAAGGACTTTTTCTTTATCGTTTTAAATTTCTATTTATTTTTTTAGAAATTCACCTTAAAAGTCATAGCTTATTAGTTTATCTATAATAAAGTTATCTTAATTTTTATAAGATTTACTATTAAACAAAGCAATTTCTTTTATTAAAATCTCAGTAAACTCTTTTTATTAAACTATCTCTTCTGTTATTTCACTATTATCTATATAAGGTTCAATTTCATAATCTTAATAAAAAATAATATCTTTTTATAAAAAATCTATTTTATTGTTAAAATAATATGACGTAAAAACACCTTCATTTTGTTTTATAAACCTAACAATATAATTTCTATCAGAAGTATTTACTTTAAAAACCTTATTTGATGTACTTACTATTTCATTATATTATAAAACCTCTTTTTCATAATGAATTTTCATTATTTCTCGAATTCATAATTCATATTAGTTTTCCTTCATAAATTAATTATAATTAAAAATGAGAACAAAAAATGCGATTTTCATTTTATAAAGATTTTTTAATGCAAATTTAGATTATTATTAAATTCTACAATGTTCTCCATTAGATTCTTTTTAGAAAATAAAAACGAATTATGCAAAGTTGGTTAAAATTAATCATCCAGATAAAGGAGGCTCTAAAGAAAAGATATAATAGATTAATGACGCATATTCTGTTTTATCAAATTAATCAAAAAGAAAGGAATATGATAGAAAATTCGATATTTAATAATAGACTAATCAATAATCGAATTAAAGTAGTTTTAATAGTATTTTTGAAGAAATAATTAAATAGACTAAAAACCAATAAAAGAGCAATTATAAATCAAGTGTTTATTAGGATAAAAATGGTAATGTTTTTTATTATGAATTCAGTTATTAGCCTAATAGTAATTTTAATGATTTTATTAAAAATGCCAATAATTTTGATAAACAAGAAATAAATCTGTAATAAGACTTAATATAATTAAAAGAAAAGATTAAAAGTACTTTTTAATCCTTAAAATAAGAATGCAATGAAAAAGGTTTAATAAAAGGACTTGGCAATTCTATTAAGAAAATATTAAATTGATTTTTATTCATAAAATTTACTTATCTTTTATATTATCTAATGATTCCTGTGTTGTTAGTATATTATCCGTTTTTATATCATTTATTGATTAAGTGTTTTAGGTAGAATAACCTTATAATAAAATCTGTTTTTTTAGTTACTAATTGTTTAATAAAATTTCTTTATTTTTTTCTATTAAGATTTCTATTTGGTTTTTTAGTTATGAATTTATGTGTTGATATTCTTTGTCTTTTATTTATAAAATTTCCTAATTTTATTTCTATATTTGCTTTATTGATTCATTCATATGATTTTCTATTTAGAATTTATATTAATTAAGATCTTGTATTTTTTAACTATAATCTTGTTATAGTTAGTTTATTTATAATTTAAACTATCCGATTATAATCATTCTTTATTCATCTTTTATCTTATATTATTTTCCTTATAATTTTAACTCATAATTTAATCTATCTATTTACTATTATAAATCTTAATTAATTTATATCAATATTTAATTTTCTTTCATTATTTTATCCTATTCTTATATCTAGCTTTCTTTTACAACTAATGATTCTTATATTCTTTCTTAAAATGAGAAATTATTGTCAAATTCCTTTATCAATCCACTATGCTTATTTTATATAACTTAACTAATTTATAACTCCTTCTCAATTAATGACTTTTATTAATCTTCAATAATTGTATTTAAACTTCATATTTTTATTTCTAGTTTTCCTTTCTTTAACTCAAACTCATTCAATTTATATTTACATGCATTTAATTATTTTTCTAATAATATACTCGTTTATTGATAACTATTTATTTTTTCAAAATATTCATTTTTGAATTAATTAAATTACTCAATAATATTATCTGAATTCTCCTTCTATTTTTATATAATTTCTTATTGATATTTATTAGTTTCTTATTCTTATGTCAATTATAAAGAAAAATCTTATAATTGACTTTTTAAACTAAAATTTTCCTTTTATAAATTTTATAT